>Ga0105239_10001710_pt1 | contig 28899 bp, 23 predicted proteins | sample KBSC44metaG_FD_92761 | JGI IMG/M metagenome (GOLD analysis project Ga0105239, IMG submission 92761) | Corn rhizosphere microbial communities from Kellogg Biological Station, Michigan, USA - KBS C4-4 metaG | ecosystem: Host-associated > Plants > Roots > Rhizosphere > Soil | place: Michigan, USA...
CCATCGCTTCGCTGCAAAGAGGGTAGGAATAGTATCAAAAAAAATACGTCATTGCGAGGTACGAAGCAATCTCTAAACTGTACAGAGTAAACATACATAGTTGACCTGCTTTCGTAGAGATTATTAATATTGTGTTTGTTTTTATAGGTATTAATGAGCTCCCTCCGGTCGGTTGTCTTCGTGCCTCGCAATGACGCGTATATATAATTTCCTTCACCCTCTTTCCGCCGCAGGGCGAAGGGGCGGCGAGCGCAGCGATGCCGGTCTGAGTCGTCTGCTACTCACTTATTTTCAGATACCTATAAATCAACAAAAGGATGCAAACTATACCCACTGCCGAAATCAGGGAACTCACTGTTATAGCATGCACTATGGCCTCGGGACCGCCGTTGGTCATGGCGCCAAATACGGCAACACCCATGGCGCCTGCTGCCTGCCGGGTGGTATTTAATACGGCTGATGCTGTGCCTGAACGTGTTTTGGCTACGGTGGATAAGATTCCCGTAGTCATGGCGGGTACGGCAAGACCCATACCCAGGGGGATAATAATAAAAGGGAAAAACAGCTGCCAGTAGGGCGTATGGGCATGAGCGATAAGCAGGCCTGCATAACCGATGGCGCCGATGCTGAGCCCGGTGATGATGGGTACGCGTGTACCATATTTGGCCATGAGTCTGCCGCTGATGAGATTGGAAATAATAAACCCTGCGGTAAGTGGCAAAAAGGCCAATCCCGCGGTTAGGGAGGGGTAATGAAGCACATTTTGCAGGTATAGGCTCAGCACAAATACAGTTCCGTAATAGGTGGCATTCAATACGATGCCCTGCAATACCAGCACATTAAAAACCGGCGACTTAAAAAGATCAAGCGGCAGGATGGGGGCTTTGGCCTTTCTTTCTATCTGCAGAAAAATGATAAACATAATAGCGCTGAATATCAACGCGCCGTAAATGATGGGATTGTTGAAACCGAGGTGGTGCAGCTCGATAATAGCCGCGATAAGCGCGGTAAGGGCCAGCATCCAGGTAAACTGACCAGGTATGTCAAAACCTTTATTCTCATGTTTTTCACTTTCGGTGAGTTTGATGCTCAGCAGTATGCCGATGATACAGATGGGTACGTTCACAAAAAATATCATCCGCCAGTTACTTACATGCATCAGCAGGCCACCCAGGATTGGTCCAGCGGCAATGGATACGCCACCGGCGGCTGTCCACCAGGCTACGGCTTTGCTGCGTTGGGTGGCCTCGTGGGCAAAGCTTTGGTTTAAGATAGATAGGGAGCTGGGGATCATGGCCGCCGCGCCAACACCCTGTAATACGCGGAAAATGATCAGGCTAAATGGATTCCATGCAAAACCACAACCTGCCGACGCTATGCCGAACACCAGTAAGCCAAATTGAAAAAGCCGCTTTGAACCCAGCAGATCACTCATGCCACCAGCCGAAAGCATCAACACTGCGAAAGCGATGGTATAAGCATCAACGATCCACTGCAGCTCGCTGATATCGGCCCTGAACGAGGCGGAGATCTGCGGCAGTGCGATGTTCACAATGGATACATCCAGCTGCGATACCACAAAGGCCAGGCTGGTGGTGCCCACTATAAAAATAAAAGGTGATCTTGTTTTATGTCCTCTGCTTACCGCCGTCTCTGCCATAGTCTGTAGCTGTTGATTTACAACACAAAGATATCCCCTCCTAAACCATTACAGTTCGGTTTAAAATGAAATGTGATATTCATATTGAATATGAATAAATGTTTTTATTGCTTTTGTCCCTTCGGCGGCTTTCAAAAAAGGTCCTGATGGGCCGGAATGTGGCAGCAACTAATGAGGGTGTCATGCAGAGCCCCGTTGAAGCATGGTGGGTAGGCCTCTGCCCTCGCCCCTTCGACGGGCTCAGGGTGACAGCCCCGAGCTGGCGCACGCTAAATATCAGCTTTACGATCGTCCAGCCGTTTGAAGGATAGAATGAACAGGATGCCAAAAAATGAAAAGAGAATACCATACATGACTCCGTTAAACGCGCCCATTAAACGTTTAGACCCCGAGTAAGCACATAGCCTGAGATAAAAAAGCCCAATAACAAAACCTATTAATTCTTGCATGTTTATTTAAAAATACAAACAGTAAGCTAAAATTATATCTAAACGCAGTTAATTTTATTTCACATCAGGTGGCGCCATGCTTACCACTGTAGCAGAAGGGAAGTTTTTTGGTACAGGATAAGATACTTTACCGCTTCCAAGCCACTCCACCGCCCTGATCATAGTGGTTTGGAAACCTACGCAGCGATAACCGCGTGGATAGGTGTCGCCTTTCCACAAATGCCCCATGCTGGAGATATAAACCTTTCCCTTACCATATTTCACGATCCATTCAACCGGCCAGTTGATGGCCGTAAGCGGGTCTTTGGCGTAGGAGAGTACCGTAAGGTTTTGCGCCGGGCCGCGTGCAAAGCGGTATAGTTCAACATCGGGTGTAAGCCATTGTTTAGGGTATGATCTGTTGATAGGATGAGGATTCAATACGCTGATCAATAAGTTGCTCCTGTCGTTATGATAGGTATCCTGGCCCTCACCGGGTGGTATGCTGTCTATTTTACCCAATGAATCAACCGTGAGCGCGTAACCAAAGCTTTTTGACCGCCAGCCCAATCCTATCATTTTGTTATATTCAGGCCAATCCGGATAAGCGTTATTAGCGGAGTGCAAAATATATAAACCACCACCACTTTTAACATAGTCTTCGAGCTCATGCTGCACGCGCAAGGGCCATTTTAACTTCGGGTTCTGGATGTTGTTGGTGTTTTGTATCACGACATCATATTTTTTAAAACCAGGTTCCCAGGTTGATTGAATAGTGGTGTCTCCGGGGTTTACCGGTATAGTTGAAACAGTTATGTTGAACAGGCCCGGGCCATCCAATATTTGTTTAACCATTTTGGTAGTTTGTTTCCAGTCGTGGTTACTGAAACCATCTACAATAAGCACCCGGATAACTTTTTTAGGGTGATGTTTTGCGTATACCACCAAGCACAATAAGCAGCAGGCAAACAACGGGCTATATTTAAGATATTTCATGGAATTATTTGTGGGATAAAGATAGGATAAGCTGCATATGTATGAGTATAGCAACGAAATCCGAAGCGTAAAAAAGTTGTTGTAAAAGTGGTTTATAAAAAGGGCGGTATCGACTTACCCCGACATCGCTACACTCGTCACCCCTCTCTCCGTTTCGCGCATGGAGGGGGATTTTATTTTTTTCTTTACCCTCTTTCCGCCGTAGGCGAAGAGAGGGGGGCCAGCGAAGCGTAGACCGGGTGAGTCGACTATACGATACGCTGAATATGAATAAATAACTTTATGACTTGTTTATAAAACCCTTTATATAGTATATTTAAGTTTATCGCTTATCGGGCTAAATTTCATTTACCTCATAAAATAAAAGAATGGCTAATATCAAACGAAGGGTATTTATCAAAGGCACTTTACTGGCCGGTGCCGGTACTATTTTAACGCCGCAGATCATTAAGGCGGCAGAAGAGAGTAGTGCAAACACAAAGCGAGTCGATAAACCAATAGCTGCAAGTGGTAAAAAAGTTATTGTAGCAGGTGCCGGTATAACGGGCCTATGCTGTGCTTATGAATTGATGAAGGCCGGGCATGAGGTAGTTGTTCTGGAAGCAAGCGGCCGATATGGCGGGCATGTATTTACCGGGCGCGATGGTTTATCTGATGGCCTCTATGCCGATTATGGGGCCGATCATATCACCAAACCGGGTTACGAACGCTTTTTTGAATATGTGGAGGAATTTAAGCTCAAGGCTATCCCGTATCCGCACGCCGAAGGTTCTGAGGCCGCGTCCGATAATCATACCCTCAAAATGATCGACGGTAAATTTTATACACCCGAAATGATGAAAGACCCGGCGGTGCTGGCTAAATTCGGGTTTAACGAAAAGGAGATCAAATTTCTGTCGCAAAACCCAATGTACGCCCTGAGCGATTTCTACCTGAAACCATACCTCGATAAATTTACCGATCCATACCAGCCCTTTGGCGTGGGTTATGACGATTACGACCAGATAGCCATAGCCGAGATCTATAAAAAAGAAGGCGCTTCAGCGGGTGCGCTTAAGTTTTTGGGCGGGAGTACTACTAATGCCCTGTACGCGCTCTGGCGGTCGGCTATTATGAAATCACGGGGCATACCTGCATCAGAAGGGGGTACCTATCACTTGAAGGACGGTAACGAACAGTTGCCTATGGCTTTTGCCAAACGCCTGGGCGCAAGGGTTAAACTTAATCACCCGGTTACGGCCATTAAACACGATGCCACCGGCGTAACGGTATCCTACAAAGCCTACGGTACCGCTCAAATTCAGGAAATGAAAGCCGATTTTTTGGTGAACTGTATTACGCTGCCTATTTTTAAAACTATCCCGGTTAGTCCGCCGCTATCGCCGGCCAAGCAATATGTGATTAACCGCATGGGCTATTCTTCACATCCTTTTTATGTGTTCGAGGCCAGTTCAAAATTCTGGCTCGATGACGGCTTTAAAACCATCAATATGGAGTTTGAGCATCCGGATATTTCCTCTATATGGGAAGAAACCAACGAGGTGGATACCCAACGGGTGATCCTGAAAGCCTTTGGCCCGGGTGGTATTTCGCCGGAGCGTGTCCTGGCTGCCTTCCGAGCCGTTTACCCGGGCAAGCATGATACCATAGAACAGGCCCTGACTTTCGATTGGACGAAGGACCGGTTTGCCCCGGCCTGCGAAATGCAGCCCTTCCCGATAGGTACTATGCACAAATTCTGGCCGCAGGTAATGCTGCCTGAAGGTCGGATCTATTTCGCGGGTACCTATGCCGATAATATGAGCCGTGGAATGGAATCCTGTATCCGTTCGGCACAGCGGGTGGCTCAGGAGATTGGCAAAGTATGAGTTTTGAAGCCTGAGGGGGGCACACACCAGTTTATTTCAGGCGCGGGTTCGGAGCACCGGTAACCGCCGGTATTCCATACAGCAAGTTCCAGGCTTCGGAGCATGGTTTTATGTCGTTCTCGGTAAATTCAAGCAAGCTCAATGCAAAAGCCATTAACCAGGTTGGTAAGGTGATATACGAAACGGAGTTGACGAAATAGAATATTAGGAGACGCATGTAATGCGTCTCTACATTTTTGTTTGCGTAGAGACACATCACATGTGTCTCTTTTTATATAAGCCCCCTGTCATTTCGAACGAGGTACGAGGAGAAATCTTCTGCGACATGCACTAGGGCTTTTATGCTGCAGAAGATTTCTCTTTTGCCCTAACGCTCGTACCCATCTATGCTCTATCGAAATGACATTCTTTTGTCTTTGTTCCTTGCTCTCAAAATCCTTCCGTCCCAAATCCTAAGGCACCTGGTTGATATGCGACACCGAAAACTTTAAACCCATGATGCCGATCATAATGAGGGAGATAAAGAAAACCTCCACCCAGGTAATGGTTTTGTTGAAGAAAGCCATTTCGGCTATTTTAATAAATACCAATGTGGCAGCGGTCCAGATGGCGTATGCGGTGGCTGTAGAGAGTTCTTTGATGGCCAGGGAGAAGAAATATACGTTACAAACCCCAAACAGGATATAGCCCAGTAATGGGGCCAATAACGGGAAGCTCACATCAACCCGGTAAAAGTTGTGCCAGGTAAGCAGTTTAAGATCGCTTAGTTTAAAGTATTTGACCGAAAATGTCCAGGCGGTTTCAAATACTGCTGCTATGATGATGTATATCCAGGCCAAAGGTTATCGGGTTATTGCAGAATTTCTTCTTGCGGGTGAGTGGTTATGCTTGTATTAATTGTTTGCGGTTGATGTGTTGTATCTGCCTTTGAATGCTGTTTTTTCAAGGGCGATAGCAACAAAGATAGAATAGCCGGACGTAGATTATAATAGCGCTCAAACCATTTATATTTCAGCAGCTTGTTTTCGTCAAAACGCTTCACCGAAAAGGCGTGTTGTAAAAAGTAATCTTTGGGATATTCATAGCCTAATCCCCAATTCTCGCGTTCGTTGCCAGGGGCATGACCGGGGTCGTAAGCGCTGCCAAATAAGTGATCCCAAATGGAAAACTTGGTAGCAAAGTTGGCATGAAAAACTTCCTGGTAGTTGGCATGGTGCCACAGATGCAGCTCGGGCGTATTGAGGATGTATTTGAGCTTACCCAGTTTTACATTCACATTAGCGTGGATGAACATACCAAACATGGCATCCAGCAGGGCTTTGATGGGTATCACTGCCGGATCGGCACCTAATAAAATGATGGGCGCAAACTCAATGGTTTGGTTAATGATGATCTCGACGATGTGCGAACGTGAGCCCGATAAAAAATCGACCTCTTTACCCGAATGATGGGCCTCGTGGGTACGCCAAAGAAACTTGCTGCGGTGCTGTAAGCGGTGAAACAGGTAAATGTACAGATCATGCGTCACCAGGAAAAACAATACCTGCACGGCTATTGGCCAATGGGTTACAAACTGAAAAGCCGACCAATCAAAATGGTGCTGAATGGGGGCTATGATATAATCAAATATCAGGATCTTTAAAAAATAGCTTTGTATCAACGTATACCAAACCAGGTCGATCCAAAAGCCTTCCCTGAAAAATTTTAACCCTTTGCGGTAGGGTGATACCCGTTCCCAGGTAATAATGAATATTACCCACAAAACCAGTATCGTAGTGGTAATGGTAAGCAGTTTTTCCTGTGGCATTATTTTTAAAGTTGTGAGTAGTGAGTGGTGAGTTGAGAGTGGTTGTCAGTTAATAAAAATTTAAAAACTACTCACCATTTTCAACTCACCACTCACCACAATTTATATCGCTGTCCATCCGCCGTCAACCACCAGGTTGGCGCCGGTCATGTAGGCGGAGGCATCGCTGGCTAAAAATATCAGCGCGCCCTGGTAATCATTGGCCTTTGCCATCCGGCCCAATAATGTTTTGGCCGAATAATTCTCAACAAAAAAATCGTTCTGGTTATTCTCCACGCCACCCGGCGACAGGGTGTTAACCCGCACGCCCTTATTACCCCAATACGAGGCCAGGAAACGGGTGAAGTTGATCACCGCGCCTTTAGTTACCGGGTAGGCGGCAGATTTATAAAAATCCTGTTCGCCCTGCGCGTTTTTATATATCGACTGATCGGGTCCTACCATTCCATAGGTAGATGCCACATTGATAATGCTGCCCGAACGCTGATCGGCCATCACCGTACCAAACACCTGCGAACAAAGAAATACCCCGGTCACGTTTACATTCAGCGATTGCTGAAACGCCGCGAGCGGATAGTTTTCAAATGCCGAAAGTTCTTTGGCCATGGCCGGATTCTCGAACATATCGTTGATGGCGGCGTTATTCACCAGTATGTCGATACTGCCGTAGCGAGTGGTAATCTTATCACGGGCAATTTCAAGTGAGTGTTTGCTGGTCACGTCGATCTTTAGGCCACCGTGCTGTTCGCCCAGGTTGGCGGCAAAAGCCTCTACCTTTTTCTCATCCATATCGGCAGCCACTACGTTGGCACCGGCCATAGCCAGTGCTTCACAATGCTTTTGCCCGATGAGGCCCAGCGCCCCGGTCACGATAGCCGTTTTTCCCTGTAATGAAAATAGTTCCATATACTTCATAATGAGAGTCAAGATATAAGAGTCAGGAATCAAGAGAAAAGACAAAACCTTTGTTTGCTACCGGTTATTATTCTTCCTTTTTTTGTTTTCTTGATTCTTGACTCTTGGTTCTTAATTCTTGTTTATAATGTTGCGGTTTTTGGCTTAATATTATAATTGCTCACCTTGCGGAAAACAGCCTCCAGTACCTCGCCTTTTAGATAGCTTTTTACATCGCCGCTTAAAATGGCCTCTTTAACGAGTTGCAGTACATCACGGTAAGCTAAAAGGGTATAATCAATATCCTCGGAAGTATGACTTAAGCACATGTTATGGAAACCGGCCCAAAGGATACCGCGTTTAATCATTTCCTGCTGCATCAGTGTTTTTAACTCCAGGGCGTTACCCGCTTCCGGAGTAAAAGTTACCATGCTGCGGCAGTTATAACCTATACAGCGGGTGTATTGATCCATACCTAATGATATGGCGATCTGGTTATAGCCTTCTTTCAACAAAGCGCCATGCTGATCAAGGTATTTTGGCACATTCTTGTCGCGCAGTTCGTTGATGGTAGCTATACAGGCTGCCAATGACAGCGCTTCGCCGCCAAAGGTGGTATAGCTGAATACTTCGGAGTTAAAGAGTTCCATCACATCCGCTCTGCCGGTAAGCAGGGCTATCGGCATGCCATTGGCACAGGCTTTGGAAAATACAGCCAGATCGGCCTTTACGTTAAAATATTCCTGCGCACCGCCTAGGGCAATGCGGAAGCCTGTCCACATTTCATCAAAAATGAGCAGGGTGCCGTTTTCACGGCATACCTCGGCCAGTTCCTGTAAAAAACCGGGTTTGGGTGCTTCGAAGATGAAAGGCTCCAATATCAGGGCGGCCACGCTTTCGTCTAAGGCTGCTTTTATGGATTCGATGTCGTTGTATTCGAACGTATAGGTAAGGTCCTGTATAGTCTCCGGAATACCCGCATTGCGGCTGGTAATGCCGATATACCAATCATGCCAGCCGTGGTATCCACAGCAAAATACTTTATCGCGGCCGGTAAAGGCACGAGCCACACGTATCGCAGCCGAGCATACATCGGCACCTGTTTTGGCTATCTTGACAGCCTCGGCGTTCGGGATCACTTGTTGAACAAGTTCTGATAGTTCCACTTCCAGTGGGTGCATTAGCGAAAAGGTAATACCATCATTCAGTTGTGCGCGGATAGCATCGTCAACTGCCGGGTAGGCGTAACCTAAAGAGATAGGGCCAATAGCCGAGTTATAGTCGATATATTCATTTCCGTCGGCATCCCAAACGTGCGATCCTTTACCTTTTACCAGGTATTTGGGAGCCACACCTTTGCTAAACTGACCCGGACCTTTAGCCAGAGTTTGGGTTACCGGTTTCTGAACTTTTAAAGCGCGGTTGTATATTTTGTCCGACTCGGTGATGTCGGGATAGTTATTGCTTAACTGTATTTTATTAGCCATGGTCAAATCTTTTTTATTCTGAAAACTCTGGGGTTAATATAGAAGGTTGGGAATACCCGGTTTGGTAACCTAATATCCTTTCGGCTATTTGTTTGCCCGAGAAACCTTCATTTTGTAATACATCGGGTAATAATGCCGGTCTGAACCATCTCTCCTTTAAGGCGATGGGCATTACTTTGGCGGTGGTTTGGTATTGTAATAATACTTCGGCTACAATGGTATATAGGCCGCCGGTCAGGAAATGATCTTCGAGAGTAACTATCAGGTTGCTGCTGGCTGCTACTTGTAGTATGATAGCCTCATCAACCGGTTTAAGGCTGCGCATGTTCACCAGGCCAACAGATAAGCCTTCGTTTTGCAATACCTCTACAGCGATGAGCGCCTGCTCGAACATCAGTCCGTAAGTTAAAATAGTTACATCGCTGCCTGAGCTGATGACCTCGGCTTTACCTAATTCAAAAGGCTCATGCACGAGACTCGTTTTGCGGGTGTTGATGCGGGTATACGCCGGGTTTGGCGATTTCCAGATCTCAGGCAGCATTTTTACCAGGTCATCCTCATCAGCAGGGGCAAACACGGTTACATTGGGGATGCCTCGCATAATGGAAATATCTTCGATGGCCTGGTGCGTTGGTCCGTTGGCATCGGATAAAAAACCAGGGATAAATCCACTTAATTTTGCCGGTAAATTGGCAATACCCAGGTCGGTACGTACAAATTCAAAGGCACGCATGGTTAAAAACGCGGCCAGGGCGTGTACCACCGGGATACGGCCGCGCAGGGCCAAACCTGCCGCCGCGCCGATCATGGTTTGCTCGGTGATGCCGGTATCAATAAAACGTTTACCCAAAACGCCAGGCAGGTTACGCACCAGTGCGCGGTTCTCGGCTGTCATCACTATTACCTGTTCGTCGTTCAGGGCCGTTTCGGTTAATAATTCTTCGTAGGTCATGGGCTTATCTGACAATTAAAGTTTCTGATGTTAATGAGGTGGTGTGCTCGCCATGCAATTCCAGTAAAAGCTGCTCAACTTCATTGGCCGAGAAATTGCAGAACCAGCGGTCGGCACGTTCCTGTATGCTGGGCAGGCCTTTTCCTCGCACAGTATCGGCTATAACCACATTGAGTTTGCCTTGCTGAAAAGGGTAGGCGCTAAAGGCCTCATGAAGTTCGGTATAGCTATGGCCGTTGATGCGTTTTACTGCCGCGCCAAATGATTCAAATTTTTGTACCAAAGGCTCCAATGGTATCAGATCTTCGGTACGCATATTGGCCTGGAAATGGTTCCTGTCGATCACAAAGATCAGGTTATCCAAACCATAGGCATTGGCCACCAGCACAGCTTCCCAGCATGTACCTTCGTTTAATTCGCCATCGCCCATAATGCAGATCACTTTGTTGTTGCTGCCGCTGATTTTGAGATCCATAGCCACACCTATGGCTACAGAAGGTAAGTGCCCCAATGAGCCTGAGTGAAATTCAACTCCGGGGATCTTTGTATTGGGATGCCAGTAAATATGATCGTTCAAAGAAAGATGATTTTCCAGCCGTTCTTTCTCCAGGAAGCCTAATTCAACCAGCGTGCCGTATAAGGCAGGAACATCATGACCTTTGGAAAGAAAAAGGTAGTCGCGGTTGGCATCTTTTAAATTTGAAGGCGTAAGATTCAGAAATTCGCCGTACAGGTAAACGATCATATCAACCGCCGATAAAGAAGCTCCTGTAAAACAGCCGCCTGCTGTTGACATGCGCACAATATGTTCGCGCACTTTCAGCGCTATGGCTTGTAATTCCTGTTCGCTATGTTTTGTGTTTTCCACGGGATAATGGTTATTTTAAGTTTAATATTTTATTGGCTCACCGGCGCCTGCTTGGTTTGCTCTGGTTGTATGGTTTTTAACTCGTTTAAATGATTGCGGTACCAGTTTACACCGGCATAACCGGCATTAATCTGGTAGATCTCCGGTTTACGTTCCAGCAGATCCAGGATGTCAGCACATGAAAAGTTTTTGTTTACAGGGTACAGCTCCTCAAATACCCTTTTGATGAATAGATAATCCTCCTGGTAATCGATCGTGAAGCGGTGCGACATGGAATAATCCAAGCCTGTTTCCCAGCTTACATTGCCGATGCTAAACAATTGCGGGTTCTCCCAGATATAAGGCGTGGTGTGCTCCAGCTCCAGTTCTTTTTCTGCGTTTTCCCAGGCTTGCTTCAAGCAGGCTATGGTCATGATCTCCACATCATTACCATCTGGCCATGTAGCGGGGTGCAGGTTGCCTACATAATCTGGCATATTATCTTGCTCAAAAAAGTAAGTAAGCACCCGATCAATAGCTTGCGGATCTATCAACGGGCAATCAGAAGGGATTTTTAATACTACATCGGCATTATGCAGCAGGGCGGCCTGGTAATGACGATCGAGCAGGTTGTTCTGATCGCCACGGTAACAGGGTATGTTCAGCAAACGAGCTTCCCGTTCAATAATATCATCCTCCGGGTTAACTGAGGTGGCTATCACCAAAGCAGCCTGGTGCTGTATCATCTGCAGACGTTCTATCATCAGGGCCAGTATGCTTTTACCCAAAACAGATAACATCACCTTCCCGGGTAAACGGGTTGATGCCATACGGGCCTGTACGATGATCACCATTTTTTAATTATTGAATTAATGAGTTAGCGATTTGGTGAATTTTTTATCTGTGTTTAACTTTGTCTTTGTTCCAAAAATCTTTGCTCCAAAAATCCTTACTCTTAATAGTTAGCTACTAATTGTTCGGTATAAAAAGGGACACCTTGCCTATTTAAAGCTTTTTGTACATCAAAGTTTCCCTGTAAACCTTTGTGGTTAATATAAGCCCGGCACACCTGTGCTATTTTATTTGCCGAAATACCACCGTTCTGAACCGGAGCTAACCTTTTAAGCTCATCCACATCAAACCAGGAATGCACCTTTTTACCTAACGCTATACCGGTGTATACCACGGTTGAATATTGGGTGATCAATTCGCAGCAATTAGCGATCATGTGATTGGTATTCCCCGATTTGAAGATCATAGCATTTGCAGGGGCATGTTTCCGGATCTCTTTTTCGGCACGTTCCGCATTCTCGTTTGGGTGCAATTTGAAGAGCAAAGGTCTGCCATTGGCTATTTTTACGGCACTTTTAATAAAAGCCGGCCGGTTTTCGAAACGATAGGTTTCGCGCATATCGGTGGTGGCCACCATCACATAATCACGATGCGGGAAATCATTGTCCAGAAATTGTTCCAGGTTATCGTAATTAGGCATACCGGTAACGGCTATCTTATTACTGTCTGTACCGTTTTTAATAAAGTACTGACGGTAACCTAATGATGCTGAGCAGTAAACGTCGCAAACATTTGATGAGCCGTTCAATGAGGTGTTGCCGCATAAAAAAGTCGGCAGCTTCAACATTTTTACCAGTTTACTCACCAATGTATATTTATCAACCATCCCTTCCTGCACCCATACCGTTTTGGTTTTGCGCATGCGGCGGGGCACCAGTATATCTGAGCAAAAAACTACCAGATCGTAATGGTTTAATCGTGCACCATAATCAATTTGTAATCCGTGCTGATGAAGGTATTTCTCAGAATTTGTACGATAGTAGTTTGATAGTATCGTGCCATTGAGCAACGAAGTATGATTAATAAATAAGTTTAATATATAGCTGTCTGTAAATAGCTGACTAAACCAACAATCAAACTCGGGCAGTTCGTTTGCTATCTGGTGCATTTGTGATGTTTGGTTTACAGAACCGGTAATAAACAGTATTTTCTGCATTTATAGTTTGATGACTAATTGTTAAGGCAAATGTTTTCTGTTATGGTATGCTTAACTTAACTGATATAAATATTTTATAATAAATTATACATCATATATTAAAACCATCACAATGGATTAAAAGTATGGCTGTTACTTTTATATAATGCTAATTTAAGGTTATGAAATAGTTAATTATGTATTAGGGTAATTTAAACTTAACACGTTCAAGATTAATGTTTTATATTATTTCGCATTCGCGGAAAAAGCTACACGCCTGGTCAGGAAGTTTTTAAGCTCCGGAAGTTTATCCGTATTGATCAGATCAACCCCACAGTCAAGTAATTCATTCCAAACCACCGGATTTTCGGGCGATGCCCATAACCGCACTTTTTTACCAAACCGGTGTGCCATGCTTACATATTTACACAGACGCGCCTTTTGTAAAACCGGGAAAGCACCGCTACCGTTCCAATTCACCAGTCTGGAGTATTTACAGCTTGCTGTACGGTAAATATTTGTTGACGAGGTGTCCTGTTGAACCGTCATCAGGTCCTCGTCAATAAAGGCCAAACGGTTTTGTTGGTTTTTCAGGATCTCAAATGGTTTATTGCCGGTTATCACTATCGTGATCTGACGCTGAACAAATACACCATCCTCGTAGCCGGAAAGTATGCTCTTATATTTTTCGAGCACTGCTGACAGAGCTTCGTATGTTTTGGTCGCGTTTGATTTAATATCGATCATCAGCGTAATAGGATAAACAATGCGGGACTCCTGCCCGTTTGAGCCATTGATACAACTGGCCAGGGGATCCAGATATAGGCGTTCCAGTGTCCGGTGTCTTTTAAAAAGTGGGAGTAAATGAGCTACAACTAATTTCCCCTTTCGTAAATAAATATCAGCTTCTATATGGGTATACCCGTTATCCAGAGCATCATATAACGGTCGTTTATGCCAATAATCATTGTGGGCAAAGGCGTTGGCGAGCGGGACATTTTGGGAGTAGGAGTTAAAGGCAGTAAATACCAGGAGAACTAAGAACAATAATTTTAGGTGCTTTAGGCAAAAGCTTGCTGCTTGCATCATTAATTGTTTTTGTTGCACAAAGCTACCTGTTGAATGTGTTTTAAATATTAGCACACAGTTAACAAATTTTTTATTGATGTTAAGATTTTGTGAAGAGGAGAAGGAGCGTAAGGATTTTTGGAATAAAGATAGAAGGAACAAGGAGCAAGGATTTTTAGATCATGGACGAAGGAGTAATGATAAAAAAGGAGCAAGGAACGAAAATTGCTTATTGCTCTTTTCATCCTTGCTCCTTTTATCCTTGATCTGAGGAGCTAAAAATCTTTGTTCTTTGCTCCCCTCATCCTTGATCCAAATTAATAACCAGGGTTTTGAACCAGGTTAGGGTTAGTTTTTAATTCGGTTGATGGGATGGGGTACAACCTGCGGGTTGGGTCGGTGTTCATTTTCAGATCATCTGTTTTTCCGCCAGCTACTGGTAGTGGATATTCTTTTTCGAACTGACCAAAACGGATCAGGTCATTACGGCGCCATGCTTCCCATGAAAGTTCACGTGCACGCTCATCTAACAAACCATCCAAATCAATTGATGAAGCAGCCTGTGCGTGGGCACGTGTACGTAATTTATTTACTAAGGTAAGTGGAACTTGCGTTTCGCCGTTTATAGTAGTTGGTGTGGCACCGCGTAATATAGCCTCGGCTTTCATCAGTAACACATCAGCTAAACGGAATACCGGCACGTCGTTACTGTTTAAGCGGGTTGCCTGGATGATATTAACATCAGGATAGTATTTGATCGATCTTACACCTTCTGATTGTGAGGTAAGTATGTCGTTACCCAAATCCATCGGTTTTAATCCGGTAAGCGTTAATGTAGGTATGAGGTTGATTTGTTTAGTAGCGTTTGGTGCCGGATAATAAACCGGTTGGTTAGTGAAACCGCCATTACCATCAGGATAAAATTGCGGACCTGCCAACCATGTTTTGGTACGATCATCTCCCGGAATATTAAAGCGGTTATAAAACTCAGGCGTAGTGCTCATGGCAATACTTAAACCTACGTTAAACCCATATGCCTGTGCCAGGTAATAAAAGAAACCGAAACGGGTAAACTGATTGCCGGGTATTTGCTGGTCATAAGGTACTGCAAATATGGTTTCATTAACCTGCGGACCGTTAGTTGGTAAAAATATATCGCGGTACCTGGTATCCAGGAAATAGTTGGTGTTGGTTTGTACACTATCGCACATGGTTACGGTTTCCTGGTAGCGGTTGGTACCGGTGTATACGCCAGAGTTCAGGTACATTTTTGCCAGTAAGGCAAAAACCATGCCCTTAGTCGGGCGACCATATTGGGATACGTTTGTTGTAGCGTTGCTGCTTTTTGCCGGTAGTAATGGTAAAACAGCTTTTAATTCGCTTTCAATAAAGGCATATACTTTGGCACGTGGTTGTGTTGCCGGTTGTCCGGTTACCGGGAAATCGGTAATGATCGGCACATTACCATACAGGTCCATCATGAAATAAAGGTAAAGAGCGCGCATCGCTTTAACTTCGGCAATAGAGGACGCCTTTTTTGCAGCTGATGATGGAGATGTATTAATAACACTGATAATACGGTTACAAGTATTGATACCACCAAAACCCCATTGCCATACACCTATTACGTTGGGATGGTCAAAGGTCCAGGAGTGGTAGTGTAATTGGCGGTACTGACCACCATCATCAAAGTTACCGTCACGGGCCGGCAAAATAGCCTCGTCTGTCGACATGTCCTGCATGCGCCAGTAAGGTACCGCATAACTTGATGACAGGTTAGAATAAATGGTACCTAATAGCGCTGTATAATCGGCATCGGTTACCGGAAAGTTTGATTTTACGTATTGCGACTCAACAGGTACATTTAATTTTGTACAAGAAAATGTGCCTATCGTCACAACAATCGCGGCACATATGATAAATATCTTTTTCATTTTGGTTTGTTTAACTGTTATTAGAATGATGCGTTTATACCTAAGCTGAAGGTGCGTGTTTTAGGATAAAAATTCTTGTTATCGATACCAGGAGTTAAACCACCCATATCAATTTCCGGGTCAACACCGCGGTATTTGATAATGATGAAAATGTTATTACCCGAGGCATAAAAACGCAGGCTCTTAAATGCCTGAATATGTGGTTTAATAGTATAACCAATAGTTGCATTATCCAAACGCAGGTATGAACCACTTTCCAGGAAACGATCGGAGATCAGATAAGCATTAATATCTTTAAATGATTCGCCTAAAGTAAATCTGGGTATATTTTGCAATTTGGAATCGGCAGGGTTATTTAAACCAGCAAGTGTTGCGTTTAAAATTTTGTTACCGTACACACCACGAACTAAGAAGTTAAGATCGAAGTTTTTATAGAAGAAACTGTTGCTCCAGCCGTATATAAGCTTAGGTTGCGCATCATATTTAATAAACTGATCGGTAGTAAGCGGTTGTGCGGCGGTTGTTGATCCGTCGGCTTTTTGGTAAGTACTAACACCGTTGGCGTTTTTACCCAGGTAGTGCCACAAATCAAAAGTACCAATGGCATAGCCCGGTTGTATGATCTGGCTATAAAGAAATGATTGTCCTTTGCCGCCTAACTGAGCAGTTTGAATATAAGGAAGGGTGAACTGGCTGTTTGATAAACTTTGCACCACGTTTTTGTTATGCGAAAAGTTTAGTGAGGTACGCCAGGTAAAGCTTTGCGATTTTACCGGTATAGCGTTTAATACCACCTCGATACCGCTGTTTTTTATTGCACCTACGTTAGCGGTGTAAAACGGATAAAAATACAGGGTAGTTGATACCGGGTAGGTGTAGATCAGGTCGGATGTTTTCTTGATATAATAATCAACGGAACCGGTAATGCGATTGTTTAATAAACCAAAATCTAAACCGATGTTGGTAGTAGCTGTACTTTCCCATTTCAAGTCTGGGTTATCATTACGTACCGGTCCTATCGGGTTAATAATGTTACCATTGCTTAAGAATTTACCGCCACCTGGAGGCACACCGTAAATGAGTTGAGCAGTAAAAGCGTCGAAGCCTAAACTGTTACCGGAAACACCGTAGCCTGCTCTTAATTTCAAGTCGCTGATAGCAGGAACAGATTTCATAAAATCTTCGCTAATGATCTTCCAGCCTGCAGAAACTGCCGGGAAATAACCATGACGCTGGTTTACGCCAAATGCAGAAGAGCCGTCCTCTCTTAACGAAGCCTGTAACAAATACTTGTCAGAAAATTGGTATTGTGCACGGGCGTAAAAAGATACAAACCTTAAAGTAGAAATGTAAGTTGGCGGAGTGGTGCCGTTTACATTATAATTTGGATTAAAAATAATCTGCGAAAGTTGGGTAGGGTTTGAGAACGCTAAATAATTATAGGCCAGAGCATCATTGGAGAAGTTTTGAGTTTGTACACCAAACCCGTCATTATTACGGTCCTGCTGATAAGTATAACCACCCAATAATTTTAATGAATGTTTACCAAAAACACGATCATAATTAAAATAAGCTTCTACAACGTTGCTTGTATTGGTATAGGCGCTACGTACGGCTACACCGTTTTGGTTAACATATATACCAGATTGGCTGGTAGAATAGGTATTAACGTTGTTTTGTTCCTTTTGGGTTGATCCTGTTATGGTAAATTTTAAACCGTTTAAGATATCAACCGAGGCAAAACCATTGATCAGGGTTTTGTTATTCTCGGTTTTGGTAAAGTTATTGTTAATTAACGACAGCGGGTTCAAAGGCCCGCTACCTGTACGGGTATAGTTTTCTTTATAAGTACCATCCGGGTTAAAAGGGCTAACGGTTGGCAAATAGAACAAAATGCCCGATAATACCTGGCTTTGGAATATATCGTTGTTTTTAGTGGCGCTGTTGGTAAGCGTGATACCTAATTTTAAACGATCATTAAAAAAACGCTGGTTGATGTAGCCTTTGTAAATAGTACGCTCCAGGCTGGTGTTTTTTAATATGCCATTATTTTTCATATAGTTTACACTTGCACCATACTCTGAATTGGTACCTGCGCCGCCATAAGAAAGGTTATGGTTTTGTGAATAACCGGTTCTTTCGGCCAGTTTTTGCCAGTTGGTATTTGAGCCATCATCGTCGGCTGGTTTTGCCAGTGCGGCTACGCCATTGTCGGCCAGGTATTTACGGAGTTCGTCGCCTGTAAGTACATCAATATTCTTAGAAACGTTTTCAACGGCACCATAAGCGCTGTAAGTTAGCCTGGTTTGGCCTGTTTTGGCTTTGCGGGTGGTAACGATGATTACACCGTTTGCAGCACGAGACCCGTATATAGCTGTTGATGACGCATCTTTTAATACGTCTATGCTTTCAATATCGGCAGGAGCTAAAAGATCAATAGAGGCGCCAGGTACACCATCAATTACATAAAATGGTTGTTGCGCTGCACCTTCACGTAAAGTTGACGGCCCCCTCAATATAGTTGAGGGTTGTTTGTTGGGGTCACCGCTTTTGGTGATGTTTAAACCCGCTACTTTACCTTGTAATAACTCAGCAGGGGTAGTTAACACACCCGCGTTAAAATCTTCGGCCTTTACCGATGTTATAGCGCCGGTAACATCCTTACGGCTTGATGTACCGTAACCAATAACTACCACATCTTTCAACTGTTTGGTATCAGTTACAAGAGTAATATTGAACGATGCCCTATCACCTACAGTAACCTCTTTTGGTACCGAACCTAAGAAGGTGAATTTTAAAACGTCGTCTGGGCCGCCAACAGTAACGGAATAACCACCATTACTATTGGTAGTAGTTGCTTTGCCGGTGCTTTTAACAGTTACCACAACACCAGGTAATGGTATGTTGGTTTCGTCGGTTACGGTTCCTTTTACAAGCCTGCCGGTTTGTGAAAAAGCTTGTAACGCGGTAAACAATATTGCGCAGGCAATGAGCAAACCATGCCTGGATAAATGATGTGTTTTCTGGAAAAAACAGTGGTAAATTTTTTTCATAATGTGTGTTTTGGACAATTAATTAAACTAAACTCAGGAATCGCATTTTTCCGCTGCAAAGGAATGATGCGCATGTTAGGAAATCATCAAGTGAACATTAGCTTTTTCATTTAGGTTGAAATGAGTGATTTGGTTAATTGGTGTTGTTTTTTGTATTAATTTATTGATCTACAGTATTTTAATATACAAAAAAGATTAGTTAAGCCATAAATTGGTTATATGGGAAAAACTAATTATTAAAATTAGTTTAATATCTCTTAAACAACTTTAAAAAGGTAATAAATGGGTTTATTGCCTGCAGTTGGACCTTATTAATTTAGTAAGTTTATTATTGGTTTGAAACGTAATAGTTAAAGAAATAACTGTTACAATGGTTTAAAAATAGGTTTTAATTAATTGATTTGGCAGACAAGCAAATTACTTAAACGTTTTTGTTTAAAAGTAATTGATGATTGAACTCAATGCGTCCTGTTGTCTTATTAATTAGAAAAATCGTGATTGGAGAATATTTCGGGACTTAAACCGCATTCACGCAGGGCTCTGGAGTTGCTGTAAGCCAGTTGTTTATAAAAAGCCTCATCCTGATTTACAATAGCGGAATTACTTATTACCAGGTTTATGGTAAATATCTTTGAAAATTTGTTCCCTGATTTTTCTGTGGCCTGGTTTAAATATTTAAAATATCCCGGGATAGAATTATATTCATTGTTAAGAACAGCCTTTTTAATTTTAAGACCGTAAAACGCCTGTTTCATATAAGGCGTAAACGAATTCTCTTTTGTTTTAAACAGCTCAGAAACGTGATCATGAATAGTTTTAAACTCTTTTACCCTGCCCAATAAAAAGTACGAATCGGCTAGTAGTATTTTTAAAAAGAAATTATAGCCCGTGGTTTCCATTGAATCTTTAGAATGTACTTTTTGGAGCGCATTGATGTATCTGAGCATTTTCCTGGGTTTTTGGCATATTAAAAGGGTATAGCCAGCCAATAAGTAAACAAGATCATTCCCCTGGCTGTAACGCAGGTTCCCGGTTTGTTTTGGCGGATTAAAATAAAACCGTGTAATAGTAACAAAGAAATCCTTTTTTATAATGCCATACCTAAAAAAGTAATATATGGTATTAAGACACTCTAACGGGCTTATGGTAAACTCCTGGTAATCCTCATGCGAAAAAACGTTGAGCTTTATTAAATAAGCCTCCAGCGAAGACAGATCCAATTGCAGTACAGCTATAATGGCCAGTGCGCTATAGGTCAGGATCTTTTTATAGTTAGATAGTTCGAATTTTAACAGCGATTGTAAAGTTTTTTTGTAATCGGGGGTTATCAGTTCCAGCCCAAGAAAGTAGTAAAATAGCCCATCACTGCAATCTTGTTTAAAGTAATTGGCCATGGTGCCGGTATTACTTTGAACCAGGTGAGCTTTATTAAGCAGATCTCCCAGAAAAACAACCAGGTCTGACCTTTCCCTGGGATTAAGGTCGGCTTTGGAAAGTGCCGAAAAGTTTTCCTGCTGCCCATTTTTCATCGCATGCATAACGCACCACTTAATGATGGGTACTTTAAGCTCATTGTTTGAAAATAGCAGGTTAATAGCTTTTATCAGGTTTCCGTCAAAAGTGTTGTTATTGTCATACAATAATTTATTGGCTATGGCCAGTTCTAAAAAATTATTGTTCCCGAATTGAACGTAGGTATTAAATTGAGCATCATTGCTTGTATTGGTTTCTTTTAAAAAACCAATGCTTAATAACTCTTTATAAGCTTGATTATACTGGTTGAACAGATCATTTACCCTTAATTTATCCACATCATATTCTCGCCTCCTAAAATCCATATTTTCAATGAGCCCTTTTAGCAACAGGGCTTTATCTGCAGCGTGGTGCCCCAGGTAAATTTTATTAAATATAAAATTGGAGATCAGATCGTATATGGAAGTATGATCAATATTGTTAAGCGAAAAATTGTCCTTGTGTTGTTTATAGTAGAACTGGAAATAAAGCGGGTGATTAAAGCTATTGGCAACCTCGGCCGGTATGAGCGTTTGCATTTCCGGATTGATGTTGAGGCAAAGCTCTTTTATTTCCTGTAAATTGAAGAGTGGTACATTGCTGTGTAATTGCGGATCGGTGATCGTACCAATAAACCATTTGGGGTGATCAGGATCCAGCACATGCCGGTTGTTTATCCAGTTTGATGATCGCATGGTTAAAACCATCTTGAACCATTTGTGCGACTGGTAAAATGAAAAAATGTCCATTAACTGGTCAAGTAACAATTGAAACCAGTTGTTTTTAAACATATGTTCATCCAGGCCATCAATGATAAGGTAAAAGTTACCCTCCTTGTGCTTATTGTCGTCAAGCAGGGAAATGATATCTTCTTCAAGGGTATAGCCTAATAAGGCCAACAGCCAGTCGTTAAAATCCTTCCCGCTGATCAAAACATTCATTAAAGCATTGCTGCTGAAAAACAGGATAATATCATTGCTGCCCGACGTAATATTCAGCGCCTGCCTTTCATCTACCCAATGGCACAGGGCTATGGTTTTGCCATAGGAAGGAGGAGCGAGTAACACTGTTGCCGCGTAGTCGCCTTTTAAGAATTCATCAAAATGTTTTTCAAGAAAGTTTCTTTTGATGCTCTGATTAAACGGAATGCCTGATTTGTTTTTTAAGGCCTGTAGCGTAAAATTAGTGATCTTGGCTGCTTTTTGACTTAGCGAATCCCAATCAACATTTTTGTGATTACTGTTAGTATGTTGTTTATCCTGTTTTTTACAAAAGTCGTCCCAGCCATTATATCCGCAGTAATTTGACAATACATCAATGGTAAATAACGACGGCTTGAATTTGCTTAGTGCGAAGCCATAGATCCGTTTTAAAGTAGTCTCGCTTACAGTGTGGCTGGTTTTGTCGCTTATTCGGGCCGAAAGTATTTTACAATCACTTGCCTGGATGCGGGTAAGGTGTGAGTTTTCTAAAACGTACGATTTTAATAATTCAAATAGCTGCGATGAAAAGGCTGTCATATTATTAAAAAGTATCGGGCATATGGTTTTTAATGAACGTTTTATTGATAATCAAAACACCATCACCCTACATTATAAGTTTTAGTTGATCAGTAGGTTAATTATAAGTTTATGAATGTATGTAATTTTATAGCCTAACATTTTATTTCTACTCTTAATGAACGAAATGAATGTTTTCACTGATTTTATTCATTTTTGCTGTTAAATGAACAATTATCTGGGGCGTAATTTATCCATAAATTACTGTTCGGGGGCGATACAGTTGTTATGCAGATGATCGGGTCGGTTGCCTATAGGTTAATTTAATGCCAATAGGGTGTTTTTGCATCTTTTTATTATAAAAGTGAAAAAATAGATACCGCGCAAATTAACACATGGAAAATACCCATCACCAATAAATCTGATTGTTCATCTGTCAGAATGTTTCCTGGTGCTTTAATGCTTAGTTTTTTTAATTTCACATAGCCATAAATACCTGTTATGGCAGCTAAGATCACGGCAAGTGCCGCAACCTTATCACTTGTAATGCTATTTATCATAAGTCGGTTTTTAGGTTAAAATCCGCTTGGTGGCTTATATTGGTTATGCATAGTTATGTATAAAGCTTATATATGAGGTTTGTTTATTTTATTCATTATTATATAATTGTTCACATTGTTCATTCTGTCAACTTCCCCTTCAAGCCAGTCTTTTGGGCTTAACTTTCCTATAGCTAAACCCGTATTACTTTACAATTTGATACCGGCTTACGTATCAATAATTCTTGCAGATTAATAATTAAAAAGAACGCCTTAACACCTTGTACTTATATTAAAAAAAACAGATGGATAACACAGACATTTTGGCCGAAAAACTTGATTTTACATACAAAAAAGAAGAAGGACCCAGCGATGTAAGAGGGTTAATTGCTTTGTGCCTTAATTATTGGTATGTATTTGCATTAAGCATCATTGCTTGCCTGATAGCCGGATTTGTTTATATTCAGTACAGTCCGAATCAGTGGAGCATATTGGGTAAAGTAATTGTTGAAGACGAGCAGGGCACCCCGGAGAAAGCTTTGACCAATGGACTGAACGCCGACCTTGCCTCCCTGTTTGATGTAAAGAGCAATGCGGATAATGAGGTTAAAATATTAAAATCAACGAGTCTTATAAACCGTACTGTTGCCAAGTTAAACCTGAATATTCATGTGCTGGATAACAATGGCTGGAAAAGCTTTGAAATACATGAAAATGCGCCGTTTTCGGTATTTGTTGATTATAAAAAGAAAGATATCCGGTTTAGTAAATACAAAATAGCTATACTCAGCAATACCACATTCCGGATTAAGAACAGTAAAGAGGACCTGGATATTAACGGCGAGTTTGGGAAACCAATTCAGCTTGGTCAGTACGATCTTACCTTAAACAAAACCGACAAGTTTAAACCTTCCGGATATTACAAGTTAAATATCCAATCAAAGAAACAAGCAGCAAAAGATCTGACCGATAACTTAGCTGCCGGGCTTGATGATAAACAAGCCACAGTTATAAACCTGCAACTAAGCTATGAGAACCCGGATCATGGCGAATTGATTTTGCAAACGCTGATGGAGATGTACCTGCAAAGTAACTTATCTAACAAGATACGTAAGGCCGATAGCACCATGAAATTCATCAATGCCCGCCTGTTGGTTGTTGGGGACGAACTGGGTAAAGTTGAAAAAAACCTGGAGCAGTATAAGGTTCAGAATAAAATATCAGATATCAACGCGCAATCAAAAGCACTTGTTGAAGGAGCTAATCAGTATCAAAGTAAACTGAATGATAACTCGGTACAATTGGCAGTAGTGAATGATCTGTACAAATATGTAAATGACGCCAATAACCCGCAGGTTGTACCAAGCTCGCTGATAACCAAAGATGTTGCATTTGGTACAGCTATAAACGCCTATAACGAAATGCTTTTACGGAAAGAACAGCTTAAGCTAAATCTTACCGATAACAGCACTATCATCCAAAACCTTAACCAGCAAATTGAACTGGCCCGACGATCATTGATGGCGAGCATTAAAAACTATCGTAACAGTTTGGAGGTTTCGCAACAGGCATTCAAAAAGCAAAACTCATTTATCGAAAACAAGATATCTGATGCCCCGGTAAAAGAGCGGATCTACCTGGATTACTCAAGGCAACAAAGCTTAAAACAGGATCTGTACTTATTCCTGCTACAGAAAAAAGAAGAGACAGCCATCTCTCAAAATGCAACCATGTCAAGCGTACGCATATTGGATGTTGCAGAGAGTAGTGAAAAACCTTTCGCACCGAAACAATCATTGATATACCTTATCGCTTTGTTTGCCGGTATCTTTTTACCGGCCACAGGCTTAAGTATAAAAGAGATGCTGAATATCAAGATCAATAGTAAGGCTGATATTGAGAAACACACCAGTGTGCCATTACTGGGTGAAATAAGTCGTAACACCAACCGTAACAAGCTTTTAATATACAATGATTTCCGCTCCATAGTTTCGGAAGAGATCAGGGCGGTACGTACCAACCTGAAATATGTTACAGAGAAAGGAAAGTCGAATGTGATCTTGTTTACCTCAAGCATGAGTGGTGAGGGGAAATCATTTATCTCCCTTAACCTGGGTAATTCCATAGCCATGTCTGGCAAAAAAGTAGTATTGCTTGAACTTGACTTGCGCAAACCCAGGTTGCTGAAAAATATCGGTGTCGAAAATGATCATGGTTTTACCAATTATGTAATTTCAAACGAAGAGGAAAGCATCGATAATTTGATCAAGCCTTCTACTTTTAATGAAAACTTCTTTTTTATATCGTCGGGCCCGATCCCTCCGAACCCGACCGAATTGTTAATGCACGACAGGTTAAAAACCCTGATAGAAGAGCTGCGAACCAGGTTTGATTATGTGATCATTGACAGCGCCCCGGTAGGACTGGTTACTGATGCCCTGATCATTGAAGAATTTGTGGATATCACCTGTTATGTGGTAAGGCAAAACTATACCTACAAATCACAACTGGGAATAGTTAACGATCTGCACAAATCAAAAAAGGCCAAACATCTTTACCTCATTGTAAATGATATTGAGCTCAAAAAGAACAGTATTACCGGTTATGGTCACGGTTACGGTAATTACGGCTACGGCTATGAGGGGATTGAAGATAAAGGAAATGCCCTGACATCCATTTTTAATAAAACAAAACAACCTAACACATAAAATATAGCAGATAATTTATGTTACAGGCTATACAAACTCATGTTCAGCGCTTTTTTACAAAGGGGCACGAGCGTTCTTTGAAAACCAAAAAGAATATCATTCAATCGGTTTTGTTGAAGGGAGGCAGCGTGGCAATTTCGTTGTTACTCATCCCGCTTACCATCAAGTACATTAACCCAACTCAATATGGTATCTGGCTAACGCTGAGTTCCATTATAACCTGGGCTGGTTTGTTTGATATGGGGCTTGGCAACGGGCTGCGCAATAAGCTTGCCGCCATGATATCGCTGGGCGATGTTTCATCTGCAAAAAGTTATGTGAGCTCAACCTACGCGTTGTTGTTTATCATATCAAGCATCATGTTTGTGGTGTTTTATTGTGTTAACCCCTACATCAAATGGCAGCAGATATTAAACGCGCACAACACACCAGCCGGATACCTGAGCATGATTGTACTGATCGTATTCGCGTTTTTTTGTTTCCAGTTTGTGATACAGCTGATCAATAACGTTTTAACGGCAAATCAGGCCCCTGCCAAAACCGCTTTTTTAAACCTCATGGGGCAAATATTGTCGCTTATAGCGGTACTGTTTTTAATGCGGGTTAAACAGGGCGAATTGCTTGACGTGGTTATTATCATTGCCGGTTTGCCATTAGTGGTATTAGTTGTGGGCAGCATCTGGTATTACAACAGTAGTTATAAGGAGCTTGCCCCGAGCTTTGGGGCGATTAATTTAAAACACGCCAAAGAGTTGCTGGGTGTAGGCGGCGGTTTTTTTATTATACAAATAAACGCCCTGGTTCTTTACGAAACAGACAATATTGTGATCACCCAGTTATTTGGCCCTAAGGAGGTAACTACTTTTAATGTGGCTTACAAGCTGTTTTCGGTGATCCTGATGTTTTTTGTTATTGTGATAACGCCATTTTGGAGCGCTTTTACCGAAGCGTATACCAAAAATGACCTGGAGTGGATCAAAAACGCAATTGCCAAAATAAATAAACTGTGGATAGCCCTTAGCTTTTGTGCTATATGTCTGCTCATCGTATCGCCCTGGTTATATCGCTTGTGGCTGGGTAAAACGATAACAGTACCCATTTTGCTATCCATAGCCATGTGCCTGTATACTATAACCATCATATGGCAGGCTATACATGTACAGCTTTTAAACGGAATTGGTAAAATAAAGCTGCAGTTATATGTGGGTATTGTTGGCTCTATAGTAAATGTGCCACTATCCATTTTTTTAGGTAAAAAGATAGGGGTAGCAGGGGTAACACTGTCCAATGTTATTTTATTTATCATCATGGGAGTGCTTTTTTCTATACAAACAAAAAAAATAATTAATAAAACGGCTACCGGCATTTTTAATGCCTGATACGGGCCAGGGGGTGAAATATTATTATCAGGTTGATCATGTATTATATCAGGAAGTTTTACAGGTTGTTACGGGTGCTCTACTATAAAATGGCACGTCAATACTCGTGGCTGATCAGCAGTTTTAAATTTTATTTGAACGGCGTAAAATATCACCGCGACTTTGTTGGCTTTGGCATCCCCATATTGGATATTAACATGCAGGGGACTTTCTCCATTGGTAGGAGGTTTTGGTTTAATAGCGGTAAATATCATGCAATGGGTGGCCGGCAGCAGCAATGCTATTTTGTGGTGGCCAAAGGCGGTGAGTTATCCATTGGCGACAATGTAGGTGTTACCTCGGTAGCTTTTATTTGCCATAATAAAATAAGTATCGGTAATAACGTAAAAATAGGTATCAATACAGTTATCTATGATACCGACTTTCATTCGCTTGACGCGCGGATGAGGAACAGCTACCCGGAACGGCTGGATGGTGTAAAAACAAAGCCGGTTATTATTCGTGATGGTGCTTTTATAGGTGGGCACAGTACTATTTTAAAAGGAGTAACCATTGGGAAAAACTCTATCGTAGGGGCAGGCTCAGTCGTGTTTGAAGATATTCCGGATGAGCAGGTTTGGGCAGGGAATCCGGCCCGGTACGTGCGCGATAATTTTGTTTATGCAACAACGGCTTAAATATTAAGAAAAATGATCAATCGTATATATCCACTTTTATTGCTGGTGCTTATTATGGCTTCATTTTTTCATATGCAGGCCATAGTGATAGTTATTGCGTTGCTGATTATTTTTATGCCCTTAAAACACCGTTTGGCTGCTGTAAAGGCAGCCCGTATTTTTGCTATTTTATTACTACCTGTGTTATTCGCCCTGATAGTTGGTTATGAGAACGACAACTATCTTATCCTAAAAGATTTCTACTACTTCAGTATACCTGTGCTGTTTATACTATCGGGTATTGTATTGGCCTGCCGGCTTGATATCGAAAAGTTCTTGAAAACGCTGGTTTACGCAGGGCTGATCACATCAGTATTGGTAACAGCCATATCGGTATCATACATGGGGATTAGCGCATTGTTCGATCCATACTCAGCCCACTATGCCATGGGCATTGTAGGAGCTCCCGGGCCGCCGATGGGCTTAGCTTGTTTGTTGTTTACCTGGAAGTTCAATATCAGGTTGTTTAAGCCGCACTGGTTTAAACTATTTATGGCCGTAAACGCATTTGGAATTTACATGTGTGCCTCCCGTACTTATTTTATCATCATGGTATGTTTTGCCCTGCTCATGGTGGCTGATAAGGTTAAAAAGATCTGGATAATCCCTACTATTTTCTTTATGGTCATGCTGATCGCGTTGATACCGACTGATATTTTTCAGGCTACCTCGTCCGAAACTTTTATGAGCAAATTGCTGGGTTCATTTAATGAGCTAAAAATGGGTGATTATAATACCGAGCAGGATATCAATATGAAATACCGCGGATATGAATCGTTCATGGCGCTAAAGAGCTATATGGAGGGCGATACCAAAGACTGGATATTTGGAGGTTTAGGTAAAACCGTCGATCTGAAAACCTTTGTGCGCCTGGGTGAGGATACTGATTTTCAGTTTATCCCGGTTTTGCATAATGGCTGGCTCTACCTGCTGGTAAAAATGGGTATAGCAGGTGTACTTACCTATATCGTAATATTTTTTGGACTCATCATCAAAAACTGGCGAAAGTATGCCGATAGTACAGCTAAACCGGCTATCAGGCTATTCGCTGCTTTGAGCATTGGTTGCATATTTAGCCTGCTGCTTACCAATTATATTGTTACCGCGTTGTTTAATGCCGAAATGTGTATTGTGATGATAACACTGGGCTATAGTTACCTCAATTTCAATGCGCTGGTTTTTAAGCAGGAGCAACGCGAAAAAGAAAAAATACAGGCCTATCAATTTGAAGCAGCCTAATAGATTGATATAAAAATGGGAACACATTTAAATACCCCTAAAGTTACCATTATTACGGTTGTATATAATGCGGTTACTACTATTGAGGATACCATCTTGAGTGTGGTCAACCAAACCTACCACAACATCGAATATATTATTGTTGATGGTGGCTCAACCGACGGTACTTTAAAAGTGATCAATATGTACAAGGAGCGGATAACCCGCTTTATCAGTGAGCCCGATAAAGGTATAGCAGACGGATTTAATAAGGGTATAGCTATGGCTACGGGTGATTGGATTGGGATGATCAATGCCGATGATTGGTATGCCCTTGATGCGGTGGA
>Ga0105239_10001712_pt1 | contig 28893 bp, 19 predicted proteins | sample KBSC44metaG_FD_92761 | JGI IMG/M metagenome (GOLD analysis project Ga0105239, IMG submission 92761) | Corn rhizosphere microbial communities from Kellogg Biological Station, Michigan, USA - KBS C4-4 metaG | ecosystem: Host-associated > Plants > Roots > Rhizosphere > Soil | place: Michigan, USA...
GATGGCGTAACTACTAAAACCTATTCGATAAAATTAACCCGACAGCCTGCGGCGGGCGCCGTGCCGGTATACGCGGCAAAAACTGACCCCACGTTGGATAATAACTTACGTGTACACCAAAATATATCACCAAACGGTGATGGACAAGGTGATGTAATGATTATTGACGGAATAGCAGCCTATCCTGAAAACAAAATACAGATAATGAGCCGCAGTGGTGCTTTAGTGTACGAGGCAGAAGGGTACGATAATGAAACCAAAGTATTTGACGGACACTCAAGCACCAATGGTAAATTACAGCAGGCCGGCACTTATTTTTATTTGCTTGAATATAAGTACGGTAATGAAATAAAACATAAAACCGGGTTCATTGTGCTGAAGTATTAGGGTTGTGGATTAGGTTTTAACCATATTCGTAACGTTTTACAGGCTCAGAAACAGCGTCCGCTAACCAGGCGATGAATGTAACAGTATCAAATTTGTCTCGCTGTTGAACAATGATTCGTTACTTAATTGCCGTTTTGGTGTAGCCGGCAGCTTAACGGAAATAACAAGGTTATTTTATTACAACGGTAATGCTTTTACTAATGGGCTGCCCTTGTTGATTAGTTGAAGTTGCTGTTACAGTATATGTCCCTACGCTGCCGAAAGGGTTTCCCAGTACCGCTGTTGCAATACCATGGGCGCTGTAGGCAAATGCAGGGATAAACAACGGTTGGCCTGAACCGCCGGAAACGCTGAACTCAACTTTAGCCGGATCAGTAACACTACCGCTTTGAGGCGCACGGTATAACGTGGCAGTCATTGTTGCTGTTTCTGATGGCGATACCTGGTATTTATCTGCGGTTAGTATGAGGTCATCGGGCATAGCCGCAACGAATTTTACCGAAGTAGTAACGGAATAGACTCCCGAGGTAGCCGTAATTATCGCTGTACCAACAGTTGCCGACGTGAGTGTGAACTGTGCTTTTCCATTTGCGTCCGCAGTTACCGATGAAGTAGCCTGGCTGTTGCCGAAGGCGCCCACAGTGGTAGCAAGGGTAATGGTTTTGTTGACCGCTGCCGCATCTGCACGCATGGTAACATATACGGTTACAGGTGTGGCTTGATCAGCCGGAATATCAGTGGCGCCTTTGGCATCCAATTGCAGGATGCTTGAAACGTCGACACTTCCTCCTGCACCTGGCGAGTAAACGTCATCATCTTTTTTGCACGAAAGCAGAAAAAAATTTGCTGCAAATATTATAATGAATAGCTTTTTCATGTTAATACAAAAAAACAACGTCCATTGGTGCATTGGCACCTTTAGCTGTTTGGAAGTTTATTGATATGGTTACCTGTAACAGGCAGCCACCCGGATTTTTTACATTTAACTGTAATTTTAATGGCGGTAATGGCGCGCTTATTAAAGGAAAAGCCTGCGTTGTCGGTGCAACGGTCCCCACTGTTACATTAGGATCACTTGAGGTAACGCTTATTGCAACATTATTGTCTGCAGCGGTATCGACCATTCCTTCATAATTGATGGTTGCGGTATTCGCTGCCGGGCTGAGGCATGCGGGAGTCGTATTTAAGAGGTTAACTGTAACTGGCATAACTTTTAATGGTTGTTATTGAAATGGTGTACCAAACGCGGCAAAAAATTGTTTAATATCAGCATCTATCGATAGCCCGATAAATGGGCTGGTCGAAAAATGATACCTGCTTTCATCAATTACCGGGTTAATGTCGTAGCGATAGTGGCAGAACGTCCCGGCGTTTATCTTTAAAAACGGTAGAATGCGGTATCCGAGGCCCAGTACCAATGCATTTGACCCTATTAGCCCTTTGCGTTCATGGTCTTTCTCTATCGAAGAAAGCGATACCCCGAGCAAAAGTGAGGCTCTTGTCCATGACAATGGTTTATAGCGCGACAACGGTATGGTTTTATCGATGGGCCTGAAATAAATGTTAACGCCAGAGTACATAATTACTCTATCGACACGGGCCACATATGGTATCCCGATATCGAGCGTAATATAAAAGCCGGAGTTGGTTACAAAATTAGTGTCATAGCTTGTGTTGAGGGCAGATGCTTCATATGCGTCCTTTAAAGCCACCTCATCTATTAACTGTGTCATCAGTTCATCCCGTGCCTCGATAATTGGATCAACCGCTTTGCCTATGTAGCCAAGGGTAGTAGTGTCAGAGTTATGAGGAGGGTTTGTTGAGGGTTCGGATGACTTCAATGCGTCGAGCGTTTTTTTAAACTTTATGTATTGGGTCGAAGTTTTCGTTATCGATCCCCAGTTTAGTGCGTTACAAGCATTTTGTAATGATTCAACCTGGGGATCTGTGTCCTGGCGTGTCCCTTTGAAAATGGCTATTTGGTTCTTTATTTTAAGAATACCCTGCCGAAACTTCATTAAAGTCGGAATCACAGGGATCGAATCCGGATCTGGCTCTGTAAAGCTATAATTGGGGTTGTTTTTTTGAAGCGCTTTTTTTAAAGCCGCAAATATGTCGGTTGAGTAATCGAAAAGTATTTTTGCAGGGTTATTTGCAGACGCTTTCCCCATTTTATTTATAACCTCGCCAATACCAGGGTCGCCTGCCATCGCCGTTTGTAATGCAGCTTTTTGGCTGGCTTTTAGCGGTGCAGTTGATGACGCAGTTATTTTGACCAGGAAATCGGTATTATATTTTAAATAGTTTGGCACTGTGATGCGTCCTGTAGTTGCCGGATTGGCTGGATCAAGGTCATGACGTTCCCATGCCGGGAATACTACGTCAGAAGAGTTATCACTTGTTTTTGAGGTCTGTTTGTAATCAGTTATGACATCGGAATTGACCTGAAGCCTTATTTCAATTTTGTTTACTGCAACTGGTATGTTTTTTATTTGAATGATAAATGACTTATCAAACGGGAAATGTTTATCAAATGTAAAAGAGCCGCCGTTGTAATCTAAGCCTACAGTTGTACCAGGAGGAGCAGCCGGCGCCGGCGCATCAGTTTGCGCAAAAGCAACATTGTAGACGAGTACAAAAAAAGCAATAAGATATATATAATATCTTTTCATAACTGTGATATGTTTTGGTTGGCCATGCAATTGGGTTCGCATGGTCACCTAAGATACACATTTTATTTAAACTGCAAGTAATCAGGGCTCTAAAAGAAAATAATTTGTTAAAAAAGGCAGATAATGCAAAAAGGCCCTCTTTTGAAGGGCCTTTTTGCATTAGTAATTAACGTTGCTTAGTTTTTGGTAGCTAAATCCCACCATAAACGTGTACCGCCATTGTCGGGACCATTAAGCAGTGCTAATGCTTTATTAACTTCGGCAGCGTTGTTGTTGTACTCGTTTTGCGAGAATGGCAGCCTGCGGATCATTATCTTAGTATCGATAGTGCCCTGGCTGTTGTTAACAACAACCGGCATCAACACAGGATAATTAGTCCTCCTGAACTCGGCCCAGGCTTCTTCACCATCAGGCCATAAGCCCAACCATTTTTGGGTAATGATGCGCTCAAGTTTGCGCTGGTAGCTGTCGGCCTCGTTCCATTTAACAGTAATGGTACTCAGGTACGGCGAACCGGCCGGTACGTTGTTGGTCGCGCTTGATAAATCTACGTAAGGGGCTTCCTTGCTGGTGGCATCATTAAGGTAACCGCCTGCGGCTACACCGTTTTGTTCGAACGAGGTATTAATACCTTGCTCATAGAAGCTTTGTGCGGTACCTCCTGCATTCCATCCACGTAAAGCAGCTTCAGCCTTCAGGAAATAAACTTCAGACGCAGCCATAAAGCGAATTGGACTGGTATTAGTCATATTAAAGTTGCTGGCATCTGCATACTGACTGGTCGAGCTGATGGCTACACCCTGGCGGATACCGCGGTACTGGTTGTTGGCATTTGGTTTAAAATAAGCTGCGAGCCTTGGATCGTTAAATCCTTTAAGGTAGCACTCCATTGGCGCGCCAAGATTGATGTCGAGGTATTCGTAATCAACAGACCACAATGGGTTGGTGAAAGTTACACCATTGGCGGCTTTAACATAAGCATTGTCATCGTTGCTGGTCATTAAACCACCTGCATCAGTCAAAGCAGTTTCACCTTGTGTTTTGGCAGTAGTAGGGTCAACCATTGATATACGGATAGCTAAACGCAGCCTTAACGAGTTTGCAAATTTTATCCATTTGGTGTAGTCGCCGCCATAAATCAAATCGTATGCTGCCATAGGTTTGGCGCCAGGGTGGGCAGCAACGTACGCTTTTAAGGTTTTAACGGCTATATCTAGCTCGTTGAAAAACTCCTTGTAAATATTTTGCTGGCTATCATAAGGTGTTGAGAAGCCACCCTTACCAAACTGAACATAAGGAATAGGTCCGTAGATATCAGTTACACGGTGCATACCTTCAACTTTCAGGATGTAAGCAATTGCCAGGAAATCGGGAGCCGCCGTTGCAGCTTTTTTGTAAACAGATTGCCAGTTGGCCATTATTTGTTGGTAGCCCAAATCAAACGCAGCAGTGTTCCAGCCGCCGACAAGGCCGTAGTTGGTGTTATTTACACCGCCATTAAACGGGTCGCCCGACATCATGAAGCCTGAGTAGATATCGGCATTCAAATTTTGCTGAACCTGGAAGTTGTAATTGATTGAATTGATAACACCCAATTGCATAGGTATTAAAAACGAGCCATAGCCTTCACCGTCAATTTTTAATAAAGAGTCGGTGGCATTGTACTTATTGGTGTTATATTTTTCAAAATTCTTGGTACACGAAGATTGAAATACGGTAAAGCATAAACCCGCAAGGGCCATTGCGATACCAAATTTTTTATTTAAATATTTTGTTTTCATATCAAATATTATTTATGAATTAGCAATTAAAACTGGGCGCTGATTTTAAAACCTACGCTTCTGATTGTTGGCAGATTAAAGATATCGAGCCCCTGGAAACCGTTTGCCTGGGATAAGGTAGCATCCGGATCGAAAGGTGCGTTGTTTTTAATCATCCAAAGGTTACGGCCAACAACCGAAATACCAACGTTTTTAATTTTATTGCCTAAGTAGCTGCCTGGCAATGTGTAGCCAAATACTAACTCGCGCAGGCGGATGTTGGTTGCGCTATAGGTATACAAATCGGTAATGGGGCTACGACCGCCAATTGTTTGATAGTAAGTTTTCGCGTCAACCTTGGTGCCGTTAACGGTTACACCGCCGGCATCGCGCGCTGCGCCTGAAGCTGCAGATACGCCATATTGGTCAAGCACCGCGTTGGTTAACGATACTACTTGTCCGCCAAAGTGGCCATCAAGCAGGAAGCTTAAACGGAAGTGTTTGTAGTTGAATTCGTTTTGGAAACCTAACAGGAAGTTAGGGTTAACATTGCCAATTTTTGAATAAGTAGAAGATTTAACGGGAACGCCGTTGGCATCAACCACATAGTGTCCTGCTGCATCCTTTTCGGCAGCCAGTGCATATATGTCGCCATAAGCGCCACCTTTTTGTACCCTTAAATTAAATACGTCGCCTGACAGGTTAACGTAGTCAAGCGAAGTGAATTTGCCTGTGGCGGGGTCGGTGTACTCCAACACGTCAAGCACTTTGTTGCGGTTTAACGAGAAGTTTACACTTGGTTTCCAGGTAAGGTCGCCAAATTTAGCATTGTAGGCTAAGGTTAACTCCAAACCTTTGTTCTCCAAATCGCCACCGTTAAAGTAGTAGGTGCTAAAGCCGGTAGTCGGGCTCACGCTGATAGGGTAAATTTGGTTTTTTGTAAACGATTTGTACAAGTTTAAAGTTAAATTAAGCTTGTCGTTAAAGAAACGCCAATCGGTACCTATCTCATACGAGCGGGTTTTTTCGGGAAGTAGTGTTTTAAATGGCGCTGAACCAATTGAATTTACTGCGCCGTTAGAAACAGGGTAGCTAGGGTTGGTTGCATATTGAATTGCACCGGCACCGTTACCCACGTTTGTTAAGTTGGCCCTGATTTTTGCAAAGCTTACAAATTCAGGCATTTTAAATATCGAGGTTAAAACTGCGTTTAAGCCAACTGATGGATAGAAATAGTTGTCCTTATTGGTAAAGGCTAAGCTCGAGTCCCAGTCGTTCCTGGCAGTAACATCTAAAAAGAATTTCTCTTTATAACCTAATGTAGCCGTACCAAATACCGACTGAATTTGTTGCCTGTCGGCATATTGCGTAGGTAAAACCCGGTCGTAATCGATGTTTGAGATAGCAAACACGTTAGCGATATTCTTTAAGTTACCGCTTACATTCGAGCCTTGTGTCTGGCTGTTTTGTAAGCTGGCGCCAACGTTGGCTGTTAAGCTAAAATCGCGGAACTTTTTGTTAACGTTTGCAATAACGTCGGCATAAGTTTGGGTAATTCCATTTGGATTATAGGTGTAACCGCCTTTTGAGCCAACCAACACATTGCTGCTGGTCGCAAAGTTTTGTGCCTCAAATACATCGGTGGTTTTATCTACTTTCAGGCGACCGGCAATGTTTAACCAGTTGGTAATAGTATATTTTAAGGCAACTGTACCCAATAAGCGGCTCAGGCGGTCCTGGCTATTGTTGCGGTTAACAATCCAGTATGGGTTTTGCGTAGCAATATCGCTAATGGCGTATGGCCAGTTTTGTGCAAAAAGCACACGGGTAGGGTCGTAAACTGCGTAATTGTTTTTGTATTGGTTAAAATCAACTCCGCGAGGGAACAGGTATAATGAAACCAGCGGGTTAAAGTAAAACGCCTGATTTGGCCTGTTGTTCACCGTTTGTGAAACATAGTTTGCCGACACATCCAACGATAATTTATCGTTGAAGAATTTGCTGGTGTTACGCGCAGTAAAGTTATACTTATCAAGCTTATTGTTTGGTATTATACCTGTTGAGTTAGTGCTCTCGAAAGAGAAATAGCTCTGGTTTTTTTCGGTGCCGGTTTGTACCGAAAGCGAGTTGATATAAGTTTTACCGGTGTTGAAGAACGATTTAGGATTAAATGCATCCGGACCTGATAATTTTGCTCCCCAGCTTTGTGGCGAGTTGGTTACCGGGGCACCTGCTTCTTCGGTAGTTTCGCCATAAGTGTTTTGCAGTTTTGGAATTTCGAAAGGTTTTTCGAAAGTTGTGTTTGACGAGAAGTTAACCTGGGTTTGGCCGGCTTTCCCTTTTTTGGTGGTTATTAATACCACACCGTTTGAGCCCTGGCTACCATAAAGTGCTGCAGAGGCCGAACCAGGCAGGATGCTGATGCTTTCAACATCGTCAGGGTTTAGGTTTTCGATACCGTCGCCCCTATCCATACCGCCGAAAACGCTGCTTAACTGGCCGCTTAGGTTGCGCGGCATCGGGATACCGTCAATTACATACAAGGCGTTGTTATCGCCATTGATGGATTTGTTACCACGCAGTACAACTTTTGTTGAACCACCTACGCCTGATGAGCTTTTGGTGATCTGCGCGCCGGCTATTTTACCCGACAGGCTATTTACCAAACTTGCATCAGGTACATCGGTTACCTGGTTGCCTTTAATGGTTTGTACGCCATAGGACAGGGTTTTTGATTCCCTTGAAATACCTAAGGCTGTCACAACCACTTCCTGCAGTTGTTTCGAGTCGTTTTGTAGTGTTACAGTGATTAATGCATCATTGCCAACGGTAACTTCTTGTTTGGCGTAGCCAATGTAGGTAAACACCAACACGTCGCCAGGGTTGGCATTTAACGTAAATGCACCGTTAACATCAGTTTGCGTACCTGTTGTAGTACCTTTTATTGATACGGATACACCAACCAGCAGTTCGCCGGTATTGTCTTTTACAATCCCTTTAACAGGGCCCTGGGCATGCACAGCCCTTCCATTTATCCCTTTGATTTTCAAGGGTTTTGAGTAGCCATTGCTACAGCAGGCTATTAATAAAGTCGCTGTTAAACAACAAAATTTTAATGGTAAATTAATCTTCATAAGATTATTCTTTAGGTAATTAAGTAATGGTTGATAAATAATTGCTAAACTTAAAAAAAATGCCAGGGAAAGGAGGGGGCTTTTTAAATTATTTTAAAAAGTATGACATATTTCGGACATTTTCGAAATTTTAAGGGCTTAACAAGGATTTAACATGTGGGGATATACACTTCGAATCCAGAAGGCTTTCAGACCCCTTTTAGCCCAAAATCACTCGGAAGAAGGTTTACAAAGGGTCACCCAATCAACCACTTACTCTTAGGCAACAAGGACAGTAGCTTGACAACCAGGAAGGTCAAAATGAAAGTACAGACGCCGATCAGCGGGATATTAACGGCGGCACTGGCAAAACGTTTATCAACCAGCGAGTGTACCGCGTTTAACACCAGTATATGCGCCAGGTAAATTCCGTAGCTTTTTGCGGCAATATCTATCCACAACTTCATAAATGGCCGGTCGGGTTTTTTTATGCGGATGTTTTTAAACATCAGGAACGCGCCGGTAGTCATCATGGCAACGTTAATGGTTTCGAAGCCCCACGTTAATACAAGTTTGCTTACATGCGTTTCGGTTGGCAGCCGTTGTAAAAAGCCATAGGTTGTTAGTGCATAGCCCACAATAATGAGTGTAACGCCTGCCGGATAGTTCCAGCGACGGGGCTCCATATGGAAACGCTTGATATAATTGGCCAGCACCACATAGCCCAAAAAGCCTGAAAAGTAATAAAGCATCGGGGTGCGGTTCCAGAAAGTCTCGCCCCATATTTCGGGTATAACCAGGTGGATATAAGGTATGCAAAGCGTTACACCCCAAAGCAGCAGGTAAAACTCCATATTTTTGCGGGTAGCCGTTTGTATCCATGGCGAAAGGATAGGGGCAAACAGGTAGATACCCAACAGCATATACACAAACCACAAGTGACCAATTTGCGCCCCGTAGTTTAACGGGATGTTGGCGATGTGTGCAAGGGTGGTACCCATATCGGCATAGCCTTTTAAATAATAGTAAAGCGCATAAAAAATGCACCATAAAACAAAAGGGATTGCTATACGGCTGAAACGTTTTTTGAAAAAAGCAGGTATATCTGTCACAGGGAAAAGAAAAAGCCCCGATATCATTACAAACAACGGTACCGACACGATACATAGCGGCGTATACCATCCAACCCAGTAGGCATCAACTTTGTTTGCCACCATGTCGCCATTGCCGATGTAGTAAAACTCGCCGGCGTGGGCCTGTATTACCATATAACAGGCAATCACCCTTAAAATATCGAGGCCGTAATTACGCGAAGGGGGTTTTATTGTCATGCAGGTTTGGTAATGTTATCGCAAGTTGCGCTTTTTTTTAGGAGCTTTTACGCAACACCAGTCTATGTGGTTACACTGGTTAGGGCACAGGTAGGAGAAGGTGGGATGTTTTAATCAAGCGCCGACAAAGCCAGCCTGATGATGTCGTCGAACATTGTTTTATCGGTGGTTGATTTGGCGGTTACGCGTAAGCCTTTTATGGTGTTAAATGTAAAGCGGGCCAGGGCGCGGGCATCCTGCCGGTTGGTAATCTCACCGCTTTCCTGTCCTTTTTTTATTACCTTGTAAAAAACATCTTCAACCTGCTGGTCGTTCTGACACACCAGTTTACTAACCTCGGGGTCGTGCGGGGCTATTTCTACTTCGGCATTCACCATAAAACAGCCTTTCTGCATCCGGTCGCCAAGCAGTTCACCAATAATGTATTCCAGCAGTGACTTTACAGTTTCTTTGGCAGATCCTCCGCTGTTAACTATATCGCAAAGTTTAGCCGAGCCGGCGCACTGATAAGCTTCCAATGCTTTAATAAATAAGGTGTGCTTATCAACATAGGTGTCGTAAAGGCTTGAGCGGCTGATGCCCAGGCCATCCACCAGGTCTTGCATGGAAGTGCCGTTGTAGCCTTTGTGCCAGAAAATGGCTATGGCTTTGTTCAGCACCTCGGTTTCATCAAAATCTTTTGTTCTTGCCATAACAGGAATAGCCTCGCTTATAATTAAGCAAAGCTATTCAATTTTAATAAGAATCAAGAGTCAAGAACCAAGAGCCAGGAAGGCCCAACGCTGTTTTTATCTTGATTCTTGACTCTTGGTTCTTGACTCTTCTTCTTACCTCACACCGCCACCGGCAAGCAAAGTTTCGCCTGTTAGCCAGCGCGACTCTTCAGAAGCCAGAAACACGGCTACCAGCGCAATATCTTCCGGCTGACCAATACGGCCAAGTGGCGCAGTGCGTTCCATTTCAGCCTGTAAATCACCGCCGATAAATCCTGCGGCGTGTACGCCTTCGGTTTCAACCATGCCGGGGTTGATAGAGTTTACCCTGATTTTTTTCGGCCCAAGCTCTTTTGATAATACATGGGTGATGGCATCAACAGCGCCTTTGGTTGCAGTGTAAATTGAGCTGCCAACCGGGGCAATGTTACTTACAACCGAACCAATATTGATGATGCTGCCGCCGTTTTCGTTAAAGCTTTTCAACGCGCCCTGGGTGGTCAGCAATAAGCCGAGCACGTTTGTATCAAACTGGTTGTGAAATTCTTCTTCGGTAAGTTGTTCTATCGGGGCGAATTTGTAAACGCCTGCATTGTTTACCAATATATCTACTGCGCCAAATTCTTTAGTGGTTTCTGCAAATAAACGGGCTACATCGGCCGATTTGGATACGTTACCTTGTACGGCGATGGCCTTGCCGCCATTGCTCACTATCTCGGCTACTACTTTATCGGCGCCTTCTTTGGCCGATGAGTAGTTTACTACTACCGATGCGCCTTCGGCTGCCAGGCTTTTGGCTATGCCTGCGCCTATACCTTTTGATGCTCCTGTTATTACTGCTACTTTGTTTGCTAACTTTTTCATGGTTTTGACTAATTAATTTTTCTATATTTGGAATAATCGTTCCGCAAATGTAGAATATTAACGGAATGAACGTTCCGTTAATTAAAAAGATTAGGCGGGGATGACAAACCGGGCGAAGGAAAAAGATGCTAAGTGGACCAAAAAAAGTGCAGGAAACAACGATTTTCGTTTAGGGTCAGTGTTAGCTGGTGGAACTATTTTGCATAATAGGGCGAATTTGGAAAGTGCCAACGGCGGTTTACCCGAAGCTAATTTTTCAGATTGATGGTGATCTATACAAAACGGGCAGTGAACGCTTTGAAGGATTTTAAGCGGGCTGCAAGGCAGAAACCTTGCAACCCGCAGAAAATTGCTTGTCTCTGGAAAAGCTAAACTGTAGTGCCTGTTGCATCTTTCCAAACCGAACCGTTCCACCAGATAGGTTTACCTAAGGTGGTATCAAAATACGAGACGCCGGTTTTTTTCGTGCCTGATGGCCTTGAACCGGTTGCGCCGGATGTGTAAAGCTTATCGGATGTTACTGCTTTAACGGTATCTGTTCCAACCAATGCTTCCGCCGCAGTAGCTAACGATGTTTTGCCCGTTATTGAAGTTGTAGCCTGGAGGTTATTAGGTGTACCGGTATTAACAAAGTCCGTCGAATAAAATAAAGTACCTGCGGTTCGAATTGCAGTATTTGAATCCACATCTATTACTGTGGCAGCACTCGAACTGTTTTTAAGTGTGAAAAAAGACGAATTGGCTCCTAATGACAGGTTGTTTTTAACATTAACAATGTTAGCTGCCATTATGCTCATGTGGTTTGCGGCTGGCGTTGCATCCCTGTAATTCCATAGGTTGTTGTTTATGAAAACACTCCCCATATCCGTAATAGTGGCAGTCTTTCCATTTATTATCACATTGTTAGTAAGGTATGTGCACTTTTGTCCCAATACGCCGGTTCCGCCTATGGTAAGCTCTCTTCCCATTAGTGTGGCGATTCCTTCAAAATAATTGTTGCTTATCACAATATTATTTAGCGTTACATCAGCCGGCGTATCTAAACTTGTAACCACGTATCCGCCGCCTATGTTATTGCCGATGTTGCCAACCACGTTCAAAGTATTTATTTCACATGCTGCGGCCGACGAAAAATTCCTGACGTGCACAAAGCAGGACGCACCCGAATAGGTACTTAACGCACCTACATCCTGCGACAACCAAGAGTTTTGCACCACATTTATTGCATCTATGCTAAAGCCAGTTGATGCAGGCAAAGTTATGCCTACCGCACATAAGCCAACAAACCTGTTGTTAGCTATGTTAGCGCCTTTCATAAAGGCGGTGGTGGTTTTAGCCAATACTGCAACGCACCTGCCGTTGCTCGCGCTTGTGGTAGTCCCTAATATTACCTGGTTATTTGTTACATTCCATACGTCGGGCGAAGCAACCCTAATGCCCTCCTGGGTTCCGTCCTCGTCAGCAGTGACGTTGAATATGCAATTTTCTACGGTGACATTTTTGTAAACCGAATCATTTGCCGTTGTACCCGCCGTAAGCCCGTATCGCGTTACGTTGAGCAAACAGTTTTTAATCACAACATTACTAACATCAACTGTAGCGCCCGTCGCTAATAATTCATTACTCATATCTATGCCCCTGCCATCATTCAAAAGTCCGTCATTAACCCTTAAGTTTGTTAACGTCATGTTCTTTGAGCAGGCATTTAATACGCTGCCGCCTTTATGAATAAAATTAGCAGCGTCAACAAATATTCCATCGCAATACCAGAACGAAGCATGAGTGGAAGTATCGCTACCCCCATCGGCTTCCCAACCCTTTATTGAAATCGAGTTACATCTAATCGTATTAAAGCCCTCTTCGCGTATTCCGCTGGTGCGAAGCGCAGTAAACGCCACATCTGCACAATCGCCTAAATATGCCATGCCAAAAGCGAGCAAGCCTTCACCAGTCAATGAAGAATTCAGGTTTGTAACAAAGTTTCGCAACTCGCAGTTGTCAAAATTCAACCCTGTTACTTTTTTAAAATACAGGCCATTTTTAGAAGTAAGGCCGGCGCCCACTGCATAAGTTTGAGTTGTTCTTCCGAAGTCGATAACAAGGTTCGCAAAACAAATATTTTTATTGCCGCCAGTTGGATCAAAATTTGAAAATACGGTATTTGGATAGTAGCCGGTTCCTTCAGACGTTAATTTCCCCAGTATTACCGTCCCTTTTTCGCCATATATTTTTTTATTATCTTTTATGGTTATCTGGCCGGTAACGTTGTACGTTCCTTGCGGGATATAAATTTCAGGAGCTAAATCGATAGCCGCCTGGAAGGCCGCTGTATTATCAGAACTGCTGGTTGTAGCCCCAAACCATTCTACATTTACAGAATCGTTATAAATTCTTTTAAATCTTGCACCTGATGTGGATACGACTATTGTTCCTGTATTATCAGCAGAAGTTGTATCTGCCGAATCATAATACCATTGACCGCCACCATAGTCAATCGTTTGATAAACCGTAGTAGTCGCTGGTGTAGTTAAAGCCCGCAGGCCCGCAAGTGTTGTGTTGAGTCCGTCTGCCATTTTTTTGATATTTTAGGTTAAATGATTGAAGTGAAAAGGCTGTGGTTTGTGGTTTCAAAATTATATTCATTGCCTCACAAAAACAACTATTAATGATGCCCTTGTTATAAGTATTTATTACTTTTTGTTAATAACCAACGATTATCATTTATACCCATGTCGCCAAAAGGGAGCACCATACCATAACTCATCAAAACATAATGCAAAACCCCATTAATTATTACGTACTATTGTAGTATCTCCTATTAAAACTCATTTCTACTAACCGACAGTTGCCCCGGCAACCCCCATGGAAAACCAAAATTTGACTGAGCAATTGTTAATTGCGAACCAGGACAAGGCACGATTTGAAGCCGAATTGATCCTTGCGAATATTGAACTGGATTTCCAGAATGAAGAAAAGCTGAAGCGCGCGGCGGAGCTTATCCTCGTTAACCGCGAACTTGATTTCCAGAACGAGGAAAGGGTAAAACGTGCCGCTGAACTTATTATCGCTAACAAAGAACTCATATTTCAGAATTCGGAGAAGGAAAAACGGGCTGCTGAACTGGTGATAGCCTATAGCCAACTGGATGCGCAAAGTCGTGAACGCGAACAACGGGCGGCCGAACTGATTACCGCCGGCGCCGAACTCATCTTTCAAAACCAGGAAAAAGAAAAACGTGCTGCTGAATTAATTGTCGCCAACAAAGAATTGCACTTACAAAATAAACTCAAAGAAAAACTGGCCGCCGAGCTGATCATCGCCAACAAGGAATTGATTTTTCAAAACCTGGAAAAGGAAAAGCGGGCAGATGAGCTTATTATAGCCAATAAAAAACTGGTATTTGAGAACCAGGAAAAAGGCAAACGCGCCGCCGAACTGATCATTGCCAATATCGAGCTCGACTTCCAGGATGAAGAGAAAGAAAAACGTGCCGCCGAATTATTGATAGCGCTTAAGGAACTCGGTTACCAGGATGAAGAAAAAAGCAAACGTGCCGCCGAATTGATCATAGCCAACCGCGAGCTGCTGGTGCAGAAACTGGAGAAGGAACGCCGGGCCGTGGCCGAAGCCAAGAAGGACGAGTTTTTTAATATGGTGAGCCATGAATTTAAAACTCCGCTCACCAATATCAAAGCCATCCACCAGCTGCTGGAGAAAAAAACGGATAAAAATGACAAGATATTTCCGTTCCTGGCCAATGCCAGCAACAGCATTAAGCGCCTTGAAAAACTAATTGCCGACCTGCTCGATGTTACCAAGATCAATTCGGGGCAGATAGATTTGAATATAGCCGCATTTTATTTTTCCGATGCGTTAACCAATAGTATAGCCAACGTACAACTGGCGGCCCACCAGCACGAGATCGTGCTTGAAAATTCGGTCGACCTGCTGTACACCGGCGACCAGTTCCGGATTGAACAGGTATTGATTAACCTGCTCACCAATGCCATTAAATACTCGCCGGATGCCAGCCAGGTAATTGTTACGGCCGGAGCCAGTGCGGGGAAAATTATGGTTTCTGTACAGGATTTCGGTATAGGAATTGACAAGGACGATATCGATCAATTGTTCCAGCGTTTTTTCCGGGTGAGCAAAACTGCCTTACAATACCAGGGCGTGGGGCTTGGTTTATATATAGCCTCCGAGATTATTAAAAAACACAAAGGCACATTTGTCATTGAAAGCGAACCCGGCAAAGGCAGTACCTTCTGCTTTAGTTTGCCGTTGAGTTTGCAGGGAGGGAAATAGGGGTGCGGAGAAGGTCAACTTTCGCGTCTTTCTGAGTTGCAATCGCTGAAAAGAATATGTGATGATGGGGGTAGCTTCGAAGTTTTATTTCTTCTTAGAACTTTATAGTCACCCCGCTCAATTGCCGCGGTGGCTGTTACTTTTGTCTTGACACAAAAGTAATCAAAAAGTCAAGTCACCAGAAATGCTTTGCGCTGCAGGCCTCTCACGCACAAATCCAAAAACGCTGCGGGCTGGAATCTTTTTTGCGATTTAAATTGTTTTTTAAGCCGCTCAAGAAGGCTGCGCCGTTTTTGCCTGAAGACCCTATCGCTTTGATACCCTGCAATGCAAACATTCCCTATGCCCTACCCAGCGCACAAGCCGGCAGCGTTTTCGGATTTCGCCCGAAGCTTATCTGCTGACGGGAAACCCGTAAAAATGTGCGGTAAACCAATAGGTATCCACAAATCGGGCCCACGCCGGAAGAGCCGATTTTAGATGTCGAATGTCCTTTCTCAAACCGTCGTTGCGAGGAACGAAGCAATCTCTGCGTAGGACAATCAACGGACCTTTATGCTGATGGGAACATGTAGCTGCAATGAAACGAATCGTTCCTTCATGATAATTAGCAACAACATCATATTCTCTTAAATCCGTAAGTTTGTTTTATAGCTTTTCGCATGACAAAAAATACAATCCGGCAGAAATTAATTAGTTACCTCATTGCGACTGATGATGATAAAGTAAATGCTATTTATACCCTTTTAGAAAGAGAAATTAATGACAAGGCAAATATCAAATTAAGTGAAGCACAAATAGAAATTTTGGATGAAGAGCGCACTCTTCACTTAACAAACCGGAGCGAATCCTATACGCGTAAAGAGGCCATTCTCAACATTAAGAAAAGTACCGGATTTTCGCAACACATCTTAACCGATGTGTTAAATAAAAAGTTTGTGGTTATAAGCGTAATAGGAACTCATGCAGGCGAAGATGTTTTACATATATTTTCGAGGAAGAAAAAAGAAATAGAGAGTAATTTAAAAACATATTGGCTTCTGCGATCGCCTAAAGCCAAGACAATACAAATCCAGAAACTTTGTGAAGAAGCAAATAAAGAGGGTGAAGATGTTTATTGTCTTTTCATTACTGCATCAACTGATGGGGGTGCCCGGGCAACGACAACTTCCACAAGGATTAAAGAGATATCAAACAACAATGTTGACTGGATTAAACTAGACAATGACGTTAAAATAACCGGCGTAATTAACCAACAAAGTACGGCGCTCGTGTTATCAGAATTAGTAAAATTCGACAAACCCGTAGACTTTGATTTGTGGGATTATTCCGAATTTCCCTATAATAGCCCGATTAGATTTCAATTAGGAACATCAACGGTTTGCGGTATAAAAGCAAAATCCATTGGCATGAAATCCAGGTCAAGGAAGTTAGTCGCATGGGGTAAGATAGCTCCGCCATTTGCCGTTTGGGTTAGATAAGTATCATAAACGAAGGTTATTATCGTTCGGCATGTGGGTCACGAGTCGCCTTTGCATTTTTGGCCCTGGCCTTCGACTCGTGCCAGAATGTAACGAGGGCACCTTTCACCAGTTATTATCAGCATTTTTTTTAGTGAAAAAATTTTCGACAGATTTTTGGATATAAATACACGCTTGATTGCTTGACTCTTGATCATGTCTATAGCATGTTGTGTAATAGGCATTCAACTTTTTCTTGCCGATTAGACCAGCGGGAGGCAGATTTATGGGATTTATTTTCCCATTATTTATAATATTTCCCGCTTCCGTTATAAAGTTAGTTACATCTAGTTTTACCTTACCATCTTTAAAAGATAGCTTAATCATGTAATTTATAATTGTAGTCTGGTAGATTGGACCCGACAATGCTGTCTTTAAAGTATCAATATGCGACAGTGAACATTTTCCAATTATAACACCAGCCTCTTTATCCTGAAGCTGCATCACTATTTTGGGATTTTTGAAGACATTCACAAACCATTCTCCCCCCATCGAATATAACTTATCTTTTTTTAGAGAGGTATCCACTTGAATAACTTTGGCTAATCCTACAGGATCACCATCAGCGGAAATAGTTATTGTTTGAGCCTTCGAAAACTCAACTAAAAATAATAGTATTAAAAGAGCATAAAGATTTTTCATTTAACTAGTAAAAAAACCTGTGTTTAACGGCTTAAATGTATCTAAACAAAGTGATTAAAGCAACTCTATCATAACAGTTATAGCGTGACTTATTGGGTCGCTACTGCGCTTTAGGCTATAGCACGGCGTAAGTATTACTAAAAAACCACGGGAGGCATAGTCTCCGGGCATAGTAGTCCGTAGTTTCTAAACTAAGAACTACGGGGATGCATTAAGCATTCATTCTGTTAAAGAACCTTTGGTTTGTTTTTTGACGCTCTTTGTTTTTTGGGTATTACGATTTTGGGAGCAGCGATATCATTCTGAATTGGTTTTTCACTTACGTTTCTAAAATATTTTGAGTCATTTTTAAAGTTTTGAAATTCTTCTGTTAAACGCATTTCTTCAAAAATTGGAAATTGCTGAAGCTTTTCAGCATTAAGTTCATCTTTATCCATCGTCATTGGAAGTAGTTCAAAAAAGGTAGCTTTATCATCTTTTAGTGCAACTAATGCCAACTGGAAAAGTAATTGCTTGTCAGAAAAATCGATATCTTTCAGTTCTTTTTGAACTGCATCATTTTTTCCCAGTCGTTTCTGGCATAGCCAATTATTAATTTGACCTAAAAGTTTATCAATATTATCCATTTTGGCATCTTGGAGTAAAAAGAAACTTAAGCCTTCGGCAATGTTCCACCACCCTTTTTCTACATTCTCATAAACAATTTCAACAAGCAAATTACCACGTTCTTTATCCCCGGGCTTATTTTTTTTCCAGAGTTCTAGTGAAAATAATATAAAAGCCGTCTGAAGAGTTTCAATGGAAAAATCCAGATATTCTTTTGAAACCCCTAAACTGTCATTTATTGAAAGTTCGTTTTTTAAGGAGGGATCTATCCGCGATAAGTAGATAGAATTGACTATTCCGCCATTATGTATGATTAAATTTCTACGTTGAAAAATTTCTGTAATGTTTTTTTTGGTTGATGCTAAATAACCCATATTAAGATTGAGTTCCCTCGATAACAATTCAAACCAATTTTCTACTTTGTCTCTTAAAATATTCTCAATTTTCTCATCTATCAAAAATTGTTCTGCATCTTTGATGTTGTCAAAATCTTTCAAGTCGTCAAAACTTATCATTTTTTTGTCCAATAACGCCTTTTCAGGAAAGTTCGAATATAAGGTGTGAAGGATTTGTGAAAAAAACCATTCGACTGAACTAATCAACGAAATAAATGAAGTTTTATAGAGGAAATTCCTGTGATCGGGTTTGTTAATTAGTTGTTCGATATACGTCGCAGCTTCAGGGGCAGTTTTAAAGGTTAGCCCTTCAACTGTTATACCATCATCAACTTTTTTTGCATCCCTAATTTCGACATCGACTTTTCCCTTATATTTCTCTTCAAGCTTCTTTTCAATATTTTCTTTTATTTTTAAAATTCCTGGTGTTTGCTCGTCTGATTTAAAATCTGGGTTATTTAAAATCCTATTTATCAAGCCGACCAATATAAAAGGCTGTAAATCCTTTTCGGTTTCTTTATATTTCTCAAGCAATATGGGGTCTATTAAATCCACAAAGTCCCTTAAGTCAAGTAGATTTTTATTGAATTGTGATATTTGTTCTTTGAACATCGTTTTAAGGTTAGTTTCTATAAATGGAAAGATAAGTATAGACAAAAAAAATTAATTAATATCTTTTTCTAAAATTCTTTCCACCCGCTGACAAGTAGCAAAGCGACAATTAGTAAATTATCCAATCTAGTAATATTAAAAGTGCAAATTTGTTTATAAAGCCCCGCTCCGTTTTCAAGCGGGTCACCCAAACGCGGAACACAGCGAGGACCTAAGCGATAGCTGCGGAGAAAAGATGAGTAACTGGCAAAAATCTTGCTCGCTTAAAAATTAATTTTTTAACGTAATTAATTACCTGCTCCCTGAATTCTTTGGAAGTGGCAGCGATTAATTAACTTCGACAACGTTTGTAATAAATTCAATTAAAATATATGTCTGCTTATAGAGGAATTAATTTAAGGTCTGGGGATTTAGCTGAGCAACTAGGGGTTCTTTTACTTCAATCAGTTGCATTAGTAGCCCCCGTGCCTCGTACAGAAGATGTTGGGATAGATGTTGTAGCTACTTTAATAAGGAAGTACGATGGTTATAAATATATTGCTGAGGACTCCTTTTTTGTGCAAATAAAGTCGTCGTCAGTTACTGAAATCTTATTTGAAGGCGATCAGGTAAAATGGCTAAATGAATTACACTTACCACTGTTCATTGCCGCTGTAAATAGGAAGACTTCTACGATCAAACTCTATAGTACCCAAAGTTTATCAGATGCATTTGTCGAAAACCCCAATCGAAAAAAAATTAATTTTAAATTACTAGAGGATTATTCCGGTGATCTTTCCAATGCGGACGAGTCAATAGATCTTCCGATAGGCCCGGCAGTTATGGAGTGGTCACTTGAACAAATTGAAACTAAACCAAATTTCATTCAGGAATTTTATAACCTGATTAAGGCACATGTATCACTTATTAAAAAAACTATTGAAACAAGGCGTGTTGGCTATGTGGATTTAGCAACTTGGGAAACGGGAAAGTCTCCAAAGGTATATGGTCATAAATTAAAAGCCAGGAAGGATGACTCCGCAGTCGATGAAATTTCAGCACCATATTTCAGTACCATAATAAACAATTTAACTTTTGGAAATGATTTATTCACTACAAGAAGTCTTTACCGCTTGCTTGATAAAGTGTTGGAGCGTGAAGGACATTTTCATTTAGTAGATGGGAAACGGGATTTAATCCCCTGGACAGCTCCATTCGCTGATAAATTAAAGCAGGATTTAGAAAAACCTGAGTAAGAGTAGCTAACATTTTATTTCTTACGCTTCTCCGCTGCTACATACGTCCGCTTACAACAATTCTTTAAACAAAACAGCATCAATTCCCAAACTCGACTAACGATCATTTAGTAACATAAGCTCGACGCTGACCTGTATATGGTTTAGGGCATTATCCATCTATGGCTTATTTTTAAATTGGGTTAAAAGCTTTTTCCGTATTGCATCTTTTTCCAATCCCTCCTTATAACTGCTATACAGTCCTGCATCGTTTGCTTCGTAAGTTCCATCAGAATAAACAATCATACTAATTACAACAGTTGGTGTAGTTGCAAAAGAGGACTCAATGTTTTTACAAATTACAGTTTCTGTTGACTTTGGTGGTATGGATACTTTAAATTTTTGAGTTGAGATTAAATTATTGTCAGGTTGCGCTAACATATTAAAATCAAGAATTAATTTTACAGCTACAATCTTCTTGCTTCTGCCATTATAAATTGAAACTTTGTAACGCTTTTCTACATCACTATTCATAAAAGGAACCACACTTTTAATTCTTACCGACTTAGCTAAATAGATCGAATTTACCTTCTCTTCGATTGTTGATTGTGTGATTATTTTACGTGTTTGCGAAAAAGAAAACAATGAAAGTACTTGAAGTATTATAATAAACTGGAATTTCATGTTATCGTCGCGTGTGGTCAACCAAATATAATAATAGTTAATTATAACCCGCGTGTCCAAGATCGTCGGTTGGACACACAAAAGTTTAAGCGTCGTTTGTGGCTCGCTGACAGGTAATAAAGCGACAAATAACCCGGCAGCTAACCTATCGCCCCGCAAATCTACAATCTCTCCGAAAAATCCATCTTTTTCAGCGGCTGCAACTGCCCTGGCACAGGGATTATTGCATCCGGCGCCATTACCGGGTATTGGTAATAATCTACCGTGGCGGCAGCTCCCTGCAGCTGAATCAGCGCAAAGCCGTGTTCATAAAATTGGTAAGTTTTTGATTTCCAGGTAACGGCATCGGTATCTACTTTTACTATCGGGCTTAAATACGGATAGGTTGGGTTTGCTACTGTATGGTATGCATCTTCTCCGCCCCATTCTTCGTAGCCGCTGTTGCCTACCAGGCGGCCTTTTGCAAGCCCGGTTTGTTTGGTATCGTCGGCAAATATGCCCAGGATATGTTCGTGGCCCCAAAACCAGGCTGCAACCTGTTTATAGTGCCTGGAAAAGGCAGCCTGCAGGTGCGGGTTAATATAAGTTTTGGTTTTACTATCGATAACCGCCGAGGCAGAAAACAGCTGGTGGTGCGATAGCAGGATAGTTTTGCCGCCAAAGTTATCCAGCTTATTGGCATGCCATAATACTTCGCTGGGCTGCAGCGCCGGCGGATAGGCATTGGTGAGGATAGTGAGCACGTTGCCTTCAACAGAATTTAAACCGGTATCCATACCTAAAAGTTGCCAGTTGTTTTCGGCAGTGCGCAAACAGAAATAGCTGGCTTGCTGGTTGTATTTACCCAGGTTATTATTGGTGTTCATGCCGATTACGTGCTTGAAAAAGCCCAGGCCTGCTGATAAATATTCGTGGTTACCCGGAATGGAAAACACCGGTATCGGCGGAATACCCAGCCGGGTGAAAGCATCGCTAAAAACTTGCGTGTAAACTTCACATTCGGCCTCGGTGCCGGAATAGTAAATATCGCCCAGGTGGATGATGAAATCGGGCTGAAGCTCTTTGATCAGCGCCATCAGCATGATGGTAGCATCCGGGAGGCCGGTGCCAAAGTCGCCGATTAGCGCGATCCTGGCATTTTCTGGAATGGTGATCACACCAAAGGTATTGATGTCTTTCCCTGATTTTTGCCAGTCGACATAAGGCGAAGGCGGTTCGAAGGGGTTGGTGCGGTGGGCCAGCCAGTCCAGCGCGGCCTTTACCCAGTGTACATAGGCATAATCGCTTTCCGGAAATTCCGGCGGGTGCGAAGGCACGGAAGCATCTCTTTTCTCCAATACTGCCATCACCGCGTTAAAATAAAATTGGGAAAGGTAGCCGTTTATTAAAGCCTCGTGGCTATCGTTGGGTGCGGTTGCTATGGTATTATTGAACTCTTCAAAAGCAACGTCGGGGATGGCCCTGTTTTTCCTGTCGACAAAAACATTGGTGCCCAGCACCATTTTATGCAGCAGCGCCCGGGCGTGGATATCGCCGGAGGGAAGGGCTTCTTCGGTGCAACGGCTAATTTCTTCCCTGGCAACATTGGCCACAACCGATTGCCATAAGGCCAATGCTGTGTTACCCGAACGCACATAAGGAGGTATTTTGGATACTGTCATAAAAAAATGGTTTACAAATGAGCGGTTTTTAAGGAAGTGACAGGAAAAAGTATAAGGCTAATATAGGTTATATTTTTTCGGTTTTGCAGCGTCGGGGAATGATGATGGAAGCGTTTTAATATTTAAGTGTGCTGTTTCAAGTTGTCGATATAAATTCATAAAAAAATGGAAACCCTGATAATGAGCATGTTTCATAGCGTTCCGGGTGTTCCGCGTGCAAAAATGGAACGCTTTGGCGGTTTGCTGTCTCCGTAGTGTCTATCGTATGACGACGCTGCGGTGCATGGATTTTATGGTTTGGAAGAAGCCGCCGGGTTAGTTATCCGGCGGGCTTTTGGTCCCTACAAAGGCGGCGCAGGGGGGGGCACTGACAGACCCCGCGGGGACAAGAAATATTTAATTGTGCTGTTCCACGTCGTCGGTATGAAATATCACTAAAATTGGAAGCCCTGATAATGAGCATGTTTCACAGCGTTCCGGGTGTTCCGCGTGCAAAAATGGAACGCTTTGGGTGTATAGCCTGCGTACCGCCGTAGCACTCCCGTTTTTTTGATTCAGTTGTCAGATCAGAAATGACTTGTATGGTTTGTATTGGTTAGGGGGCCGAGTAGGGTGATAGGATTGCCTTTTTGGCAGGTAAAAATGCTGAGTTATTATAGGTGGAAAAATAATGTGTGTTACAACCCATAAGAATGTTAATATGTTGATAAGTACCCGTTATGAAAATATTGCAAATGTTAGTTATTTGTACTGATTGATTAAATTATTGAGTTAACCCACTGGTATATACTGCTAATCAATATGTTATGTTTTTAAATTAAAAGCAGTTGTTAACATATTTTATTAACACCAATTGCCGGTATAACAAGCGCGCACTGTGAGACTACGCACCCTTAACTTTTTTTGCCTTATTTTCTTGTTATTGTGCGGATCAGGTTTATTGGCTCAGCCAATTATCAGCTACACTCCAACGTCAAACATTTATACTGCGGGTACCGCAATCACCACAATAACGCCAGGTAACTCAGGTGGAGCAGTGGCCGGAATCTCATATGGCACGCAACTGAACTTTGCAACGGTTACGGACCCGTACTCGGTTGCTACTGACGCATCCGGTAACGTTTTCACAATTAATGGTACCAGCGGCGCTTTATATAAATTTAACTCAGCAGGTACCGGTGGTACGATCAATACCACAACGCTTAGTTCGCCGGCAGGCATAGCGGTTGACGGGCTGGGAAATGTATGGGTAACTGATTTTGTCGGGGGTAGTGATGTCGTTTATAAATTTAGCTCAACGGGTACCCTGTTGGCAACCATTACAGGCTTTAGCTCGCCTTATGGTATCGGTGTTGATGCATCAAATAACGTTTACATTGCTAATTCGGGCACAAATTCGATTATAAAGATTGCGGTTGGTACAACCACCAAAACCAATTATATCACTGGTATGGCATCTGCTCCATATGGAATAGCGTTCGACCCTTCCGGAAACATGTTTATTTCGGAAAATACTGCCAATGCCATTGTTAAAGTCGCTGCGGGCACCACCACGGTATCCGCTTTTTTTTCAACCGGGTTAAGCGGCCCCCGCCACCTGGCAGCTGATAACGCAGGCAATATTTACGTCTCGGACTACGGAAATGGCTCAATAAAACGATTGACAGCCACCGCCGCTCTAAATACGCTGGTAACCGGGCTTACTAATCCGCGTGGCGTGGCGGTCGACCCGGCTGGAAATTTATATTATGGCAACTACACGTCAACAAACCGGGTACAAAAAAAGGTGCCAACCGGCGGATGGTTTATAGACGGAGATTTGCCCCTGGGGCTAAGTTTTAACAGCACAACGGGCGCAATAAGCGGTACACCCACCACGCCAACTGCCTCCACTGTTTATACCATAACGGCGTACAACGCCAGCGGAAGCGATAATACTACTTATACCATAACCGTTAAGCCGGCAACACCTACAGCGAGTGGCGGCGGTACGGGTTGTTCATTAACCTTAACAGCCTCAGGCGGCAGCCCTGCCGGTGGTACATATAACTGGTACAACGTGTCAACCGGCGGGACAGCTGTGGCCACAGGAACAACTTACGCGGCGAGTCCCGGAACTTATTATGTATCATATACCTATAATACTGTTGAAAGTTCGCGTAGCACCGGTACTACCGTAACGGCTGGCACCAGCCCAATTTTGGCGACGGCACCAACCGGCAGTGGGTTATATTTATCATATCCGTTTAATGGCAACGCGAATGACGCTTCGACGGCGGGTAACAACGGAACGGTTCAGAATTCGGCCACACTGACTGCCGACAGGTACGGGGCAGCCAATTCAGCCTACACTTTTAACGGCTCAACGCAATACATATCAACAGCTACCGCATCTGCTGCACCGGGGCCACAAAATTTTTCTATTAGTGTTTGGTTTAAAACAAGCTCAGCGGGTGGCATGCTGGTTGGTTATGGCTCATCGCAAACCGGAGCCAGCGCAATGTATGACAGGCATATTTATATGACCAATGCCGGGCAAATTTATTATGGTATTTATTCCGGTTCGGTGCAAACACTAAGTACAGCTACATCGTATGCTGACGGTAATTGGCACCACGTTGTTGCCACAACGTCAACCACCGCAGGCTCATACCTGTTTGTTGACGGAGCGGTTGTTGCAGCCGATATAACCATGACCACTTCACAAAATTTTGGTGCAAACGGTTATTGGCGCGTTGGCTACGATAACCTGGCTGCCTGGACAAATGCTCCGACAAACCCATACTTTAGCGGATCGTTAGACGATGTTGCCGTTTATAATACAGCTTTAACAGCCTCACAGGTGTATACGTTGTATGGTGCGGGCAGCCCGCCGACTTGTGTTGGCAGCTCGCTTTTACTGCAGGCAAATACTGTTACGGGGGCAACTTACTCGTGGAGCGGCCCTGGCGGTTACACGTCATCGTCGCAAAATCCGACCGTAACGGCGTCAGCATCTGCCGCCAACGCGGGTACTTACACCCTTACGGTTACCAATGCTACGGGTTGCGTTACCACTACCACTGTAACGGCTGTGGTTAATACCCTGCCGGTAACAACTTTTACAGCAACAACACCAGTAACCACAAGCAGCAATTCAACAGTTACGTATACAGGCACCTATCTGGCAACTTCAACCTATAGTTGGAACTTCGGTGGTGGCACAATCGTGTCCGGGTCGGGCGTGGGGCCATATACAATTAATTGGTCTACAACCGGCACAAAAACAATAACACTAACTGTTACCAATGCGGCCGGATGTTCGGACGTAAGCACTCAAAGTGTGGTGGTAAGCCTTGGCAATTATGGCAATTATGGATTTAAAAAAACGGTTACATTAAATACAACTACCCTTGGTATTACGTCTAACCTGACTAACTTCCCTGCGTTGCTAAGTGTTCAGGATAACAACCTGATAATTTCGAATACCTGTACGGATAAAGTGTATACCCCAAATGGACCTAATTACGACTTTGCTTTTGTTGACGCAACCGGAACTGAATTGTATTACCAAATTGAAAGTTATAACCAAACAACAGGTACCTTATTGGTTTGGGTACAAATTCCAACGTTAACGTTTGCTACCAATAATGCCATAACATTTTATTATGGCTCGCCCTCGCCTACGGTAACCCATAACACAACATTTTTTCAAAATACATGGGCAAGTGACTATAAAGCAGTATTTCACTTTAATGAGTCTTCCTATACGGGTTCAGTAACAGATGGCACTGCAGGAGCGCACACAGGTGCAACTGCCGGAATGACCTCGGCAGATTTGGTTACTGGTAAAATAGGTACAGCTTATTCTTTTAACGGTTCAAGTAAAAAAATCACATCAAACGCTGTAAATATTACCGGCACGTTTACCATATCGGCCTGGGTGCAAGCTACTACTGTTGGTGTTGACCAAAAGATACTAACCAACCAGGCGGCTGCCGGCAGCAGCACCGGCGGTTATAAACTAGGAATATACTCCAATAACCTGGCTGAAACAGAATCTGGCACGGCAATAAACAGAGGCAGTACTCCGCTCCCCTCAGCAATTGCGGCCAACGCGTGGCATTACGTGCAAGGTGTTTTCAACGGCACTACCCTGAGCACCTATATTGACGGGGCGAAATACGAAAATCTTAGCACAACCACAGCCCCGACGTCAACAACGCCATTGTATATTGGCGTTGGTGAGGGCGGAAGCCAGTATTATTTTAATGGGATTATTGATGAAGCGCGTGTATCAAACGTAGCCAAATCTTCCGACTGGCTAAAAGCTGAATATGTTAACCAGGGCAACCCTGTATCATTTACCAGCTCAGGGGCCACAACGGTAATAAGTGCCAGTGCGGCTGCCGTACCGGGCGCACTAACCTACACATGGAAAGGTACTGTTAGCACCGATCCCACCAATGCCAATAACTGGAACAATACCACAGCGGGAACAACAAACCAGCTGCCTGCTTTCGATGGTACAGCCACATTGATCATACCTGCAGGCTTGAGCAATTACCCACTGCTTACAGGTCCGGTAAGTTTGTTTGGCCTAACCATTGCTAACGGCGCTTCATTTAACTTAAACGGGCAGACGCTTAGTGTCGCCTGCAATATTTATAACAGTTCGGGGGGGCAAATCCTTTATGGGACGAACAACATGTCGTCAATAACCTGGAACGGCACCCTGGCCAACCAAACCTACACCGGTACAAACACCAGCAACACCGCATCATTAGGCAGCATGACCATTAATAACACAGCCGGCGGCACAATAACCATCAGCGGGGGGCCGGTTGATATTTACAATTCCCTTACGATAACCCAAGGCAACCTGGCTGTTGGAGCATCGCCCGCTGCTTTAACCTTAAAAAGCACAGCTACCCAAACAGCGTATGTGGCTGCCATCCCTTCGGGCAGTGCAATTACAGGAACTGTGAAAGTTGAACGTTATATAACAGGTGGAGCCGGGTATCGCGGCTATCGGATACTGTCGTCGCCTGTAAGTGTAGGGACTGATAGCTATGGTAATAAAATATACAGTTTAGATTATATTTTTAATACAAACTATGTATCGGGCACTAGTTTTCCAACATCAGCCAACAGCAAGGTTGGTAACCCATGTTTTTATTTATATCGCGAAAACATGGCACCTTTGTACAATTCATTTATAGGCAGCAACAATAGAGGGATAAAAAGCATCAGCAGTTCGCCTACTTATACCATAGATGGTGATGCCGGAAACTTCAACATCCCGATAGGAAACGGGGTTTTATATTTTTTTAGGGGAGGAACGGGCACTACACTTCCGTTTACGTCAACATCAACACCCGCCGCATCAACAGTGACCTCCAGCGGCACTTTAAACCAGGGAAATATACAGGTTGTAAACTGGTACACACCGTCATCACCCAACCTGGGGTGGACCACGGTAGCTGGTACGCCCACAACACCTGCAGGTAACTCAGCTGTTAAAGGGTTTAACCTGGTAGGTAACCCTTATGCCTCACCTATCGACTGGAACGGCTATTACAATTCAACCCCTTCGCTTATTACTATACCAAGTACTGCGGTGAACCCAACCATATACCAGCTTAAACCCGGGACTAATACTTATGGCACTTATAATGGCTTTACAAAGGCACCTTCGTTAAACGGAGGGAGTAATATTATTGCCAGCGGCCAGGGCTTTTTTGTAACAACAAGCAGTGCATCGGCCACATTAACGTTTACCGAAGCCGCTAAATCAACAACCCAACCTTCCGGCTTCACTTACCTGGCGAGCGCTTACGATGCAAAAAAACCATATGGGCAATACATGATTTTAAATATTGCAAAGGACGCTGACAATAAAACCGAAATTCTAATCGGTTTTAACCCGGGGTCGACCCCTAAATATAGTGAAATGGAAGACGACCATTATCTTTCGGGCTCAACCCCGCAGTCGATGTGGATTACTTCGAATGATGGCATTAAGTTGGTTTCCAAATGGCTGCCCTTGCCCAAAGAGCAACTAGCTGATACCGCCAATTTAACTGTAACAGCATCGGCCAGCGGACAATATACGCTTAATCGTAGTGAGTTTAAGGATATTCCTAACCTGTACGATGTTTGGCTTATAGACAATTACAAAAAAGATTCGCTGGATATAAAGCACAATGATAAATATATATTTGATATCGATCTCAAAGATTCGGCGTCATACGGGAGTAGTCGTTTCAAGGTGGTTATTCGCCAGGATCCTGCGTTGCGGGTTCATTTGTTAGATTTTACCGGGACTAAAACAATCAACGGGGCTCAACTTAACTGGACTACAGAAAACGAAGAGAACTATACCAATTTTACTGTTGAACGCAGTAACGATGGCGGCAAGACATTTGTAGC
>Ga0105239_10001713_pt1 | contig 28869 bp, 20 predicted proteins | sample KBSC44metaG_FD_92761 | JGI IMG/M metagenome (GOLD analysis project Ga0105239, IMG submission 92761) | Corn rhizosphere microbial communities from Kellogg Biological Station, Michigan, USA - KBS C4-4 metaG | ecosystem: Host-associated > Plants > Roots > Rhizosphere > Soil | place: Michigan, USA...
ACAGCACATACAAAAATCAAGCCCCTCCATATTGAAGGGGCTTGATAAACAAAATTATATATATAAATGCCTACTTTTTTACCATAGACTTAAATACAGGCTCATTCACCTTAAGCGGGTATTTAGCACGCATTTTTTTGTTCCACTCTTTTTCCAGGTAGTCCTGGTATTCTGCTACTACATAGCCACGGGCCTCATCGAGCGTTTTAGTGCCCGGTGCAGCATATATTTCCTGCGCCACTACAACCGTATAAGACCCGTTAGCATTAGAGATGGTCTTTATCTTGTTCTTTTCCAGCTCGCTTTCTGTAGCTTCTTTAAAATGCGAAAATTCGTACCTGCCATGTTGTATGGTTACCGCATCAGGGTTTGATGGAGTATTGATACCCTTTGCTATCTCCTCATCAGTGAATTCTTTTTTTGCTACCAGCGCCATACCTGAGTCAAGGGCTGCCTTGTTCTTAAACTTATACACTGCGCCTTTAAAGCCAGGTTCCCACTGGTACTTAGTGCTATGCGTAGCGAAGAATTCTTTAAGACCGGTAGTATCCTTAGATGCCTTGCTCCATACATTCCTGTCCATTAACTCAAACAGCATGATGCCATCGCGGTATTCTTCCATCAGATTTTTGAAGTCTACATTTTCATCTACCAGCTTATGCTCTTCGAAATCATTGACAACGGTCGTTACATAGTTGTTGTAGCCATCTTTTGTTATTACCTTTTTAGGGCCACGGAGTTTGCCATGCGTCAGGTTCTCGAGGAATTTTGCATAGTCACTCTGCAGGTATTTTTTACCACCAAGTGTAAATACAGGCTCTTTCATGCCGGCATAATCTGCCGCTTTGAATGGGGTGCCGTTCTTACCTGTATCGGGTAAAGAGGCTATCTTTTTTTCAATAGCGTCTACATTAGCAGGATACTCCTTAAAGCCGTTCTTTTCTTTTATTTTATTGAAGAACTCATCGCGAGCGTTCTGCGCGCGTGAGTCGTTCTCTACCTTATGCTTTAATGTAGTATACATGGTATCGTAAGGCTGTAACGGGTACTTAGCTATCAGCTTTATGATATGGTAGCCATAGTCTGTTTTTACAGGTTCTGAAACATCGCCCGGGTTCTTCAAGGCAAATGCTGCATTTTCGAAAGGCATAACCATGCGGCCGGCGCCAAACTGCTTGATAATACCACTATCGTTCACAGAGTACTTATCATCAGAATATTCCGTAACCAGCGTTGCAAAAGGCACCCCGCTTTTCAACAAAGCCTCAACGCTATCTGCGCGCTTTAGTGCTATAGCAAGGCCAGCTTCGCCTTTCGATTTAGGTGCTGCAATCAGTATCTGCGCAACTTTTACTTCGCCACGATCGGCGCGTTTATCCAGCACCTTTACGATGTGATAGCCAAACTGTGTGCGGAAAGGCATTGACACCTGCCCTACCTGTGTGGTATATGCCATATTTTCAAAAGGATATACCGTCTGTAGAGCGGTAAAGTAGCCTATATCGCCGCCGTTATCTTTTGAACCGCGGTCTTCAGAATACAGTTTTGCCAGTGGCTCAAACTCTGATGGTTTGGCTATGATGACGTGGTAAATACTATCTATTTTGGCATAAGCCTTATCAGTATCGGCACCGGGAGGGCACATGATAAGGATGTGCTCTATATGCACATTTTCCTTCATCCTGTCGTAGGCTTCGTGTACGAGCTTGTTAGTTACTTGCTCATCTGTAAGGTAGTTCTTAGCTAGCTGCTTGCGGTAATTATCCAGCTCGTGTTGTATACTTGGCAATGTGTCCAGGTGCTGCTGATCGGCTTCTGTCACCTTCATGCGAAAGAGTGAATACAGGTCGAGGTAGCTCCTCAACGCGGTATCAGACATATCAGCCTGCTTGTTGATACTGTTCTTATTGTAGACCCTTAGAAAGTCTTCTTTGCTGACAGAGTGTGTGCCGTAGGTAAATAGTGTTTGTGCGTGTACCGATACCAGGCAGATAACGGACGCAAGGCAAGTTAAAACCAACTTTCGCATTTGTGTGTGTTGTTTTTTGTGTTTATTATTTCTTTGCTTTATTCGCTTTGTCTTTTTCCTTCCTTTCCAGCATATCTATCACATTAGCAATATTGCTGTGGTCGATGCGCTTACCACGTATTATCTTCTTCTCATCGAGCAGATAGATGGTTGGCGTGCTGTACACATCATATTTACCACGCCAGTCGCCTACACGGTCAGGGTCCCATGTATTCGTCCAGTCGGTAAGGTTGTCTTTAGTTAGGAAGTCTGTTATCTTCTTTTCATCACCTTCGGTAGCCACAGTAAATATCTTTACGCCTTTCTTTTTCAACACCGCTTTGTAGACAGAGTCCAGCTCCGGCATTTCCTTTTGGCAATGGCCGCAATCGGGAGAATAGAATACAAGTATGGTGTATTTGCCTGTACCTGATAAAAGGCTTTCAGGTTGCTTTGTAAATACATTGGGCACCTTTACTTCAGGAGCTATATTGCCTATTACGTTCGGAGCTATCTTTTGTGCACGATCCAGGTATTTTGTCAATTCATCGCTGGTGAGCCATGTAGCATCGCCTTTCATGTAATAGTTCTCTACAAGGTATACAAACACTTCATCCATACCCATTACCTTGCTGTTCTCTACATTCTTTGTTATCCACCAAAGGGTGTATTTGAATAACTCTTTTGTACCCTTTGTTTTAGCCAGCAGTATATCACTTTCTTTTTCTACACTATCCGGTGCGGGATATACGAGCTTGTTCATATATTCCTCAAGCTTGGCATCATAGATAGGCGCATGTATCAGGCGGTCGTCCTGAAAATTAAAACCATCCCAGTAGTGTGCCTTGTAATAAGTGTATGCGAATGTTGTGTCTTTTGTAACACCATCTGCTAGCATATGCGTGCCTTCAGGTACTTCCGGTACCTCCAGAGCTTTGAATATTGCTGACAACAGCGTACCTGGGTGGGTCTTCACATAATCACGACGATAACTTATAAGGCTGGGAGAAACTGAAGATGCTTCCTTACGAATGGCGGCAGTATCCGCAGCCGTCTTAGCAAGTTTCATCCTATCCTGAAAAGCTGCTTGCTTTGTGCTGTAGCCTTTTAAGAATGTAACATAATCAAGGAAGCGTTCGTTTTCGGTTGAATTCTTGAATTTAACACCCATCGGCAGATCTGCAGCGGTTGCAGTAATAGAAAAGTCATCGCCATCATTGAGCAAAAACTCGAAATAGGTTTTCTTATCAGAGAGGAGCATAAGGTATATGCCACCAATAAAACCAGTATCATGACTATCAAATAACGCTACACCATTCTTATTAAAGCGCGCAGAATCTCTTTTATAGATAGTAGGTAATGGTTTGCCATAGTAATGCGCCAGATATACCAACGTATCCTTTACATCGGTCATTTTCACTTCTATATGGTAGCCGGGATGCGCAATAGATATTTCCGCTGTACCTAATAATAGCAGAAGGGCAATAAGTGTAATTCGCTTCATAAAATGCAAGTCGTTATTTCTGTATCACCGCTTTATTCATTAAAGCAGGAAAGCTTATTTCTTTATTCAGACGCCAAAAATAGTGATATTGTTGGTCTATCACAATGCACAGGCCTTATTTTGGCAGTAAAATTAAAAACATGGCAAAAATTACAATAGATATATAACGCCACACTAAGAACCGGCCTTGCCGGTACCTTTTTTGTCTTTCTTTTCTGCTTTATCACGCTCTTTACGTTCCAGGTTGTCAATTATGGTCACGATATTGCTTGCATCTACCCTTTTGCCCCTGATTATTTTTTTCTCATCAAGCAGGTAAATAGTAGGCGTGCTGTACACATCGTATTTATCTCTCCAGCCACCTGCTTTGTTGCCTGTTTCCTCAGGATCCCAGGTATTTATCCAGTCCGTGATGCTGTCTTTTTTTATAAAATCAGTTATCGCCTTTTCATCACCTTTTGTAGCTATGGTCAAAACCTTTACACCCTTACTTTTTAGTATAGCGTTATAAGCTGAATCAAGTATAGGTATCTCATGCTGGCAATGTCCGCAATCGGATGCATAGAATACGAGCAGTGTATATTTAGCCTTTGTATCAAGCAGGCTTACCTGTTCCTTGGTCATTATGTTTTGCACCTTAATTTCTGGGGCAAGGTTACCTATTACGTTTGGTGCTATCTTCTGTGCCCTATCTACGTATTTGGCCAATTCATCACTTTTGAGCCAGAAGGCATCGCCCTTCATATAATAGTTCTCTACGAGATATACAAATACCTCATCCATACCCATTATTTTACTTGTTTCTACATTACGTGTAAGCCAATAAAGGGTATAATGGAACAGGTCTTTGGTACCCTTTGTTTTTGAAAGCAGCATGTCTGCCTCTTTCTCCATGCTATCCGGGGCAGGGTAAGTGAGCTTATTTATATATTCTTCCAGCTTGCCATCATATAAAGGAGTTAATATAAGGCGGTCGTCGCGAAAATTGAAGTTATCCCAGTAATGCTCTTTGTAATATTTGAATGCAAATGTAGAATCCTTGGTTTTCCCGTCTTCAAGGAAATGATCGCCCTCAGGTACTTGTGGGGTCTGCATTGCGCCAAAAATATGTGCGATGAAGGTGTTGGGATGTTCTTTAATAAAGTCTGCACGATAGGCGATGCCCGCCTTATAATCTTCTGTAGCCTTTTTACGGACAATGGCAGAATCGGCTGTGGTCTTTGCCTCTTTTAATTGTTTGGCATATTCCTGTTGGCGCTTGCTATAATCTTTAGCATAGGCTGTGTACGCCTTGAAGTAATCGTTCTCAGGAGAATTTGTGAAGACCACTTCATCTGTCGGTTTGCCCGCTGTTGTGGTCATGGTAATATCGTCGCCTTTATTTAGCACAAACTCGTAGATGGTGGCCCTGTCAGGCATCATCAGCATATACATACCGCCTGTAAAGGCTGTATCATTGCTTTGCAATAAAGCTACTCCGTGCTTGTCAATCCGTGCAGAGTCGGTTTTGTAAATAACGGGCAGGGGCTTACCATAGTAGTGCGCAAGAAACACCATACTATCTTTCGTGTCCTTTATCTTTACATGTACCTTGTAGGCGCTTTGTGCCTGAGCCGATAATATACCCGATACAATTACGAGGGCAATAAGTGCAATTTTCTTCATGAGCAATTCTTTAAATTGTTGTTTTACTGTTTGTTAAGACAGCCAAAAAACTATCGATGTTGGCTTCAAGAACGTTAAAAAAAATTAAAGAAGGCTATGCCTAAATGTAATTTTTGTCTTCCAACCCTGAAACCTGTCATTGTATATCACGCAATTTAAAAGTTTTCTCAACCAAAAGTGAAAAAAGACAGTAAGCAGATAAAAATTTTATCTTTTCATTGTTCCGGAGCAGAAAATGATAAGATGGTTAGCACAAGCCAAAATAAGAAGCTTAAATTTGCGCTCCACATTTAAACCATAACAGAATTTTGTCACGTAAGAAGAAGCTGCAACTTGAGAATGTAACTATAGACGCCTATGCCGCAGAAGGCAAAAGTGTAGCCCACCTCGACGATGGCAAAGTGCTGTTTGTGGAGAACGTGGTGCCCGGCGATGTGGTGAATGTAAATGTGGTAAAAAATAAGAAAAGCTGGGCGCAAGGCCGCGTCACAAAGATCGTTCAACCATCGTCGCAGCGTATAGAACCCTTTTGCCAGCATTTTGGATCATGTGGCGGCTGCAAGTGGCAGATGTTGCCTTATAAACAACAGCTTGCGTATAAACAACAACAAGTTGCTGACCAACTAACACGTATAGGGCATATAGACCTACCGGAGCTACAATCTATAATTGGCAGCCCGCATGAGCGTTATTACCGCAATAAGCTGGAATTTACCTTTTCTTCGGATAGATACAGAACATCTGAAGAAATATCTGAAAGGGATGAAAAATTTATAAGCGAGCCGGCACTTGGCTTTCATGCGCCGGGCTTATTTGATAAAGTGGTGGAGATACATACGTGCTACCTGCAGCATGAGCCTACCAACATATTGTTAAGTGTGCTACGCCAGTACACAGAGACACGCAAACTATCTTACTACAACTTTCGCCAGCATACAGGCTGGCTGCGCAATGTAATAATACGCGTAGCTAAGAATGGCGAGGTGCTAATAAATATAGTACTGAATAATGAGGATGAGCCGGAACGAATAGCGCTGCTGGACCATGTTCTGGCCAATGTGCCGGGCATTACCAGCCTGCATTATACCATTAATCCTAAAATGAATGATACCATTTATGATCAGGAAGTACACTGTTACTATGGTAAGGGTTATATAGAAGAAACACTCGAAAATTATAGCTTTAAAATATCGCCGAAATCATTCTTCCAAACCAATAGTTACCAGGCTGAGGCTTTATATAGAGTGACCCGCGAATTTGCAGGCCTAACGGGTGTTGAGACGCTTTATGATCTCTACTGCGGCACGGGCAGCATAGGGATATTCTGCTCTGCAAATGCGAAGAAAGTAATAGGCATAGAAGCGGTAGAAGACGCTATAAAAGATGCGTATGTAAATGCCGCTACAAATGGCCTCGAACACTGTACTTTTTACGCCGGTGACGTGTCTGATATATGTACGGATGCATTTTTTGCAGAACACGGTAGGCCCGATGTTATCATCACAGACCCGCCACGCGCTGGCATGCATGAAAAGCTGGTGCAGCAATTGCTGAAAATGCGCGCACCCAAAGTTGTGTATGTAAGCTGCAACCCGGCAACACAAGCACGCGACCTGCAATTGCTTGACTCAGCTTATAAAGTGACGAGGCTACAACCTGTAGATATGTTCCCCCATACCCACCATATAGAGAATGTAGCATTACTTGAATTAAAATAATTATTGTTATTCTTTTGTTAATTGGCGAATTACTTTATCGTATAAAGTATTAATATACATACATATTGGTCATAAAATAAGCTAATTGTGGAAAAGTATGTGAGTAAAAAACCTCCTAATAAGCTTTATTTTAGCTATTTATAGAGATATTTTAACATTATTATTATTACTTTGCGATTGGAAACGCCGGTCTGCTGAAAACGGCAAAAAGAGTAAGCAAATAATAATGATCACAAACTATCCTATTACTAATGACCAACTATCCGGTAACAATTGAATATTTCGGCCAGCGGCAAAGCCTGAAGCTGGCGGTTTTTAGGGCCAATCAATTATTAAAAGATGATGGCTTCTTTGAGCACATTACAAAACTTGCTGCCTTTGCCGATGCAGATATAAGCCCTGCTGCCATAGCCGAGCTTATACACCATGCAGATATAGCCATAGACCTTGATGTGTATATGGCCACAGACCCACAAGATACTACTGAAGGTTATTACGATGCAGAGGACCCATTATCGGTACATATAAATATGTATAAAACCGGCCGCCCTGTCCCTGAATTATCCAATACAATTATACGCCTGTGCGTGCAGGCAATAAACGCTCAGTACCCGCAATATAATTTTGGTGCAGACAAAGAGAAAGGTGCGCCCAGAAGCATAGGAATTGTTGCAGAGCATTTAATATCACAGCAAATGCTGGCATCAGAGCTTTTGGGTAGGGATGATATGGTTACTAACCCTAAATATATCCGCCATTAAACGGGCAAAACGATACATTGATAATAATTTTATCTGAAAAAGATAAAAAGTTTCCTATAATTGTCTTTGTAATAGTTTTTTGTTTTGATTTTTTACTTTACCTTTGCACTCCATTAATTTATTATACTAAGAGTTAGCAATGCCTACAATACAACAGTTAGTTCGCAAGGGCCGTCAGCAGATACGCGCAAAATCTAAGTCACGTGCTTTAGATTCCTGCCCTCAGCGCCGTGGAGTATGTACACGTGTGTATACTACTACGCCAAAGAAACCAAACTCAGCGCTTCGTAAAGTTGCGAAGGTGCGCCTTACCAACAAGATAGAAGTTATCGCTTATATTCCGGGTGAAGGTCACAATCTGCAAGAGCACTCTATCGTGCTGATACGCGGTGGTCGTGTTAAAGATCTTCCGGGTGTACGTTACCATATAGTACGTGGTGCGCTTGATACCGCTGGTGTTAAGGACCGTAAACAGAGCCGCTCTAAGTACGGTACTAAGAGAGAAAAAGCAAAAGGCGGAGCTAAAAAATAATTATTTAACCTTTATTCAATAAAGCCATTCATTAAAGATGAGAAAGGCCCAGGCAAAAAAACTTCCGTTAGCACCGGATCCGAAATTTAACGACAAGCAAGTAACACGCTTTGTAAACTGCCTTATGTGGGGTGGTAATAAAACTATCGTATTGAGCGCATTTTATGATGCACTCGATAAGGTAACAAAAATATCAGGCGAAGAAGGCTACGAGGTGTGGAAACGTGCACTTGTAAACGTAACTCCTGCAGTAGAAGTACGTAGCCGCCGTATAGGTGGTGCTACTTTCCAGATACCTGCTGAAGTACGTCCTGACCGCAAGATATCACTGAGCATGAAATGGCTTATCCGTTTCTCTCGTGAGCGTAATGGTAAGACCATCGCTGATAAGCTGGCTAATGAAATAGTAGCAGCAGCTAAGGGTGAAGGCGGTGCATTCAAAAAGAAAGAAGATACGCATCGTATGGCTGAGGCTAACAAGGCGTTCTCTCACTTCAAAGTTTAAGTATCTAACTTTATACATAAAAAGTCCGGCTGAAAACAGCCGGACTTTTTCGTTTGCTATAGCCGCAATACCATCCTCTATTAGCGCGTGATTGCAACAAGATGGCACTTTATAAGCTTATTTTTACCGGATAGTATATGGGACCACAACTTGGCCGTAGCCTACTTTGCCGCATGCCAGCTACACTGATGCACAAAAAAACGGCTCACAGAGATCTGCGGGCCGCACCTATTAAAACTAGAACATTTTACATCGCCAGTATCTGGAATTCAGTACGGCGGTTTGCCTGGTGTTGCGCTTCTGTACAATCAGGGCAATTACATTTTTCAACAGGCATCGTTTTGCCATAACCTTTCGACTGTAGCCTGCTAATGTCAATTCCTTTCGACTGTAGATATAACATCACTGATTTGGCACGAGCATTTGATAACTTTAAATTATAGGGTCCTGACCCACGGCAATCTGTATGCGAGTTTACCTGAATACTCATCTTAGGATATTTATTCAGTACCTCAATCAAACGGTCAAGTGATGGCTTTGCATCCTCTCTGATGTTCGCCTTGTTGAAATCGTAGTAGATGTTATCGATCTTATACACTTCACCAACCTTAAGCTTCTTCATAAGGATGGTATCGTTGATTGATATGTTACCGGCACCGGGTAGTATATCTTTTGTAGAGAAGGATTTTTCATTGCCATAGTAGTTATCTTTCAGTGCATAGATATTATACGTATTACCCGACTTTAACGAGGTCGTATAAACCTGCCCTGTAGTCAATTGTACAGTATCTGCTTTTGCAAGTTTATTATTGTATAATACTACAATAGGGTTTTCAATAGGTTCCATAGAAGACTCATCTAGCACAACAGCATTGTAGCCAATATTAAAATCAGACGCCAGCTTTAATGTCCTGTGTAGTGTATCACTACGATCTATTGTAAGAGTTGAAATATCGATCTTATTTGGCCTGTAACCATTACGGCTGCCATATATTGTATAGTTGCTGTGTGGGTACAATTGAGTGAAGACATTACCCTGCTCATCTTCTGATACATCACGCTTATCTGTAGAACTGGCGATAGATATTTTAACACCCGTAACCGGTGCACCTGTAAGAGAATCTACCACATTAAGCGACATGAATATTTGCTGCTTATTATAGCTGTAGATATTATCGTCTTTCATGGGCGCAGGCCTGTTAGATGCAAAGTAACCGGCATCTCCGGAAGGATTGAGTGCAAGCGACATATCATCGTAAGAAGAATTGAGCGGAGCAGCCATATCAACCGGTGTACCATACATTCCTGAAACACTATCCCACTCGGCCATGTAAATATCCAGGCCACCATGACCAACTAATCCATTTGATGAGAAGTACAAAGTATTATCAAGGTCTATAAAAGGAAACATTTCATCACCTTCTGTATTGATAGCCGTGCCCAGGTTTACAGGTTTTGACCAATTCCCTTTATTGTCTTTGCGACATAAATATAGGTCACTACTACCCTGCCCACCTTCCATATCGGAAGAAAAAACGAGTATGCTACCATCGTGACTGATTGTTGGATGCGCCGTTGAATAGTTTTTACTGTTGTAGGGAAAGCGAGTAACTTTTTTATACTCCTTTTTATTTTCATCGTAGTCGCTCGCTACCATTATTTCAAGATGCACTACTTCATTTTTATCGGGAATAGGATTCTTAATAAAAACGTTCTGTACATAATTGGTACGGGTAAAATACATCATGCTGCCATCGGCATTAAATGTGCAGGGACCGTCATGATATTTTGTATTGATCTTACTGCCGATTGTAGATAACTTACCTGAAGCATTACCCAAACTATCTGTTGCAACACTGTATATCTTGTAGAATGAATGGCCAGACCAGCCACTTGTTTTGTCCGGTGTATTTATAGCTGTGTCGGTTGTAAAAAAAAGTTCATTCTTTCTGTATGCTGGTCCAAAATCAGAACCATTAGTATTAAATGGTTGAAACAAAACAACAGAGCTCGGCATAGCATTAGCGGCTGCAGGAGCATAATCGCAACTCTTAATAAGGTTTGCAATGCGCCTATCATCTGGAGCAGATTTTTGATATTGTTTAAACAACGCCTTGGCATTATCGTATTGTTGCAGTGTCATCAGCACCTGGCCATAATGTAGCTTTACAATATCAGGGCAACCACCCATAGTTACCGCGCGTCCATACCAGTTAGCAGCCTGCTCCAGGTCATTTGTAAGTCGATAACAATCGCCCAGCTTTGCAGCTATTTCCGGATCAGATACGTTGTTTGGTAATTTCTGGTAGTAATTGATAGCTTCGCTGAATGCAAGGTGGCTATACAAATAATTTGCCTTCATTAAATCATCACTTGTCTTTCCGCTTACGGTAAACGGAATAAGTAGTAATGCTGTTGCAAGAATGTATATATAGTGTTTCATGACGTTAGTTTTCAAATGAATGATGGAGGATTAAAACAATTTTACAAAACGTGGATTCGTGTACTTGTTATGATCTCGGATAAAGTCAAACCCTACGGTCAATTCGTGTGTGCCATTGTTATAACCCATCAACGGCGAAACTTCATAGTCAAAAGAATATCCAATATTTACCTGGTTTGTTACCTGCAGATGTATGATAGCATCGAGCGATTCATCGGTACGATAAGTAACACCAAGCAGCAAGCGCTGGAATAATATCACAGATAAATTAAGATCCGCATTAAGTGGTAAATTATAATTCTCATTGCCTGCATAACGAATGATTGCCTGCGGCTCCAGCATTACATTTTCACTCAATGTAAATACATACCCGCCATTTACATAGTAGCTACGAATTTGTTTATTTACGGTGTTAGTAACATACTTATGATTAGGATCATAATAATTCTCTAACAGATTAGGCACGGAAGCGCCGGCATACCAGTTAGCCCCACTCCAGTATGCACCAAAACCAAAGTTTGGTAGCACATCATTGTTGATATTAGAAGTGATAAGCTGATCATTCTGCTGGTAAGGATTAAGTGTAGTGAGTTTTGCATTATAAACAGCGACTCCCGCCTGTAAACCCAACGACAACACGGAATTTTTCATGGGTATACGGTAAGCATAGTAACCCATGATGTTGGTATTATTAGTAACGCCAAGCTGCTCATTGTTTATACTTAATCCCAATGCTATAGGGCGAAAGGATTTCATATAGCTACCAACCGTACCATCTATTGATACATTGATGTTTTTAGGTGCACCGTCTATACCCGTCCATTGATCGCGGTATGAGGCATTTATTTCTGTCATGTCTTTATTGCCTGCATATGCAGGGTTATAAAGCAACTTATCGAACATGAACATTGTATAGTGCGGGTAGCTCTGCCCAAGGGATACAAGCGGCAACAGGAATAAAAGCGATACTATAGATATACGTTTCATAATTGAAGTTTTTATAGTTAGTGTTTAACGTTGAATCATTACGTAACCCGTGAAATCTGATTTGCCACCTGTAAGACTTTGTGCATTAAGCTTAAGCAGGTAGTAGTACGTACCGGAAGGCAACGGGTTACCATTATTATCCCGGCCATCCCATTTATTATTGTAGCGCTCTATATGAGTAACCACATCTCCCCACTTATCAAATATTTTCAAATCATTGTTCGGATAGTATTCGATGCCTTCAATAACCATTACATCATTAATACCATCACCGTTAGGAGTAATGACATTATGTATCACAATACCGGTATCACAGTTACCATCTTTTGCTATCACGAAAGATGTTTCTACAGAGCAATTATGGGCATCTTGCACCATTACACTGTAACTACCCACTGCTAATTGTGTAATCATGTTGGTATTAGATGTATTGCCAAGCCACGTGTAAGTATATGGCGATGTACCACCTGTCACCGTTATTATAGCGCTGCCATCGCTGGCAACACAAGACGCGTTTGTAACTGTATTGGCAGCAGCAAGTATATCTGGCTGTGTAAGATCCACAGACGATGTTGCAGTACATCCGCTAGTTGCATCCGTAACGGTAACAGAATATGTACCCGCAACAAGACTGCTAATAGTAGACGTAGTAGCACCAGTGCTATAGCTGTATTGATATGTGCCTGAACCTCCGGTTACTACAGATGTGATGATACCATTCGCATCTCCGTTACATTTTATGCTGCTGTCCACATTTAAGGAAAGTACCAGTGATGGTGCATTTGTAACATTTGCCGTGGCTGCAGCAGAACAACCTGCGGCATCTGTAACATTTACAGTATAGGTACCAACAGCTACACCTATAAGGTCAGCAAGTGCCGTACCATTAGACCAGGCGTAGATATATGGTGTACTGCCACCCGTTGTTGTTGTATACGCAGCACCCGAATTAACATTAATACAATTAACGCTGGTTACAGAATCTATAATAATTTTTATCGAATTAGTAGTATCAATGCCGATAGTTGCAGATAATGATCCGTTACAACCTTTAGAATCAGTGACGGTAAGAGAGTAAGTCCCCGACGCTACATTTGACAGGTCTTCTGTTCCTGCACCATTAGACCATGCATAAGTATAAGGAACCAGGCCACCTGAAACTGTAACATCTATAGATCCGTTGACAGCAGTACTACAACTTGCATTTGTAACAGTATTGAGAACTATGTGTATAGCATCAGATGTATCGACGGAAATAGATGCACTTGCCTGTGCGGTACAACCGCTATTATCTGTTACGGTAACAGTATAACTACCTGCGGTCACATTCAGAAGATCTTGCGTTGTAGTACCATTACTCCAACTATATGTATATGGTGATGTGCCGCTAACAGGTGTTATATAAATAGCACCATCTACAGCGCTGTTACAGGTAGACTGTATTGTGCTATCTATCGTAACGCGAACAGATTTAGATGTATCAATTGTAATACTTGTACTGGCATGTGCTACACAACCACTGTTATCTGTTACAGTAACGGTATAACTACCGGCAGTAGCATTTAACAGATCTTGTGTGGTTGTACCATTGCTCCAGCTATATGAGTAAGGAGTGGTACCACGTGTTGGTGTTACATAGATATCTCCGTTAGTAGCAGCAATACAGCTTGAACCAACAACACTATCTATCGCTACTCTTACAGACTTAGACGTATCAACTGCTATAGAAGAAATAGCTTGTGCTGTACAACCCTTACTATCTGTTACTGTTAGTGTATAACTTCCTGCTATTGCATTTGTAAGATCCTGTGCAGTTGTACCATTATTCCAACTGTAGGTATAAGGAGTAGTGCCACGCGATGGAGTCACATAGATTGCGCCATTTGCTGCTGTAATGCAACTTGAACCGGTAACACTATCTACTGCTACTCTTACAGATTTGACAGTATCTACACCAATAGTAGCGGATGCAGAAGCAGTACAGCCTTTGGTATCCGTGACGGTGACGGTATAACTACCACTTGCCGCATTTATTAAATTTTGACCTGAGGTACTATTACTCCAGCTATAGGTATAAGGAGAAGTACCACGCGATGCAGTAACATAAATAGCTCCGTCTGTGGCCGTAGTACAGCTCGAACCGGAAATACTATCTATTGCAACCCTTACTGCTCTGGAAGTATCAACCAGGATACTTGCTGTAGCCAGTGCCGTACAACCCTTGGTATCAGTAACCGTAACAGTGTAGCTACCGGCTATAACGTTCGTGAGATCCTGCGTAATTGCACCATTACTCCAGCTGTAGGTATATGGAGTGGTACCACGCGATGGGGTCACATATATAGCCCCATTAGCCGCGGCGGTACAGCTCGAACCGGAAATACTATCTATTGCAACCCTTACTGTTTTAGAAGTATCAACCGAGATGCTTGCAGTAGCCTGCGCAGTACAGCCCTTGGTATCAGTTACAGTAACCGTATAGCTGCCGGCTGCTGCATTTGTAAGATCTTGTATAGTAGTACCATTACTCCAACTGTAGGTATATGGAGTAGTACCGCGCGATGGCGTTACATATATAGCTCCGTTCGCGGCTGTTGTACACGTAGATTTTATCGTACTATCAACCGTTACTCTTACGGTCAATGATGTGTCAACGGTAATAGCTGATATAGCCTGTGCTGTGCACCCCTTGCTATCTGTAACTGTTACTGTGTAACTGCCTGCGGCAGCGTTTGCAAGGTTTCCTGATGTTGTGCTATTACTCCAGCTATAAGTGTATGGAGCAACACCACCCGCTGCTGTTGTAAATATTGAACCATTTGTAGCAGTGGTACAAGAAGATTTTTTTACACTATCTACTGTAATCCTTAAAGTTTTAGATGTATCTGTTATCAGAGTAGCATATAATGAATCGGTACAACCAGCAGTATCATTTACCTTAACGCTGTATGCACCCGGCCCCACGCTTACTATCGTAGCTGTGCTGCCACCCGTAGACCAGGCGTAAGTATATGCACCTGTACCACCTGTAGCAATAACAGAGACAGCCCCATTGTATGCAGAAGCGCAAGAGAAATTATCAGTTACATTGCCTACCAACATTATCTGGGGTTTCAGCTTTAATGTAGTAGCATAGACCGATGAGCAACCGGTAGTACCGTTTGAAATACGCACTACATAAGTACCCGGTGAAAGACTTGATTGATTTTGCGCAGTTGAGCCGTTTGACCATTGATAAGTATTACCCGCGCCGGTTACACTTAATGCTATGCTGCCATTATTTGTTGCTGTACAGCCTGGATTTTCAGTAGTAATAGTAGCTGTGGGGCCACTGCTATTACCTACCGTAAATATATTTGAACCTGTACATCCTTTTGTATTGTCTGTTACATTAACAAGGTATGTACCGGCTTCAAGATTTGATATTGATGATGTTGTAGCACCGGTGCTCCAGTAGTAAGTATAGCTACCCGAACCACCACTTACAGATGCCGCAATTGCACCCGTAGAAGTAGTACATGCTGATGGGGTGATTGTAGCAGTGATACCCAATGCTGCACTGTTAGTTACGGAAACTACAATTGCTTGGCTGCAAAGAGAAGTATTGTCTTTAACGACTACATAATACTTACCGGCAGTTAATCCGCTTATAGAAGACGTAGTGCCTCCGGTACTCCAGGTATATGTGTAGCTGCCAGAACCACCTGTGACGCTAAGGGATACAGCACCATTTGGTGTACTACAGCTATTAACGTTTGTAACAGTTGGTGTAACCACTAATGCGCTACCACCATCATTCACAACAAATGTGTCCAACATCTGGCAGGAAGAAGTATTATCAGTAACCGTTACTTTATAGATACCTGCATGTAGCCCGGTTATCGTCTTTGTCGTCGCGCCATTGCTCCAGTTATAGTTATAGCTGCCACTGCCGCCGGTCACTCTTATAGCTATCTGGCCATTACTATTGTTACAATCATTGCTGTTAGTTATCGCGCTCTTTATAGAAAGTGTGTTTACAGTTTGTATCGTATAAGCTTTGTTATACGTACAGCCATATATCCTGTCTGTAATTAAAACACCATAGGTATTTACTCCAAGGCTACTAACAGATGAAGTTGTATCTTTTGTAGACCACAGATAATGATAGCTGCCACTGCCACCCGATACCAATAGAGATACAGCACCACTATTAGTATTGCTGCACGTTGTATTAGTTATGGTAGGTGTTACAGAAAGGCTGTTGATAATAACCGTTGTTGTATCTTTTCCTTTACAGCCATTTGTATCTGTTACCATTACAGAATAGTTACCCGCTGCTGTAATATTCGCATTTGCCAGGGTATCACCTGTAGACCACGCATAATGGCTGTATGCTATAGTAGTGTGTAATATACCGGCAGATGCACTTGGGCATAATACAGTATCACCGGTTATTACTGGACGTAATACGGGCAATTCAGTTACGCTGATGGGTATTGAAGATCGGGAACAAGACAATGTATCGGTTGCTTCGACACTATATTGACCTGAGTTATGTACTGTAATTGATTGTGTAGTAGCGCCATTACTCCAGAGAAAATTGGTAGCACCCAGTGAATCGTGTGCAGTTAATGTCACACTATCGCCGGCACAAAAAGTTGTAGGCCCGCTGGCTGTTACTGAAACGGGCGGCCTGTTAATGGTATAATGATATGCGTAAAAAACATTTACGTCTTCAAGTAAGCCAAGCGTGGCACTAAGTGTAAGTTTTGTTCTTGCAATTTTATAACTGCCAGCCGGGGTTTGAAAACCAATTGTATAAATGCCACTGCTACCCGACAATAACCGGAGGTCTAAAAGACTAAAGCCCGATTTTGTAGCGCGTAATGTTCCAGTTTCATCATATACATCTATCCGCAAATTGCCCAATAGAGATAAAGACAATAGTTCTGAAGCCTGCGATATAGCAAAACCAACTTCATCCCCTGCCCTGCCATAGTCTGAATACTGTAGATCTAGATATGCCGGGGGTAATAACCCTAACAGATTTAGCGGGACGGACAACGTAGCATGATTAGTAAGATCTGCATCAACCGCATCGCCAGGATTATTAACGAAACCTGCAAGCAGACCACCAGTACCTGAAGCGTGCACCGACGTTGCCAATACAGGTGGACAAGGCGTTTGATAGAAGATATTGTATATCCTGAATTCACTCAGCAGGCTGAGCGTAAGTAGGTTATCCAGTTCAAAACGAACTGTTTTAAATTTATAAGTATCCACAGGGTTAGTAAGGAACCTGATAGAGTATATGTTTGTGCTGCCGGATAACAGTGATAATTCCAATATACTGCTACCATTTGCATTCGCTACATTATTACCTAATGAATCATATAGCCTGACTGTTATGTTGTTCAATATGGATGCCCCTAACAATTGCCCGGTACCTTGTACTTCAATGTTTATAACATCGCCCGCACTACCGCTTACCGGGAAACCGGCAGTAACGTATGAAGTTGATAATAGTCCCAGCAATGTAGAGCTATATGCATAGTTATTCTGGTTAGAATCTACTATATGATAAGCATTTCGGATGTCACTGGTGCTATCCGTTAAATAAGTAGCATGTACATCTGATTGTGCAAATGATACATCCCGACTCATTAAACTTAGTGATAGTGCTGTTACAAAAAAAGCAACAACCTTTTGTAAATGTCTTGTTTTCATAGTATTTAATTTAGTATATTAATAATTGTCATAAACCATAATAAAAAATACACCACATGATAATTATAAAATTACAAATAACACATTTCTTTAAATTATCGATAACAATTAAAGAAACAAAAACTCAAAAAAATGATGTATTTTACGTGATGATATTACTATATAAGAATGTTGTATAGGGCCTTTTCGTGGGTTATCAGTTACTCATAAACTGGCAGAGATGAAGTTGTTTGTTTGTCGCTTTACAAATTATTTTTTCGATTATTATAAATAATAAAATGTCCTTTTTAGCATTTATTTTGTCTTTCATGGTTAGAATTTTGATAGTTATATAATACTCTTCACTACAAATAACTAGTCATTAAGATCGTCATAATTCAATATTCACTTATTTTACGAAAATATCTAGTAAGTGAAATTGTCATAAGTAAATTAAAAAACGTTTTATCAAAAATAAAACTTCTTTTTTGATTTTTAACACAAGTTGTATATAAAAATATTTTCCTAATACACACATGTCTATGAAAGAATTAGTAGTAAGAATAAAAATGGTTTTAGATCACAAAAAAATAGGCATTATAGATTTGGCAATAATGCTGGGCTATAATTCCCCTCAAAAAATTTATAGGCTTTTCAATACCCCGGGAGCACTTCCGAGCTGCCAGATCATTGAAGACCTGTCAAATAAATTTGAGGACCTTAATTTAAACTGGTTGTTTACAGGAAAGGGTACGATGTATCTTCCTGACGTGAGAGAAACTAAAGAGAATTCGGAGTTCAGAGACAAGTATTACAGCTGCCTTGAAGAAAAAGAAAAGCTGTACAAAGAAGTACTTGATCTTAAAAAGTAATCCAGTAATCCTATAAGTAATACGCTGCTCTAATAGCGGTAACATAACCTACATTTCATATTAGTTGTTAAATATGGTTTGACATCAGTTAAAATATTGTTTATCTTAGTAGTGGATTATCACATTAAAACCAAAACCATTATTTATGAAAACAAATATCAAAATTGCACTGGTCGACGATCACAAAATTGTTAGAGAAAGTATTGCTCAATTACTTTCCAGAAGCGGATTTGAAATAATATTGGAAGCAGGTAACGGTCTTGATTTTCTTGAAAATATCTCCCTATCAAACCTGCCCGAAATATGCATATTAGATGTAAATATGCCGGTAATGAATGGGTATAAGACAATGCACAAAATCAGGGAAAGATATCCTGAAATGAAAGTATTAATACTTTCAGCTTATTGTAATCCATTTGGTATAGTAAGGATGTTAAACAAGGGCGCCAATGGATACCTATGTAAAACGACTGATATTAACGAACTCCAAAAAGCATTAATGGATATACACCATACAGGAAGTTATAAAAATGACCTTGTTGCCGAAAGTGTTACTACCACCCTATCTACAAAACTGCCAAATCATATACCTTACATTACCGATATGGAACTTGACTGCCTTAATCTCATTTGCTCTGATATGACCTGCGAAGAAGTGGCGGCCGCATTAAATCTCAATATGGCTACGGTAGAAGGATACAAGCATATATTATATGAAAAGTTGAAGGTCAAAAGCCGCTATGGGCTTATATCTACAGCTCTTACAATGGGTCTGCTACTCGATGCTGAGGTAGTTTATTATGGCAATAAGGTTGCGTGATTCAATATTACATAAAACAAAACATACACATAAAAACCGTTGAAAAACAATGACATAATTTGACTTACCCACAAAATGGTCATCGAAAAATGCTAAAACCCGCTCCTGTAGCGGGTTTTAGTCATCTACAAATTTGTGGATATCTTCTTGAAGCAGAATGAATAAAGTGTAGGTATTTAATCTAATTTTGGTGAAACATTCACAGTAAAAGAAAGTATATGGCAGACGATAAATTGAAGGTATTGAAGCTGGCGCTCGATAAGATCGAGAAAGATTATGGCAAGGGATCGGTGATGATGCTTGGTGACAAGCAAAGCGAAAAGATGGATGTAATAAGCACCGGCTCTATAGGGCTGGATGTAGCATTAGGCGTTGGTGGTTTACCACGCGGCAGAATAGTAGAAATATATGGCCCTGAATCATCGGGTAAGACAACGATAGCAATACATACAATAGCACAGGCACAGAAAAAAGGCGGTATATGCGCTATCATAGATGCAGAGCATGCGTTTGACGCGAGCTATGCACGTAAACTTGGGGTAGATGTAGACAATCTTATCATATCGCAACCAGATTATGGCGAGCAAGGGTTAGAAATAGCCGACCGCCTTATATCATCTGGCGCGGTAGACGTAGTTGTTATCGACTCCGTAGCTGCACTGGTACCAAAAGGAGAACTGGACGGCGAAATGGGTGAAAGCAAGATGGGCCTACAGGCGCGCCTTATGAGCCAGGCATTACGTAAACTTACCGCTACCATATCACGTACCGGCTGTTGCTGCATATTCATCAACCAGCTTCGTGAGAAGATAGGTGTGATGTTTGGTAATCCGGAAACAACTACCGGTGGTAACGCACTAAAATTCTACGCTTCTGTACGTTTGGATATCCGCCGTATCAGCCAGATAAAAGATGGTGATGTAGCAAGTGGTAACCGTACACGTGTAAAAGTGGTAAAGAATAAAGTAGCGCCACCTTTCCGCCAGGTTGAGTTCGATATCATCTTTGGTGAGGGTATCAGTAAGGTTGGTGAAATAATAGACATGGGCGTAGAACTGGGCTTGTTAAGTAAAAGCGGTTCATGGTTTGCATATGGCGATAGCAAAATAGGACAAGGTCGTGACGCGGTGAAACAATTCCTCTTTGACAATCCCGAAGTAATGGATGAGCTGGAAGGAAAGATACGCGCGGCATTGCAGCCTGCATAAAGTTATAAATGGGTTAGTAACCAAATATAGAGACGCCACACATCTTTTTGTGTGGCGTTCTTGCGTAAAGATATGTTTAGAAAGATCCGATAATTCGACCTAATGGCATAGTATTTAAGGGAATATTCTACAAGAACAATCATAAGCAAATGCCGTTATATTTGTATCTATCTCACAATACCATTGAAACTCGATAAAAAATGCCAGTGCCTGACGAAGGAATAATCCACCATACTTCAACGGCTATGCAAGAGCGGCTAACCTTTCGGCACTTACCTGCTTTTGCCTCGTTTATAAAGGAGCATCATTTACGTGCTTATATACAGGAACAGATAACGCTATCAAGAAAAATTGATCTGCCACTGCTCCGACTATTCGGAGATATGACAGACGAGGCATTGATAGAGATGTCAATACCATCACACACAGAGTTTTTAACTAATGCAGTCAATAATAATTTGAGCGAACAGCTCTCAAAGTCGTTGCAACAATGGATGGCCGATGAGATAACAGTAATAAAACGAGACGATGTAGCGGCAGAAGATATAACCCTTGTAAGCTATGTGCGCAAAGAGGCATTAATGAAATTCCTACCACTCTTTACCACAGATATAAGTAAGATTATTGAAATAATAAAAGAGATAGACATCTACACAATAGAAAGCGATACTGCAGGCACTAACGTATATATACAACTACTAAAAAATAAGCTCAACGAAGAAAAGTATTTCTCCGAAAGCATTTCTGATACCACACCGGGTCTTGGTTATATTTTTAACCTTGAGCAACAACAGATAAAATTTGCCAATAAAAATTATCGCGATTACCTTGGTTATACTTTTGAACAATTGCAGGAGTTGGGCACCGGCATCATTAGCAAGGCAATGCATCCTGCTGATATAGATAATCATTATCTGCACTTGGCAAAGTTTACCACCGCCCGCGATAAAGAGATCATATCGTGGGAGTACCGCCTTAAAGACAATACAGGCCGTTATAACTGGATGCGTAATTATGCATCTGTTTTTAAGCGCGGTGCACAAGGCAATCCTGCTGAGATAATTGGCATAGCGCTAAACATAAACACAGAAAAAGATACCGCCGAAACATTATTGCTTCGCGAAAAGCAATTGCTCGAAGCGCAGGAACAGGCAGAGGTCGGCAGTTTTGAGCTGGATGTAGAAACAGGCAAAATGGAAGTTACCCCACAATTCAGGAAAATATACGAAGTGGGCGAGTTCGACCTCTACGACCTCGTAAATAACGTACACCCTGAGGATCGTGAACGTATCAATGCTATCAGAGATAAAGCGATCAAAGACGAGACAAATTATGAATCGGAGTATCGTTACATTCGGCACGGCAAAGAGAAAATACTTTGGGCAAAAGGTGTAGTTTCTTTTAAGAATGCTCGGAAAATACTTACCGGCACCGTGATGGATGTAACCCGCCAACAAAAGATACTTAAAGAATTGCAGCAAAATGAACTCAGGTATAAGCAGGCAGAAGCCTTGTCTCATATCGGTAGCTGGCACTGGGATCTTGAAACAGATACTTGCTCGTGGTCAGAGGAACTCTCTCGCATCTATGATATTGACGTGGATATTAACAATGTACCACAAGGCATTACAAAATTGTTACGGCATCCCGATGATGCGATAATAGTTGACAAATACATGGCCATTCTGAGAGATGAACAAATACCTGTGGACTATAATTATCGCATTATTTTAAAAAATGGCTTTATTAAGTACTTACATGCACTTGGCGAAGTATCGTTTGATAAAAATGGTAAAGCAATTGCCATGTTTGGAACGGTACAGGACATCACCGAAAAACAGGAATTGATAGAGCGACTACAGTACAGTGATGCTTTATATAAACAAGCGCAAACATTATCTCATATCGGAAATTGGACATGGGACATGGATACTAATAGTGTTATCTGGACTGATGAACTGCACAATATTTATGAACTGCCTAAGGACGATAATAAAATAACACTGGAAAGGGCCACATTGCTGCATCACCCTGATGATGCAGAGAAAATAGAGAAATGCCTGCACTCAGTATTAAAAACACACGAACCATGCGATTATTATTACCGCATAATAACAACCACTGGCGAGACTAAGATCCTATACACACGCTGTGAATTTATAGAAGGCAGTAGTGGTAAGGGGAATAAGATATTTGCCACAGTACAGGATGTGACCGAGCAAAAAATTGCAGAAAAGAGGCTACAGGAATACAAGGATTTTATAGAAAAAATAACCGACGTTACACCGTCCGTTATAGCGGCATATAACATCAACACCGGCGAATATACATTTGTCAATAATGCTATAGAAAAATTGCTTGGCTATACACCCGAGCAGATAATAGCCGGGGGTACTGCCTTTATGATATCCATTATGCATCCTGACGACGTGCAGCCAAATGTGGAGAAGAATATGAGTGCGCTTGAAGCTGCTAATAGCCAGATACCGGAAGATGGTGAGTCCATAACCGAATTTAAGTATCGCCTCCTCAATACCAAAGGTGAATACCGCTGGTTTCATACATACGGTACAGTATTTGAGCGCAATGATAAGGGGTTGGTAGAAAGTGTGATAAATATATCGATGGACGTTACAGGGCAGGAAATGGCCGAGCAAGAGCTCTTCCAAAAGAACCAGCAACTACAACATTCCAATACCAGCCTTGAAGAATACGCATACATTGCCAGCCATGATCTGAAAGAACCGCTTAGAAAAATATCAACCTTCAGCGACAGGTTATTGATAACACAAGCCGATACGCTGACTGATGAGGGCAAGTCATACCTAAAAAAGATCTTAGATGCATCAAAAAGGATGCAAAAAATGATCAGCGATCTGCTAAGTGTGTCATTGATATTTGGCAATAAGGCATACCAGGAGAGCGATCTCAATGTGATACTTGCAGAAGCACTGCAACCAATCGATCATAAGATAGAAGAAAGCGGGGCTGTAATAAAGTCAGACCATTTGCCAATAGTGGTAGTTGTACCAATACAGTGGCGACAGCTATTCCAGAATTTGGTCAATAATTCCTTGAAATTTGCACGGGAAGGTGTTAAGCCGAAAATAAAAATAACACACGCCTTCCTTAAGCCGGAAGAAGTAGTAAAATACTCACTTATAAAAGCCAAGCGATACCTACAGATAAAGCTTACAGATAACGGTATTGGCTTCGACAACCAATATGCCGAGAAGATATTCTCTATGTTTCAAAGACTGCATACAAAACAGGATTATGAGGGTACTGGCATAGGGCTATCTGTATGTAAAAAAATAGTAGAAAATCATGACGGCATCATCTTCGCCACAGGTGTTACCGGCGAGTCTGCTACATTCACTATTATAATACCGGTATAGTATTACGTGATAACCTTGCCGTGGGTAGAAGCTACCAATCGCCTTTCAAGAGGCGGCAGCAAGTGCACAGATCGTATAAACAATCCCGTCATTTGCGGATTACCAAAAAATCGTTGTATAGTTCTTCCCCAGAACAATCTACGGCTAAAATGTTGGTTCCACGTTTTTTGATACGCGGCTTCGAGTAAAGCCCTGATTTCTACATTCTTTATATCACCAGCATTAATGATAAGCTCACTAAGCAGTTTTGCAGCGGTTATCGCCATCGACATACCATTACCACATAGCGGTGTTATCAGTCCTGCGGTATCGCCACACATCAGTACATGATGCTCGATCAGGCGCTTGGGTTCAAAACATATTTCGTTGATAACCTCAGGCGCCTCAAAGAGAAAATCAGAAGAAGTAAATATGCGCTTCAATACAGGGTTTTTGTAAAGCACTTGCTCCTGCAGTTCCGATATTGTTTTATAATTCTTCTGTTCAGGCCGTTTGTACAGGTAACAAAGATTATACGTATCGTCCTCTACCCTGCTGATGCCACAATAACCACCATCAAAATTATCAAGCCCGATCTCATCTGCCGGATAGTCTGTCTTGATGTGATACTTAACACCCATATAGCGTGTGTGCTGCTTTATAAAATCCCTGTCGAGTTTCTTGTCGAGTGTATCACGCTTACCATAACTGCCAATCACCAGTTTTGCGGTATACGTCGTTCCCGTCGAGGTAGTAACTATAAAATAGTCATCGTTAAATTTAATGTCTGTTACTTTAGCGCCGGTAAGCACATTCGCTCCGCATCTCTGGGCAAGTTGATATAATTCAAAGTCGAGCGTATACCGGCTAATGCCAAAACCGCCCATATCAAGCGGAGTATAAATATTCTTCCCCTTTGGCGTGGAAATACGCAATTTAATTATACAAGAAGCACCATGTGTCATAGGGTCAAAACCCAATGACTGCAAATAACCCAACACTTCGTTACTGATGTATTCACCACATACTTTGTGGTAGGGGTAGGTCTTTTTTTCAAGCAACAATACTCGCTTACCATTCTTTGAAAGTGCTGTTGCTGCTACAAGCCCTGCCAGCCCTCCACCAATGATGATAATATCCGCATCCATAGACATGCCCATGGTTACAGGTAGTTCCTGCTTCATAGTATCACGTATAGATGGCTGTATCATTAACTGATGTTTATAATTAACTCCCAGCGCCATGCCCAGCGCCAGTTGAGTGAATAATGCGCTATGTCCGCTGCTTTCATTATTTCTTCCAGGTCTTTCCTTTTAAAAGCACGGGCTACAGATAGCTTAGCGTCATGCTTTACAAGATATGTTTTTGAGAATATTGATGTGAGTATACCAATGGCGTAATAAGCAAACCAATGGCGGTGCACGTCATTTATGATAATTGCTTTCGTAGCAATACTTTTCATCCGTTTCAGCAAAGGAATCAGTTCTTCATTTTTAAAATGATGGCAAAAAAGACTGCATACAATGATATCCGTACGCTCCGTTAATAGCTGTTCATCAAAAATACTCAGTTGCCTGTAATCGATATCTTTATAACTCTGTGAATGTTCTGTAGCAAATTGTATCATTACCGGATTGTAATCAATACCTGTCAGCGAAACATTATGCCCCTTTTGCTTTGCCCATTTCGATATGGCTCTCAACATATCACCACCACCGCAACCCATGTCCATGATCCTTACTGACTCACTACCCCAATGCATGCGCGAAAGTGCATTAAGAACAACACTATATCCACCAAGTAATGTATTCACTGTTTCCAGCTCACGGAGGTTCTGCCGTAGCTCATGCTCCGGTAAATCCGGCTCATCCATCTTTTCCAGTAAAGTACTACGTACAGAAAAATTGGGCATATTCTATCGGGTTTCTACGATCATAGACTCCATCGTTATGCCAGGTCCAAAAGCGCAGGCGAGTATGTTCTTTCCTGTATCCTGTTTAGATAATGTATCCATGTATTCTTTCAGTACGAATAGCACTGTCACGGAAGACATGTTGCCATAATCGCGCAGAGTTTTGTAAGATACTCCGTTTTGCTCTTTAGTAATATCAAGTGCTTTTTCACAGGCTTCCAGTATACGTACACCTCCTGGGTGTATAGCATAATAGTCAACGTTTTCTTTTGATATTCCTGTTTTTTCAAACAGTTTATCTGTAAGGTCTTTTATATTCTCACGCACTACCGTAGGTACCTCAGGTGTAAGGCGCAGATCAAAACCAGTATCACCAATGCGCCATACCATATCCTCGCTTACCGACTGCTCAAATTCAGCATAAAAATTCTTTAGTAACAGCTTTATATGATCATCGCTCTTTTCAATGTCTTTTGCAGATACTATAACGGCGGCAGCACCATCAGAGAACAAAGCGTTCGCTACTACCTGGTTCTGCTCATTGCTTCGCTGATAATGAAGTGAGCAAAGCTCTACACCGGCAAGTAATACCACTGCATCGGGCTCAGACCTGCATATATGATAAGCCGATTTTAATGCATTGATAGCTGCATAGCAGCCCATAAAATTGATACACGTCCTTTCCACACTCCGGTCTAACCCCAGTTGCTCAACAAGTTGTATATCCAATCCGGGTGCAAACATACCCGTGCAGCTGAACGTGATAAGATGTGTTATATCTGTAGTTTTCAGCGATGGTAATTTACCAAAACATTCATGAGCAGCTTTTACGGCAAGATCGGTAGCATGCGCTTCATATATCTCCATCCTCTTCGCCACACCGGTAGATTCATAATTCCCAGCCGGATGAAAAAGAACATTTTCTGCCTGATCCTCCATTGCAAATTCATCCAGTACACTGTATCTGTAATCAATACCTGTACCTCTGTATATAGCCCTTAGTCTTAGTTTTTCCTCCCTGCTCATACCGTTTGCAGATTCCAGTATACCATAATGCTGCTTCTGTGATATTTTGTTCGGGGGTACCGCCGTGCCTATCGAATGTATAAATGGATGAACCATATTTGCTATAATGTTCTATTTTTATAAAAATAATCTGCTGTTTGCCTGCTGCCAATTCTAAAATAACGCTTTTCTCCATTTTCGATAGAGATACTATTCTGCATCTCCGTTTGCCATTTTCATTCTTCCTGTTGCCTGTATTTTGCTTTGGTATTAGTCAGGCGTCAAATATTCATGCCATTGATGTACTTATCGTATTCATAGCACTGCATGTATTCATTTATCCAGGGAGCAATATTTACAACAGCTATATGGATAAAGATACCGGCAGCATCGGTGGGCTTAAAGCACCACCACCTGTTACACCCAGGCTCTACTACGCCAGTATCATCTTCGATATTGCTGGCCTGCTGATCTGCCTCATAGCTGGTTGGCGCAATATGCTGGTGATGGCCGGCTATATAGGCTTCTCCAAGGCGTATAGCTGGTATGGTATACGCCTCAAAAAGTACACCTATCTCGGCTGGCTCTCCGTGATGTTCTTTCAGGGTGGTTACACCTTTATGCTCGCCAATATGGCCGCCCAAAATGAGGTAAGCGCATCATGGTTCATTTCAAAGAACTTACTGTGTATGCTTATTGCATCCCTTATTATTGGTGGCTCCTACCCGCTCACACAAATTTATCAGCACGAAGAAGACAGCAGCCGCGGCGACTATACGATCAGTTATCGCCTTGGCATTATGGGCACTTTTCTTTTCACAGCCATTCTATTCTCGGCGGGCGCATTGGTAGCTTATTATTATTTCACAACCTATTACACGCTCACTCATTTTCTTGTATTCCTTGCCTGTCTGTCGCCTGTCATCATATATTTCACCTACTGGGTGCTAAAGACCATGCGCAATAAAGCCTTTGCCGACTACACACACGCCATGTTCATGAACAAAATTTCTTCTATCTGCATGGTCATTTGCTTTGTGGTTATCTACTTCATGAATCACATCCCCGCAGCCTGACGCTACACAATATACGCAGCAATACAATAATAGAAGTATATACATGTACGAATAGAATCATGGTATAGTTTTTATATCACAATAATGTACATTTATTTCTTCCTTATAACAAATTATCACATGAAAAAAGGTTACTTCTTAGCTGCTGCATTATCAGTTACATTTTTATCGTCAGATGCACAGCACAAAGCAATGATAGATACATTGCCGGCTCCGTATGCTACAAAGTCCAAAACAAACTTCAGCGATGTAATCGGTTGGAAGGGTGATGAAAGACCAATAGCTCCTGCAGGCTTCACAGTTACAAAATACGCCGATGGCTTTGATAATCCCCGCTGGATGTATGTAATGAGTAATGGTGAAGTACTTGTCGCAGAGAGCAATACGAACTATTCGGTACCCAAAAAAGTAGGTGGTGCAATTATAGGTGCCAGCAAGGCCGATGACATGAAGCATAGTGCCGACAGGGTGACCCTGCTGCGCGATACCAATGGCGACGGCATACCCGACAGAAAAATAACACTGATTAAAGACCTCAATCAGCCCTTCGGCATGCTGATACTTAACAAATGGTTGTATGTGGCCAATACCAATGGGCTGTGGCGCTACCCGTACACCGCAGGCGATACAGTGATCGGCAAAGGAGAGAAGGTCACAGACCTGCCTGCAGGCAAGCACAATAGGCATTGGGCAAGGAACATTATTACAAACGAAGACGGAACTAAGATTTATATAGCTGTAGGCTCTGGCAGTAATGTAGCAGAGTATGGTATAGCAAATGAGATACT
>Ga0105239_10001714_pt1 | contig 28862 bp, 25 predicted proteins | sample KBSC44metaG_FD_92761 | JGI IMG/M metagenome (GOLD analysis project Ga0105239, IMG submission 92761) | Corn rhizosphere microbial communities from Kellogg Biological Station, Michigan, USA - KBS C4-4 metaG | ecosystem: Host-associated > Plants > Roots > Rhizosphere > Soil | place: Michigan, USA...
GGGAGTTGGGTGTGTCTTCTCCTTGGTGGCCCGTTGGGGGGGTGGTGGGGTTGGGTGGGGGGGTGGGGTGGGTGGTGGTGGCTCGGCCTATATTCGTGCGCGGTTGGGAATTGCCGGCGAGTCGCCGGGCGCGGACCGTGATGGCGAGAGGAAACGGAGTTCTATTGATGGGAGACTGGGGAGGTTGGTTATTGATGAGGATCGGAGTCGCTATGTGAGCAATACGTTTTGGACGGCGATGAGTGATGAGGTACGTATGTTTTACGTTTTTGGGCCCGTGGCGTCTTTCTTTGAGGGCACGCTTCTATGGTGTTTTTTAAGTTTTGTGCAGGGATAATATGAAAGCTAACGAATCTGAAATGGGGCGGGGAAATAGATCGCAGAAATGCGGGATCTGCTGGAGACATCTGGCAGCGAAGACGATGAATCGACATTGTTGTCGCCTGAATCCGATCAAGTCAACCACCAAGCATTCATCTTCGGCTACTCATCTACAGCGGTGGATCTGCGATCCCTCCATCCCACGCCCAGCCAAACGTTCATTCTCTGGGAGGTCTTCAAGGAGAATGTCGACCCGGTGGTCCGCATCTTGCATCGTCCTACGGCTCGTATGATCCTGATGAATGCCGCTAGCAATCTCGATCGGGTGTCGAAGCCGAATGAGGCGCTACTGTTTGCCATTTACTTTGGTGCAGTCGTCAGCCTGACGCCGGAACAGTGCCAGCAGCTGCTTGACGAACCGAAAGAGACCTTGGTGAAGAAGTATCGGTTTGCCACCGAGCAGGCTCTGGCACGCGCCGACTTCTTAAACAGTAGTAGCTTGATCTGCCTGCAGGCATTTTGCTTTTTCCTCATCATTGTGCGGCACTGCGACGACTCGAGATTGGTGTGGTCCCTGGGCGGGCTGGTCATTCATCTGGCTCAAGCGCTTGGGATTCATCGCGACGGCACCAACTTCGATCTAAATCCGTTTGACACGGAGATGAGGCGACGGCTGTGGTGGCATATTTCGTTGTTGGATAGTCGATCCGCGGAAGACCATGGTACGGATCCCACGTTCACGGAACAATTCTACGACACCAAGATTCCGTCGAATGTCAATGATGAGGACATATCTCCTGGAATGAAGGAGGCGCCCGAGGAAAGGAGAGGCGCAACGGAAATGACCTTTTGCCTGATGCGATTCGAGTTGAGCAAGTTTTCACGCAGATTGAATTTCACGTCTCCTGGTGGTCACAACCACGGCGGTGGGAGTTCCGCACGGAAGCTCGAGGACAAGGAGAGAATGATCGACGAGTGCCATCGAGAACTGGAAGAGAAATATCTGCGGTACTGCGACATGAGTACGCCCATCTATTGGGTGACGGCGACCGTGGCGAGGCTTATTCTGGCCAAAATGTGGCTGACATTGCACCATCCCCGTTCGCTGAATCCAAATGCCGAGGAGTCTGTGCCATCGGAAACGCGGGATCGATTGTTTGTCACGTCGGTGGAAGTGATTGAATTCTCGCATCTGCTGCAGAGCAATGAAAATACCGCCAAATGGGGTTGGTTGTTCCAAACATATATGCAATGGCAGTCAGTCGCATTTGCACTGTCGGAACTGTGCGTGCGGCCAGCAGGTCCTGATACCGAGCGAGCATGGCTGGCGATCGAGTCAGTGTACGACGAGAGCCGGGGGAAGAAGTCACACCGGGAGCAGCGAGGAATGCTCTGGAAGCCAATGCGACAACTGATGGCCAGAGCGAAGGCGAAACGGACGGAGCAGCAGGTGCAAGCCGCGCGGTCAAGGGATACCCTTTTCGCTGACTTGACGCCGGCAACACAAATTGAGACGTGGATGCAGAACTATCCAGGCAATGCGATCACGACTGCCATGGAAGCTTTCGGCATGGATTTGGATGAGCCGGTGATGGAATACTCGAACCGCCTTGGAGACCAGCCGCAGCCACAGACCCAGCCACAGCGACAGCAACAACGACAGCAACTGAGTGGTGTGGTCAACGCGCCTGCCGCTGCCACTGTCAGTGCTACGTCCAGCCTCAGCCCTGGTGCAGCGCTCGAGCAACAGCAACAGCAACAGCAGCAGCAGCAGAACGCGTCATCAGATGGTTTGACCATCGAGCCTCCATCGCTACCAGCCAGTGAGTTACTGAAATACGGTTGGTCGTCATCACTCGAAGACGCCATGGGCCCTCAGTCGTTTCAGAAATATTTCATGAATATGCAGGAAGAATGGTTCTAGCCAGGTCTGGGCCAGTTTACCATTGTGCGATGGATAGGATAGGCCTTCTACCGCTAACCACTTAGCACTTCCCCAGTGGCGCATGGCGGTGAAAGAAGCTTTGTATAATACGGAGTCATACTTAGAATCCCCCAATGGAAACTATTACAAGTCACTATTGAGTACTCCGTATATTGCGCACACCCCATGCATGCATGCTTGATGCATCAGAAACCACTCAGAAGAAAGGAAGGGTTGCAGTCAGGTTTGAATGCAGCGAGGATCTATTTTTGCCCGCCCTCGCATAACCGTCTCTTACAACAGCTAACCAGGTCCAGGCAGGCGTAAGCGCCGAAGGATGGGACGGTGGCCAACGAGAGGCGGTGCAATCCAGGAACGCCAGACATGGTGGTTGCGGCTGATGCAGGGATGAGGGTCAGGATGAGGATTAGCTTGGGATTGAGGATTTAGGATTTAGGATTCTCACCCCCCATTCCTTTTTTGGCCGGCCTACAATGTTAATAATATATTAATATAAACAAAATAAGCCTTTTGGAGCAGCCCCCTTTTCGGCGCCCGTGAGATGCGCCCGTCCGAGGCTGAAGGGGTACGGAGGCAGAGATCGGCGTGGCCAATCAGCCGCGATGGATTTGCCGTCTCTGAGGCAAGTTCCGTCGAGTGGCAGGGGCAGGTGCCAGTTGGGAAGGCACCCAGAAGGGCCGCCCCCGACGATGATTATTGGGTCGCTCCTGCCACGCTAAGCTTCAGACGCGCTGGTTGAACCACAGCTGAAACACATTTGGTATCGTGTCTTCCCTTGAGCCTTTCGACTTACGAGGCCTTCACGAACAGCGTTAGTGCCTCTGCTAACCAGAAAGATTATTTATTATCAAGTCTTCATTCGCAACAGGCGCATCGGGGACTCAGGGCCATTGCTGGCATCTTGTCACCACCCCGAGTCCCATCCTTGATTGGCATTCGATCGCTCCTTCCCAGTGCCCAGCTGACAGACGAGTCGCGACTTCCCCAATCTCTTCTTCTTCACCCGAGCGAACCCACGCATACGCAGTCTCATCTCCACCCTCGCATCCTCCTCTCTCTCCATCTCATTCATATATACAGGGGCCGCCTTCTTCTACGAGGGCACCCACCGCTCCTCTCCCTCTCCCCCATATCACCACATCTCCCTCACATCCACACCTCTGTATATACCTTGGCTATTGTCCAGCATCCACTACTATAGTCATGTCGTTTCTCCCGTCACGGGCCCTGTGCCTGTCTCTCTTTGGTAAGTCGGCCTCACAGATGGAACACATGAGCTGACCCAAATCCAGCATCCCTCCTTCTCACCACACAAGCTGCCGTTCCTTCCTCCTCATATGTCGGTCGCCCCGGTGGCAACTCGGACCCCAACAACAACATCACCGTCGCCGTCAACGTCCCCTCGGGCAATACCAATGACCTCTACTTCCATTTCTCCGCCCCTGCTGGCAATTCCTACGCTGCCTTTGGCATGGGCAGCGGCATGAAAGGCGCCTTGATCTTCGTGACATACGCTTCGGAAGATGGCAAAAATGTCACCGTGAGCCCTCGCCTTGGAACTGGCCATGTCACCCCTCAAACGACAAACAGCGTCCAGGTCCAGCTCTTGAGCGGCTCGGGTATCATCAACGACACCTATGTCGTCAATATGAAATGCTCCAATTGCCGATCCTGGAGCGGTGGAAATGCCGATGTTCTAAGCGACGACCAAGACATGATTTGGGCTGTCGGCAGCTCGGGTGAGATCAAGAGCAACGCCTTGGATGCTACCATCCGTCAACACGCCTACTACAATACCTTCGATCTCGATTTCAAGGCCGCTACAGGTGACGCCGGTGTTCCAGTGGTCGATTCTTCGTCTGACAGTGTCAATGTCTTTGGCTCTGGTAGCCGCTCTAACAGCCGCCGCGGTATTGCCTTCCATGCCTTCTTGATGGTCACTGCCTTTTTGGTCGTCTTCCCCGCCGGATATTTGTTCTTGCGGGTATTCGAAAAGGTCTGGCTCCATTGGGCCATTCAGTCTTTTGCGTTGCTCATGGTGACAATCGGCACTGGTGTTGGTATTGCAATCAGCAAAAGACAAGACATTGTAAGTTGTAACCCGTGGAAATTTCCTACACTGCAAATTCCCGAAACTAACACAAATATAGGAACCCAATCTCACTCACCCTCATCAAATTCTCGGTTTCATCATCCTCGGTCTCCTGCTCATGACCTGGGGTGTTGGTCTGACTGGACATATCCTCTTCAGACGCACCGGAAAGCCTGCTCAAATCATGAAGGGCCATCGCGTCCTCGGCCCTGCCAGTATGTCCCTTGGTTTGTCCAACTGTTTCGTTGGATTCCGTTTTGCCAGCAACACTCGCGCGGCCATCATCCTTGCCGTCGCAACTCTCCTCATGATCATCTTCGTTGTCAGTGTCGTCTTCTTCAGCCGCCGAAGAAAGATGCGCAAGGGTGCTTTGAACACCCCAGCCGCGCAAAACTTCCGTGAGGGCCACATGGGCGGACCTGCTCCTTATGGTCCCCAGAGCCCATCCATGCCTAGTTACGGTCAGGGCGGCATTCCTCTAGCCAGCTACCAGAATAACCAACCTCCCCCGGTTTACCGTTAGACGCCTGAACGACCTATGGATTATTCATTTTTGGCGCTGATACTAGATCGTTTGTTTAATTCGGACATCTCGGAATGAGAAAGCTTGTTAGGCGTAAGGAACAATGGTGGTAGCGGTGATTGATTGCCTAGCATCTAGCGTTTTCGGTGCTGGGTTGAATTGGATGGATGACCCCTTTTTTGGGGATTACCTACGGTCTGCTGCGCATGAGCGTTTGCTAGAGAATATTTTGACTTTGTACGAAGTATTCCCCACCCAAAACCTGTGCACCACTGCACTGCTTGACTCTCGATTTAAACATTTTTGTAGCCAGCCAGTCTGCCACTCTGGGGCCGATGGTATGTACGGAGAATAAAATTACATAATTACATAGTATGTACGAGCACCAGCAACCAGCACCAGCAACCAGCAGCGGCGTTGCCCCATTCCCCCATATCCCCATCCCTAGGGACCTGATGCTGTAGCCTGTGCACAGTATATCAGTCCAGAAACTTGGACTGGAAGTTGGACCGGGAGTTGGGAAAGACAGGTTGGAAAGGGACAATCGATCTCACATCCTACATAACCAAGTATCTGATCTATGATACTATCTAATTTCATAGATAACGCACCCTGCATCATCTCCTGGAGTAGTCTACACTCGAAGACATTCATGCATCGATTGATTGATTGATTGACCGACCGACAGCTACATCAGCTATCATACAATACAACACAATACAACACAACATAGTAGCCCCACGCTTTTGTGCGTCTCTCCTCCCCCATTCTATCCTTATCCCTCTAGTAAGTACTACTTACTGCACGCACTCGCTCACTCCCTCCCCAATCTTCACTCCTCCAATTCCGCAAGACTCAACTCCCGCGCAAGCTTGACGCGGAGCGATCTCACAACATCCTTGCCTGAAGTATTCCTATCACGGAAACCCGCCCGCCAGTCCCAGCCCCGACGAAACGCGTCGTCGGGACCCTTGCTGCTGCCGCCGCCACCACCAGGCTTCGAGACCAATACACCACTCGAGCTCGCGCTGATCATCTCGCTGCCCATCATGCTGAAGCTGAAGTTGGAGGTGGTGCCGGAGGACATTGTTTTCTTGAGCATCGCATGCGGGCTGGGCGGTTGCGAGCCGTGAAAGTTGCGGAGTGCAGCTTGTAGGCATTCTTCTGTTGCGTCGTAGACGCGCGAGGACACGGTCGAGAGGTCTTCAATTGCAGCGAGGAGGGCGTATATCTGTGTGGCCGTGAATGTTGTTGTTGTTGTTGAGTAACTTTTGTTGCTGTGGTCGTCATTAGAAAGGAGGGCTGTTGCTTCGCCGAGAAGGGTGAGTAGTCCGTCCACTTGGATGGCGGATTGACGTTCGGGGTCGTAGAGACCTCCGTAGATGCTGTCTGCGGCGCTATTGATCGCAGTGACGAGAGCCTTGGAGGCAGCACGTCTCCGTGCAAGTGGTCGGAGTCCGGAGGGTTTGCCAGCCTTCGAGGGATTGATCCCTTCGTCTCTTAGCGTATAGAACCGTCGCAGACAGGCGTATCCAACTAGATAGAATTGCAGTATTTCGGCGGCGTCAGGATCAATTTCGGCGATATCGGCGAGTGCCGTTCGTGGATTCTCAACCAAATCTTGCAGACCTTGGTCCAGTTCGTCATCGGGTGGGTATGCTCGCGACTGAACCAAAGAGTAGCTGATGAGCAGATCAACCAATTGACGGACTTTGTTCGACGAATGACTTCTGGCATAGCACAGTAAGGCGGTACCATACTCTGTTGTGTGGTTGACAAGATAATCACCAAATCGATCAGAGACCTTTTGAGCTTCTTCCTTGAGGCCCAACCCGTTGCAAAGCTCGGCAAGCTTCTCTGCGCGATCTTGAGACACCACATCAAGTTGCTCAATGAAATTGCTGACAGCGTTGTGCATTGCCTCTCTGTCGTCGAGTCTGCTGACAACCGAAAGAGCCACTTCCCAGCCTTCCACTGGCCCTTCACCCGGTATGATCAGGTCTGGCTTTTCGAATAGTGCCTCCGCATATCCTAACATCAGTTCGTCTTTAGAAACACCATGCTTGGGTGCACCGTAGCTCAATACCATCAAATCGTCCTCATTTAATCCTGCAGGCCGAACACGACTGTCAAGTTCCAACCAGCCAGCCAGTGCACCAATTTCGGCAACAGATGAAGCAATACATTGAGACAGCGTACGCAGTATGATAAGAGAACCTGTCACGTTGCCCTGCAGAATGTTTCCTAGCCCTACTTCGACTGGAGACATGGTATTCATTCTCAGTTGACCGTTCTTGATCTCTGGGGAGGTCACAGAAAGAAATGACTCTCTTAGTCGATTCAAGTAAGGATTGATATCGTTGTCATCATCCTCAGCCATGTTGTTGGCCCTACTTACATCAAAGCTCCACTGTGCTACAGCTGCATCGGCAGTCCCATCCCACCATATTGTGAGGGAAGTGACAGCCTCGAGCCAGTCTTGAGATTGAGCAACAATTTCCTCGGCACTACCAAGCAAAATGTTATATACAATCTTCAAGCCTGTAAAGATTGACCAAGGAATAGTTGATGTTGATTTGCGACCAAGTTTAGTCAGGAGATTCGCACCAGGCTTTCGAATACCGAAATTTTCCGCTTCAAAGGAGTTGTCGTCATCATCGTCATGGCCGACGGCGAGTTCATTAAGAGAATCCAATTCGGCCTCCACCTGGGCTCGGAAGAGATCCCATTCCCTTCCCGCGACATTCCAGTCATCATTCTGTATCGCTGGACAAGAGTTCAGTAGTAGTCGGGCCTTATAGATTATGCTTTGAATAGATTGTAATTGAGCGCCTTTGTACCCTGGCGAATCACCACCGTCATCAACTGCAGATGCAGCATATTTGAAGTCTGCTTCAGCAAATAATTGCATGGCGAACTGGAGTTTTCCTCGCAACACGAAACTCTGAACCGCACCCCAAAATATAGGACTGGCCGTGCAATTCGAGTCACACGTTGCAACGTTATGGTACAGCTCATCATACGAAACATGGTGCTGATCTAACCATTCAAGAAGAATTTGGGGTGTTGGAGTCAGATCGCCGTCAGGTGTCAGTCGTGGATGTCGAAGGGTCAGAAGCAGGGATACAAGGTAGTTGGCCTTGGAGAAGAGTGACGAAGTACTGGGTGGGCCAACGTCTGGACTATCGAAAGTAGGGCGTTCGGCGGCCGCGAAACGTTGCCATCCATCAAGTAGATGTCGAGCAGCGGCACCAACAAACTGCTGAGACTCATTGCTGGTTTTTAAGCGTTGTAGTTGATCCTCAAGTGACCGAAGCAAGTTTTCAGTCTGCATAATGACTTGGTCGGGCTCTCCCAGTGGCGCTGGGTGTGAACGTGAACCAAGATCCCGGGCGAGGTTGACCACTATAGACTCATCGCCCTTGTGTGGAAGTGCAGAGATACGAGAGCTTCGAACAGAGCGCCGGAATGGAATGACTCTGGACTGTCTACTGCTGGTTGTACTGAATTTCATGAGAGAGGGTACCGGCGGATTGTTTACGGACCGAAAGGCAGATGGGATGGGCCCTGTCTGGTCTCCATCGTCGTTGTCGTCCTCCTCCTCCTCCTCCACTCCACCATCGGAGTATTCGTGGTCATCTTGTTCAGTGTATTCTGAAGCCTGGGAAGTGCCGAAGGAAGTATGGAATGGTCGACTGGCCGCTTGACCAGATGGGGTGGGATTTGAGGATTGGGGGAACTGCAGCTTGGAGACGCCGGTCCCAAAACCTGAGCTTCCAAAGATCTGAGATGGCGGAGGGGCAATCGGAGTGGTGCTCGGAAACTGGGAAGGGTTGGAGGAGAAGAGCTGGTTGCTGCGCTGTTGCGAAGGGGGAGCTTTTGCGGGAGTGGAATTGATGCTGGAGGAGTAGTCCGAATAGTCGGCAGTAAAGCGACTCATGATGACAATCGAGGTCCGGTATTGACTTGACTACAATCGCATTGTTCGTTCGCTTAGATTGGTCCCATACGATGGAGGTTTGATGACTGGGACGTGTTGGGTTAGGAGGGGGATTGTGGGCGCAGAGTATGGAGATGATTGAATTGTCATGGATCTGCGACTAATTTTTGGGCGCGTTCCTGTCTCCAAAAACACGCGCCAAATCCGGGGTTGCCTGCTGAGTCATCCATCTGTGAAGGCACGATGCTTCCACTGGCTAAGGCCGCTTTTCAAATTTCTTGGTCAACAGCCTCGAAATATTGAAGCTTTGTAGAACTGCTAGACGACATGCTACGTCTTGGAAATATGCACTGAGATGAATAATATTATTATATGACTGCAGAATACCCTTACTGCCCTCAGACGATGCCCATCAACTCTGCAAGTTCCTCTGGGTTGAGAGTACTTCTTCTCCTAGCACCCCTTCTTCTCGATGGTTGTGGTTGATCATGCTTCCGTTTTCTTGAGCCAGGGCTTCCTCCTTCTAGCTTCTGGGCCTCGATAGCTTCAGCTTCGACAGCGGCTAATTTCTCTGGCATGGTCAAAACTGGCTCATCACGCCTCCTAGCCTGATATTGAGTTAGCAATCATGTTCATGAGGGGCTGTTGTCGCTCACTTACCTGCCGCGGAATTCGAGACTGAGGCTTAGGCCTCGAGATCTCGTTTTCGTTATCATATTCCTCATCAACGCTCCCGATGCCGGAGTCTGCACTTGTTCTCGAGGATATTTCATCCACCCGCACTCTCCTTGGCGACGGTTTTGCATTGTTCTCAACCGGTTGCAGCGGGCGAATCGCTTTGCCCCCAATGCCCGCGGGGCGAGAAATTGAGCCTCGTCTTTTTGAGGCTGGTTCAGGAGGAATTTCAAGGTCGGATTCAACCTCCACATCCTCGGCGAAGGCTTGATGATCACTCATCTCGGTTACCTCCTCAACAACTTCGAGACGACTATTTTCGTAGAGTATTTGTGACAACTCATCATCTGCAGAGAATATTGGCTGACCATTTGGAAGTGTGGCAACGCTTCTGCCAAATTCTAGATTTGATAAATCCTGTCGAGACATAATGTCGCCTTGCTCAACTTTCTGTCGGCGCCAATTGTCCATCATAGTAACAGCCTCCTTCCATCTGCTAGCCATTTTCTCCCAACCGGCTCTGAGTTTGATAATCTCCTCATCGCGTATCTGGACCTCTTCGAGAGGAACGAAAGATGGATCTTTAAGGATTGACTGACAATGTTGAAGAATGAGACTCATTTGTTCGGCCAGGTCGTCAACGGGTATCAGTGAAGGGTCATTCGTTGCCTGAGCCGCTTTGCGTCTTGACTTGCGATATTGGCCAGGTATACCGATGCCGTCTTCTTCCTCTTCGCCAATATGTTCGCACGCTTGCTCCAGATCCGTGAGTTGTTTCAACATATCCATTGTTTCAAGGATGATCCTCCTCAAAGACACGTTCTCCGTGCTTGTCTCATTTAATAGAGCAGCAAGGAAATCGTTTGTTTCCTTCTCTAGTCCCCAACCCGCGCTGTTTATATCTTGGCCGTTTCTTCTTTCCCTACCCTTGGCTTCTGGTTGGAAGTTTATTGCATTAATCTTCATCCCGGATGCCTCTTTCTTCCCTCGCTGCATACTCGCCAAATGGGCTTTGAGCTTTTCGAGCTCTACATCGCGTTTCCGCACGTCGCCCAGGCACTTTGCCCGTACTTGATCAAGTGTAGATTTCATTTTTAACATCTGCTCTTTCAACTCTTTGGCTTGGAGTTCCGCCTTGCGGGCGGCCTCCTTCAACGTCCGTTGCTGGGCTTCTGCTGTCGCAGCTTGTCGGCCCAAATCTGCATTTTTGTCTTGCAGGCGCTGCAGGTTAAGAACGCGTTCATTTTCCTCGGCTCGAGCAGATTTGATGCTGGCGGTTAGGAATTCTCGTTGTTCGGCGTCTTGATCGCGTCGTAGAATCAAGTCGTGGACCAGGTTAATAACACGGGACATGGTGGTGGAGGTGGGTTGGCCATCGCGCTCGGGACAGGCAAAATCGATAGGTTTGCCATTGGAAAGTAGACCTCGAGCGAGCAAAAGGTTGTTCAAGTACTGTGAGGCCCTCTCCAGGCTTTGCGACTCCATTATTTGTGCGTTCTTCTCCAAGAACAAGGAAAGTTGAAGTTGTCTTCGCAGCCCTCAATCGAGTTAGAGATAAACAGGTGCGGCAAAGTAGCCAATCAAATACTGCCAAGACGGATACTTTATCCTCCACTGCGCGAGACTAATTAACTTTAAATTCACGCTGGGTTGTGTCACGACCGTTTGAAGACGCGATATCTCGAATCCATTGCAGATGTACCATATTGGGCCTGCTGTCTAGAGAGTCTAGAGTCCAAAAATGTCGAAACCGACATCTGAACACCTTCTTGAGTGTCAAAATGCCGTCAAGGACAAGAGATATGACACAGCCTTAGAGGCACTCAAATCAGCCTTGCAAGCGAGTCAGAGAGAGGGCAGAGCAGATTACATCAACGTTCTCGACCACCGCGTAGCCGTCTATCTCATTATGGAGTCTCTCGATCTGGCTCTCAAAGATGCCAAAAACATGGTTCGACACGATCGGAGGGATGGACGGGGTTACCTTAGATGTGGTCAGATTGAACGACTACAGAGCAACCAGGCTGCTGCCATGGATTGGTACAAGCAAGGGCTGAAGCGCGTGCCCAATGGCCATCGCTCGTTCTCGTCGCTTCAGAAACAATTGAAAAAGATTGAGGATCAAATCCAGCAGGGGCTGGTATTTACGAAGGCTAGCGATCCAATGCTTGCCCTGCCGCTCGAGACGGTGCAACTTATTTTCTCCTTCTTGAGCTTCAAGCAAACTATCGGCCTCCTTCGTGTCTCCAGGTCTTGGAATAAGTTGATCTCCAGCCTGCCACCGCTGATAGATACCATTGATTACCAGGCAGCCAAGAAGCCCATCAATCTTTGCATGCTCCGGGCCACTCTCCGGAAATTGAGAGTCCCCAAGTCTATCACGGCAACTCAAATGTACCCTGAAGCAAGACAAGACCTTGTCCGGAGGCTCCAGAATGGCAGGAGTTTCACAGAACTGAATCATCTCGAACTGCTGCTGGACGGCTTTCCGGAAGAAGGGCTTCCATTTTCGAAATACAAACTCAAAACCCTTAGACTTGGCGCTGCTAAGCAGAGTCCTCTTCGCATCGACATAACCGAAGACATTCTCTCACAATGCCCAGATCTTGAGGTATTGGCTGTGCGTGATATAAATAAGAAAGCACAAGGGATGAGTGACATGAGATTGATTTCCCCTCTCCTCCATCTCCGCAAACTTTCTATTCAAACTTGCGGTCTTTCCTGGTATCCAATTTCGGTGAGTTCACTGGCTCTTTTGATCGTGAATACTGTTAGTCGACCCAAAGCTTACACAGTCGCACCAGACACTCACTTTAGACAGCATGCCGAACCTTGAGGAGGTCTCATTCCAAGGAGTCTCCCTAAGGCCAGATCGGACCGAAAATGGAGGCGACGTCGCAGATCTGCGAGGCAAGGAGAGACTCCGTACCCTGCACCTGGGCCTTGAATGCCGCCTTCCTCACCACCTATATTTCCCGGCGAAGCTCCAAGATCTCCGGATCTACTATCTCAACCACAGCACGTATACACCACCCCCCGTCGACACTCCCCTCACGCGCCTGGTCGATTTGAGAACGCTAGATCTCAGGATAAGAGAGTGGCCGCAGTATCTAGAGTTGGGATCTCTACCAACGGAAGACGAGACCAGGCTGTCGGAGCTCTCGCTCGACATGGACTTCCAAGTCAACCAGCAAGGCCTAGAATTTCTCGAGCACGGCTGCGTCAAGCGGCTCAGCCACCTGACACTCAGATGCCAGAGTCTCAAAGACCCGCATAGTGCTACGTTCATCAAGCACATGCCCAATCTGGAGACCCTGACCATCGGGGATGCCTCCATCACCGGCGTGTTCATCATGGACCTAGTCCAAGCCACAGCCTGCCGACTCAGAGAGATCCATCTACAGTCCTGCGCCAATGTTTCGAGGGACGTGGTGCCGTGGGCAAAATCCCGCGGCGTCAGGATCACCATGGCAAAGGACCTCGACGCCCCGCGGAGGGGCCAACGGACAATTCGTGCGCATTATTGAGCCCATCCGAGTATTTGGCCCCTGTACAGTGTCCTACATAGCGATTGAAACCTTACTTTTACAGTTCCACACCGGTTTATCCAATCGGCCACAGGTTGTGCCTTCTCGAGCTAGAGAACATGCGAGGTCGGAAGATACTTTGTAAGCGCTGGTGGATCTCAGGAGGACCGTAACCAAACTTGACAAGTCTCTCTGGAACAGAGCAGAGAGTGTAAATGAATCCTAAGTAGAGTAGTGAACAGACCTTAATAAGGCCATGCCGCATCCAACAAAACCCGTACGACTGATACCTCCTCCTGCCAGAGAATCTACTACTTAATCAGTGGTCTGTGTCGCTGCCATGTGCATACATATGCACCTAAGTACATAGTACATAGGCAGGTATATACCTACATGTACAGGCCGTGTTCCAGCGCACCTGCACCAAGTGCGCTTGATTCTGGATGGGATTCAGCCTATCTCCAGCAGCCGCGCATCAGTTATGTACCTACCCTCGTCGCTTCTCGTCCACGATCTCGAATCACTCACACACACGCTCCCTTCCCTCCCCTTTAAGAGCACAATCTCAGTGTAGATAGCAACTCTAAATATTCCCCCTTGTCTAGAAAGAGCGGTTGATTCAAACCGAGGTCAGCTTACTTACTGGTTGTCAATTCAGACGAGTTGACTCAATATCCGAGCCGCAGTGTGGAGATAAAATAGGCCGTAATCATCATGTCGACTGGACTGGCTAGCCTACGAAGTTCAGTAGAACTGAAGACTATGAAAAGAATGAAAATGTCAGTCCAACTAATCAAGCGAGTGACCGGGATGTACCTCTATTCGTCCGCTGATTTCAACCCTGTGCACTCTCAGGCTGAGTCGGGTAGGGCTTTGGCTTGTTCCATGACACTTTCATTGTAGGCGGGCAGCTCGTATCTCCCACTTCAAAGCCTACTGTCCGCCCCGGCTGCTCGGTGATATCCATGGCAGATGTTCGATATTGGGGCCATTGATCAAATGATCACTAGACTTGAGGCGGAAAGCAAGGAGTCTGGAAAAAGGTCGAATAATCGACATGTCGTCAACGACGGTTCACTGATGGCGTTTCCTTCATCGCCGCTGAGACAAGACCACGAAAAAACTGCAACCGTCCGGCCAGACAAGTCAACATAGCAATTGCGTCAGCAATAGAGTTCACTTATACCGAAACGATCCCGGTACGGGTATCGCTGAAGCAATATAGGGATCAAATTTGTGTCTTAGTTTCCATCCAGACTTATCTCGAAGCAGCATTTGATCCTCGAGGGGGCAAAGACTCCTGCTGGTCGGCCGACATGTTTAAATTTAATCGTGCAGACGATTGTACGGGTGGCTCTTCCCGCATGTCAACCTGGCAAACACTCTCAGACCAAAGCTACAGTGTCTCTTCTCTTCTTCAGTCCGGGGTGCCTGATAAGGCTGAATGGGCTCTGGATCGGCTCTTTCATGGACTTGGACAAGCGACTACGAGTTTGGACCCGTCATTCCTCGTGAAATTCTGGCGGATCTGTCTTGGGATAAAAGGCATCGAGGGACGTTTTCATGGTCGTGAGTGCCTGGCGGGTTTCTACGACTGCTTAAGTGATGCGATAGGGGAACACTACAGCCCGGCACATCCTTTGGCGGCTTTGGTCAGCTCCCTGAAAAAGGTACCAGCGGAGGAGCTCATGAATACGATTCGACTTGGCTACTGGATGACAATTAGAGCCTTCGAAAGGATCATCGGCGACGAAAATAGTATGGTCCTGTACATGTGGGCTATATATTATCGATATTGGGACGAGCACCGAAATCCGGATGGCTTTCTGTGGAAATTCTTGTACCTCCGTTTCAGATACGACTTTGAAGATAACTACAACCCTGAAACCGCCATTGCCCTGTCGTACCATCATGCATATGCAGCTTATTATGTTTGCAACCAGGTTGAATTAGGCAGAATGATCACCATGCACTTATTCCAGAATGCGAGAGTTGAAGTGGCGAGGATGGCCACGAGGGGGAACGTGTGCTGGAGTCTAGTGACAGAAGCTTTTTCATTTTCTGCAAAGGCTGTTGCAAAATTCCATTACAGGCGAAATGAATTAAACTGGTCCCAGTGGGCCATGGACACCGCGATTGCATTGCTGCAGATGGGGGACGAAGATTGCCGAATACACGCAGCCTCGCTTTCCAAAACATTGGTGGGATGGTTGAGGATTTCGCCACACACAGCTTTTGACGCAACGCAGGAGAAAATACGACTTGGTCGCATACTGCGTGAGATTCCTGGAACGGGGTGCAAAAGATGTAAGGCTCCTTTTAGAACATGCCAACGATGCCTACTGAGGTATCGGAACAATTGACAGCGATGCTAAAGTCGAGCTGGCTTCAGATCGTCCACCATATATTCAAATTGATGAGCGTAGATTTGAACTTCTTAGCATTCAAAACAACATCGATTCAAACCTGGCGCCGAAATCTTGGACGTCATGAGTAATCACCATAGTTGCAGCCTTCGACAGTTCGACTCTCCACCCCGCATCAAAGCATAGCTAGGAAGGAATCCTCGGCATACTACGGAGTACACTTGAAAGACAATTTTCTTCTATGGTAGTCTAGAATTATATATAGTCTGAAGAAGGGAGTAAGAGAGGGGAATAAACAGCCCCTTCTCTCTTCCGACTCCTGGTGGATTTGGAATGACAAGACCATCTAAGAGTCTTCCAAAGCCTCAAGCAAGGTGACTGACTGAGACTGACAGACGGACAGGCTTGTTCAGATCTTCCCTTCCCTTCCCTTCGTGTCTTGAACCACTAAGATCGTAAGTATAGGTAGGGAGGTAGGTAGGTAGGTAGACCGTAGTAAAATTCGGTATATAAGAAGTGAAAGGAAAAATATAATATATAATATGTCGTCTCAGAAAGGGAAAGGGCTTTCAAAGGGGAAAAAAAGAAGAAAAAGAGGAGGCCTCGCCTCGCTCGCACGGATGAGGCCGTGTTGGCTACCTTGTCCCCTCCGACTCGTACTCGTTTGGGCCGAGGCCTGCTCGAACCGTACTCCTCCTCTTCGAGTCCCTCGGTTTTGGTTGGGTCTGGACTCTGTGCCCGTCACCCGCGGAAGCCAAGGTCTCCGCTGAGGCTTCCGCTGCCACCTTTGTATCCTCAGCTCAATATCCCATGGCATGGCATCCTTTTCCTCCCGTATTGGAAACGACCCTCTCCTTATGAAGAACTTTGCTCTTTTTGCCGGAAAAGGGCTGGGTTTCACAGCCCGAAACGCGGGATGAAAACCATAATCCACACACCCCTTACTCCTCACGCGGAAGTTCTCTCTTGTTCCCACGTGAGGATCTGTGCTTGAACGCCGAAGATTTGAGATCCAAGTATCATTCATGCATTCCCTCACTGGTTGCACATAATTTGAGCCCTCTGCCTCGTCCGGATCACTTTCCTCTGATCGATTCGCTCTCACAAAAATCTCGCTCCAAACCATGAACAACACTTTTCCTTCGTCGCTCGATCACCTTTGCTTTCTTCGTCCTCTAAACTAGCTCTCTGTTGAAGTAGTCTCTCTACTCACCTCTGTCAAACACAATCGCCAAAAGAAGAGAAAAATGTAGACTTGTCGCTATTATAATATATCCAAGTCCTCAAACTCAGCCACTAGCTGATCGACCTCTTCCCAGCGATTGCTGGGCTCGAAATTCATGGGTCTACTAGCATAGCAGCCGACCCAGATGTTCCCCTTCTGCTCTATGCCGCCGAAAAAGCCCATAACCTCGCGCATTTTCCTCCAGCCGGAGCCCACGACTTCAGGACTCCGCCCGCGGCCGTAGCCGGGCCCAGCGTACGGGTCGGTGTCCTCGAATGACGCGGTGAGGTTGGGGATCTGATACCAGATCCACAGAGATTCGTCCACGCGCTCAAATTTGATGCGCAGAGATTGGGAGGTTAAGGAGTAAGGGTCGAATGTGGTGGATGGCGATGGCATTGTCGCTGAGGACGACCAGTCGGCGCCAGAAGGCGATAAGGCGACGACCGAGGCGGCGTGAAGTTCTCCCCCGGTGAATTCTAGACCGGCCTTTGCCCATTTGCCCGTCGGAGCAGGAGTGGCGGGAGCTCCTCTGGGATACCGCGGACTGCGGCGGATGATAGGCGATCTGGATATTGACGAATCTGATAGGGAGCCAGCGAAGATGACCAGACCGGCTTGATCATACTCCATGGCGAAATCAGCCGAGACTGTGACCTCGGCAAGGATGAATGATTGGTGTAGGCGCTTTAACACCATAGGCGCGGTGGTGTCGTCTAACGACGATGGTTTCCTCCATATGTTGGTGTTGGGCGGGGCTTGTAGAGAGAAGTATTCGGTGATATCTTCTGGCTGTTCGAAGTTGGCGCCAACGTTGATAGCGGTGAATTCAGAGCAAGCGAGCTCCATTTCTTGCAGACTAGGTCCACGAAGAGGAGGTAGGTGATGGGAGAAACCAAAGCAGAAGGATGAGAGGATTGCAATAGGCTATGTTCTTGGGGGCTGAAATGATGACTGAATGGTAGGACTGTACATGAGAGGCTTGGAGGCGAAGAGAAAGCGCAGAGTTCTTGTGCGCCGAGTGAAGAATCACCTGGTCAGGTTTTCAATAGCGCAAAGTTCTACAAGGACCATGGAGCAGTGAGCCAGTGAGTCAGTGACGATTCGACCACGGAAGTGGTATATGTCGGATATTTAGAGGGTCTTCAACGGCCGTCACTCACGTTGGCTGGGAAGCAAGGATAGAGATTTTAGGATGAGACAAGACAGCAAATGGATGACAGGAACATTGGGGCAGGCTTGCCTCTTGAGGGCGAGAGTCATGTTTTAAGAAGCGGACTAGGAGCAGGTGACGAGACAGAGAAGCATCCGAGCTTTCGAGTGAGGCCCTCTTATGGTCGCATGGGCAATTTATGAGGGTGGGCATGATCGAAGTTGGGGTGGATGTGGCCAAAGTGCCAATAGCGGTGGACGGTGGGATTGTGGTATTGAAGATTGGGTGTGGTCGGTGAGAGGGCTGGTCGATTTGGGAAGCACAGTCCTTGTGCTTGTGCTTTGTGCCTGGTCTGGGTCAGGGGCGGACCAAACTAAATGGGTTGACTAGAGGAGCCATCAAGTCAACGGTCGGTCCAGTTGTAGACAGAGTAGACCAAGTGGTTTAGTCACAAGCTGAAGGTGGAAAAGAACCATGCTGGAAAGGATGGTGGTGAGGATGGATGTGGTGTCTGCCACAGTGCCGACTGACTTGCCACGAGTCCCACGACCCAGCGTGGAATATTTTGGGTCAGCGAATAGGATTGATAAGATGGCATTTCGTCACAGTGGCACCCAACAGGGCCTTTTCATCAGCAGAACCAGGGCTCTGGGAGCGGCGGGCGGACGGTCGGAAAAGAAGCCTGTAGATTCGAGATTCCCTCGGTAGGAGTGACAGGGGTGGACGACGAGTAACTCAAAGAGTCGTCGAAGTGGTACCTGCAAGAGTTCCAACCGACTAGACATGACAAGCGGCACAAGCCATCAAGCCATGACATGACGCACGGAAGCGAGCAGGGAGGACGGTGATGGCTAGTTGGTGGGACCTGGCATGGACTCGGGCTGAGGCTTACTCGTACTCGTAGGGTTGGCACGAGCCTACCAGGAGCCAGAAGCAGACCTGCCAAGGTTAGCATCGCAGTAGTGGAGGGTGAGAAGTCTTCGTAATGGTACCGAATGACACTGATAGAAATCAGGAATGGTAAAGGGTAAGAAGGTTGAAGAGTGAGAAGTCAGAGGTGAGAGAGTTAGAGAGAGGGTGAGAGGCAGTCTGCATCTGCACCTGCGCCCGCACCTGCATCATGCACTACAGCTGCAAATTGATGGATCGACAGCAATATAGTGAGTGGTGCCAGTAGGACATGTACCAGTAACCGTCAACATCATGATTCAATTGTCAATTGGATTATTGATAGGCATGACCACGACCAAGTCTCGCAGTAAATATTGGGTTGCACACGACACGCTCACTCGGGTCTCGACCCTCCTTAGACACTCGAGTCTCTCTCTCTCTCTCTGCAGCCACCGAGGGCATCAAGTGGATTGTCGACGGGGCAAAGAACAAAGACAGCTACTACAATGCTCTGGTCTGTTTACACACGGTGCAAAAGAAGAACATTGCACCACTCTAACTGCGCCAACCACCCAGTGTTCTGAATCCCGATACAAGTGCAATGATAGCCACTTGGCCAATGCACACAAGTATCACCAGTCGACCCCCGAGCAACGTGGTAACCAAAGCCTTATTTTTAGGTCTGTGCCAGTCAAGTGTGAGCCCCCTTCGGCCTGGCTGATGGGGCCCCTTTGGGGGTCCCCACGCCTAAGACATCCTCGGCATCGTGCCTCCTCGCGCCACTCCTCCGAGACCCTTTTGGTGAGGATGAGGAGGTGGTCGGTCACTGGGAATGCCTAGACCCCTGGGCCACCACCCACCACCTGACAGATACCTTTCCGGTTAACCCACCCCTAATGGCCACCCGAGGGACCACCCCCAAGCCCATCTCATTTTGGTGCTCAAAGTTCAGGTACCAGGGCGGCCTAAATCCCCCCTGGGCCCTCACCATTCGCCACGCCTTCAGCACCATTGAATCTTCTCCCGAAGCTCCCGCCAGTTATGCCATCATCCCGTCGGTAATCGAATGGACATCCTTGGATCATCACGCCAGTATCGCATCGTGAGGAAGGGTCCTCCCTACTAGCTACGGGGTCCATGTCTTAGGTAAACCTACCGGCAAGGACTTTCTCGTATCTCGAGTCGCGTGGAAAAACTCCAGTCAAGGACTCTGTACCCACGGGATGGCTGCAGGACTTACAAGGTACAGTACTTTATTCGCCGAACCTTTTCTTGACGTGTCTCACCAGAAATCCTCACTACTGACGACCTACCACCTTGGTCTGTGTGTGCAGTCGACGCCCGTCAAACCCATGTCAGGACGTCGTATCTAGGGAAATCTGAGAGAACCACAGACCTTACAGTGTGAATGTGGATATCTCCGTTCTTCTTTCAAAATGCAAGCCCATCATCCTTGGGGGAGGCTTGCCTCCCTGCGCCTCTGGTACCTGAACGGGTCAAGTATTTCTATCTTCCGCGGGTCACGGCCTGCTGGGTGCCCTGGCTAGCCCACAGCTCGCACTATTTCCCGTCCAGATGTGCGGCAAGGCAACGAATCAACAGCACGGCCTCGAAAGGTCCCAAATGCTATTTTCTCTAGAATGGGAATCGGGCAACCGGTGCTGTGCAATTGTGCAGATATCTCGTCCAAACGAGTATCTCGCCCCCAGCACCCATACCGCTCGGTAGCTACAGACTATGCTACGGAGTACTAACTCCTCCTCAGTCCTCACTTCATTCCGCATTCTGCATGGTGACAGCGGGATCCATGGCTCGTCTCGCAATGGCGCTGACTCTAGCTACAGATGCCGTTCCGTTGGTGGTGTGTGCTCAGATCACATCTCGAAAGCATCGCCTGCTGGGGGAAAACAATGGCAGATTCTTCCTTTTTTTTCATGCACACTTTCTTGTCTAGCTTTTGGCCGCGACATGCGACTCGATCAATAGTCTCGAAATCTCGATATTGATCATCCCTCTTCCATCCTGCAGCGAACCCAGCTATACACTAACTAGGCAGTCCGAGTGTGTCTTCTGCACCGGCCACCTGGTCACTTCTTCCCCTTGCCCTTTTTCTTCTTGTTGGCGCTTCCACCACCACCACTAGCAACCACCGTTGCAGGCTTCGCGTCAATGTTGAGGTCTTCATTTACCACACCGCCTTGTGTCTTGTCGTCACCACCCCCACGCTTGCCCTTCCTCTTCCCCTTGGGAGCCCGGTAGTAACTTCGGTCCTTCATCGGCAGCCACCTCTCAGGGTCGACCTTCTTGGTCGCATCGTAGTCCTTCGGTAGTTTGGACTTGCGCAGTCGTTTAGCCTTCGAGCTCGTGCCATCTGCTGCAGCGCCACGTTTCTTCGCCCGGCTCAACTGTGCAATCGCCAGTGCATTCGACGATTGTGGGATCCCGCCTTTCTCCAGAGCGTCCACATCGATGTCCCCGATCAATTCAGATATCGCCGTCAGCTTGTCCGCCTCCACCTGGATCGATTTCAAATCTCCCCCACCAGCAGCGTGAGATGCTACATAACCTGCTATTGTCGCCTTGTCGCCTGGCTGTTGCTCTCGTAGTTTGTCGAAGATCTCAGATGCTGCTTTCAGGTCTTCCTCATTCTGAGACTCCAGCAGTGAGATTCCCGCGGCGGTGAGTAACCCTGTGGCAGGGTTGGGCTTGCTCCGCCAGTATCCGGCCGCTTTGGCCAACTCCTGCTTGATTTGTGGTTTTTGGCCCCGGGTCTTCAGCAGGCTGATGTACAGGCTGACAAGAATTGGATTGAATCTGATGTCCTGCTCATTCTCCGCCACCGATTTCTCAAGCCGATCAAAGAAGGTCTGTACAAGCTCGACGGCCGATGTATTGTCTCCGATCAACACATACAACTGTGCCAGTGTGATGATCAGGCCCACATCATTCGGCCGTTTCTCCCGTTCTGGCAGTATCTTCTTGATCGCTGCTTTGCCCGTGCTCGTCTTGGCGTGTGCTGAGGCATTAAATTGTGATGCAAGCACTGCCGCACTGGACAGCGTTGGTGCAGGATGCTTGCTGATGACTTTGGATGTCGAGGAAATGATCCCATCGTACTTGAAGCTCTGCAAATCTAACGCCGCCTTATTAGACTCCAGCGGAACGCTCTGGTAAGAAAACAAGCGATCCTCTAGGGGCACGTCCTTGACCGAGTTGAATCCTTTGTGTGCTGCGAAAGGATTGTCTAACGACGAAGCCACGAGGACATTGCTCTCGCCGATCTTCCTGGTTGACGGATCCAAGGCATTGGCAAGTGTGATCTCGTTGACGAGTGCTTCCGCCTCTGTAGTCTTGCCCAGTGATAGGAGAACGTAGAGTTGTTGGACGGAAATCGGTAGCAGCTCCTCGACCTTTTGTTGTTCGGAGAGGTCTTCCGAGTGCTTGCAGAGTTCCTTAGCCCGCTTCAACAGCATTTCCGCCTTCGCAAATTCCCCTCTCGCAATACTTCCACACGCGGCGTTGTAGGCGGTCTCAAACGCATCTAGATCCTGCCTGCTAAGTCTCAGTATAGACTGTGCATCTGCAAGACCCAGCCACTGTGCCTGAGCATCGATAGCCCCCTGATTCACCCTCAGATCAAAGTCCTCCGACTCATAGGGCTGCGCACGAATACGTTTGTAGAGTTCCGAAGTGCGCCGACTGTCCTCCAGCCGGTACCTCGCCTGCGCTTCGATATGTTGGGCTCCTCGATTGTTCTGGATCTGTGATGCAAGGCTAGCGGCCTCTTCTAGGTGGCCTGTCTTGTACAGCGCATATGCGTATTCTAATTCAACCTCTTTCTGGAGCGACTGTCCCGCACCTTGGATGAATTGCACGGCTTCGTCGTAGCGATCAAGTTTGATCAGTGCGATGACTTTGACATGCTGGGCTTCAGCGTCGGAGCTCGAACTCTTCAGAGCTTTGTTGCTTGCTTCGAGGAATTGTTCGTGATCGTCCAAGCTGGACTTCTTGAGGAGTGCGGACAACGAAGAGGCCATGCTGGGCGCCACGTGGGTTTCCAGTAAGGCCTGTCGTGGAGGGTCTAACTTGGTGGAGGATTCGATCAGTCCATTCTCTTAGAGATAGAATGGAGGCCACTATTGCCCCAAGTAATATGCGTATGCGAGTGGTTGTATCTGGAGAATGAGTTTTTTATTGTTCTTGAACTGGAGATATGGGCTGCAACATTGAAATGATCGTGGGGCAGTCAACTCGTGAAATCCCCCCCCCACACAACCGAAAACCATCCAACCCACCAAACAGCCTATCATGCATGGCCTCGGGTTTCTCCAAACGCAACAACCAGTACCAGAACTCGATGAGACGTTATTTAAAAAGGGCACGCGACTTGTATTCATCATACCCTTATTGATACATCACTGGAAATCTTTCTTAGTTTCTGCTCACATGGATATCTTGTGGCCATCAGCCAGCTAGAGTAGAGGTGCCACCAAATGATACAAAGTTCTTCTGGCTGGAGGCCGCCAAAAATCAAATGTCGTCAGCTCTTCCCTTTCTTTCATGTACCGATACAATCAACTAAGGCATGTATCAACCATCGACATGTCATCATTTGCTTAGTTCGTTATTTTTAAAAGGGCAAACAATCCATCACTCCTTGAGTCCTTACTTTGATGTTATTTGATGAGCACTTTTCTTTCTCGCCTGTTTGGTCTCCCAAGCAAACTTATATGTCTTCCCTTCAAAACCTTCCTGCTTCCACGGGTGGCAAGTCCACCAACCAACCCTTGCACTATGAATGTAACGAGCGCTAGCTTCCCATTCGAGGCTGTCAACATCATTCAACATGTTGCAAAGAGTCGTTTCGTTGCCTTTGACTTTGAATTCTCTGGCGTTGCTGGCAGAACTCCAGGCGGAGGTTCGGGAAAACTGGCCTTGCAGGATCTCTACGAGGAGACAAGAGCGGCCGCTCAAATCTACCAGATCCTTCAAGTCGGCTTGACTATTGTCACCGAAGAACCTGATAAGGGTCGTTATGTTGCCCGGCCATACAACTTCAATATCAGTCCCTTGCCTGCCCTGAAGGAATCTGTCTTCCGACGCGATTGGTCTTGCAACAGTGGAGGTAAGAGTGACTTGCCTCTGACTTTTTCGTAATAGAGTTCTTACATGTGCATAGCTATATCGTTCCTGATAAGAAATGGCTTTAATATGGCGCATCCTCTCACTCAAGGCATTCAATACCTTTCGCGGCAAGAAGAAAGGGAAGTACGGCAGAAAATGATAGACGATGAAGAGGCAAGATCCAACCTCCCCGACATGATTCTTAAGGATGAAGAAGCTGTTCTCGTTGATTACATCAAGCAATCTATCAACGACTGGCTTGCACTTCCAAAAGATGACCAAGAGGGTTATCTTAACCTTCCAGGGGAGGGTGTCAAAGACCCGATAGCGTCTACATTCAATCGATATCAAATCCGCCTCGTACATCAAATCGTACGGAATGAGTATCCCAAGCTCAAGACCCAGGGGATGGGTCATTTCGTCCAAGTAACCAAACCAAGTGCCGAAAAACAACCAAATGAACGGGAACTGAAAGCGGAGGCTCGTGAACGCGACATTGCGAATGCTGTGGGATTTCGGTGGATCTTGGAAGCCATTATGGGAGGCGACATATCCAGATTACCCCACTCTTACGTTCGATCGGCATTCAATGAAGGCGAAGAACCAAAGGACTGCGATGCTTTCATCAAAAACTTACAAGCTCAACTCCGGAGCCAGTCTAGGGCTATTGTTGGGCATAATTGTCTAACCGACGTTATCAACATGTACCGGTGCTTCATTGGAGATCTTCCTAAATCAGTCGATGAGTTCAGAACGAAACTTCACGAACTCTTCCCGATGATCATCGATACGAAATATCTCGCGACAATAGGAAGCAAACGATGGGCAAACACCTCATTGAAGGCTGTCGAGGAAGACCTACGCAGCGAGGGCAGACCGCGGCTTCACCTGCCATCCGCTTTCGACCGATATTTACTTGCTGCGAATTATCATGAAGCCGGATTTGATAGTTTTGTCACAGCCAAGATCGGCCTCAAACTGCCTGCCAGATTGAAACGAGAAGGAAAAGATGTCGCTTTGCTGGCCGAGCAGGCGAAATCTGAAGCTGAGGAAGTGAATCCAGTGGGAGAAGGCAACCAGCAAGTTACACCAACCCCAAGCCTGTCAAGACAGGAGGGTAGTGGTCAGGGGGTTACCAAGGTCGTGGCGGCTGCAGTAACATCTCCCGTAAGCGCGGTCAAGTCCCTTTTGACGGGTCAAGCACCTATCATGGACGGCGTGACTCAAAATGCCACATCAAGCCTACAAAACCTGGACGTTCTTCCGGACATCGCCATGACGAAAGAGAACGACACTGTTCTAGCAGTAAAGGAAGTTTCAACACGACCGGCACAGGCTGCAAAGGCAGAAGTTCAAAAGTTGAAGTCAATATCTCAGAAGACCAACATATTCGACATGCTCGAGGATGATCCGAATGAGGGTTCTCTGGTTCAGAACACCACGGAGAAGAAGGAAAATGAGCAGAAGAGAATTGCGAAGATGGTACAACAGGGAGAATTGCTACCTAGGTGGGAGGAGGATGCTGCCCTGTGGAACTTGATTGGGAACAAGCTGCAGGCAAATGCTTCTCGAGAGGGGATTCTCGATCTGGCGAAAGGGTGAGAATATGAGAGAGCGGGTTGGAGTCTTCTTCCTAGTGCTTGTATTTTTTTGATGAGCATATTAGCACTCCGGACCAATATTGGGAGCACGTGGAAGGAAAAGGGAACGCAAGGCTGAGCAAGGCTGGAATTTCTCGAAGTACCGAATCTCGTGACTCTCCAAATTACCGAGGTTGGAGCGAATGATTTCGAGGTGGAAGGTGGTCACCGGCTTCAAGATTCCCAACCCCATATATTACTACACAGCTAAAGTACTATCCATTCCACTCTCGTTTCCTTGCACATCACCGCTTCAGTTGCCCGCCGTTGAACCCCCCTCGTTGTCACTTGTTGACTGTCTGCATGTAGCTATCATTACCACCACCATGTCGATAGGCTCCGACTCGCAGTCCAGTTCCCAACACCTCTCCTCCTCAATATCCTCTCTCAATCAATCCAAACGAACATCATCCGAAATCTCCAAAATCTACAAGCATGCCTCACAGCTCTTCCTCACGCGTCGGCTACTGGAGGCCTTCGAGGCACTACAGCCGATAATTACTCCTCCGGAAACCATTCGGCCAGAAGATAGTCCGGCGCAAGCACCCATCGCGACCGCATCGACAAGCCAGCGCATAAAGATCTGGAGCTTATACGTCACCCTCCTAAATTCTATAGTCGGCCTGGGTTTTGAGGAAGGCCGTGCGGTTTTTGGCCAAGACAAATATCGACATCTTGTCAGACAGGTCCAAAGTGGTTCTATTTGGGAGCAAGTCGTCAAGGATGGATATCAGGGTCGCGAAGATTCGGTCGATGCTGAGGTCGTTTACAACTTGTATGTGGTTTCTTTCTGCCGCTGCTTTCATGTACTGACATCAACTCATAGGTCGACTCTGCTTCTCGGACAGGCACCTGATCAAAAACTCAATCAAGCTCGCCTTGAAATCTACTTGTCCTCGTCGCATCCAGACATTGACCTGTCCACCCAACTCAACAGTGCTCTTAGCAATGGTCGTCAGCCGGGAATGAATGGAACAAACACTCCCAAGGATCTCTCATCACGAATCAAGATCCTCGAACTATTCACTCTACACGTCCTTCCCCGGAACGAAGAATGGGATTACGCAAAGAGTTTTATTGCGAACAGTGACATTCTCGATGAAGAGCGCAGGGAAGCCTTCGCACAAACATTGCAAGAGCTGCAAGACGTCAGTGAGGGAAAAGAGAATTTCCAGCCGGCAGAGGAAGTCATTGACGAGACCGAATCTGAATCTCCGGTTGTGTCACCCCGGGTCAAAGATGAAGGCACCGCCAGAAGGCAGTCTCAACAGCAGAATACCATCAAACACCAGAGGACCAGTAGTGAGGTCGACTATGGCATTGAAGAAGAGCGACCAAGCAGCATCCATGGCTCCTTACCGTCTGAAGCGACCCCGACGACCGCACCAAAAGAAACCTCCCGCTTGACCAAACTTCCTCCCAAACCAGAACCGACGGCTCCACCAGCAGTGCCTCGATCACCGCCCGCACCATCCAATTCGATAGGCCGAACGCACCTCTCACCTCCAGCCCAAACTCCCCGCCGACCAGCACGCAAGCAGCCCAAGGCAGCCGGCCAAAACGCCCTCTTCGCGCAAGCACGCCAACTCTTCGTCGCATTATCGAATCTAGCACGCAACATGGCTGGTACACTATCGAAAAACCCCACATCAGTGCTCCGCTTCATCCTCTTCCTCCTCGCTTTCATAATGGCCTTCAGCCAGAAACAGATAAGGGACAGAACGCGTCGAATAGTCGGCCAGAGCTGGGACAAGGTCCGAGCCACGATCGGCATGGGTACCAAGGTCAGCTATATCTGAACGGAAAATCTCGGGCATATTAAAACTTGGCGGTGACTCGTAGGCCAACCTGGGGGGTCTTGCGCGCATTTGTGTGGTTGGAAAAACCAAATTTGTTCAGCAAGCAAGCGGGTTGTACACACGCACAGCAGCGACACCATCATGGTATTGAAAAATGGACCGGAGCTAATTTATCGTGTGCTTCATTCCCTTCATAACTACATTCTAGTGCTCCTGCCACTACTATATACCACACCTAGGTACTACTTACTATACTTGATTCCCACACTCTCCCCAGCAGATCCCACCTATATATCTATAGGCTAGGTACCTAGGGCATGGAAACGGAAATGGAATGGCATATTTTTTCTCTCTCTTTGTCTTTCTGAACGTCCTACTACATACAAGTACATATATACCATAGCGTTATATCCCCCTATATATACCATGGCAGATCAATATCCCTTTCCGATATTATATTATGTTTATCTTCCTATGATAGTAAATCCCATGGGATTTATTCCTGCCGTACATGCCGTACATGCCGTGCATGGATGAATGAACACGTGGTCCTGGATGAGCCGTTGTGATGAAAAGGAGGGTGGGAGGCAAGGACGGGAACGGAGCCCCATGTGCCCCCATCCCCTTCATTCATTCCTTCCTTCCCTTCGCTGCTAGCCAGTAGTGTCTGGTAATTTAATAGTAAGTAAATACCCAAAACTGAAGACTGGAGGATAATTACTAGAGTGAATTTTAATAATATAGAGAAACGTTCAGTGAACTAATCCTTGGTGAGTGAGTGAGTGACGTCGTAAAAAGGAGAGGGAGAAGGTGTGAAGAGGGCCAGGCCCGGAGGGGGGGGGAGGGGATCGACAAGAATACTTGTAGGAGAAAGAAGAGAGAATGATGAAGATAACATGTAGAACTGGATCTCGTATCATTTTCCAAAAAGAAACATATGTTATTAAAAAAACGACTCGCCTGCCCCCCCCCCTGGCGACTCCAGTGCCGCCGTCAGCTCAGTCCCGGTCACTACTAACTACGTATACATATTTCCGCCATTCTGCTTCCTTCAAACCCTCACCCTCATCGTCGTCCGCTGCTGTCCACTTCCCCAAATAAGAAAGGTCATGTTTATCAGATCAACAAGGAAACTCCGCGTTTGTATTGCGTCTCCGTATATATCCGTCTTCTCTGTCCGGCTGTCTTGGTATGCTTTCATGCACTCTACCACTCGCTGAGCGGCCTCCTACTTGCTTCCAACATCGCCGATCTGCTGAACACCGATCTTGACCTTGGCGGCGTCGAGGCGCTCGAGGTAGGCATCACCGAGACAAGATGGGGTAAGGAAACCAGCACCATGCGTAGCCTTGACTTCCTCCTCCTTGGTGAGCAAGACGACAGCGGCCTCGGAGATAAGCTTGGCGGTGAGTTCGTAGAAGCCGCCCTCGTAACGGAAGGTGGCGAGGGCCTTGCGGGGCGGCTTGGCCAGCTGCTCGGCGACGGCGACGGCGCGGAGTTCTAGTACGTCGTTCTTGGTTGATTCCTTGCTGGGGCCTTGGCCTGGCTTGACTGTGTTGAAGAGTTTGAGGATCGCGCGGGTCGGTGGGAAGGCGATGAGGAGGCTGAGGATGGAGAGGGCGATGTGGATCAGGACACCGA
>Ga0105239_10001715_pt1 | contig 28859 bp, 19 predicted proteins | sample KBSC44metaG_FD_92761 | JGI IMG/M metagenome (GOLD analysis project Ga0105239, IMG submission 92761) | Corn rhizosphere microbial communities from Kellogg Biological Station, Michigan, USA - KBS C4-4 metaG | ecosystem: Host-associated > Plants > Roots > Rhizosphere > Soil | place: Michigan, USA...
CAGTACATATTCATCCAGGTGGAAAATGGTAACCTGGTATAGAGAGAACCGCAGCTTTTTATCCCTTCCCTTGCGCAACCTGAGGTCTTTTATGTTGACTCCTCTTACTTGCCAGTAAACAGGAGCGATGATGACCAAAGGAGATGGCATATCTTCTACCTTTTCGATCCCAAGTTTTTGGTAAGATTGTTTTACGAGGTTATCAATATCTTCCTGTAACCATGCATCTACTGTCTCATCAGTGGGCCCGGTATTGTACCAATACAGTCGGTAAATAATTAAGCCAAGGCTTATTAACGCTATGACCAGTGCAAGCTGGTTCAGGACAAGTAATGGCTTACTATTGATAACGTAATAGAAAAATAAAGATACCGCAAAAATTGTCCCTGCCTTTTTCAGATTTAGTATATAAAAATAATGCCTTAATTGTTTGCGTCTTTCGTTCGAATTCATATGAATATCGATAAGATTTATAAACGTTGCTTAAGAATATCTACTATGGGCGAATCGGGAAAATTAGTGTATCGCAATAGTTCTTCACACTTAGGCGTATCAACAGGATAAGCTTCTGCTTCAGTGAGTAAAGATTCAATCTCATCTTGTTTTACAGAAAATCCATTCATCACAAAGAAATCATAACGTACCAGAGCAAGAAGATAATAGTAATGTGCTTGTTGTGAGTCCAGGCTAATTGCTGTAGAAAGGTCTCGAATTATTTTATCTGCACTTGGCTTGAGTGCAGATTTAGGACGCCTGCCTTTGAGCATAGCAAGAGCTCGATAGTAATATGCATCTGCTATTTCTTCATCAGCTAGTAATGTTTTGTCGAGTAGCAGAAGTGCCTCGTCATAATGTCCTGTTTGCATCAGCCGTATCGCTTTCTCTAGTACACCTGCAGTATTTTCTGTGGTATGTAGATGAAGGGTAACACTCCCAATATTGATCTGCATATGCACTTTCTGATGCTGTTGGTGAAATGCTGTCATACAAACCAGTTAGAGATAGATTTGATTAGCGTTTTAATGGTACTGACAATCCCTTCTGCAGCACTAATACCTTTGAGGAGTTCCCCGGCTTTTGAAAGGCGCTGAATAACTGATTTTTTCCCCCCAGAGGAGGCGTTTTGCAGTTCTTTATTTACTGCTTCCCCGGTTGCTGTATCAATGGAGCCTTCTGCAACAGCTTTCTTTACCTTGAGAGTTAACAGTTCAAGGCGTTCTGTAAGGTCATCCTTATCCCGGATATCAATATAAACATCCCCTCCTGCGTTATACTGATTTTGCACATGCTGACCTTGCTGATTGAAAGTAGCCATATTCATGAATTTTTGTTATATTAAGAATAACCACTGACAAAAATTAATCAGGGTAACGGCTAGGGGCATGTAATGAAGATACGAATTTTCAGGAAGTCAATCAAACGATGTTTTTTAGATACCATTCAAAAAAACGAAAGGTTTCAGCACGGGGGAACAAAGTATCCTGGCCGAACCTGCTGTTTTCTAAACGTTTTGCATTAGGAATGGCCTGCCCTATGAGCTGGGCCTTATAAGTTTGATAAAGCCTAGCATTTTTAAGAAACCTCTCCTTCTTATCATAATCCGGGATCCGCCCCTTCATTCGCAACTGTGCGCATACTTCTTTGCAGTTAGTAAACAGCTTGCCAGTGTGTATAAAATGAAGCAATATCCAAATTTCAAAACAGGGATTATTTTCAAGCACAATTATACCTGCAGCTTTTGCCGCGGTTTTGTCGTTTCGATATGCTGCTTGTTGTTTATCATTTATGATCTTATCCATATCAATTAAGGCATAAATGTGATCATAGTTGCCAACAAGCGACATGGCTCTATCTAAAACCCCCTTATAATTTCCTATCTTTCGCGGATAATCAGGGAAAATTGAAAGATTAGCTGGCCGATCTGTATCTCGTACATCAGAAAAGTAAATACGTTCAGTTTGCCCATCTCCTACTAAAGCTACCGTGTTTCTGACTTGCAATCGTTTGGTGGTTCTCCCCATACTGTACTTTTATTTTTCTATTAAGTAAGGTGAGCCAAGATTGGGTTTTGCTCCAAGTTTCCCAGACTTATAAGCATTAATAATGCTTGCATCCTTTCTTAAAATAGAGCTGTCGAAATCAGCAGCGGAATAAAGGCTTACAGAGCCATCGTCAGTTTTCTCAGTAAACCATAAAGCATCTTTCCGAATGAAATCCTGGTTTTCCATTAATAAAACGTTGTGTGTAGTGATTAGTAGCTGTGAGCTTTTCGAGTTCAACAGAAAAACCTGCAAAAAATGTTTCATTAAATCAGGATGGATGGATGTTTCAAGTTCATCAATACAAAGAAGCCGAGATGCATGAATCAGCTCGTATAAAGGACCACCCAATCCGAAATACCGTTTTGTTCCACTGCTTTCCGATAGTATTGAAAGTGGGTAGCTTTTGTTTTTAGAAACTGTGTGGACAAAATCAATTTTTCGCTGTACCGATCCTCCGCCGGCAAATTTTACAACATTTCCTGGCTTAACATCTTCATGTTTAATGCTGCTTCCTCCGGTGATAAATCGGGAACTTAACTCATTTTGATAAGGGTCGTCCCATGGCAAGCTAATGTAACTATTGGAATCAGATACATTTACCTCTGAAATCTGATAATCAGCCTTATTTAAAAAAGCATTGATCCATTTGCCTATTATTGGATTTTGATCAATTAATGATACAGTCACATCTGTTAAGTTATGTGAAGAAGTAATCATGCCTAACAGGTAGACGTTGAACCACCTGTTTAATTTCTCCAACTCAGGGATATCTACATTTGTCTTTGCGTAAGCGCCGAACACTGTGTTATTATGAAGTGTATTGCTTTCCAGCAAATCTTTTTCACGCACAGGTACCTTGATTTTACTTCCGAACTGAATTTTGGTAAGCCTCTTTTTAAGATCTGTAGATCTGGAAAATAGTTCAGTAGGCTTAGCTGTCTGATAAAAAACGACTTTCTCGCTTAGAATGGATTGTTTTGAAAATTTAATTTCATAAACATGCCTGACACCATCGGCATAAAAAGATAATTCAAACTGAGAAGGTTGCTGGTATGCAGCCTCGCGAAAGAGAAAAGGCTCAAACTCCAGTTCCAGAGCTTTATCAGTGATTGGTTTTAGTAGTAGTTTTCTTAAAAATTCAAAGGCTTTCAGGACGGTTGTTTTACCAGATGCATTAGCTCCATAAATGTACGCTAACTTGAGAAGTATCTTTTTATCAGGCATTACCACTTCATATTCGTTTTCTTCAGCTTTCTCGACTACTTCGAAATTTATTTCGACCTCGTCTTTTACCGGTCCAAAATTTTTTATTTTAAGATAATGGATCATTATTTGCCTGTTTTTTGCGCTTTTATTTCAAATTTACGGGAAATAATTCAAAATACAAGGCTTATTCCACTATGGAGGTAAACCAGTTGCGCTTGTAATAGTGTAATAATGAGGGCTGAAAAACCCAATTTACGCGGAATTATTGCGGTGCTAATGCAATGTCGACTGGATTATAAATGAAGTCGATGAATTGTCAGACGATAAAAGAAAAAGGGCCGTCCTTGTCAGAACAGCCCTTCAATTTTGCCAGGGTTGAGAACCTTTGTACCGGGGGCGGGAGTCGGTTCGAACACCTGGCTGAGTTTATGGAATTTGTTTTTACACTTAAGCGCTGTGGAAATAATACTAAAGATTAAATAGTACCTTAAAAAGCATGATTCTGCCCGGTAGCGTATAGGAATTAGCTACCAACGTATTTGCGGTAAGATAAAGCGCATTATACGTTCTGACGTTGAGAACATTGTTGGCATCCAATTCCAGGTCGATCTTTCGTTTGTTGAACCGATATTTGAGGGAAGCGTCAACAAAAAAATAATTGAGGTCGGTATTGTGGGACCGCCGGGTAAAGTAATGTTCGCCGAACAACTTAACCTGCAACATCCTGGAAGGATTGTAATGCAGCGTGAACTGCTGCTGTAGCTGTTCAATGTGTTGCTCGCCTGCATCAATGCCGAAATGGCTGCCCGTTTCATTGAAGCTTGTTTTATAGCTCAGGTCCAGTTGATCATTTAGTTTGGTATCAGCGCTGATACCTACGCTGGTAGAAATGGTATGGAAAGGCAGCAACTGGTCATTCTGAAATTGCAATGAGCGGGAGCTTTGCCATTGGATGAAACCACCAAAAGTGGTCGCGAGCGCAAAGGAATACTTGCTCACCACGCCGTTAGCCGTCCAGGAATTAATGTTATTAGGATAAGGCAGTGTGACGTTTCGCTGCAGGTTATTCGTGATCAAAACTGAGGTGATATTATTAGCATGGTTGTGATGATAGCCTATGTTCAGGCTCCAGAAAAATAACTTTAACGCTTTCCGGTAATTGAACCCGATCGTGGCAACTTGATTTTGCTGTACAATTAGATCAGTATTATTGATAGACAGCGTTCGATAATCTTTCAGGATATAGCCCGGGTAAATATCTTCGATGGTACCTGTGTGACTATAGCAGTTATACAGAACCGACATAAAATTTTCCATACTGGTATAGTATTTCAGTTGTAGTTGGGGATTAAAATATAACTGCGTAAGGTTCTGTTGCAACGCATGCCCCTTATCGGTATAGCCAATCTGCCCGAGCGTAAGTGGCAAGCTAAGGTTAGCTTTCAGTTTACCCACGGGAATATCATAAGCCGCTTCGCCATACCATTTTTGTTTATTCCAGTTGAGATGATTAACACTGCTATCGCCACCGGGAGTAAGCCAGGAAGTGAGCGACTGCGATTGAACACTGAACCCCGCCCGAAAACTTTGCGTTATCCAACTCCCTGGTATTTTATAGGCTAAATAATTGTTGCTGTACCAGGTGGGCACATTGACCTGTTGCACCAATTGTTGATACGGATCGCCGTTGTTGAAAACCGCAGGCTGATAATTCGGACCTATCACTAACTTTTCCGGCTGAGCCAGGTGACTGGTATAAGAATAAAACTGCACTATGTGACCCGACCGTGTGCTGGTGATCAGGTCAAACTCATTGGAAAAATCGGTGGAATGATTCCTAAGCGTTTGATAGAGCACTGTGTTGTTAGTAGTTAAGGCTGAGTTACCGGTCCATCGGTTGTCATCCAGTTGCAACACATTTTTCAGGAAGTTCCTGGAAGTGTTATGCTGAACAGTAAACTGCGTGTGCATCCAATCGGACCGGAAGCGGTTATCTTGCAATTCGGCGTATTGTACCGTATCGCCAGGTAAATAAAAAATGCTGTGCTGGCTATAATTTTGCTGCTGCCGGTCATAAATATAAAAAGCGTTGACGCGCAGTTGCCAATCCCTTTTAAGATTAACCAGATCATTCACGTTAATGGCCTGCGCGTGATTAAACAAATAACGGTTTCGCGCAAGGTCGGGATTATTCACCGAACCGAGTGAGAGCAGCGTTTGTGGTAACTCCTGGCCAATAAGCTGGCGATACTCCGTTTCGGTATGCGATATCAGGTCCCGTTGCAGATCGTACCCTGTATTGTTACCCGCAAGCTGGTTAATCGCCTTGAAATGATCGTTGAACAGCATGGCATTCAGATCGGCATAATAATTACCTGGAATGCCGATGCCCAGTGTTTCCTGACCAAACAGTCGTTGCTTGCCCGCCTTCTTGAAAGTAAGGTTCAACGCCACCTCGTTACTGGCCAGTTTTTGTTGCAGTACTTTAATAGGTTGGTCATTATCGATCACCTGCACCTTACTGACAACGCCTTGTGGAATAGAATTCGTGGCGATATTATAACGGCCATCCAGCAAATTATCGCCGCCTACATAAACGGTGGTGACCGGTCGGCTGTTATAACTGATCGTACCATCTGACGCGACGGAGATTCCCGGCAGCCGTTTGATCACATCCCCGATTACCCGGTCCTGCGGGTTACTGAAATCCGACACATTATAACTCAGCGTGTCGCCATTTGTGCGAAGCACGAACTTTTTTGTTTGCACCACAACGGCCTCCAGTTCGGTGGTGGATGGGTACAAAATGAAATCAATTTTTCCCGAGGTGTTTCCGACCGGTTTATGCTGCTTTTTATAGCCGATGAATTGAGCCTCCACATACACATCGGTTGATGGTATAGTGGCCGGTATGGATACTACATATTCACCACTGTCGTTCGTAATGGCATAAGCTACGATCGTTTCATCGGTAGTTTTTTTCAGGTTAACACTTGCGCCAGGCAGCACTCCGCCAGTACTGTCCCTGACTGTACCACTAACCCGCTGACCAGATAATGCTAAAGGCCACAGGATGCTGCTGAGCAGCATACTTGTTACCCAGGTAAGCCATTTCATTTCGCTTTCTTTTCAGGTAATTCGATCGGATTATTGATGACCGGGGGCGCCATCGGCTTCATATCGATCTGCGGCCCGCTTTTGCCAGGCACGCCACCGGCTTGAATAGTGAGGGCTTTGGAGAAAGCTTCCGGGTTCTTTTGCGCAGTCACTTTCAGGCGCGCGAGTTCTGCATCAGTCGTTTTAATGGCATCTTTGGGTAATTGGATCAGGTTGGCGCTGTCGCCTTTGTCAAGGCCGGCAAAGAGGAACTGCACCTCTCTCGTAGCATCATACGCCTCGACGATCACACCAGGTAATCCGTTCAATTTCCAGGGGCCCGCATGCAGCGGCAGGCCCGGACAAAACCAGGCGATATAATCGCGACCTTTAAAATGGGTAGTGGCTTTCTGACAGTGGAGTCCGCCTTTCGTTGCCGTGTCGGACTTAATTTGCCAATCGATCGTTGGCCAGATTTCATCGAGGCGGTACGCATAAAACAGCCCTTCTACCCGGACGATTTTCTTTTTAGCAGGGAACAGGTAATATTCGCTGCCGAATTTTGGAATGGGTAGATCAGAAGCATTTCCGATATGCGGGCGCGGAGGTGCTTTGTAAACGCTGGCCTGGTTCCCCGCAAGCAGAATCATTTCTTGCGTAAAAGGATGCGCCCGGTTGCTTGTATCCTGCACATGAATGAACTTATAGTGTATGACGAATCGGGCAAAGCCGGATTGTTGAGCGATGGCGCCTGTCGCCAGCAGCAGCATAGAGATGCCGGAAATAAATCGTTTCATAATTTTAAAATTTGATTTCAAGGCAATGATAGCTTGCCGGTTCGTCGTTCGCCAAATCATTGTGATATAGCGCTCCGATTTGGTACATACAGGGCGGCTGGATTGCACAAATCCCAAAAATTGCCTGTTCATCACATGCGCTTTCGCCGAATCCACCCGGCGCTTAACTTTGTTAACATGCAGCGCACGAGAGCCAGCTATATTGTTGAAGGACTGATCCACGCCATATTTTGGCTGGTGATCTATTACGCGTTGAAGGCACAAACTGCCTTTTCTTTTCGGGCCCTGGTAGGAAACCACAGTAATATGCTCAGCGCCGATGGGCGAATGCTGTTTCCGTATGCGTGGGTGGTATTGCTTTTCATAATGTTGTTATTTTATTCGACCGGTTTTTGGCTCTTCGATAAATTGGAAAGCTATACCATTATGCGTAGAATAACAGGTGTCGCCGGATGGGTAACTGGCTTGTATGTGTTGAATTATTGGTTGATACGTTGGATGGCTATAGGAGCCGGAACCACCACCCGCGAGCTTGATCAAATTCTTCCCGGGCCACCGGCACTATTACCGAACGGAGCCTTACCATTACGATCTTTCTCCATTGATGACTGGTGGACCATGCAGCCAATGATAGCACTTATTTTTATGCTGGCGGTAAGCGTTGCGCTAGCTTATTTCTACATCACCGAATCGATACGAAAGGAACTAGTACGCAGTAAGGCCGAAGCGCAGCAGGCCAGTACAGAGTTGCAATTTCTTCGCTCGCAGGTGAACCCACACTTCCTGTTCAACACGCTCAACAACCTGTTCTCGATGGCGCAAAAGGAAGGAAAAAATAATGTAGCGGATAAAATTGCGAAGCTTTCCGGGATGATGCGCTATATGTTGTATGACAACAACACAGAAAGTGTTCCACTCGAAAAAGAAATTGCGTACCTGGAAGATTGTATCGCATTGCATCAGATGCGGTATGCCGAAAGCCAGTTGGAGGTCAGCTTTCGCTATCCGGATGAAGAAGCTATTGGGTTAGTACAATTGGCACCCATGCTGCTGATCCCCTTTTTGGAAAACGCATTTAAGCATGGAGTGCGCGCGGGATATCATAGCCGAATAGCAATGGCTATTTCGCTGGAGGGAAAGAAATTGAGCTTTTCCTGTGAAAATACCGATCACAGTGTAGTGAAAAAGATAACCGAAGAGGCTGGAGGGATCGGTTTGGAAAATGTAAAGCGGCGCCTGCAACTCGTGTACCCAGGCAGGCACGAACTATGGATGCGATCCATAAACGGCATCTATAATGTAAATCTTGAAATTGACCTCATATGATCACTTGTATTGCGATCGATGATGAGCCTATGGCGCTGGACGTGATCGAGCGATATTGTGCCGCCAGTGGACAGTTACGGTTAAAAGAGGTGTTTTTGGATCCTGTGGGCGCGATTGAATACCTCAGGCGTGAACCGGTTGAGTTGGTTTTTCTAGATATCAACATGCCGGGTATCAGCGGCATGCAGCTGGCCCGAAAACTACCGGGCTTGCCGATGATTATTTTTACAACAGCATACAGTCACTATGCCGTAGACAGCTATCTGGTAGATGCCGTTGATTATTTAGTAAAGCCGATCACGGCAGATCGTTTTCATAAAGCGGTAAACAAAGCTGCAGCAATCAACGCCGCCAAATGCAATGCTTACGCTGAAGACAATTCCGTTGTACTCTTCAAAAGCGGACCGCAAACTCACCCGGTAAAACTGAGCGACATTTTATACCTGGAAAAGGAAGGTAACTACCTAACGGTGTATTTGAAATTGCGAACGATCCTCATCAGGGAGAACATGAGCGATATTTTCAACCTGCTTCCTGCCTCGGGTTTTATTCGTGTTCATAAATCTTATATAGTAGCAATCGCCCACATAGGATTGATTGAAGCAGATCAACTTACCATTAACGGCAAAAAAATTCCGGTGGGAAACACCTACCGCGACGCACTGCGATCGAGGCTTGGCCAGAGATAAAGAAAAGGGGTCGCTTCTCTCAGAACAGCACACCCAAACTTCATTCAGCCCTTCTCCACAACTACCACATTATCAAATAAAAAAGGGCTGCTCTTGTTAGAACAGCCCTTCAATTTTGCCAAGGTTGAGAACCTTTGTACCGCGTACGGGATTCGAACCCGTATCACCACCGTGAAAGGGTGGTGTCCTAGCCCTTAGACGAACGCGGCGTTTTTTGGGAGTGCAAAGATAGCAGCGGGTACCTTTCCTTCCAAAAAAATCTGAATTTCTTTGAAAATATTTTCTAACCACCCGCCGTTTGCACAATTTAAACAATACACCCGGTGGCTCGCTATTTTCTTACCATTATTTTTATTCTTATCCCTTCCATTTTCTTTGCTCAAACAATGGAAATACTACACTTCAGACGGATGGTGAGGGCAGGCTGCGAAAGTTCTTTCGAATTTTATCTAAAAAAGAAATATGACTCAGTGCAGGTAACATCTTCTCAGGGAAGATGCACATGGGAAAACAAGAAGTATATTCAGTTTTTCCCTGAGCACGCAGGTACAGACAGCTTAATAGTACGATTTTACCACAGAAACCGCATAATTGATACCGATACGGCAGTTTTTGAAGTAATCAATCCTGAAGTGTTTCCTGTGTTTGGCCCCGACTTTCTCAAAAAGGTCCACCTGCCGGTCCTTAAAGCGATGGGTGCAGTCATTATCATGATGAAAGTTAACGACTATCATTGGGAACCGGTAGGTATTACATCATACCGCTTTTCGATTATCCGTAATGACAGTTGTCTGTTTTCAATGATCGAAACCTCCAGAAGGTTCAGTAGCGAATTAAAGGAAAAACTCACTTTGTGCAAATCCGGAGATCTTGTATTGATCTCTGAAATAAAACTTACACCAGCATCAATGCAGGCGAATGTTTTACCGGGCGTTTTTGAAATAGAATGATATTATTCTATTGAGGAAATAAAGCTTTTCGTTTCTCCTGATCTAATTCCCGAACAGATATGAAATGTCCACTATCATTCATTCCTATCGGGAACTGCGTAATGCCCAGCCATTGTTCAGTGAGATGGATATTTATAAACGGAGCGTCTACTTTTTCCTCAAAACTTTTTCTTGCCTTTTCTATTATCTGAGCTTCAATATTGGTTTTAACGCCATAAAAGGCTTCGAGATGCTCTTCGGGAAAGTGCAATAAAAAGATCTGTACCTGGTCATCAATCTGATACAGATCAAGCACTTTAAAGTATGCATTGGGCTCCAGACTAAATGCGCCAAATTGAGCAGCCTGAGGCACCGTCAACGACATATCCTTTGCTTTATTGGAAGCAATAGCAAACCGTACGGATTTGGTAAGTCCGCCGGCGGTATACGAAATGGCGATGTACGATTCCTCTCTGATGATGGTATCAATTTTATACCTGTTTATTAATTCTTCCGGCAAATTGGTATCCCGGTAATACATGGTAAGACCTGAATAGGTAGCGGTGTAGATTTCTTCGAGTTTGTTCATAGGGATATGTTTAATCATTTATTTAAACACAAGAGATCCAAATACCGTGTTTTTCTCGTGAGAAAATAAAATTCACCAATAGTAACTTTATAAGTAAAGGAAATATTGTAAACAGTTACCAAAACTTTATCATCCATTAAATAATTAATTGTGACCCCTCATTTGTCTGAACGCATTAAAAATTATGTTGAGATTGCTGCAATAGTCATTGGCGGTATCTGGGCGCTATACACGTTTGTGCTTAAAGATAAACCTTCACTCGCCTTGCGAAGAAAGGCTACAAGTTCGCTGGAATGGAAAATGACCCGTGACAAAAATATTTGTGACGCAGCGTTTAACATAACACTGGAAAATACAGGTTCCTCAACCTTTCGTATAAAAAAGGCCCATCTGAAAGCCTGGATATGTGATGAATTAACATTGGCCCCTGGTCAAACCGCAAAATATGTGGATGCAGATAATCTCAAACGTAGTGGCATAGTTTTCTTTGAAAAAACCTATCTCTATACCGGGAATGATGATATTGAAAATCTTGGAAAGCCTTTCATTGGCAGATATAACGAAGGCGCTATATGGAACGAGAGCTTTGAATTTCTAATGAAGCCCGATCCGAAAAAAATCGCATTGTTTTATATAACTTTTTACGAAGCTGATCACGAAGAAGAGCCCTTTGAATGGACCTACCAATGGGACTATATTGGAGGGGTAGACAGTAACGAAAATAAGAATGCCATAAACCCTGAAAAGGATCAGAAACACCTGGCTCAAAAATAATGACGCTACACAATAAAGTTATTTTCATGAAAAATCTATTAATCCCTTTACTGACGATCTCTTTTTTTCAGGCACAGACCCAGCTTGTAGATACAACACGTACAATCCGAATCCCGGTTATTTTCCATGTTATATATACAGACCATCAACATTCCCGTGAGGGCGGAGGGAATACTTCAGAAAACCTGACTGATTCCCAACTACTGGCCGAGTTTGCAGATTTACATAGGGATTTTCTATTGCTGAATACAGATGTTTCACAAGTCATCCCTCCTTTTAGGAGCATTGTGGCAAATCCTCATATCGATTTTTATCTCGCCGATACCGTTCTTGACGCCAATGGAACGAAAGGAATTCACCGTGTTCACCGAAAGCATGTTCGTCGTCGCCTGCTTTCCAAATACAGTCCCGTAATCAATGATGAAAAGTACCTTAATGTATATATAGGCAACATAGGCGGAAGTTTTAGCCCAGGCGAATATCCATGGCTATATCCTGAAACAGATGCTATATATCTAGGTTTTGACTGGATAGGAAAGGGATATCGGCTATTGACTCATGAAACAGGTCACTGGTGTGGTTTGTTACATTTATGGGGAACCGGTTCGGGATATGGCGACAGAAACAGTTGTACCGTTGGCGATAGCATCACTGATACGCCGCCTCAGCGGGAAGCCACACAACCAAAAGCAGAGTGTACAGATTGCCCTCCTCCAATAGGAAGCGCTATCGATAAGTCATGTGCAAACGGACAACCTTCCAATTTTAATAATTTCATGGACTATTCACGCTGCAGGCGTATGTTTACTCAGGGACAGGTTATTCATATGCGCGAAACGTTGCAAAATTACAGAACGGCGATTTGGAATACGCCCTGAGCCAACTGCATACCATTATTCTTTTGCAATATTCAGAATAATCACTAAAATATAGCCCCGACTAATACATCGGGGCTACTGCCAATAACCGTACCCTGTTTTTCAGGCATGCGGTGGTTTTATACCGGATGCATGAAAACCAGTTTGCATGTGACTGGTTTGGGTACGGGTTTTATTTTTTTACTTCTTTATAAACTTTTCAGTTGCACCATTGGCGAATTTTAAAACATACAATCCCTTTGTAAGTTGTTGCACATTTATGGCTTGCGGAATAGCAGTTATTACAATTGTTTGCAGCAACCGGCCATTGGCATCATACAAACCAGCCTGACTGTACAGCAGATCAGTTCCGGCATTGATGTACACTACATCACTGGCGGGGTTTGGATAAATGCTTACAGCATTGTTCCCGTTGTTTAGCAGAGTTACCATGGTACTATACGTATAATGACCATCGACATCCACCATTTTCAACCGGTAGTAAATTTTTCCGCTGAAAGAGGTATAGTCTTTATAACTGTAGGAGCCGTTGCCAACACCATTGGCGGCAATAGTAGCTATCGCAACAAAGTTGCGACCATCGGAACTGCGTTCCAATACAAAATTTTCGGTATTTACTTCATCGGCGGTTTTCCATTGCAGCTGATTATATTCGTTATACCGGTTGCCAGTAAAACTAAGCAGGGTTAGTGGCAGAGGTGTAGCCTGTGTTGTTACCAAAAAGCCGCCAAAGCCTGTTACATCATCAAAAGTTACTTCCCATCGGCCCAGCGTACTGTTCCATACTATATTGGAATTGTAGGGGTCAATGAGAGTTGGTGTTTGATAGTAGCTGGCGGGAAGACCAGTGCCATCGGCGCTTTTGCCATAATATTGTTCTATTATCAGGCGGGCCTTGCCCATCGCATCTGTGGAACTGGTTGGCAGTTGCAATGCATTCACCGCGTTATAAGCGTCAAAATCAGCCTGAGTAAAATAAAGTGTAGCCCTTCCTGTTGTATTAGGTACAGTATTCCACCCTGTTATTTCGTAATGACGCCTTACATAGGTGGAAGGTTGAGTGCTTTCTATCCATACTGTTGCAGTTACATGACCGTAAATAGGTCTTGTACCGCCGGGCAACACATTGCTTATGAGGCGGCAGCTTGCGCCAGAAGCAGTAAACATTGTAGTTCCCGAAACATTGGCAACAGTGTCTGCGTCGCCATTAATGGCCAACAGATCGGTTGTGCCAGGATTACCGTTGTAGCTACCGGCAAATTCATAAACACCCATATCAACGGAGGTACCTTGTTTTCGTGTAGTGCTGTTGAGATCAATGGTGATGGCTGATAAGTCGGGCGACTGGCCACTGCCGTACACGATGTTGTTACCCGCATTGACAGCCGGACTGCAGGCTTGCAGACTGTAATCGCCGCCGGTGCTTAATCCGGCTGTTTGCGGATTCACGAACAGAGGATCAGTAGCTCCGCTAATATTGCCATTGGCAGTACTGGTTTCACCCTGCACCAGGCTATATTGTATGCTGGGAGTACCATTGTTGTTATTTATACCGGTATTATTGCCATAGATAATACAATTGCGGATATTAATTGACGGACCGAGGTTGTTGTACATGGCTCCGCTATTGTAGTTGGCGGTATTGCCGGTAATGGTAACATTGGTAAGCGTAGGCGCTACCGCAAATTCGTTGTACATACCACCACCCTGCTCTACTGCGGTATTTCCACTGATGAGCACATTGGTAAGAATGGCTCCTGAGTTACTGGCTATTATAGCACCGCCATAAAATCCTGCATTACCAGAAATAATACTGTTAGAAATGGTGGGTGATGATGAACTAAAACAAAGTCCTGCGCCATAGCGGCCTGCATTGCTTTTTATTATTAAATGACTGAGTGTTGGTGATGAGTTGCTACAGTTAATAGCGCCACCACCATTGGTACCTACCCCCTGACCATTTACAGTAATAGCTACGCTGCCATTGCAATTGCCGCCCTGGATGGTAAAACCGTTCAGCTCTGCCGTGCTCACATCACCGGCGCTTACTACTACGTGATAGGCGTTCTCGCTGTTATTGTTAATGCCATTATCGTCGCCATTGAAATCTCCACTGAGAATACTGGCATTGGAAGTAATAGAAAGGTTCCGGCTTAAAAGGGATGTTTCTGTTCCCGCAAAGCCGCCATATATTTTTACGCCGCTCTTTAATACAAACGCATTGTTACGATCACCGGTTGTGATGGTAGCAGTTGCATCGGCCCTGCAATTGGGTATATAGGTACCACCTGCCACCCAAATCTGGTTACCACTGACTGCTGCGTTGATGGCAGCCTGTAAGTCGCCGGTAGCGCAGCTCCAACTTGAACCTGTACCAGTACCGCCGGACTTAACATATAGAATGCCTGCTGCACCTGCCGCAGTTACTGTTACTCCTTGCTTTTCGTAAGCGCCTATATCAATCGTTCCACTGTTGTAAAAACGGGCATTACCTGCAAGGTCGGTGGTAATGGCTGACAAGTCGGGCGACTTGCCGCTGGCATAGTAGGTATTACTGCCTTTGTCGATCACGGGGCTGCAGGGTTGCAGACTGTAATCGCCACCAGCATCCAACCCTGGAGATATCGGGTTTACAAACAGCGGGTCAGATGTTCCGGAAATATTACCATTGGTTGTGCCAGTTAGCCCCTGCACAAGACTGTACTTTATAGTGGGTGTGCTACTGCTGTTTAATATGCCACTATTGTTGTTATAAATAATGGAATTGCGTATTGCTGGAGCAGATGAATTGATGTTATACATACCACTGCCACCCGAATTTGCATAATTGCCCGCGATGGTGCAGTTGGTGAACTGAGGGGAAGATCCATCATTATAGATGCCGCCGCCATAGGCATTAGTAGTATTTCCGCTTATGAGACAATTGTTAAATACCGCAGACGACCTATAGCAATATACACCGCCTCCGCCATTTTGTGCGGTATTACCGCTTATGATGCAGTTAGTAAATATAGGAGAAACGTTGTTATTATACATGGCACCGCCATGATTTCCATAGTTATTATTGAAGCTGCAATTGGTGAAAGAAGGTGTGGAACTAACGGCATTATACATACAGCCGCCGTCAGAGCCTGTATTGCCTGTGAAGCCGCAGTTGGTGATCGAAGGCGATGAGGCACTATAATTAAAAATACCGCCGCCAAAAGTACCGGCTGTATTGCCTGTGAATGTGCAACCAATGAGTGTAGGAGATGCGTAATTATAGTTCCAAATGCCGCCGCCATTAGTACTGGCTGTATTGTTGGTGAAAGTACAGTTGCTGATGCTGGCAAAAGAATGATCTTCATTACTAATGCCACCACCATGTCCGTTAGCCCTATTATTATCGAAGCTGCAGTTAATAAGCGTCGGTGAAGAGTAAGTATGGTTATACACGGCTGCTCCGGATCTACCTTGATTGTACTGAAAAGAACAATTGGTAAGCGTAGGTGAGGAATAAAAGTAGTTGAGCATGGCGCCGCCATCACTGTTACCCGAATTGCTATAGAAAGTGCAATTGGCAAATGTGGGAGAGGAATTGGTATTACTAACAGCACTATTGGTTGAGCCGGTGAGAAAAAAACCGTCAAGCAGGGCTGTCGCCGTAAGACCATTATTTTGAATAATGGTTGCACCGCCGTTGCTGTATAGCGTGGTTGGATTAACCGACAAATCGCGTTGGGCAGGATCTGTTTCAAAGCCCGCAAATCCTCCATAAATCTTTACCCCATCCCTCATACCAAAGGTTGGGGTGTTAAGATAGTCACCAGCGGTTACCCAAACCTGGTCGCCACTGCTACTGGCATTGATCATCGCTACGAGGTTACCGCTGGCATCACTCCATGAAGTACCTGAGCCTGTGCTATTAGCTGACACATAACGAATAGTAGCGGCAGCCCGGCCAAAAAACAGCAGTAAACAGGCGAACACTAATACTTTACCAAATAATTTAATGCAGGGGTTAGGGGTACAAATAGCTTTCATAAAGGGGTTATAATTCCGGGGCAAAAGAACGACGTCCACCCTACATATGGCGAAAAAGGAGTATAGACAAAGTATGTACAGGATCGTCAATACCTTGATTTTCAATAAAAATAATCAGACGCGCAGAACATTAGCCTCATACATTACTTCATACACAAAAGCCCCGATGTTTGAATCGGGGCCTTTCAATTACGGAGGGTGCTATCGAATTTTTTTGAAAACTAATTAACGGCTACCGTTGCCTCTTCTACGATAGAAGGCTGAGTTACTTTTTCAAGACTGGTAAGATGCGCTGCAAGCCGCGCAGCAAAAACGCCAAGTAAGAAAGTGGGATTAGCCTGCCCGGAAGTAGGGAAAACAGAACTGCTGCATACATATACATTGTTAGTACCCCATACTTTTAAATTGCCATCAACAACTCCTTTTGCAGAAGAATCGGCTATACGGGTTGTACCGCACTGATGGATACCGTCTTTCGACATACTGCGAATGGCATCGGGCAACTCTTCATCGGTGTACCAAAATTCAAGTTCTCCGCAGCCCATAGCCCTGAGCTGCTGGTCGAGTACTTTATGTAATTGAATAACTGAATCAATGTCGGCCTTTGTTAGTCCATAATTAATTTGAAGGGTTTCTCCGTCATTGGCCAGTTCCATTCTGTTGTCAGCATCAGGAATTTGTTCTGCATGAAAATGTAATGCATACCTGTTTTGAGGGTTGTACAGAAAAACTCCCGGCAATTTCCGTTTCATGCAATATCTTCTAAAAAATATGGAAGCAGGTGTTAACAAAGAACCCGGCAACCCGAGAAGGATATTTGCGAGATGTTTGCTGACACTGGTTTTTATTCCTTTGGTGATTGAGCGTGCAATAGCCCGCGGAGCGAGCGTTTTGCCCAGTCCGGGCATGAGCATCGCCAGATACATGAATGATAAAGGGCCGCTGCGATGTTTGGGATTATGATAAAGCGGATTATCGAGCCAGATGGCGGTGTTGAGCAGGTTATTGGCAACCAGGAACTGCGGGGAGAACTGAAATCGTTGTCTGATATAGGAACCATTAGTGTCGCGCAGGAATCCAAAATTAGTTTTGTGGGGATCACCATTGAAACGTACGGAAGCTATTTTGCCCGAGAGGTGTCCCTGATAATAACGGCCGAGTGCAGGTGGTATAAATCCGAGGCTGGCAAATAATTGTTTGTTGCGAAGCAGGAGCCGGGTACTTTCCTGAGCGCCGGCTGCCAGTACAAATTTCGTGGCCCTGATCTTTATCACATGCTGCTGATTGCCGGTTGCGCGTACGTAAAGGGCTGACACTTCTCCATTCTGATCGGGAACAGCAAAAGCTCTGGCCTCATATCCTTGCATCACATACAAATTCGGTAACCCGGCCAGTTCTTTTGCATATCGTTTGCCAAAGCGGGTAGGCATGCTCCAGCGTTCAACTATAGTATCTTCCAGTATTTCGTTTTTGGTAAAATTTTCAGCAATGGGTCCGGCCACTATTTCAGGCATGTCATCGAGGTTAAAAACAGGCCGGCCACATTCAAAATAAGAAGCTGCCTGCGGCAAATATTGTTGAATCTCTTCCCATATACCCGGTGGCCATGTACATCCTTCATTTAATATGGGCCTTTGAACAAAATCACTTTCATCATACATTACACAGCGGCCTCCCCATGTAGCAGAAGTGCCGCCCAGTCCTTTGTTGGTACATTCGTAAGGATCATGATGGTTCAGCTTGTTTTTAATTTCTATGGAATTGTCCAGACTGTTTGTGCGGTGTTGTTTTTTTGATCCGTATTCAACCATCAATACCTGGCGGGTTGGGTTGGTACGAGCGTATTCCAATGCCATGATAATGCCTGCCGGTCCACCTCCTATTATGCAAAGATCATATTTGCTCCGCAGTTGTTTACGGGGCTCCTGTTTTCCTACGGGCTTCATAAATGTATTTTTTCTTTGAATGCGTTCGGGATTACATGTAACTAAATGTTATTTGCAAATGGTTTTTCCAGGCGTATGTATCAGTATATGTAAGTGTTCAAAGATGCCTGTTCACAATTGTTCTCAGAGAGAAGCTATCAACGCCTCGTAATCACAACGGCATCTTAAAGGTTGGGTCATCAATAATAATTGCAAAAAAACTGCCGGGCTCGCTAAATCGCTTCAACTCTTGGCAGTACCGTTATTCAGTAGTAAAAACGGGTAGTACACTGATACATGCTGTTTAAAAATGTACAGTTATTAAAATAGCCTTAGAAACTGATTTTTATCAATTGTGGTAAAATCTCTACGTATAATAAAATGTGGGTAAAACTTCATCACATAACATAAAGGGCCGTTCTTGTTAGAACAGCCCTTTTTCTTTGCTCCATTAAAGTACTCCTTGCGAAACCTCTCGTTACTGCTTTTCTAATTTAATTATGTTTATTGTTCTGTTATCGCGGGTAATGACGAGTGAATAAATTCCGGGAGCATATCCATACAGCGACAGACTTAACTGATTATTGCCTGCCTGTAAAGACCTTGTTTGTTGCTGTAGCAAAGCTCCTTTATTATCGTACAATTTCATTGTTACTGTACTGTTGCCATCGGATGATATACTGACCCAGCAATTGTTTACTACCGGATTTGGATATACTTTACTACTTTCATTCAGTGCGCACTGGCTTGTTAATATGGGTGAGTAGGTTTGACGTCCATCGAGATCTTCTTCAATTACCTGATAGTAATTACCGCCTGCGAGTGCCTGGCCGTCCATATAGGAATAGGATGAACCGGAATTGTTATTGGTTGCAGGTACTTTGCCGACATTGGTCCATTGGCTTCCGTTTGTACTGCGGCGTATTGTAAATGAAGATGTATTTTGTTCCTGCTGTGTTTGCCAACTGATTCGCACCTGCCCGGTGAGGCATTGTGTGTTGAAGGAACCCCAGATCAGCGGCAGTGAATTGGTTGCACTTGTGAGGGTAACCCATGCAAGGTTGTTGATGCCTGTCTGTTCTATATAATTGCCCGTTGCTGTACGAGTGTTAAAGCCATGGTTTGTCCAGTGCAAAGCATCTGGGCTTGCCCACATTGTCAACACATTTTCATTCAGACCATTCAGTTCAGCATCGAAATAATTAATGCGAAGCGTGGCATTCAACGCGCTATTATTAGTGGGAATGATATCATAATAACGATAAATGGAATTACCGCCGCCATAATTGTTGCTTTGCGATGTATGCCCACGGCGAATGGTTACGGAACCCAGGTTCTGCGATGATGTTATAACAGCACCGAGGTTGCCGGGATTTACAGATGAAGGCGCATTGAGCGTGTTCACAATCTGCACATAACCGCCGCCAGCACCTGTAATACGGCTTGTTTCAGATTCTCCATTTAAAAGGGCGGTTGGTTGCAGCAATATGTTTTGTCCGTTGAGGTCAATGAGACCTGAAGTAAATGTGATGCCAGAATTGATTTGAACAGATTGTTGTAAGCTAAGCATCGTGCTGCCTGTTTTGGCAATCTGCAGTATATCGAACATTGGCTGTGCTGTGCCTGAGATGCTATTGGTAGAAGAACCATTAAAAACAAAGGTTCCTTGTCCGGCCTGCTGGTTGATAGTGCCATCGTTATTCAGGTCCATATTCGTAAGGGTAATAACGCCGCCGCCGGTAGATGAAACCACAGTTCCGGATTGCACCTTTACTACATTTTGTGCATGTAAAAGTGTTACAGCCATATAGAAAACATACAGCAGGGTGCCTGCCTTACGCAATTGTATTTTATTATTCATGTAAATGATAAATGAGGTGAGCGCTGGTGTTTACTGCATAATAATTTTTCGGATCTTGTTGTTACCCTGATCTGTAACAAACAAATTGCCTGAAGTAACGGCAATATTGGTGGGGCTTTTAAACGTAGCATTCGTACCAAGACCGTCTGTAGAGCCAGCCGTACCACTGCCAGCCAGCGTGATAACTAAACCGGCCGAAGATATCATGCGCACTTTATTGTTGCCCTGATCAACCACGAACAAAGTACCGGCAGCATTAACTGCTATGCCGGTGGGGCTGTTAAAAGAAGCCGCCGTACCGGTTCCATCTGTAGCGCCAACTGTTCCACTGCCTGCAATAGTAGTAACTACACCAGCAGGAGTTATTTTACGAACCTTATTGTTACCCTGGTCAGCTACATATATATTGCCGGAAGCATCCACGGTCAGCCCGGCTGGTCTATTAAAAGAAGCTGCTGTTCCGGTACCATCCACAGAGCCTATAGCCCCGCTCCCTGCTACGGTGGTTACAACACCGGCAGGGGTTATTTTACGAATTCTATTGCCTCCCAAATCTGTTACATATACATTGCCTGAAGCATCTGTTGCTATGCCGGTAGGCGCGTTAAATAAAGCTGTCGTGCCGGTTCCATCCCTGTAACCTATTTGGCCGGTACCTGCAAATGTGGTAACAACGCCGACAGGGGTTATCATGCGAATCCTATTGTTACCCTTATCTGCTACATATATGTTACCGGCAGCATTTACGGCTATGCCTTCAGGACCATTAAATTTGGCTGCACTACCGGTACCATCTGCATATCCTCCATTTGTAGCACCTGCTAAGGTGGTAACAACACCGGCAGGTGTAATCATGCGGATCTTGCTGCCTGAAACATCTGAAACATATAGGTTACCGGAGGCATCCGCTGCAATACCGTAAGGACCGCCAAAGCTGGCAGATGTACCTGTATTGTCGCTTTCCATCGAAATGCCGGTGCCGGCAAATGTAGTTGTATAACCATTGGCATTAGTGGTCGGATACCCGGTGCCGTCGACTGCACTACCGCTGACAAGATTTACCCAGGTTGCTCCGTTAAAATAGCAGATTCCCATTATCCCATCTGTTTGAAATACGAGCAATCCCTGAGCAGGATTACTGATAGCGTTGCGTTGGGCGGCTGTCATGGTAGGGATCAAAAGTCCCTGAGTGGTGCTGTTGACATCTAACCTTGCACTGGCATTTGGGGTGGTAGTTCCAATACCAACACTTTGAGCCCCGGCAATTTGAACAATAAAAAATACGGAAAAGGTGTAAAAAAATGCTTTCATAATAGGGGTATAAATAGTTTTCAGGGCCGTAAAAAATACAGCAGCAAATGAACACTATTCACCCCGCAAAAGTGTTAAGACAGGTGTAGACAAACTATGTACAGGATTGCTAAGGTGTTGATTCTGAATAAAAAAATCAGGCATCTGCCCCACCCTCTTCTGAAACCTTCCCCGAATTGCGAATCCCCATTTTTTTATACAATCTTGTTTTGGCCCGCCGTACACTGGCGGGATCGATGTTGAGCAGGGAGGCAATTTCCTTGGTAGAAAGATTGATATGAAAATAGGCGCACAGCCGTATTTCATTTTTGGTAAGGGTGGGATGTTTGGCCTTCAGCTCCTCAAAAAAATCCGGATGCACCTGTTCAAAATGCAGTTTGAACTTTTCCCAGCCGTCTTCAAGATGAACGTTGTTCTGCAGGGCCGATTCAATATCCTGCAACCCTTTGTGTTTGTTATCGGGGTATTGTTTTTTTAATTCTTTGATCTGGTCTTTCAGCTTTGTAAGCAATTCGTTCTTCTGAACGATGTACATGGCAGAAGAAGCCAGCTCGCGTTGATTCGCTTCCAGTTTTTGCTGCAATTGTTCGTTTCTGGTTTTCTGATGTACCGTTTCAGCACTGATGAGTTGATTTTCCAGTTCAATCTGCTGATGCCGCAATGATATTTCGCGCAGATCAAGCTCCAGCTGACGAGCTTCTGTTTCTTTCGCTGCCAGACTGTTTTGTAATAACCGGGTACGTGCAACGAGCGCTACTGAAAAACCTATTGTTTGAGTAATGATGGCTATATCGGGAAGAAGCGATTTTACGGGTGAATACCCCTTATTGCGCAGATCGGATATTAAATGATACAACACGGTAGCGAGCATGAAGCCGAGCGACAATATATTGGCAATTAAAAAAGGAGTAGCTGCAGGGAGCTTGCGTATATAGCCCTTAACACTGATATAGATGATGGCTGTAATAAATAAACCGCCAAAAATATTATCAATAAACCAGGTATAGTTTTCAAGATAAACGAAGGCATTGATAACAGCACATAAACTGGCCAGTGCTACGTAAACACGCAATCCGTTACGGAGCACAGGATCAAGCCGTGGAAAGGAACGGCGGGTATTGAGATATGAACGGCAAAAATGTATAAGGCCATACAGAATGATTATACAGCCTGCATGCAGCAGTAAACTGTTTACACCATACTGAACCACTGAACCATTTACTAACCCACTACTAAACGGGCGGGGAAATAATGTATAAAAAAACTGTTTGTAAGCCGTGATAAAGATGAGCCCACCCAATTGAGCAATCACAAAATAGAGAACGGCTTTATCTTTAAGACTGAACCAGATGTATACATTATTTAGCAAAAACACTAATAGAACAATAAGCGACACAAGGTTGGGTTGTTGGTTTACAAACAGCAATATACGGTATAGAAATAGAAAATACCAGCTTTCGTCACTCAACCCTGCTGGTGCTTCAGATAATTATAAAAAGCCTCCTGTGAACAATAATGTTTAACGCTCGTTTTCCATTCAATCGTTTCAAGATCGGGAGAAAGCAATTGGGTTTTAACAGCAGGCGTGAACTGAAGATCTATAAAATCGAGCACCTGCTTTTTTATTGCTTCATCATACACGGGAAAAACAACTTCTACCCTGCTGCGAAGATTGCGTTTCATCCAATCTGCTGAACCAAGATAAATGTCTTTTTGTCCTTTGTTATGAAAAATAAATACGCGGCTGTGCTCAAGGTATCTGCCAACAACGCGGATCAGTTCAATAGTTTCGCTTAGCCCCGGTACACCCGGTTTTAACCGGCAGATACTGCGTACACAGAGTTTTATGGGAACACCTGCCTGAGAAGCTTCGTATAATTTTCCGATCACTTCTTCCTCTTCAAGATTGTTCACTTTAATAGTGATGCCGGAAGGCCGGCCCTGTTTGGCTTCCTCAATTTCATTATCTATCAATTGAACAAACTTTTCGAGGCTTCCAAACTGACTTACCAACAAATGTTTAAATGGCTCGGGTTTCTGGCGCTTATACAAATATTGAAACATCGATTCGAGCTCGTTACATAAATTAATATCAGCCGTGAACAAGCCCATATCTGAATAGATGGCCGCTGTTTTCTCATTAAAATTTCCAGTGCCGAAAAAGGCATATTTCTTTTCTTTCCCTTTTTCCCTTCGTTTAATTAATGCCGCTTTTGCATGCACCTTAATACCCGGAATACTATAGGTAATTTCAACGCCTGCCTGTGCCATTTGATTTGCCCAATGTAAGTTATTGGCTTCATCAAACCGGGCTTTTAGTTCTACGAAAGCCTTCACCTTTTTACCATTTTTTGCAGCGCTGATCAATGCATTTACAATGTGCGAATCCTGCGCAACCCGATAAAAGGTTGCCATTATTTCAGTGACATCCTGGTCCAATACGGCAAGATTGAAAAACACCAAAACATAATCATACGATTGATAGGGGAAGTTAAGCAGGTAATCCTGGTTAGCTATAGCGCTAAAATAGTCGCCGTATAGTAACAATGACGGATGACTTAATGGTGTCCACGCTTTTTGCAGCAGACTACTCCCTACTGGGTTCGGAAATCTGAAAAAATCACTGCTGCTTAAATATCTGCCCACAGGTAGCATTTCACCTTCTTCTAACTGAAACCGCTGATGACAGAATTTAATCAGATCTTCCGGCATAGCAGCATCGTATTGAAACCGGGAAGGGGCGCCAGTTTTGCGCAGATCAAGACCGCGTTGCAGCACTTCTACAAAATCTGCCTGTTCCTCTGTATCATCGTCCATATGCATATCGGCATTTCTATTTATTTTAATAGAATAAATGCCCTTGAACTCAAAGTTCTTGAACAACGATTTTATACCTAACCTTACTATATCATCCAGATACACGATATAATCTTTATCATCCACCTTGCTTAATGAGAAAAATCTTGGCAGGGAATTAGCCGGAACGTTTAAAACGATCTTCAAATCATTCAATCTTCTGCCGGCATTTACATGAATCAGAAAGTAGAGCATTCTGTCTTCAAGGAATACATCTGCCTTAGGCGTAATGATCACCGGTTGCAGGTACGACAACACCTTCGACATAAAAATGTGCATCATTTCATCGTAGTGCTGATCCAAAAAGGTTGATTCGCCGTAATAGAGATAAATATTATGCTTGCGCAACTCAGGTAGTACTATTTGTTCAAGAACTTTGCGGGAAGCAATGCTTTGAACATATACTGCGTGACGGGCATCGTGCAATGCCTTTAAATTTGCCTCCCGGTCTTCGGGAGATGAAGCCAAAACCATATCTTCCAAAGCAGCTAAACGCACCCGTGCAAATTCATCGAGATTACTTCCGTGTATGGCGAGAAATTTTATCTTATCATAAATGCCGAGATCATCAAAACAGGCTTCATCGAGCACCCGTTTGTTGAAAGAAAGCCAGCTCTGATCACGATCATTAAATTGATTTGCGTTCATAAACAAAAAATATTAAAAACTTTTTATCTGCCAGGCCGCTGCCAGTAAAAGCAACGTATTGAAAATGATATAACCAAAAAGCAATACATAAAATGAGACTCTATCAAAACGATGAGAAAGCATTTTTTTGTCTTTCCGGTCAAACAAATACAAAGAAATAGTGGATTCAATGAGCGTTAAAAGAATGGTAACTGTTCCAATGATATTAATAATATCTGCCAGCGACATTACGCCCGTATTGGGCAACATAGAGGAAGTTATATAGGAATTGGCAACGGCTGCAAACAAAGCCCCTACACCTAATCCAAACCGCGGATCTACATCTGTTGGTTTAATAAAGAAGGCCAGAATAGCAACTGCCACTGCTACATATAAAGGAAGGAACATCTTGAGGAAGAAACCCCATCCATCCCGTTCAATCCAAACGCCCATTCTGAATTGAGAAAACGTAGCTTTGGATCCACTTAATCGCGGATCGCCTCTTGAGGTTTTATATGAATGTGGCTTTTCTACTGTTCCCTTTCGGTAAATAAGATAACCCGGAACTTTAACGCGCGAACTTATGGCAGAATTGCTGCTATCGGCAACGAAAACCAGTTTTTGCCGAACATAAGAGGGATCTTCTATGCAAATGGTCAACAGGTGATCATCACAGGGAAAGCGCATTTCATCAAAAATGGATGTAATACGTGCGACTATACGGTATAATACATAATGGGAAGTTCCCTGTATATATTCATCCTTTTTTTCTTTGGATTGGATCCAGCCATCTACTACCTGAAAATTATCGGCAGATTGTAATAAGGTATCGCTCCAGTTAAACCAGATGTAAAAATCTACTGTCCAGCTTAATTCTCTCATTGACAATTCTTCAATTCTGTCTATATAAATTCCTGTGGAGACTTTTATGGGCTGAACGCCTTTCAGGGAGGTAGTATCGGCAGGTGTTAATCCGGGTTCGGTTTGCAGGGGGTCCATTCTTTCGCGGTAATGAAGCCGGCTCTCGCTCTTGTTGTGATATTCCATGCCAACAAGCGACGTTCCAACCGCGATTATAATAATAACAAATATAGTCAGAAGCAGTACCAGCCGCCACCATTGTATATTCATACGCTTGTCACCCGTGCTTTTGGCTATATTTTGAAGAAGATCAGGCATTACAAAGGGATATTTAAGGATAAACTACTAAAATATGAGAAGGCAGGGTTTCTGAAATAGATTCAAAATGATATTTCAGTTATCTTTTAGTTATTGGCCGGGCATACGGACAAACCGTATTTTATCTAAATTGCCTTCATGAAAAGGGATAAACCTGCGGCGGCTGAGTTGTCTGTTCCTTCCCAAACCATACTTGAGCAGGAAAGAAGGATCTTATTGGATCTTGGAAATGATATTACCGGGGTTCGGGAAAAGAACGACCTTCTCACCCTTTTTAAACAACGGGTTAAAGGGCTGTTTCACATTACCCATACGATTGTTACACTCATCGACTATAAAGACGAAACCTATACTCCCTTTCTGCTGGATAACGAAGGTTCTCCTATCAGGTCGCACGACAGATATCAGGAAATGGTACAATCGCATTTTTCACTGAACGAACCATTTATTCAGGCGGTATTAAAAGCAGATGAGCCGATATCTTTTTTGCTTGAAGAAATAATGGACCAGCCGCAAAGCCCTTCTTTCCTTCGTGTTAATTACGAAAAGGGCGTGCGGGAAATTCTAATGACAAAACTGATGAAGGAAGGAAAGCCAATGGGCTTTATTCATACTTATACCGATAAACCCGAAGGCTTTAGCGACGAGTTCAGAAGTGTTATGAAAGGCATTGCGCCGCAGTTATCAAGCGCCGTATCGAATATTATCAAAAATGAAGAGCTGCTTAAAAAGGAAAAAGAAAAATCATTCCTGCTTGATTTCAGTAACGACATAGCAACGGTAAGAACAAAGGAGGAATTGACCAGGGCCGTTCGCACCGCAGTAGGCAGGTTAAATCAGAAAAGTGGTTTTGTCATTCGTAGAATCAATGAAGACAATACTACTATGAGCCCTTATGTTTTCGATTTGGGTATAAGACAACATGATCAGAATATAGTGAGCGCACTGCAGAAAGCCGTATATCCTATCAACGATGGATTGCAGGACCGTGTACTGAACAGTGCCATCCCTTTATTGCTTAATGTAGAGCGGGAAATACAACGTGGTATTTCAGCAAGCTATTTACATCACTGGAAAGCGATGGGCTTTAAGAACTTTGTAGGCATCAGATTGCGCAACGGAGAAACAAATCTGGGCATTCTGTTGCTGGATATTGAAGAGATTAATGTTCAGTTGTTACAGGGTATTTGTGCACAAATCTCCATAGCGCTGGCTAACATTATGGCCAACGAGCAAATCCATAAAAAGCAGGATGAGCAGGCCTTTCTGCTGGAATTTAGTAACGACATTACGCGGGTAAGAACAAAGCAGGACCTTCAGGAGGCGATTTTCACAGTGCTTGACAAAGCATTGCACACACAATTCGCCATGATCAGGATGATAGAAGATGATGGATTGCATTTGTATCCATTTATGTTTAACAGAAGCTTTTTTGAAAATGCAAAAGTGGACGTTGATAAAATGTCGGCCGCCCGCATCTCTATTGAAGAACCATATACAGCACAGGTACTGGCCAGTAAGGAAGGTTTGATATTTAATGTAGAAGAAGAATTGAAAAGTGGCAGCGATTACGCCAAACTCTGGAAAACAACCGGGTTAAAAAATATGTACGGCCTGCCGTTGCGGGTGGAAGACAAAAACATAGGCACTATCTGGCTGCTGGCAAACCGGCTGAGCTCGCTACTGTTGAAGGGTATATGCGCTCAGATCTCTGTTGCCATTGCTAATATACAGGCGAATGAAAAACTACTGGCCTACAAAAAGCGATTGGAAGTAGAAAACGATTATTTGAGAGAACAGATCAAAACGATTTATAATTTTTCAGAGATCATCGGTAGCGGCGACGAGATGCAAAAAGTATATCGCCTGATGTCGCTGGTAGCCGATTCGAATACTACCGTGCTGGTATTGGGTGAAACCGGTACCGGCAAGGAACTGATCGCAAGAGCTATTCATAATGCATCGCCGCGAAGAGATAAGCTGATGGTAAAAGTCAACTGCGCTGCATTACCGGCCAATCTTATCGAAAGTGAATTGTTTGGTCATGAACGGGGCGCTTTTACAGGAGCTATCGACAAGCGTATTGGAAAGTTTGAACTTGCCAACCACAGCACTCTGTTCCTCGATGAAATTGGCGAACTGCCGCTTGAAGCACAATCAAAATTATTACGGGTAATTCAGGAACGTGAACTGGAACGGCTGGGAGGCAAACAAACAATAAAGATCGATGTACGGTTAATTGCAGCCACCAATCGTAACCTTGAAGAAGAAGTAAAAGCAGGTCGTTTTCGTGCAGACCTATATTTCCGTTTGAATGTATTTCCTATTTATCTGCCTCCGTTGCGTGACCGGCAGGAAGACATTGAAGCACTTACCCATTTTTTTGTACAGAAGTATAGCAGAAATACCGGTCGCAAGATCAGAAAAGTTGCTCCGAAAGTAATACAGCAATTACGTAGCTACACCTGGCCGGGAAATGTAAGAGAGCTGGAGCATTTATTAGAACGTAGCATCTTACTGGCAACTGATGGCGCATTAGAGGACGTATATATACCCCGGCATGCCGATACAGAAAAGAAAGAGGAGGCGTATCTTTTAAACCGTTCACTGGAAGAAGTTGAACGCAGTTATATTATTGATATATTGAAACGTTGTGCGGGAAAAATTTCAGGCGTAGGCAGCGCCGCAGAAGTATTAAAAATTCCCGGTAATACCCTGCATTCCAAAATGAAAAAGCTGGGCATCACCAAG
>Ga0105239_10001716_pt1 | contig 28856 bp, 29 predicted proteins | sample KBSC44metaG_FD_92761 | JGI IMG/M metagenome (GOLD analysis project Ga0105239, IMG submission 92761) | Corn rhizosphere microbial communities from Kellogg Biological Station, Michigan, USA - KBS C4-4 metaG | ecosystem: Host-associated > Plants > Roots > Rhizosphere > Soil | place: Michigan, USA...
AGACCGTCCGAACAGAAGAGATTGCACATCAGACCAAAGCCGGTGCAATCGGAAAGTTGACGGCAGGCGACATCGTCAGAACCGGTAATCTTCGCGTAGTGGGTGCGATTGCGAGTTTCGAATGAACCAGCTGCTGCTCCATACGCGAAGTTTGGCATCAATTCGGAGTTTTGTCCGAGAACGTGGAACGGACCAGCCCCGGCGCCTATCATGAAGCCCGTGGAAGGAGTCATGTCGACCTGTTGAGAGATTGAAAGCAGGTCATATTTCTTGCTGAAGTCGGGGGATGGCTGGAGGTTGGGAGGACCTCCGACATCAACAACGCGGGCGGCCCCCGTCAAACCCGATGCTGCAAGATAAAACGGTTTGAGCGTCAGGTCTGGTGGCGTTGCAACCAAGCAAGAGCATTGTGCAAAGTTGGAAGACAGTCCGGCTGCGATCGCACTCGCAAGGGAGGGAAGTGTCGGGGGCGACAATGCTGTCTTTTTAACCGGCCATGTCGTCTCGGGTGCCATCCTCTAGTACCTATGTATCTGAGATGCACTCAATGGAGTGTATGTGTACATACCTAGGTACTACTTAAGTAGTATGCAGGCACCCTTATATCAGCAATGGCGCAGGGATTGGTAAGAGAAATGCCTGTGCATTCAGGTGATGGGGGAACCAGTGATGAAAACTACAAAGCCGCCAAGACCATGTTATGACAATGACGAACCGAGGTTGTGTCGCAAAGCTCTAGGCTACATACATACATAGTACCTGTTTATCACCTTCCTCAGGATCTTCTACGAGTGTCTCATCATAACTTTGAACATTTATTCTCTTTCTCTTGGAGGTTGGACTATCGGACTCAGACTCCGTATCACCCTTATTAACGCCGTCACTCTCATTGTCTTTATTATCGTTCTCGAGAACGTCCAAGACACCGTGACGAGTAGCAATCGTATGGAGGTATCTTTACCCCGTTGTTTATCACAAAGTACTTAAGACTTAACTATATACTAGTATTAACTTGTGTAGGTTTGGTTTAGTTAGGTTCCTCTTCGTCCGATCCTTATTACATTAGGTATTAAGGTTATTATTAAGCTTTACTAGTTTTACTGACTTTACTAACTTTACCTTTATCTTACTTTACCTTTATAGGTTCTAGAACTATTCAAGACTAAAGCTAAGACCTTAATAATACTTAGCTTCTCTTTAACTTCTTCACTAATAATTTATAAAAGAAATTAAGTTTTAAACTTATTTTACTACGTAAGGGAAGTTCTTATTATATCTCTAAATACTTAGTAACTTAGAAAATTATAAGATAATAAAACTTTAATAGCTTTAGTTTTTAAAGCGCATTAGAGCTACTTTATATATCCTAAGATTCTTAGAGATTTGGAAGTTAATACTACTAGTTAAAGATCGCTTCTAAGAAGCTTTAGAGTAATTATACTTGGATTCTAGGGAAGGAGCGAGGAAAGCGATTCGAACGAAGTAAACGAAAATATTTACCTCTGTATATTGGGTATTAGCATACCTACTATATTCACTAGAAATGACCCATTTACCAGCAACCTTGAAAAGAACCGTAATTACCTTTAACAACCTTGGTAAGTGAATCAAAAAATCGCTAGAAAGTATAACCTCTCGATTTCTAATCACCTACTCGGACCTAGGTAATGTATTTACAAGATATAGAGGTACTATATACCTTCCTATCTTCATAGGTAAAAATTACAAGAGGCTAAGAAACGAAGGGCCCCAGGGAAGGGATACCTCTGTGGCCGGCCTTGGCTGCTTCAATGTTAGCGCAATTTACACCGACACGATAGATGCATCGAATGCTTAGTATGTGCTGGATTATGCCAGACAGACCTACAGCAGAAACCCTTGTCCCACAGGCTGCACAGCACCTCGTCCACTACTTGACTGCCGACCAGTGTCCACTAGCTTCAAAAGCATCATCAACTGTTTTCCCTCTCTTTTATACATGGTAATCACAGAAGGCACCAGGGCTAATTGAATATCCCCTCTATGTGATGTGGATCATCCAATGTCAGTTCGCGAACGCATGTCACTGAATACTTCTGTTTGGGCTCCCAGAGAATCAAGACCACAACTTTGGCACCTAACCAAGGTACTAGATTCCAATCATCTCATCACCATACATGAAGCTCCCTGTTCGCTGGTTCATTCAAAGTTTCTATCCAGGGGCGAGACCCTTCATTCACATCGTTGAGGAATCCTAGAATCCGAGTAGGTGGCGTCTCAGTCTGAAAATACAGGGAGACCTCGACATGCTAAGACCTGTTAATAACTTTGATGGTTAAATGTTGAGCCTGGAGACTCTGTAACAATGAAACGTCAGTGTCCTAATTGAATTCTGCAGACGATTCACGCAATGCCTTTGGAATAGTGGCACAATGGGCTCGACATGCACTAGACTATAGAACTGACCTATCTCGGTGCCACCCTGTACCGCACTCTGTCCTGGATGCAGGATCCCCTAGGGCACCCTTTCCTTTCCACATGGCTTGCTCATTGGATGCAAACCCAGGTCATCGCTTCAGCAGTAGTACATTGTGGGGGTCAGCTCACAGGCAAAATACTTAAGTAGTAAAGCAACAACGAGGAGAAACAAGCGATAGGGGTTGGTCTGGTTTCGGATAGAGGCCTCACTGTGCACAACCCGATGAATAGACGAGAAAGATAGACCGCAAAAAGCAAAACAACATTGTCATCGAGAAGGTACTGTTAATTGATACCAATGCGATAAAGATGCGATAGTAAGTACTATGTAAATTCAACGATGAAAAATGTTCTTCTTTCACCGGGCCTACGGTGTTTGAGTCTTGGATTCGAGTCTCCTGTCGAATCCATGTGGTGGTTACATGACTGGAAAATACTCGAACGAAGCATTCGCCTTAGCTACACAAGAATCTTGGAAGCGATGTGCAGAATGCTTCAGTCATCAAATCAACGTCGTCGCCTCACACCATCTCTACCCGTCACTATGAAAGGCTATTTTCTCAGTCAGATACATGGATGGTAGTCACAATTGTTTGGCTCGTTCCCTTGCCATGCTCAGTGCTGGCTGCATATGAATACGAGCAACCCACCCGCGCCAGCTAGGAGAATCATTCGTCGAAACCTTCTCAGCCTCAGCTTGATCGTTCAGCCGACCACCCGCTGGAGCTTGTTGACGTGGTGGTTCGAGATGAGCCTCACTACCCAAACGACAAGTACCATTCACCAAAAATAACACTTCCAGAAGTGAACTGCCATGGAAATAACGCATACGTCTGCATTGTGTCAGGCATGACTTTATTTAGGGCAGCCGTGATCTCGCGGTGTAGTAGCATCTCCAAGCCTCATATGTAGTTACAGTGTCCGTGCATAGGGTGGCTGTGCTATGTGAGTGACTTTTCTAGAAATCCCAACACCTTAGGAGGTCAATTGGTGGTGATGGCCTTGCGGTAGATTGTTTATGCGGTTCGTGCAAATGACACAGAAGGGTAAAGCTGGACTGAAAGGCCACTGGGTGGACGGTAACAACATCGGTAAAGGTTTGGACAGGGAGCATCCATCCAGGTCACGCTCGAGCCCTCCCCCGCATATGAATCCCCGGCTTTGTCTATTTTGATTTGTGGAGAATGGCACCAGTGGTGAACTGCAAGGGTTGTGCCTGCTGACGACAAGCTCCACTATCGAGGCGCTTGGCTTGGTGGAGGCGACTTGAATACGGACGGGAGTAAGTGACTGATAGATATCTCAACTCTGGGCACTGCCCCGGCACGTGCGGCACTTCTACAAGCCTGTTTACTCTCCATATTCTGATACTCCAAGAATCCAACACCGCATTAGACAGTCCATTCGACAGGGATGTAACAGTAGCCTTCTCCAAGATCAGCCATCCTTCTTGTCAACATGCTTGTTCGTGCTTGTTTCGAGATCCAGATGCGCTTACTTGATTAGCTGGAATACCGTGATATGTGCTATCAGGGAGGGTGACTTCCCGGCCCTTTGAGTTGACCTCAAGAGGGGGAATATCTCGACTACATTTACAACTTGATATCCCCGTCTCATTCTTCCTATATTCCAACTTTTCACCAGATATTCACCTTTTATCAGTGTTGTGATACTCCTTCCGGGACTTCCGGATTCACATTCTCACACACCATCCTTCTTTTTGCCTTAGACTAAGCCTGGTGCTTCCACATTATGAAAATCTACGAAAAGGTCAAAGACGACATACGCACCGATGTCACCTGGAACCGAGTCCATTATTATGGTATTCGAGGACTCCATGCTGCTCCAGCAGCAGCATTCCTATATGTGACGGAGAAATTCCCCATCATTGGGTGGCTGCCTCGATATGACTATCGATGGATCGTGAATGATTTTGTGGCTGGCTTGACTCTGGCCCTCATGCTTATACCCCAGAGTCTTGCTTACGCAAAGATTGCGACGATCCCCGTGCAATATGGACTAATGTCCAGCTGGCTCCCTGCGCTAATCTACGCTTTCATGGGCACCTCCAAGGGTGAGCCTCCCTTTCACATGCTCAAATAACATGGTGCTGATTGTGCTTGATAGATCTTTCCACCGGCCCCACCTCACTGATTGGTCTACTCACCGCCGATGTGGTTGAAGATCTTACGAAAGAGGGCTATACTGAGCAGGCTGTTGCCTCAGCCGTGGCTCTGATGATGGGAGTCTACGGCATGCTTTTGGGATTCTTGAAGCTTGGCTTCATCCTCGACTTCATTTCTATTCCCACCCTCACCGGCTTCATATCCGCCGCGGCCATCACGATCGGTCTCGGTCAAATTGCTAATCTGGTAAGCTACTACTTAATATCCCTGGTTCCAATGTTCTCAGAGCGGAGAGCTGACTTGTATCCTTTGACTAGATTGGCGAACAAAATGTTGGCACCGGGACTGCGACCATCATCCACGACGTGTTCACAAACCTTGGAACATGCAATGGCCGAGCCGCAGGCATTGGGCTTGCCGGCGTTGTCCTGTTGATCTTCCTCCAGAAAATTGGCGATAAATGGGGCTCCACGAACAAGATTATCTGGTTCTTGTCCATTACACGTGCCTTTATCGCTCTTCTCCTGTTCACTGGCATCAGCTACGCAGTAAACAAGGGTCGTGACCCTAAGCACTTCCTGTTCGATGTCAGCAAGGTCCCCAAGAGCGCAATCGTTCACCCAAGGATGCCAGACACGAATCTCATCAACAAAGTCATCGGCCGCAGTATTGCTGCATTCATCGCATCTGCTGTTGAGCATCTAGCCATTGCTCGGGCCTTTGGCGCCAGGAACAATTATGTCACCGACGCCAGCCAAGAACTTTGCTATTATGGCATCACCAACTTCTTCAACTCGTTCTTCAATGCGATGGGTGTGGGCGGCGCCATGTCTAGAACCGCAGTTAACTCCCAGTGTAAAGTCAGATCACCTCTTTCCGGCTTCGTCACCACCGCATTCGTCATCCTGTCCATTTATAAGTTTACTGGCGCTCTTTATTGGATTCCAAAGGCAACTCTTGCCGCCATCATCATCACTGCAATCTGGCCCCTGATTGGCACGCCCAGGATCTACTATCAATTCTGGAAAACGTCGTTGGCAGATTTCATCGCAGCCATGGTCTCCTTTTGGGTGTCTCTCTTTGTCAGCACCGAAATAGGCATCGGCAGCGCCGTGGCTTGGAACGTTGTATATTGCCTACTCCGCCAGGTCTTCCTCCGAGTGACCCACGTTGGAGTGGAGTCTCGATCGGAACTGGCAGCTTCTTTGGATGCGGAGCGAGGTATGCCGGCAGATATTCCTCCTGACACCAGGGTTTTCCGATTCAACGAGTCTTTCTTCTTTCCCAATGCCCATCGGCTCCGGAGGGTGATTTTCGATGTTGTGCAGACTTACCATGCACCCGCATACAGCAACCTGAATGGCGCAGAGAAAGATCGAACATGGTCTGTCGAAGGAGAGCGACGAGTTGCACGGCTCCGAAAGAAAGCCAAGACAGCAGGTCAGAATCTTCCACCGATCCATGTGATCATCCTAGACTTCACGAAAGTCAATTACATCGACACCACTGCCACGTCTGCACTCAAGGGCTTCTTCACCGAAGCCACGAAATACGGCGGCGAGATGCTTGAAATCCGCTTCGCCAACATCACCGAGCACGTTCGCTCGAGATTCGAGCGCGCGGGTTGGACGTTGTTGGAGCCGAGCGCCTCAATCGATGCACCCGGATCGACAGCAGTCAGATATTTCACATCTGTCGCCGATGCTGTCCGCGCGCCACGGAGGCCTGACGAAGTCTTTGAGGTCGTCGTGAAGTCGGACTCCCAGGAGAATGTAAATGACACATATGACGAAAAACAGGTGTAAGAGTGAATGACTAGTTACGGATTTATGACGATTGAAGACCTTATGTTGAGCGTTTGGAGGCTCGAGTCGCTTGACTCTGTCCTGGAGTTGGTTGCACACAGGCAGACTCTGTCGTCGAGTGCGTGGATGAGTGCTTTGTCGCGACCGACTAGGAGGAAGATAGCTTGGGCCCCGAGCCCTTGTATTTAAAATCCGCACATGCACATGTCGTGTGCATGTCAGGAGATATCTATCTACTGTGGTCAATTTTGATAAGAAAATTTTTCCGGGCAGGATCTCTCTCGTGTACCGCATCGCTTCTCGCTTCTCCCCCATCTCAAAGCCCAAAAATGAGCTGGAAAACGTTTAACCGGCGGCATGCTCGCTGCCAAACCGTAAGCCTCGTCCGGTTTTCTCCAAATGCCTCCACTCAGTAGTCAAGCGGTCAACTGACATATGGATCTACGGAGGCCATTCGATATGTTAAAGGGATCTAGCTATAACCGCCAGACTTCGGTCGGCCCTCCTTGGGGAGACTGTACATCTGGCTGTGGTTGGTGGGATAACGTAGACGCGAGCAGGTCAACTGGGCAAGAAGCATTTATCGCACCTACATTCCGCCGAGGGGTAGATACCAAGATGAGAGTCGGGGCAGTAAAATCTATCAGGCCCCATTTTTACTTAAGATGGCATATATCCGAATTGTCATCGCCCACTGATTTTTACATGAGCCAGGTCACTGTTTTGGGGGGCTTCAAACATGTCTATCACGATATTGCACCTTCACGGCTTGGCCTGGTCTCACAGCCTGTACGAGTAGGTTCGATTATCAGTCGAGACGGATGGTACCCTCTGCCCTCCAGCAAAGCCACACCAAAGCCAAAGCCACCTTGATGGCTCCTGCAATCCAAAGTGGATCTGCAATATCTCCACCCTTGGTGAGAACTCCACCCAGCATGGCACCTGCCAGCAGGGCCAGCGCCGAGATGAATCGCCGATTGCGCTTGGAGTTTTGAGAAATTGGAATTGTAAACAATCCAGGGTCGAACATCAAGTCGCAGTACGTGCTGGTGAGGACGACGGTCGGGAGCTCATTGTACGCGAGCATGCGACTCATGACAATCTGTCCGGCAGACTGGAAAGATAGGAGGGACAAGGGGAGCAGTACGATCAAGTTACCAGGCAGCTGGTTCCCCGCATCCTTGTGCACGACACCGCTGACGACCAGTCCGGCGCCGATGAAGCACAGTAGGGCTTGGAAGACGAATGAGCCAGCCATCGTGCTACGGCGCAGAGGCCCGAAATACCGCGCTGCGCGGCTGAAGAAGTAGGTGCCGATGCAAAAGCTCAGGATCGCGGTGCTCGACTTGACCCATCGATAGGGCTGGCTGAGAGGCTGTCCTGACATCCCCAGGCCGACGTACACAGTGTTTCCTATTGAGACATTTCGTCAGAGGTGGTCGGGCCAGCAAGGGAGGATTTGGTTCTCGAAACTCACCAGTTTGCATACTGACGAAGCAGCTCCAGACGTTGAAAACTGCACTGTCCACGAGACCGGACATGAAACAAGCAACTAGCAAGATCACATCTGCCCATGATTTATCCACATCTTGGGCCAGGTATTGCCTCCAGTTTGCGAACCGGGATTTCCTCTTCCAGAGGTTGTCGTCGATGGTGTTGTGGTTGTTCATAATGCAGGAGAGTCGTTTAATGGTCGTCGCACTGTCAACAGTGATGTGTGAGTAGTATAGTTGGTTAAAAGGGATGAACCAACTTTGTTCAAAAGGGCACCTCCAGTGATCAAGCACCCCTCACTGTAGCTCACCCTCAGGTGAAAAAATGGGGCTTGGTTGGGATGAGGCGCACACAAGACTTTCCTCGGCTAAAATATGAAGCTCGGCGCTCGTATAGTGTTAAAGTTTATTCCTCTTGCCACCATCAGCGATGGGAGATCTGCAACGATCAGACCAACCGATTGGGACCAGATTCAAGGTTCTCCTCACGGTCCCTGGCTTTCTCTGCCAGATCCGATCCACAACTCTCAGCCGTGTTCATTGAATGCCGCCAGATGACCCATGGAGCTTGGTCATAGATTTTGCCGCTTAAACGTTATACCGGATGCACGTAGGACATCCGCGATCTTTTTGGGTTTCTCAATCCACTGTCTCCAAACAGTTTCGCTAGGTTGACCATGAATACTTCCCAAGATCGCCGGATAGCGGATTTCCGAAAGAGCCAATTACTGGAGGATGTAGCTGCTTTCATGCCATTGGTTGAACTTCTCGAAGAAGGTATTCTACCTAGATACCCAATGATAATGAAAGGCTGGGTGGCTCAGTTCAATAGTCGAATTGGATATGAGATCCACCGAGACTCTGTGATTCTGCTCGCTATTACAAAATGATGATTTCAGGAGCCTCGAAAGCGCACAATTAGTCATTGCGCGGTCGTTAGCTGGCCTTACTCGCCTCGGTGTGAATGCTGCGGTTCATATTCTAAAGCGAGTAGAAATGGTTCGAAATGTGAGCGGCGATGTATGCAAGGCATTCCCACCAATTTCGCGACATGCGTATGTTGGTTTCACTGCCTAGGTCAATATAGACCGGGCATATGGCTATTTGGCCAAGCAATATGCATGCTACCATGGGTGGGCAGATGGAGATACCACGGAGGATGGGTAATCCATCGGAGAGATCTAGATGTATTGTCATGGCAGCTACGGCTTGGATGAAGCTGTCAGGGATAGAGAATTCAGGAGTTTTTGGAAGTCCCAGCGCAGCCTCGACTGCCCTAAGCCTCATAGAGCTTTCAAGCCCAAGAGAAGAAGAACGGTCGAGTGCCATTGTTTGCGGTTGATCAGGAGCGCTTTCGGTTGGGAGTTCGTTCATTTGATCGTAGCCCATCCAGGTCGCCAGGAGTATCGGAGGGTTGGCCAAAGAAACATTGAACGGCCGTGTATGGATCCTCCTCCTGGCTTAGCTCCTGCCCCTAGCCGGGCTTGTGCACCACCTGCAGATATACTGGTTAATCGGGTCCACATAACTGGCCGTCTCTCGACCTCGAATTGAAAATTCTGATTGTCCCTTCGATAGAATTAGACAAGTCATAGTTCGGATGATTTGCTCCTAAAGATTGTTCAAGACCGGATCACCCAGTTCTGTTGACTTGTTCTCTCGGACGGATCATTGTTATTTATTGGGCGTGCCATCGGTGGTGCATGCGTTGGCTGCAATTTGATACGACCATATGAGGTCTGCCCACGCAGGAGGCAGCGCCTTGCTGTCCATCATTGGCCTGGAGATATGTTATTCCGCCCCGTTCGTAAACCTTAAAAGGCACTTCAAATGAGAAGTGCGCCTCCTGAAGAACTTCTCTTCTTAAGCTACACTTGCTGCCTGAAGGTGTGGGCACACTTTGAATCGATTGCCAGTGAAGCCTGGAAACATCAGAGACAAAAAGATGTCTGAGTCAACGGCCGACTTCGTGACGGAGTCAGCAACCATGTCATGCCGTGCGGGTCGGATCAGGTTAGTTGCCTTATTCGGTTGTGTGGTACCTCGGCCCAGCAGCGGCTCGTCCAACGACAGTGACTTGAATCTTCGGCTTTCATTAAATGTATCAAATCTTGGCGGAGACAGGTACTCCATCAGGTATTACATTCCACATTTGCTCCAGGATGCTCTCTGGTGATGTTGTTTGGTGCCATTGATCATATCTCGAGGCATTCAGAATACATACCCTTCACAAAGTCCAATTGAATTCCGACCGCGGTGTGCCGCCATGAATGCAAATTTTGAGGTCCCGGTTATCGTTGGCGTTGGTGATTTCATTAACCGATCACTTTCAGTTTCTGATGCCCATGAACCATTAACACTCATCCTCAATGCCATACAGCAAGCACTCATTGACACGGGGCTACCTGAAGCGAAGAAGAAGAGTTTACAGGCGAATGTGGACAGCATTGACGTTGTCAGGACATGGACGTGGCCATACGACGACTTGCCAGGTCTTGTCGGTCAAAACCTAGGCGTCGATCCAAAGCATAAATTTTACTCAGATCATGGGGGGAATAAGCCAGCAAAGCTATTCGATGAAGCCGCCAGAAGAATCTCAAATGGCACCACAAAGGTCGCTGTTGTGACTGGCGGAGAGGCTCTAGCTTCGTGTGAGTATTTGAGACTTGACTGTTTCTGAAGAGCCAGAGGACTGATGCCGTATCCATCCGATCATAACAGTGACTGCGTGCGCCCAAGCTAAGAAATTACCTCCGCCAGGATGGACGCGGACGAAGACTGGCGTTGATACCGTCTTCTCGGCCACCGGGAGAGATCACGGCACTTGTGAGCGAATCCCTCTTTCTATCGCATACACTATTCGTGTTTAATCAAGCTTACAACGTTTTAATTAGCTGTTGGCGGAGTGCACTCGATCGGAGACCCAATCCACGTCTATCCACTATTCGAGAATGGCTTCCGTGCACACCGAGGACAATCTCTGGCAGATAACCACACCGAGTCTGCCCAACTGTATGCCGACTTCGCCAAGGTGGCGGAGACCCAGCCTTTCGCCTGGAACTACGGCTCGCGGAGGTCAAAGGAGGATATTGGTACCATCACCGAGCGCAATCGGCTGATCTGCTTACCGTGTATGGCATTCACCCTTAGAAAAAGATTTCCTTGATCCTGTGCCAGGCTGCCTTTCGCTAACGTCGAGTTCTCCAGATCCCCTTCTCATGAACGCGTTTAATACCGTGAATCTTGCTGGAGCAGTTATCTTGACATCCAAGTCGTACGCTGAGGAGTTAGGAATACCTCCAGCAAAATGGATCTATGCATTGGGAGGGGCAGGCACTCGTGATAGCGATGCATGTGAGTAAACTAAACTCATCGTCTGACGAATCATGACCTCGGGGGGGGCGATGCTTACTTTTCTCCTCCTCAATTCTCTAGTCTGGGAACGACCAAACTACCATTCCAGCCCATCCATCGAGCGCTCAATCGATTCGGCCCTTCGAGTCTCTGATTTAACGAAAGAAGATATCGACCTGTACGATTTCTACTCGTATGTGGCCCCCCCTCCCGCTGCCATCCATGTCCAGCTAGTGCCGAAGATTTCTCTGGGCACTGGTCAGTCAGCTGGAGTTTTGAATCTGACGCGTTTTCATCTAGATGTTTCCCCATTGTCCCCAAGATTGCAGCATCACACTTGAAATTACCCATCACGGGTGGCTCGAAATCCCTGACGCTACTGGGCGGCCTGACCAGCTTTGGCGGCGCCGGCAATAACTACTCAATGCATGTAAGGAAACCCTTTCTTTTCATTTCACTCTTGGGTCCGCATTGCATTGCATTGCATTTCATTTCATTCCCTTTTCTCCGCTGACAGCTAGCTCTCCCTCCCTCCAGGCGATCACGGAAATGACACGACAACTGCGACGAGGCAAAGGCCGCACCGGCCTGATCCTCGCCAACGGCGGTGTGATGAGCTACCAGCACGTGATTTGCCTGTCGACCAGCGGCCGCCGCGACGGATCAACGTATCCTGCAGAGGACCCGTTGCCGGAGATGGTCACCGACCTCCCCGTTCCCACCGTCGATGCGAAGGTGGAAGGAACCGAGGAGGCGACGATCGAGGTAAGTAAGCCGAGCCTCACTCAACTCGGGCTTTTTTTGGCAATGACCCATCATCATCATTTCGAAGAGAATTGCCAAACTAACAGCCCCTTCTAATAATGTGGACAGACGTACACGGTTGAGTTCAAACGTGACAACACTCCCCTGCGAGCATACATCGTCGGCCGCTTGAAGAGAAACGGCCACCGGTTCGTGGCCAATCACGGCGACGAAGAAACCCTGAGAGAGATCTCTTCGGGCTCAGAGGAGAAGATCGGTCGATCAGGTCGTGTCAGAAACGATGGGAAGAGAAATCTCTTCGTGTTCAGCAAGACCTTGGATGCAAAGCTATAGTGGTGTAGCGGATGAGAAGTTTGTACGTATTGAGAGGGGTTGGATGTGCGGATTATCTACATCTTTGCCTGCAGACCTACCATCGGTTACATGGGATTCCTGATGCTTTGCATCCACAACGCCCCCATGGCGAAGCATGTGGTTATTAAAATTGTCTATGTAGCTGGAAGGTCTCAGAACTAATCAGGTAGATTGTAACCAAATGATCAGTAATAAATAGCTCGACCTTTAGGGGCCTGATTAGTGTCTCACACGGCAAATGGATGTCGTCATAGATTTTTCGAGGCCACAGCCTCGTCACGCCAAACACGACTCTTGGTGCTTTCCACACCCACGGAAAGCTTAACCTTATTTACCCATTCCTATCACACAAAGCACCGAGTTCGTCCAGGCCAGCCGGACGATTGATCTCGGACATAGATGTGACTGGTGAGAGGTGGGTCAAAATAAGGCCGACTATTCGTGCTGTTCTCGTGGGCTTTTAAATAAGAGGCAATGGAATCTGGGTTGACCTCACGACGTGACCCCCCTCACACCCGACCTCGGGAATAGCTCACTCTGGAATACCTAGGACAACTTCTATGGACCCAAGTCATTTCTGCACTCCTCACCACTCGCCTGAATTCAGACTTCAGTAGGAACAGACAGGCAGGACGGCAGGCAAGATGGTCAAGGTGATTGTAGGAATGATGGGGAGCTCCGTCGCGAAAGGATCCACTTCAATGGCGACGCCAGCTCAGGTGTCGTCATTCCTCGACGTCGTCCACCGCCACCCAACCGCCACGGCGTCAAGGAACTAGACACAGCTCGGGTATACAACGCCGGCAAGTCTGAAGAGCTCCTTGGCTCCGTTTCCGCACACTCACGCTTCGCTGTCTCAACCAAGGCACCGGCCTTCGCCCCAGGCTCCCTCTCGGAGCAGAACATCCTCGATTGCCGCACTGAAGCAGTCTTGAAGTCGACATCTACTACCTCCACGCCCCGGACAGGACGACACCCCTCGAAGAGCAGTGCCGTGCGATCAATACGCTGTACCGGCAAGGTCGCTTCGATCGCTTCGGTGTCTCGAATATATTAGATGCAGAGGTACAGAAGATCCACGATATCTGTGTGCGTGAGGGCTACGTGTTGCCGTCAATATATCAGGGAGGGTACAATCCCATCGGATGCGGAGCCGAGAAGACGTTGTTTCCTCTGCTCAGGAAACTCAACATGTCGTTCTACGCCTTCTCGCCGCTCGCGGGGGGCTTGTTGGCCAAGCCATTGTCTGAGATCACGAACCCGGCTGAAGGGACGAGGTTTGAGGAGATGAAGGTCTTTGGTGATATCTACCCGACCCCGGAGATTCTCTCGGGGCTGGCTAAGGTTCAGGACGGTTGTGATCGCGAGGGCGTCCCGTTACTAGACGCTACGATGCGCTGGTTTACGCATCACTCGCCCCTGGGAGCACAAGATGGTTTCATTCTTAGTGCGTCGTCGGAGGCCCAGATTGAGCGCAGTCTGAGTGCATGAGAACAGGGACCGTTGTCTGAGATGTTGCTGAATGCATGGAAGGAGCTCTGGTCCGTTGTGAGCAAGAACCCGCCTAGGTATCACAATTGAGGAAGGCAGGTTGCTCATTTATGAACACTTTGTGTGAAAGAGAGTTTCAGTTCATACCTACGTGGTTGCAGTGTCACAAATCAACATTTTTATTGTTATTTCCATGCCGATCAAAGACGACGGACGAAAGGAGTCTCATGTTTTAGTCAGAACTCAATGCTATGTTGGCGTCAGGAGGGAAAATCTGTTATCCGTAGACTAACTCTATTCATATTTCCCTACCTACCCAGATAATGTATTGAACTGCAGGCATTGTCAACATGTTTTGCCTGATATGTACCAGTACAATGTAAGTCATTGGCATTGAGAGTCCCGCATGTTCGCACTATGGCTCGACAATAATAGGGGTCATGACAGTGTACTGAAGGCCATGGGCTTGTTCACTTCAGCCGCTCAAGATGCGCGAGGATAACAAAGCTATTGGGAACGGGATAGACCTTTAGACGCGAAGGCGTATGTTGACCTCGAGCAGGTTGATCTGAGGGTTGGATGGTAGCGGCCGAAATCTTGGCGGGACTTTTAGACCTTCAATGCATTTCAGTATCCAGAAATTCTGGGGTGTGATGAATGCCGAGAGGGAAGCCCCTGATGAATCTCGCGGACCGCGTGAGATAGGTGGCCGCATCTCGACATCCGGAATATGCTGAATGAGCAACGCCTTCCGTTTTCAGCGTTCAGGAATGCTGAAATCACTACAGCCCCTTTCAAACATTCTACCAACATTTACCTATCGCCGTGTGTACCGTCTTTCCCGCCATGGCTGATACGGCAGCGCGTTGAGCAATGTCAGGATGTCGATTACCCAGTACTTTCTCCTTCCTCGCCTTGGCTGCGAACTCCTCCACAGTGTGAATGTCCCCAGTCCATACATCCAGGACCGCCGTTGGCTCAAAGCGATACCGATACCGACTCTCCCGCCGCTCGCACGCTCTTGCTTTCATCTCCGCCGTCCAGTTTAACAGCACATCTCGCTGGCGGAGCATAGAGAGGAGCACCTGTTGCCTGCACATGGCTCTGATGAATTCCACAGGGCGATTGGTTGGGAGCGGGTCCCTGGATTGAATCGTCGCGAAGAGATATTCGTACTGCTTCCTGAGCCAGTTTGGGAATTGTCTGTTCTCATCGAATGGGACGTCTGGATTGTGTAGCCGCCATGTATGGAATGCGTGGTCAGCGAAATTATGGATCATCTGCCTTGCGATATTGTAGCAGTAATCCCACGACTGAGATTCTGATTCGGGCGATCCGAAGATGATCCGAAGCATGAGGCGGTGTTGGTTCTTGACTTGTCGTCTCGCCCATCCTGCGTGCTCCTCACATACCGTCACGAAGAGCTCGTGATTTTGGCTCGCTTCGTGTATGATGCGATACTCTAGGCGCGCGTTGAAGGGCTCGAGCAGCTGAGGTCTTGGGTTTGATTGGAGAGGAGAGATTTCAGAACCAGACTGGGGAATCCTGAGTTCATAGTTTGTGGATTCTTTGGATACGTGAGTGTTAAATTGATGGACAGGGTTGCAAATCTCAGGGATTATGGGGGGTTCTCCCGTCTGATCTAAAACACCAGCAGTGTGTTGAAACAATCCAGCGATACGAGGATCAGCGATGACATCAAGACGTTGGGTTTCCAGCCGATCCCGCTCGAACTCATAGGCTGTAAGCTCCTTGGTCGATTTGCCCGTCCTCGCTGACATTGTCGCTAGCTTCTTTCCCTCGATTCGTTTGACTGCGGTAAGAATGGGCAGGGCCTCCGTTGGAAGTGTGGGTACTGACACATCGAACAGTCAACACGCTTTTAGTTACCAACATGATTATGAATGACTCACATATTAGTCCTTCTTCAGACCCTCGCGCTTCTGCAAGTGCATCGTACTCTATGTTCTCCATCAGAAACTTCGTCCATTGCAGATGCGAATAGGCGCCAGGCCAATGCTCGATCTCATGATAGGCGAATATCCCCGTGACGACGTGTTGCCCTGACGAAGGGTCTTTGCCTCGATTTTCAGTCAAGAACTTATAGAAGAACCGTCCCTTGTAGAAGCGGTTGTCTACATATTCCACCAGTTGCTGTATGCGGACTGATCGATGTTGCTGCCGCGTGCTACCTAGCGAACCTTCCAGGCGCGGTTCTGGACATGGAAGATCGATGACCCAATCGCTCGCCCGAAGGTTGTGAGGAGGATCCAGCCGGTAGACGTCTTTCGGGGAGAACATAATGTGGTATGCGGATAATAGATGAATGTCGGTGCGGTGGTGTGGTGATGGATAAAGAGGCGCAGGCGCGTATTATCTATCTGGAAAAATCGGTGATATGGGGCAGTGTAAGTTGATGCAGGCAACAGTGATGAAGTTGGCAAGGCCTGCTGCCACGTTCCCTTCACCTCTCCTGATGGGAAGATATCCTTCACTGCCTGTTTGAATCCTACCACGCGGTCTTTCCTTCAGCCACCGCAGCAACACGGCCCGCCCATCGTGATTCATGCTACGAGGTTACGAACTTCGATTGTCGAACTGTGTGCGATCAACCGAATGCAAATTTGATCCAATTTTGCTTCAACCGTTCAGCTCCTTCTGCCAGAGGCCACTGTTTAATGTCACAGACTCTCAGTATTATGTCTTGCAACAACCCATCCATCGTCTCGCCAGCACAGTGAAGATCGCTCTCTATAAGGATTCTGTCATCGGGTACAAGTTCGATGACCCTGGTGGCCTTGTCTGTTGATACACGGGAGTCGGGGAAATTAATCGCCGTTGAGAACGAAAAGTAGAAATCAGTGGGCACTTTGGGGTTGAAAAATTGCTTTAGAGCATCTGGCGGCCCAGAGTACGAATGCATACATACTCGAGGGGGATAAGGAAGATGATCCTGGGATTTATGGCCTTCGCTTAGTCCAGCCGAAGCATCCCCTCGTTGAGCGCCTTGTTCGACCGTCTGGAGCTTCTTCTTTTCTCTTTTTGATGGTTTCTCGTGGCCTTTCCACATGTCCCGAAGAAGGTCAAACACCACGCCATGGGCTTGAACACTGTGGAGCGAGACTGCTCGATTCATTTTTGCTGCGAGATCAAGCTGCGCCCTCAGGATCATCTTTTGATGCTCCATGTTCACGCGGAACGGGCTCAGAGGCCTTCCTTCACGGGACCCAGCGGTGTATTCTTCTGCCGAGCCACCACTTTTGCCACTTCTTTCTCCTGCTGGTCCCTTTGGAGAAGGGAGCTCGGGAAGACGGAAAGCACGATCAAGACCAACCTCTCCTACCAAAGCGAGTGGGGAATTCAGAAGTCGTTGCTCAGTTTCGGTTAGGTATCGAGTAAGTGAGGTCGGCAATGGCAAAGCGTTGAGAAAACTTAAATCTTCTGGCCCTGGGGTCAAAACGGATTTGTAATGCTCCACGGCATCCATCTGACCCTTTGACTCGCGATCATCATAGACCTCGTGCGAAAACCAAGGATGCCATCCAAATGCCGGTACCACGACAGTTACACCAGGCCCTGAAAAGTCTTTGCTCACCTTATCGATCACATATTTCCTGGCAGTGTCTTCCACGAGTTTCTGATCCTGGGACCTGGTGGCCATAATTGTGAGAGCCCGTGCTTTCATGCGGGTAATATTTTCCGTGGAGGCCATGATGTCGGTGGGATGACAGTGGGCATCGAATACACCGATATCCCAGATAGTGTTGGCCTCGTCTTTGACTCCAGGCATTTCAAAGGAAGACTTTGTCAAGGAGAATAGAATTTGAGTTTATTACAATGCTAGGTTGACAGGAACTGGGTGTATGTACGCTACCTAGGCAAGTTGGAAATATGGCATGGAAGGAACATCCCCAAGAGATGATGTTATCTGCATTGTCATTTGAACGGGCTTTAAATAACGCCAAACGCGGTCCATCTCGGAGCGAATCAAATCAGAACATAAACGTTAGTACCTAGGTCTGGAGTCTGGAGAACTATGTATACCCGGTAAATGCGACGACTTCTAGCTGGAAGGGTCATAATAAACCAGGGGACGAAGAAACGTCAGATAATTACTACTATTATCACGTCTCGTGCCATACCATCTGGGCTGATTACTTGAACTGAAAATAACCGAGTGCACAGGTCAAGAAGTGGATTAGGTAGGTATTATGAAGGACATGTAGAAATCCGGTTGTTACTATCCTCAAACTTGATCGCTCGTGTGGTGCTCTCACTCATGAACTGCGTAAGTCAATGTAGCCTCTTTTCTTTAGGCATGCTATACAGAATACTCCGTATTGTACTGTTGTAACAAACCCCGAACGCCGATATGCTTGTGGGAATATTACACCACGAATTCGGTTGCCAAAGTCGGAGACATTGGCTCGCTATGTTTTAGGTCCTGGTCAAAACCCCACGATGAGATAGAGTCGTCATCCTGACTTGCGTATCCAGTATCATCACTGAGGATGCTGGACCGTCTCGAGATTTTCATGGCGCTTACAACATCCAAAATGTCAGCGGTGCAAGTAACTTCGTGAAGTAGGTTGCGAACCTCTTCTCCACCAGTTGCAACTGGTATTTCTATGCTCGACAACCGTCGGACAAGAACCTTAGCAGCAGCTTGAGTCATAAGATTTGTGGAGGTGGAATCCATATTCTTAGAAGAAAAGAAGGCCAGAGCTTTCTGGGTATTTCCTTCACAATCAAGAATCTGCAGTGTTTTAGCACAGTGCAGGCAATTGATTATATCAGCTCTTGCCGACAGAGGGGTGGAGGAATCGATGAAATAAGGTGGTCGGGTCTGCATGGTGGTTTTCGTCGAGGGAGGGATAGTAGTTTCCATTGCCTGTGAGGCGCGCGTAAAAAACGCATGTCGGTTAGCGGTGCTGAAAACTGAGCTTGCAGCCAGCACCCTTGTCTCAGCTGTAGAGCCTACGGGAGCAATTCTTAACGCGTGGCTAAGATGCTCTTGAGCAAGCTCAGGGGAATCAGGGAACTGAATGATCAATTCCAATGCCTGGGTCAAAGAATGGGTTGATCGCCACGCAGCGACCGCGTCAAGCGGTGATCGGACTGCGTGGTCGTCGACGACAACATCAAGAAGCTCATTGGAAGAATGCTCCTGTGTTGGTCGATCATACATCAAATTATATGCCCTTTGGCAGACTGTGTCTAGGAACACATCGTCACAGGGGAGATCAAGCATCTCCGTCAGATACCGCGGAAGTCGATCTGAATGTTGAAGTGGTAGCTGATCATGAGAAGACTTGGCTCGCCGCCACTGTCTATTTGCAAAGTATTGCCCAACGCGGTTAGCGATTCTGGATGTCGCCGTTCCGAGTGAGCCCACGTTCCACAATAAAACTCGGCAGTGGAGCGCCTTCAGCATTAGCCTCAGGGGTGTATAAGGTAATGTGCCAGAGCCGAAAATGGTTAGAACGACTCGACTCCGACTCACTTCAATATCTCCGCCGGCCAGTTGAGCATCGATTGCGATATCCCAGGCCTTGATCCGAGCCACGTCATCCTCTGCGGTGCGTTTGGTAAGCCAGGCGTAGGCCCGAGGGCCGAAAATGTAACCAAATGTGTACTTAAACCACTCGGAAGTGATGGCAAGCCATTCCGGAAAGAAGCTATGGTGGGGGAGGTGAAGAGCTTGCATGCTGGTGCTCCACGCCCGACGCCGGACTTCAATCGGGGAGGCTGGGGCGGGAGCATGGTGTGAAGCGGTGCCGAGTTCCTCGATATCGTCCTTTGGTGCTGGTTTTGAATTGAATAGGTATGAGAAAATAAGAAACGCCAGGACAGTCAAAGCCACGAATCCTTTGACGAGAGGAATGATACCCCCAGTACGGCAGAATTGGCTGAAAGCCGCAAGGTAGATTTTGGGAGATCGTAGAAACTGCCACCCGTCGAGAAGCTCTAGAGGGATACCAAACAGACCCTTTTCACGAGATTCCGTGCCGACATCTGACTCGCTGAGCCCGTCCATGATCATGAGGCCGGCAAGCGAGCCCAACAATATCCTTGTGGGCCATTTGCCCTTGAAACGAGCACGTTCGGAACTCGTCTGATAGATATGGCCATAATGTTCCTGAGGCTGGCTTTCGCGCATTCGCCGCCATGCATCAGGGACAGGGATAAGTCCCTGTTCTGGAGTTGGTGAGGATTGATCTGTAGCGGAAAGACCTTTGGCGGACACAGGTTCAGATGATTCTTCTATAACTGTGGTGCTGGTGAAGGCGGCTGTTCTTTGGGCATCTTGACCGCCCTCAGCAATGACTCTGTCCAAGGTTTCAAGGCGTTCCTTGAGAGCCTTGTTCTCGTCTTCCAGGCGTTTCGTGCGAAACTCGAGATGTCGGATATACTCAACTGCTTTGGTCAAAATGGAGGCTTTGTTGAGTTTGTTACTGGGAGCAAGGCCATCTAGATCTTCTTCATCGCTGTCAGCATTGTCCCCGTCCCGGCCTTTGGGCTTTTTAACACTGCGAAGGCTAGGGACACTGTCTCTCAGTTCGGCGATCTTTTCGTTTAAATTAGCTCGGTAACGCTTCTCAATGACATTGTGAGGACGTTTCTTTGCGGCTGGGACTTGGGCATCCTTCGAATAGTCGGTAGTGGGCACGTCGGAAGGCGAGAGTTTGCGCTTGAGCATGGGACGCTCGGTAGGAGAGTGCTGCTCACGTAGAGTATCTCCGCTGAGCCTTATATCTATACTTGAACGGGATTCAGGAGAAGCCGAACTGTGCCGAGGGGTCAAGATATCAATAGGAGGAGGGGCGGTGAGAAGTTCGTTCTTGAGAAAGGGGTTGTGTGAATCGCCGTTGGGCGTGGAAGTAGGGGAAATTGGAAGATGGAAGATATTGCTAGGCTCAATGGCAGCCTTGTTTGCCAGAAGAGTGTTATCTGCGGCGTTGACTGAGCCGTTCCAGTCGAGCCACTTGTCGAAGTCATTGAGGGGTGCGTCCATGATGAGGAGAGTTCTGGTGTTTTGTATTTCAGACGCGTGGCGGTGTAGAAGTGGGCGAGACCATGGCTCGCAAACAACTCTGGCGGCGTCTTGGGGTTGGAAGGGTGGTTGTGAGCGACTAATATATGGTCAAGAAGGAAACATCCAAGGGCAATGGTCCGGCAATGGATATTGATTTTAAGTTGGTAGTTCGAGGAGGTTCGTGGTCCCTGGCTAGACCCGAGATAGTGCTTGGTGGATGGAGTGTCGAGTTGCAGGCAGCTGGTTGCGTGCGGGAGTTCCGCCCAGTGTCAGTGGGAGCTTCCAAGGTGCAAGGCCATTCAACCATTGGCATGGTGCGGAAACCCTTTGCCTCTATTCCCCAGTCGGTTCTCCCGGGCCCTTACTGAGGTGCTGAGGCACGTAATTAGTGGCAGGGAGATTGGGCTAACCAATGTTGGCTTAGATCATTATAGGCCCAGGTGGCCACTGGCTCGTTGTTGATGCCCCCTATCCGGCAGCGCAACTTCCGGCAGCTCAGCCACGATACCTACGAGCACGATCATCTCAGTCAAGCTTGACGAAACGCACAAAGGAAAGATTCTTCCTCTCTCATTCTATCGTATTTGTGTCTGTTTTCATGCTTCTCAATACGCGGTTTGTGGCTGTATGGCGCAGATCTTATTTGCATATTCATGCAAGCGAGGGATGCGTTCCTGAATCCTCTGCCTCGCTTCGAGTAAGCCGTGACATGCTCCGTTGAAAGCCGGCATACCTCCAATAAACTTTGGCGGATATCTGAAGGATATGACTGCTTACCTGGCCAAGCTAGGCATTGCAATCCCCAGAATCGCCTCCTTCGTTCTCTAGTCCACTTCCAGCCAACTCGACGAAACGAGGATGCCTTGTGGTTATCATTCTCATCTACGGGTTGGCTGAAGTTCAACCGGAAGCCACGGGATTTCGTGCTTGCTTATAAAACTGCACAGATTGCGAGGACAGGCGGCAATCTGGAACTTGTGAAACAAGTCTAAATGCTGCCAGTGTGAGCTATGGACACTGCTTCCTGACGATTCTGCATCAACATCTGGCGGATCTGCGGTCTGCGGTCTGCGGTCTGCGCTGAGACTTCGCACGATAAAAGCAATGGCCCAACTCGAGAAGCCCCAATACATTCAAGGCAACACCATGGCAGATGAGGAGTCTATTCACGCAAGCCTTCTCGCTAACATCAAGAGGGTCAACCGCGGATGGTAGGTGTGTTTTTCTTGTGACTAGGTTGCCTACCAGTATGTGGGAGAAACCTCCTCTTACTACTGAGTACTCCTTGCCCCGAGAACTCGTTCCTCCGTATAGCCTGGTCGGCTCTGACACGTGACTCTCATCGATCCAGGGCAGATGGTCATTTTGATTTGTTCGGATGAATCGTCCGAGTGAGGGGGGCTATGAAGTTTCGGTATCAGGCTTTTCTTGGTGGCAGTGCTCGCCGTAGATGCCGGACGGAGGATGACCATGCGAGAATAAGATCAAGATCATCGGGTCAGCTGGCCTCTGCAAGTCAAACCCAGTGGGGTGGTAGGTGAACAGGTTCAGAGGCGTGGTCAGCACCTTGACCTGAAAAGACATCAACTGCAGTGTTTGACAGGGGTAGGTCATTACGTATGTAGGCATTCATCCATTGTCGACGAGACTCTTAACTCGTAAATGTTAGTTCTTATGCCTTGATACAAGCAGGAGTCGGCCATGTCACTCGCTACCGAATTGAAGAAATTGAATAACTCGGGGACGTGAAATTGGGAGAGGCAAGGCTGACTAATACTGGTAGGTCGAGTGGACCGGCGTTAATGACGTCGATAGACCAGAGAATTTCAAAGCTGGTGGTGTGAGTGTAACGCAGGGAAGGCGAGGACTCCCCCAGTATGTAAGGAGTACCTCTGTACCTAGGCATGTTCTCATTGATTGATTGATTGACCTTGCTGGCTATACACAAACTTGTCAAACTACTGGTACATCATCTGAGTTGATGAAGTGGGATCTTGGTCAATTCGCACCCAATTGGTTCAAGTCCCGAATACTACTACATGCCAGTCAAGGATTCACATCGGGGATATTCCTCTCTTCTATTATGTACAAGGACTGAGCAGGAGTAGATTTCTGGGAAGAAGGATATGACCTGATTCTGTGCGAGCACAACTTGGAAACTGAACTGGGACTACCCGTGCCCCACACAGGTGGATATTGCAATCCAAGCGGTGCACTTACCCTGACTGGACTGGCTTTAGTTGCCTGGACGAGTACTGAGTGGGCTGCCGTTTGAATTTTACAGCGACATACAGTACCCAGGTACCCGGGGAGTCCTAACTGGTTACCGAGTCCCTATCAGACGAGAAGGGGAGTGATAAGGCCAGTCAGTCGTAGGTACAAACGGGTATGAGGCAGTGAGATCCAGTTGTCCGAGAAGGGCAGGAATAGCCAAAAGACATAACTCGTTGTGAGGGTACACACACATTCAGTGCTGGCCTGACGGGCTGACAGGGCTGGATCCTGAGTACCGAGTACGATGCTAACTAGACAGTCCACAACTTAAGTTCATTTCAAATGAAATCTGCTCCAAAAACCACCACACCCAAGTGCCAGATGCGTATGTACCCAGTAATTAATAATGGATGTCGGTCAACTTACGAGTAGGGACTCCATACTTCGTGCTAGTAGAATGTGGGCTGCCGCTGCAGGACTCGCTAAAGTCACTCCAACATTACCTTTCTTCGTCCGTGTGAGCCACCAGCTGCCGATATCCGTGACAGTCTTGGACCGACCGCAAAAGAGGGGGCGTGGCAACGCCCACTCAGACGCAGCCGAGGGGAAATGAAGGGGAGGACAAAAGAAATCCATCCAGAGAGAAGCTTGTCCTAAGAATGTACTATGCACAGCAAACAGTAGATGGTGAGAATTCTTCCAGCCGGGAAAAACAATTGAATGTACTAGAGTTTGGGTATTCTGTCTCATCGTTTCAAGTATATCGATCGATCACCTTTGACAGAGGACAGCCAATCTGACCATTGTATCAGATTTTCTCCATCATCTCGTATTGGCCTGAAGAGCCCCCAGCCCAAGGCCTCGCAGCAAGCATCATCGCCTTGGAGAAACGCCGCTGGTTTGTCGGTTGATGCTGATGCCCACAAAAGCGGGTGTGGCGCCCATCGCTTCCGTTGAGTTGGCGTTCTGATATCAACGCTTGCCGTCATGGGCCCGCCCCGTGAACCCGAAGACTCAAAAAGTCACGGACGTCTGACAGGTAATTATGCTTGCTTGCATTGGGGCTCCTCTGGCTCCTTTGGTCTGTCAATAAATCCGAGGCGCTGTCAGACGGCCCCATTTCTTCCCGTCTCAACACCCACGAAACTCTCGATGCGTACTAGGGACGTACTGCACGGTAGTCGTCGATACCACGCCTGATCTCCCAATTACATGTACTTCTTCACTGTGCGTCACTGGCCTGACAGCATTTCTCGTAGATTCTCGGCTTGGACTGCAGCTCACCCTCTTCATCTTGCCATCAGCGAACCGAACCGAATCGAACCCGATGATGCTGACCACTGCTCCGGTTCCATGGGTTCTGGTCCATGATGAAGAATGGCGTAGTGGAAAAGTCTCTTCTTGCCCACGGGCAGGCTGATCGCCATTATCATCGACAAGAGGCACTGCACCACGCTACCCTGCATTTCACAGACTTATATCCCCGTACACTACGCTCCCACGATCCACATCCATCGCTGGTGCTTGTTCCGGTGGGTTTGGTGGGAATCTCGAATCGCGTTTCAGTGACTGACTCGCTAGCAGTGAATCCGTGATGGATTTGCTGACCATCCATGGTGACCGTTGCTGATCATTCCCATCATTTTCCACATCCAATTCCCCTCAGGCTGCCGATCACCTGGGCCCCAGCTTCGCTTCAACAGATGCCGCTCAAGCAGCCAGGGGAGTGAAAACCAAGAACCTCGCGGAGCTTGACGGCGTCCCGCTGTGCAACCACGAGTACGGAGTCGAGTCTACCAGGCCCACCACTATCCATCACCCTGCTATTTGTATCTGGGCCACTTATCCTGGAGTGGTGGCCCGTAAACCCTCGCCTACGGCTGTGCTTCAAGCCTCCAACACAAGGGCCGTCTCCCGCGTACCTCGTACGGTACGGAGCACACACATACACACATACATACATAACAATCCGACTCTTCTCACTTCCTTCCCATGCTGCTTCAGCACACACACGCACACACACCCAATTTCACAAAACAATCTCTCATCAATTTCACCATATCTGCATTGAACCGTCAAAGCCTCTCAAAACACCTCTTGGCTTCCATTCCCGCCCGTCTTAATCAACATCCAAGTGGTACCCTCGTGGTTGGCCCCTTGATGACCTTTCATATTCACGGCCCAGAATCATCTACTACCAAGTCGCTGCATGAACGCAACACCGGGGGCACACTCAGGGAAGTCGTCGTCCGTCAGAAATCATCAACAACCCAAGAGAGGCGTGCCTTCAATTACACATTCCACCATGCGTTCATCCGACTCATACTCAGCCCGTTACACTCCCACCTCTCCACTCTCTCCTAGACTACCGACTAGTCATCAACCACTCTCCCCTCAGCCTAGTCGACCTCGTTCATCACAACATGCCCGACCAGCACCAAGGCATATGCACATGACCCTGCCCAGGTTTCACCCGGCAAATTTCAACCAACTAGACTCACCAGCAACCCCATCCTCCACGGTTCAGAGTCCGGCCATCACCCTGAATAGGGTCTCCCAACCATTGCAGGTTGAATCACCAAGATTGATGCGGGAGAAGCAAAAAGAGTTCTTGGAGAGGGCTCAACTCTCCTCCAAGATTGCCGCATCATCGATGGGGATTAAACCGGGTGGCCCACGCTTAGATCCATTAGGGAGTCCCAAGGGACCTGTGACTCCACTTGAGCTCGACGAGGCTGCCGACTACTTTCAAGTTGCCGGTGCTGGCAAAGTATCTCCAGCAACAAGTCCCAAGCCTCGAAGCCCAAGAAGCGATCATTCGTCGGACAATGCCGAAGCACACCATCAGAAGACGACTGATATCTATCGTTGATGAGTAACGACTTGCATATTAAAGCGCACACATGTCACTCAAGACCTTGAAGCCGTGTCTGCTTTGATTGGTGTTCTGGAGTCTTGATGGACACGAGCCTTGCATGTATACCAGATTGTTGACTACACTTTGATCAATGCATGAGAGTCGAATGTTGGCCATTGGCGGCTTCATCTGACCTGGCGTTTTTGGTTATCAGACCACCTTACGACTTTCTTTTGTTGCATATCCAGGCTTTGAGCCAGCGCTCAGCCTGATCTATTGAAATACACCACAGAATGCCCACCTGTCTTAGAGACCAGCTAGATTGTCAGCACAGGAAAGAGTGCTCAGTGTTTCTGTTCCTGTCAAAGCTCGTCAAATGTCATGCGCGAGTCGAAGCGTTCCTTCGGTGGCTCATGAAACTGGCAAGGGTTTACCACGTAGGCATTGTAATTGGAAACTATTGGATCTGAATATCAGAATACTACAGGACATTGGATAACTGAACAATCCCAAATTCTTCAACACTACCCACCTTATGCCCACAACTACTATTGTTCATGTACTTGTGCTGTGGCTCAATGATGTGGGCGGGTGTGATGGAGGCGCACATGGTACATATTTCCTTACCTAACCTAAGATACCTATTACTCCTAGCCTATAGGGGCCTAAGCGGTTTAGACTTTGCTGGCTAGCGCCTCGTATGAGGAATGCTTTTATTTTTAGGCTTGCTCCTTCTCCTCAGAGCCCCGTAATTCCGTCGCTGCAACATGCGAGTCGGTTCATGGAACATGGAACTGGAAACTCGCTCGCAAACGTCCATGCTCCCTCTCCCCAACCTGTGAATGCAGGAAACAGTGACGACTAATTAATACAACAGCCGTCCCCCTTCATACCTCGTTCGACGCCATCCTAGTCACTCGCTGGCCTGACTCGCACTTTCAAAATTGCAACCTGTCCCAAATTCATCCTCGCCGCCTGTCCTCCATCATGCCACTGCAAGATTTCACAAATCCAAGGTGACACTTTGACATTCTTCATGCCTTGAGACTTTCTGCCCTGTACAGGATCACACGCCATCCTTGATCATAGAATGGCCTCTTTCGACATGCGCCAGACACGTACTACCAATCGGACTCATGTCCTCGCCATTCTTCTCTTTGTCATTTTCATATACTTTCTCTACAGCGTCAACTCTGTCTCCTCCCCACCCTCCGACCTACAGCAACGTAAATCTAACGCAGCTGCCGAAAACCCTCTCAGCCCTCCCACCTCGGCCTTTCGAAGACAGCAGAATCCTCCCGGCTCACGCGGAGTACGCAGACCACCTCCAGTCGTACACTATCAACTCAACAATCTCACCGCCTCAACATTCCCCGAGAAGAACAATGAGAAAATCCTCATTCTCACCCCCCTTGCACGCTTCTATCCCGAGTACTGGTCGAACCTTCTCACTCTGACCTACCCCCATGAACACATCAGTCTGGGCTTTGTCACCCCCAAGAACAAAGAAGGAAACGCGGCCACAGCAGCATTGCAAGACGCTATAAAGATCACTCAATCGGGTCCAGAAGAGCAGCGTTTCCAATCCATAACCATTCTGAGGCAGGACTTTGACCCCCCTATTGTCTCCCAGGATGAAAAGGAGCGTCATCGAATGGAAAACCAGAAGGCCCGCCGTGCTGCCATGGCACTGGCACGCAACAGCCTTCTCTTTACCACCATAGGCCCGCACACGTCTTGGGTTCTGTGGCTGGACGGGGATATTGTCGAGACCCCTCCAACTTTAATCCAGGACCTAGCAAGCCACGACAGGGACATTATTGTACCCAATTGCTTTCAGAGATACGTCAACGACAACGGTGAACTTGACGTGCGACCTTATGATTTCAACTCCTGGAGGGATAGCAATATTGCACAAGACCTGGCTGCGACTATGGGTCCAGATGAAATATTGCTTGAAGGATATGCCGAAATGCCGACGTATAGGTTACTGTTGGCCAAAATTGCCAAGTTTGCAGGAGACCCGGATTATGACCCCAAGCGTCAATTACCATTAGATGGAGTTGGCGGAACTGCACTCATGGTGAAGGCCCATGTACATCGAGATGGAGCCATGTTTCCTCCATTTCCCTTTTACCACTTGATTGAAACTGAGGGGTTTGCTAAGATGGCACGACGGCTCAGTTATGAGTCTTACGGTCTGCCTGATTACTTTGTGAGTAACTCGCCTTCATAATATGAACGCGTCTTTGCTAACATATCTGTCCAGGTGTACCACTATAACGAATAGACTGTCTTTTGATGACATCTGTATATCATGTGAGATGGAACTTCTGGCCCTTCTGGGCCTCAGAAGGGACAGTCAAGGTAAAGGCTTCAGTACAGCTCCATGAGCTCATGTGGCATAAAACATTGATGGCTATATTCCATGTAAGATAGAAACGATCATTGTGTTTTCTAGAAACTACTTTTTCAGAGACCCACCATCTTGCAGGCGAGAGTCGTGAACCTCCTGGGAAAGGAAATCTTGATCTTTTAGCGTCTTCGTTCTTTCTTTCCAGCAGGCGGGCATTTTCGAACGAAGCTGCCTAGCGAAAAAAGACCCCAAGTGGTTTATCTCGGGTGGAAAAAATGGCATGAATCCTAAGAAAAGTGGTCATCAATTTTAAGACTTCTCTATACAACGAACGAAATACGGTTTCAATTCGGGGGGAAAGTTGGGATGGATGGGGCCTTGGGCCGACCCGTGTCCCCCTATATCTCTCTGGAGTTTGGTCATGGTGGGTGCGGCTAGGAGGGAGAGGGCATGTTGGGAAATGGTGGAACTCCTATCATGTACCTATTTATTTGCGGGCGTGTACCCAGTACGGAGTACTTAGAAACTATAGCGCCCCCCCCCCGGGG
>Ga0105239_10001719_pt1 | contig 28833 bp, 13 predicted proteins | sample KBSC44metaG_FD_92761 | JGI IMG/M metagenome (GOLD analysis project Ga0105239, IMG submission 92761) | Corn rhizosphere microbial communities from Kellogg Biological Station, Michigan, USA - KBS C4-4 metaG | ecosystem: Host-associated > Plants > Roots > Rhizosphere > Soil | place: Michigan, USA...
ATACAAGACATACAAGACATACAAGACATAATACATACTCAGCTCGTTCCGTTGGGACCCTGTGCGTGAGAAGGCAGCCTGCGTGGAGTCTAATTACTTAATAATTACAGCTGACCGATCCAAAAGGGGAAAATAATCATTAATAATAGTGTGAAGAAGTTGTATTTGAAATCATTTCGTCGTCGTCGCTGCTCGCGGTCCAGGTCCAACCAAGCACACCCAACACAATCCACCCGTCTATACTGGATCCGAGTGTGAGTGAGTCTTGCTCGCGTGAGCCAGCATTTATTAACACAAACAAAGAAAGTTCCCGAGAAGAACCCTCTGCAGAGCCTGGGGGAAACCCTTTCGCCCCGTCCCCCCGCAGTGATCCCTTTCTTCCTTCCCACGCGGTAAATCAGGAAAGTCCTGAAAATCCTGTTCCCGTGCCTATTCCCACCCTGACCGAACCATCCCCTCCCTATCCTCTGAACCCATGCTATGGAAATAAAAAGGACCAATCCAGAGGTCTCGTCCCGTTGCGACACGAGGAAACAACTTCGATGCTTTTCTGGAACGCCTGGTCAGAATCAAATCAACGCCAGACGGCCTTGCCACCAGGCATGAGGCTGCCTCTTGAAGCCGCATGATGAATAGTATGGCTATGCGATGGAGTCACCGAGCTCATTCGACCCGCGGATCGTTCTACAGTTGGAGTAGATCGCACATCCATCCCACTCAAAGTGGTGCGGCGGAATCCATTCCCCCCCTTTCCGTGACTGACGATTCCTTGGACATGAGGGCTCAGTACCCCGACTTTCCACTCGTTTTCTTTCTCGCTTTTGCCCATCACCATTCTCCGGACGTGACTTGGTCCAAACATATGCTCACTTGGTGGCGAACCGGATGTTGCTGCTGTGGCGGCGGTTGGGGAGCGACGGCGTTGAGTCCGGGAACCGTTAATTCCAGACCGGCGGACCGAGCTGGAGCGTCTAACCGCGTCGCGGATTTTGATCACGTCTTCTTTGCCCGCTTGGCGGTGATTTTCGATATCAGAGCCTGAGCCTGAAGACCCGATGCTGTCGCCATCGGCAGATGCGTCTCCGGCGGGTTTGTTCAAGTTCACCGAAGCCAGTGAGCGTCTGTTAGATGCTTTGCCGGCGTCCAGCTCCCGCAACGGAGAGTTGCCTTCGCTGTCTGAGGAAGATAGTGGTGTCATTCTTGGAGGCATCATGCTCCTTGAAAAGGGCGAGCCATCATATTTCTTAGATAGGAAGCCTGCTTGGAATCGACTGTTCTTGCTTACACCGAGCATCGAGTCAGGTGGAGGAGGAATAGGCGAAGAATCCGGGGATTGGGTTTGAAGCTGTGCGAGTGAAGCTGCAAGGTCCGAGACTTGAGGAAGCGTGATTTCCGTGGTCGACTCGTCTGCAGGAGGAGACGGAGTAAATTTCTGCGGAGTCTTTTCAAATTCTGCCAATGCTCCGTTGTCAGTGTCATCCTTCCATCTCACCGCTCGCTTAGCAATTTTGGTTGGAGACCTTCTCTTCTTGGGAGTGAAGGAAACTTGAACGCCCTTCTTTGCTGCTCCGAGAAGTCCACGTCTTCGAGGTGACGACGCCTTGGGGGAGGGAATCGACGTCTGTGGGCCTAAGACGGGTAGGGTCTTAGGCCGTGATGGACTGCTTTCTAGTAAGACCGAGCTATTGTGTTTTCGTCGCTTCGGTGTGCCTGCTTTAGTTGGTCCAAATGCCTCTACAGGAGCAAGACTGCCATCCGGCTTGACAACATAAGAAGCAGCACTGGAAGTGGCACTCAACATCTTGCCTAGGATTTGAGTAGCTGCCTCGACAGCTTCGTCCACACTCATCCTATTCAGGCTTTCAATGGAAGATATGACCTCGAATAGTGCTCGCAGCAACACCTGAATGGTTGGGGCATCACCAGACTTGTCTTGATCGGCTACCGCTGCCAGTGCCTCCCTTTCGGCATTTAAGCGAAGCAGTTCCACTTCCCGGCGCAGTGTCTCCGAGTCAACCATATCACCGGTATCAACCTCACTGAGTTGTCGCAAACTATGCTCTAAGGCAGTATTCATTGCACGGTCCCAGGAGTTCTTGTGGACTTTCTGCTGGCAATGATGTCGGCTGGTCTCAAGTTCAACCATAATTCCGTGGGCGGTCTTCTTGACTGCTTGCATGTTGTGGAGGAGATCATCATTCTCTGTGCTCTCAGATACAGTGTCAAATGCTGCGATCCAGGAGGACAGCATGGCGATTCTTCGTCCAATTTGCTTCAATTTGATCATGTTGGTAATTCTTTCCTGTCTTTCACCAGCGGAGTTTTCAAACGCACTCCTGATTCTCTGCACACCTTCTCTTGCAATACTCTCTTTCTTCTCGTTCTGCTTCCTGAATTTTGCAAAAGCCAGCGCCTCAAAATCCTTTTGCTGAGCCTTGAGTTCGTTGATCAAAGCCATCTGTTCATCAATCTTAACCAAAAAGTCCTTTACGTGTCGATTGACGTTGAAAACATTTCGAGTAACCTTTGTCTGGATATTCTTGGCTCGGTTGGCATACCGAAGAGTATTCTGGGTCTCGTCGAAATGAGCACTAGAAGGACTGACGCACACAATCATAACGGTCTTGCAGTTCCCGCCAAGGGAGAACTTGAGCAGGCGAGTGAGTTTCGAGTTTCTGTAAGGAACATGGTTTCGCTTGCGAGGATCACAGAGAGCATTGATGCAGCTGCCAAGCGCCAGCAAGGATTTGTTGATGTTGGCGCCTTCCAGAAGACGCTCACCTCGGTTCTTTGTGGCACTGGCACGTTCACTCCCTGCGAGATCGATGATGCTTAGAGTTGCCATGGTATGAGGCTCCTCCACACTTGCGTTTCTGTCTTTCGACGCGACGTTGATTTGGAGGACTGCATGTGAACGTGAAGAAGTCGCGTTAGCTTCGGTCGGGGACATAGTTCGTAGTTCATTGCCACGCATAATCATATCCATGACTTCTTGGACATTTTGGGGGTGGTGGGTTGAGAGCCCTGCAACGGAGACAGTTTGATTGGCATCGTCCCTTAGCATCAGGCCACCTTTGGAAGTGCTAGGCGCAAGCAGATCGCGGATAGTTTCGTTGTAGATCTCGAGATATGACAGAGTGATCTCTGTGACTTTCTCTGCGGCTGACTCTCCAACTCTTTCGAATAACTCTTGCATGGTCAGGAATATCACACCAGGCTCCTGTACCGTGCCAGTAATTGTGTGTGTCTTGCCACAGCCGGTGGCACCATAAGCAAAAACAGTAGCATTGTATCCATCTAAAACACTGTCCAGCAGGGGTTTTGCAGATGCTTCGTAGACTTCCGCCTGGGAGGCATTTTCATCGAATATTCTGTCAAAGGCGAAAGTCTGGTCCTTGACTCGCTTTCCAGTTGGAACGACGGAGCGGGAGAACTTGTGAACGGGGTTGTCTTCAGGAGGATCGAATACACTGGGAAGATTGTTAGCTCAAGGCCCGAGACAAGACATTGTTATTGGGGTGCTTCGTTCTTACAGGCACTTATCATCAACAACTTTGATTACTGGTCGAATGCCTTTTTGAAAGAGCTTTGGAGTGGGAGCGGCGGCAAGAGAGCCATCGCCCAAAAAGATAGTAGTATCGTCACATTTCGTGAGCTGCGCAGCCTCTCGAATAGTGAAAGGCCGAACACGAACTGTGACAGAGATGGACGAAGCTCCGTCTGATCCCATTGCGTGTTTTTATGGGAGATGTCTGATCAGTTGACACAACACAACACCGACGACATGGGATAATCGAAGCGGGTTCGAAGACAGAGAGAATGGAATATCTGTAAAGGGTGGAAGATAGTGGCGAATGATCTTTGTCGAACTTGAAGGGAGCGTGTGTGTTTGGTGTATAGACTACTACTGTATGTGCTGTGATGTCGGTAGTGCACTAGTCGTACTGTGTTCAGTGAACATTGAAGGTCGCTTCAACGAGTTGATGTTGAACCTCTAGCCTAACTTGGCTTAGCGTGTCAGTCGTCACAGCAACGGTGATCTTGGCTTCCGACGTTCTTCCGCTCACAGACTAACCCCTCCTCCACTCTAATTTGAGCATCACCTTCCCTCTTCATCTTCTCGGTGCGCTTTGTGCGCAAGGCGCCTTGTTTTGATTTCAATTGTACGCCATGCAGTCGTGTTGCGAAATACTTTGTTTTTGTGATCGTCGATGTGCTTTTTCTATATCTGCCCCAACGAAGTGGCACCCGCACATTTCACCCGACCGTAACCTTGGAACAACTTATGTATCTGGATACATAGGTATGTAGACAAGCCATCGAACTCTTTACGGCAGGGAAGAGTGTTCATGCCAATGATTACGGACTACTATGCATTGCTTTGACATCAAAGAATTGCGAGGATCAGTTTGCCTATTCAGGTACCAAGGTAATCTTGTGGTTGCTATCGCCCACCTTATGGCAAGGTTCATTTATCAATTGAAAAACCGGGACACTCGACCGAACATAACTGATCGGAATTCGGTGCCGATAACTTTATCCTGAACTATGTATCATCACTGGAAGGGCGGGAGGTGTGCGAGGTATCCGTCGAGAGTACGGAGTAAGTAAAGGCTTTCAAAGTTTGGTGAGGAAAATGACCACGTGAACGACGGCTAGACTCGGCAACAGTTTCCGACGCAAGCCGATTATCCAACTTCAACTTGGGGTTGGTTTGTGAGATGGCCTTTCAGCACTGACGTATCCGTCTCTATGCTTTGGAGAGTGATGAATGGAGGGAGGGTCCTTATCACTGCCTCTCGGCTGGTCAGTTGCCATCGCCCGCTCGCAGTATATAGAGGTAGGATGCAAATTGCTCATATTCCCTCTCTGCAAGCCAACCCTTCCTTCACCTGATTCAATAACCATACAGAGCCTCAAACATGGATCTACCGAGTTGTGCCACTCACCTTGGAAGACTACAAACACGATATGTGCTCCGCTCGACCTTCGTTCTTGCCTCGTCCATCCCTTCGACGCACAATCAGCAGCAACAACTGAGAAGTGCTCGTTTCGAGATCAACCGCCAGGTCCATACTCGACGTAATGTCTCCTCGGCAGCATATGATCTACCTTCAGATCCATCTCACGCTATCGAGATGCCCAAATCAAGACCCTTATCCTGTCTTCCACTCTCAACTTTAATACGCTCTTATACCATTACCTCAATTTCCTCGGTCCCGTTCCTCCTTAGTCCATCACTGAGTCTTCTAACGTTCCTAACGCGTACCAAGAACCCGCTTCTCGATCCAGACCGCAACCCGATTCTTCACTTTCTTTTGAAGAAAACATTCTATGCTCAATTCTGCGCAGGGGAGACCCCAAGGGAGGTGAGGCGGACGATTGAATCGTTAAAGAACACAGGATATGAAGGCGTGATATTAGGCCACGCTAAAGAGGTGGTTCTTTCCAAGGAGGAGGCTGAAGGTCTAGGAGCATCAACAGAGGGCGACTCGCAGACAGCTGTGAATGCACAAGAGATTGGACAATGGAAGCAGAATATCATCGACACTGTGGAACTCTCTCAAAAGGGTGACTTTGTTGCCTTAAAATTCACCGGGGCCGGGCGACAGGCCCTTAGACACCTCAAAGCAACTATTCCCTGCGCACCTGAATTTGAAATAGCTGTGCATGAAATTTGCAAGAGCGCTGAACAGAAGAGCGTAAAACTCCTCTTCGATGCGGAGCAGACAGCCCTACAAGAGGGCATCGACAATTGGACCATGTATTTTGCCAAAATCTACAACAAGAAAATGGCACTCGTACATGGAACTTACCAAGCCTATGCCCAAAACACGCCCAAAGTATTGGCCAGGCATCTGAACCTGGCACTTGAGAACAACTTTATTCTCGGAATCAAACTGGTTCGAGGTGCTTATTTGGGCAGTGACCCACGAGATCTCTTCTGGCCAACCATTGAGGAGACGCACAAGTGCTACAATAGTCTCGCGCAGAGTGTGATTCAACGAAGATATGGCGAGATATTAGAGCCTATCGAAAATGGATCATCAGAGTTTCCAAGAGTGAGTCTCGTTCTTGCCACACACAATGCGGAATCTGTCCGACTGGCCGGTCAGCTCCGCGATTCGCAGGCGCAGCGTGGCGAGGCACGAATCGAATTAGCTTATGGCCAATTGATGGGAATGGCGGACAATGTTAGTTGCCAGGTTGTACAAACTGCAAGGGCAAGAAACGATTCCCATGAAGCCAATGTGGAGGTGCCGAAGGCCTACAAATATCTGGTCTGGGGACAGATGGGAGAGTGTATGAAATATCTTCTTCGCCGAGCTCACGAGAATCGGGATGCTGTCACCAGGACAGTCGAGGCCCGGCAAGCACTAGGGCGGGAGTTGGGCAGCAGAATGCTGTTCTGGCGCAACTAACCAAGTGGATATCATGATTGGGCGCTTGCATTGAACGGACATGCTATTGGGAATATTTGATGTAGGTGCCTCCGCTTTTTGAGGTCTTTCTTTCTGCTGTTGTTGTCCTGTTCATTTGCCAGCATTGCATGTTGTTCTTTGATTGTGCATAGCAGCCGTGGTGCATGGCATTATTGCATTGAAGTGAAACTTAGAGCGGAGAACATGTCTCGCAAGCCAAAGATAAATATGATGAGATGAACCTCCCAAAATTGACCTGGGGAGAGCAAACAAATTCTACATTTGATTCATTTTTTCTGTTTCAGTGGCTTTCAAGTTTATTAGAGATACATTACAGCAAAGGGAGAGACCCAGCCAGGCATCGGGTAGCTGCTTCTGTTGGATTGATTCCCCCAGACAATCCGCCACCCATTTGGACCTGGACTGGCAAGCTCTTGCTGGATTTCTTTGTTCAAGACTACGCACGCAAGTGACATACCATCTGACCTGACCTGAACCTGAACAGTGGTGTACTGTTTGGAAGCATTCTCGGGAGTTTCTGTTGTTTGACTGCCTGACTTGTGACCTGTGATTTGCTTGATCATATCAATCACTTCACTTTCACCATGTCTTTCCAGTCCTCTTACCGCCCACCACTTTCTTCACGCTACAGCATCAGTAGCACTTCCACTTACCCTGCCTCACCACCTTCTCTGCACTACAGCGACATTAGTAGCGAGAATTCGGAGGTTTGTTGTTCCTATCATATCCCTTCATCCAACACCCCCCTGGATCGTTTTATGCCTCTCGGAGAGACCGCTTTGCTGATCAGGCACCAATACAGGATATGATGGCTTTTGGCAAGAGCCCAGATCCAAATCATGTCAGCGATGTGATGGCAGAAGCGTTAGGATGCCTACGGCGCGTGGTGGATCATGTAGGTTCAGTCCGTTCTGCTAATCTGCAGGTCGCTCGACTAATCAGAGATAGTTTCGTGCCCAGGATGAAAATGAAGCAGCGAATGGCATCGCTCGAGATGTCTACTCCATGCTGGACACGTTCAATCGGACCACCAATCCTTGGGGTATAGAAAAGTTCCAGATCAAGTCCGCACCTCCACCAAACCCTTGTCAGGTCACCGCCAGTCGGACCACGTCGATACCTCATGCAACAGTCCACGCATCCACCTGGGCTGCCGTTGCCGCAACAGACATACCTGCCAACAATCGCTTGGTCAAGTTCCGCCCATCTGACGGTTTGAAGCGACATGTAACCGATGAGGTTGCTGTCCAAGCCCTCGGTCATCAAGATGAGGACATGCGATGCGCATGGATCTATGGCTGGAACAGAAACAGACATCTACAAAATGCTACAGACCGCATCAACGCCGGTGCCATCTTCTCGGTGATCTATGTCCACGAGCATGAGGCTGTTTGCATCATTTTCCAACATGCCAGCTCGGCGATGTTGCTGGCCGAGGAAGAAGAACGATCCCAGCAAGAACTGGGCGTTGGACTGTTTGGACCAAGCACCGAGGTTAGACTAGGTTCACCGTACCCAGAGAACTCTGATCTCCTACGCATGGCCCCTCCCCTCAACGAGCGGCGGCGTCTTACATTTGCTCGCCAGCAGCTCTTCACCAATGGTATGACCAAGGAGCGCTTTACAAAAGATATTCATGACATAGTCGGCGCACACAATGTCGTACTTGTTTGGCTTTTCAACACTGGAAATGGTAAGTCCAAGTGAAGACAATCACCTTCCAACTAACGACTCTGCCTAGCCACCGTTGTCTTTACTGCCACAGTCATCGCCCGACGAGTTCGTGATGAATTCATCCAGCTGTCCCGAGAGCGAGGACCCTACCAGGACGTTCAAGTTGGCTTTTCACATGACCCATGTGAACGCCCGATGAACCTGATCACGCAGATCCCCTATCCGGTTCCCGGCGCGGCTCCTCGAGAGCGCAGTGATAGTGGAAAGTCGGCAGCATCAAGTGGTGGTGGTCGAGGATATAACCCTACTCCTAAGTCCGTCCCAGGTGCCACCGCCCGCCCCAGAAAGGGCACTGACTCTGATGGGTGGCAGACAGTATCGAGAAAGCGTTGACCTGTTGAAAGCAGGCCTGCACCAAGCCCGCCGTCCCATCAGGGACATGATATCTTACAGATGATGAGAACCCACAACAACGTTAGGGTATCGAAAGGGTCTCGCTGGTCGGATTGCGATATGCTATGTGGGTAATGAATGGAACGGAAGGCCGCACATGAGCGAGCGGCCCATCCTGCTGGTTTAAAAAGGGCGAAAGGGCGAACTGGCGAATTGACTAACGACGAAGACAAAGACACCCGAGCAAGACCCCTTGCTAATTGTGTACCTATGTGCACACACACCCACCAGCGAACTACCATGGCGGTGTACACGGAAGGAAGATTAAGAATGAGGAATGAAAGCAGACATTCTGTAACTAACTAGGTAACTAGTGATACCGTCCCCAGTCGGTCTGGTAAACTTAGTAGATAGCCTATCTCAAAGAAGAAGACCTAAACTCATGAGCGAAGTCCCGCTGACCTTAGTAAGTCGCCAGAGGTTTACGAGTGGGGCATGAGGCGCGTCGGGCCTGCGGTGTGTGCAAACCCAAGACTTTCGGTTGAGATTACCGCTTGTCACCCTGTCATCTTCGCCCACGTTTACCCAACGTCCTGCAAGCTGTTAATCTTGGACCTTAACCCTCACATGTACATGTAGATTCTTCCCGACGATGGCGTGAGGATTCTACGGTCAAGCCACGAACGAAAATCACCTTCACACGTCCATCGTTCGATTGTTCTGTGATGGAAAAAATGGGCTCACCAGGCAATTCGAGTAAGTAATTGAAATGTTTAGATTCGCTGTTCTCTCGCTCTCGCCTGTCACTGAGAAACAGCAATCCTTGCTTGATTCACGGGAGCAGCGCTCAAGACTCTGGAGCCCCAACTCTCAAGTCTCGAAGGCACACGCGTCCATACGCACTCACTCGGTTCGTGCGACTTTTCGATGATGAGTGGGTGCACGTGTTTCTCGCTATTGAAAATATTGCTCTAATTGCTACCCAACGACCGTAGCTGGAGCGAGTGAATTGTGTATGTATGATGACGCAGCTTGGAAGGGGGACTCCAGATGGAATAGGTACCTCGCGATCAAATGGGAGTTTGATCTCATGCTTTGTCCGTCTCTGTGGACGGAGATTCGGCATCGAAGGAAGCAAGGAAAGCTACATGGACAACAAAAAGAAAGTCTGGGAGGGAGAGAAATGGGCATTCCTTTTCTTTGGATAAATCCACTCATTGTCTTCGAGGAACAAGGACTTCCCATTCAAGTCCAGCCCGTGAGTCAGTCGCTAGGAAAATTATTGTACGCTTGCTTGTGTGCTTACTCACGTGAGGCAATCAATGAACCAACCAACCATGGCAACTGACAAATGACCACTCGACTTTCTCCTTCCCTCGGACATCGAGAAGCAAAAATAAAAAGAAATTGGTGGCGGCACTCGGATTCGAACCAAGGTCTTCCTCAAATCCACAGATACGAGACTGACCTGTTGCACACTTTTCCAGCATGGAAACAGGCAGCTCCATGGGAAAAGGAGATGCTAACCACTGCACTATACCGCCGGAATGATGGTGAGAGAGAACCAGGAAGATCATCAACTCGGTTGGCCTGGGTTGGTCATTTGTATCATGGAATCCGGCAGTGTTTGTGATGAGAAGCAGTTTGACCTTGGCTATTAATGGTACGGTCACTGGGGATGGAAATGGAAGGGAGGGAAGGCGCGGTTAGAGGCATTACGGGGACGTTAAATGGGAAGGTATGTAATTTGGCAAGCAGGTTAGGTGGGAGGAACCAACCTCTGGTATACTATACTATGGATAAGGTCAGCAGTAAAGTGATGGATGCGCTACTGGTGGAAGTGGAATTTGATCCCTCTTATGAGTACTCTCTTATTGTTTCGAGACTTCTGGCATCTCTTACTACTGCCTTAGGTACGCACTACCAACATCCGGCACTCACTTCATCCACCATATTAGACGCTGAAGCAGAGCATCCCACCTTCCACAAATCCCGAAACCAGTTCAAAAGAGGAGAAAAGGAGAGGGGCCTCAAAAAGCAAACGCAAGATTTAATCGATAGCGCCTGGATTTGGGGTCTTCTGGCTGTTCCAGACTTTGGTACGATTAGCAGCTAACAGTCCAGGCTGTGCTTGACCACTGCACCACGCCTTCTAGGATGATTGACTGATCAATTCTGACTCGATCCATGGAGATTGAGTGACGATTTTTATGGCCAAAATAACTGGCGGGAGATGGGAGCCTGGGAAAAGGAAGGGAAAGCTGGTTGCCCCCTGAATCCTGCAGTTGGGCGTCGAAATGGCAGGGTCTGCCGTTTTCAAAATCCAAGGGATGGTACAATGTGGGAGTGAGAGGAGTTAAGCTCCCTGGGGGGAATAAGTGTGATATGTCGATAGGTACCTAAGGTGGGGGCTACGGAAGTCTACGAGAAGGTCGGATAGCTGAAACGGTGGATGCGGGCCGCGCAAGGCTGGACCGATATTGTACACCTAGGACCATAGTACTCCGTACTCCGTACAGAACAAATCCCAAGAGGCAAGCCAAGCTTGGAATAGCCTCACACCGCTTCTAGCAAATCATTTGACAAGGCTGAGTAGCTTTGCTCGCAACGTCCAATGTTGTTCTAAGCCAGAAATACCTCGTATTCCTTACTGGATTGGACACATCCAATGTCCTATTAGTTGATGGTGGACTCCGGATCTACAAATGTCAAGCCACATCTCTCGCCTGGCTCACTACGGAGAGGTAGATCAACAACTAATTGTGTGGATCCAAGCTGAACTGCGGGTGTGAAGTGGAGGACGTCTACGATTGACTCAGAAATATCGATCCGAAGCTGGCGCCCGCTGGCAATTGATAGCTGCTGACATCTGTCACTCTCTTCTTCCATTTGGCCGCGCCATCATCAACCGGTCGCAGTCATGAGGCAAAGTTCCGTTCGAGGAGAGGTTCTTCGTACTCCAGACTAATGGGGGGTCTAACGTTAAATAGTAGGCGTTAGTGATTGTCTGCCGGTGCCGAGGTTGCAAAACCTCAACCACACAGGCACCCAACAGGTCAAGCAAGACAATTTCTAGAGGCATCGGTTGCAGCTACCAAGGCTTGTTTCTCGTTGCCCTAGCCCAACACGGCTTTAGCAAACCCAGATTGTGCGTGATTGTCGCTTTGCTCCTTTCTTTGTCCAATTATATTTCTCCCATACGAGGCCTTCCCCCAGCACCCTTCCGCCAGTTACCTTGAACTACTTAGGCTCTCCTTCTCCTCGCATCAGCTGGCCCTGGCCCTAGCCCTGGCCCGACGCCGAAGAAAAGTCTATCATCCCGAAGCACAACGATTGTCGGTGCCGCGTATCGGACTGTGGGCTGTTCTTGATCTTGGAAGTCTGGGGTCGAGAGGAGAGAGAAGTTGAGGCGTAGTCAAAGCGTCTTGTCCAGTGCCAGTGGTCACACATCGGTCCGCAGCACCATGCCATCACAACCAGCTCCTTCCCGAAGGCAACCTAATTCCTCCCCTCGATATTATTACTCTCTTTGCGATGTCTATTTGACGATTGCTTTCGCCTAAAGGCAATGAGACCCAAAGCCTCGGCTGTCCATGATACCTGAACGAAAAGTGCTATTTACTCACACAACATGTCTGGCACCACTGCGACAACCATCCAACGCCCAAATGGCGCCGATGTTACGGATTTGCAAGACGGACAAGGTGTCTCCTCCCGACGCCTCAAGAAACGAGAAATCGATAGACGATGTCAACGTCAGGCTCGCGAACGCACAAAGACACGCATCGCCTACCTCGAAGGCCTAGTCGAGGACTTCAGACGGCAGGATTCTAGTGGACAAGTCGCTACTTTGATGAAACAATTACAAGAGGTGGAGGCAGAGCGGGACACGATGTCTAAGACCTTGAAGGATATTCAGAAGGCTATGGATGTGCACAAACCATCCAGGCCGGATCAAGAACCCGCCAAACAATCCACATTCTCCTATAACAATCCCGCTCAAATGATCTGGGACGACAACGATGTCGAGGAACAGAAGCCGAGTATTATTTCCTTAGAGGAGGCCACTCTTGCAACTCTCAATAATCACCGCCCGGAATCCCTCCAACAGAACGATTTTGAACTGGCCACGTTCTCTCCTTCTCCAAGCGTCGTTCTGCCTGCGCAAGAAATATTATTTGGTCCCCAAGTTGTTCGTTTGGACAGTGACAGTCCTCAGTCAACGAGCCAAGCATTAGTGCAATCCAAAGCCGTCCATGACCCAACTTTGATGGCTTCCGCTTACGCCAAGAACTGGGATCAGCCTTTAAATGGTTGCTCCTGTCAGAATAACCATGATGACTCTATCATGCCAGGCAGGAAATCAATATGGCGAGGAAACTACTGGCGTTATGCCAATGAAGTCTTAAGCGAACGATTTGATTGGCCTGAAGAAGTCGAACCAACCTGTGATGCTGTCGCTGATGATGTGCCTGTCCGGGCAGTGCTTGAGGGTTGGGACGCCGTTGCGAAGAGGGGCCCTCTCCATCCTTCATGGGAGATTCTGCGGCGAATTGACCAGACGCTCTTTAGATCCTGCCCACAGACAGAGCGTCTTGCTATTTTAAGAGCAATGCACAGTCTCTTGCAATTCCATACTCAATCTACGTCCGACCGTTACTCCCGCCTACCTCCCTGGTACAATAAGCGCCCAGCACAGAAGATCGCGCATTCTTATGCTATTGACTATTTCGCCTGGCCTGGATTACGGGAACGATTTATTTTCGGTGAGCATGATTACTGCGGTAATGAGTTTTGGCATCTATTCAACAAGTCTCTTCACGTTCTCTGGCCATACGAATTCCGAGATTGCTATACACGCGAGATCGAAACAGGCTTGTACAAAGTTTCACCACACTTTGACGAACGCCTTCGAGATATTAAAAGCTGGACCATGGGCCCGGACATATTTCAACGTTTCCCAGAATTGTACTGCGACATCCCGTCCTATAACACTATTCCGGCGAACATTATCTCAAGGTCATCTCGTGCGCAATCCTTGCTGTTAGCTGCGCCGCCATCGACGAGTGAGAAGCAGAAAATCACGCCTGTGGAGAAGAAGAAACAGGCGCGGCCGAAGGTACAACATCAACAACATGAAAACCACACAGCATACTCAGGCTCTAGCGTCCAAATGCCCGGTCAAAATACACCACACTTTTCGAACGCGGGTCCGTACATCATGCCTCAACAGAACTCAATGACTCCTCTTGATGCCTTTGCATATGGAGCGATTAGCGAGGCTGAATTTGCCGCAATGTACCATCCTGAAGATCTCGAGGGGTATCCGAACATTATTTTCTGAACGAGTGCGGTTCGACTCAATTCACTCAATTTCAACTACCATGCACTATGTGAAGATATCTTTGCGATTGAGTTCATGAATGGGCACTTGTTAGTCCCATTCTACAAGAGACGACCTTCACCAGAAGTTCAACGATTGATGACTATTCTCGTCAATCAGCCACACTGGTCGCCATCCGTATATTTACCACGCAGTGAAAGGACTTGGTTGAGCTGAGTTACTTTTCAAGCAGACCAGAACAGTGATCGATGAGATTCGGGGAAACGGTTGCTCAGCTTGAGGCAATCACGCGATGAAGATGGTTGCACCAACCAACACTCAGACCAGTCCGCCTCGGTCACAGTGCAGTTTGGAACATCACTCTCTTCTCACAGTGTTTCCATGTTGGCTTGTCCAGTCCAACCTGTCACAATCAAGATCACGTGTTCTAGTTAGGTTGCCTTGTTCTCAATTTCAAACGGGCAGTCTGTGAGATGTGATCCATCAACCACCAATGATATGTGCCTCGATCTACGTTTGCTGCAAGGCTGATTATGGCCATTTCCAAAGTGTGAGTCGATTATTCGGCATTTGCTCAATGGATGCGTTCTAGCAGCTGGAATATAGAGAAACTCAATTGCGCTGTTGGATGAAAAGTGACGAGAGGCCACTGCCTTCGGCTGTCGTTGACCACAGCCAATCATATGAGGCAATGAAACGAAGTGATGAATGAATTCTCGATATCCTACGAGCAATGTCGTGACTATCTCGCACGCTCGAGTCAGCCGGGCTAGCCTCCTCATGGATTTTACCCACAATCCAGTTTCATGTTGTATGTTGTGCCCAGCACCAAACAAGCACAATATCTGCGTCGGGTCGGGAGAGTTCGATTTCGCCACTCCCAAACCGTGATATAGCAAATCACTTGGGAGCTGGGGCATGTTTGTGTGGTGCCAATCTGTTTGTAGAGCAACACATCTGGGAGTGCAAAACAAACGGGAGGAACTCTCTGTGGTGTTGATATGTCCTTTCTCTGTTTGCACATTGGAGCAGAGAAGAGGATAATTGAAAGAAGGGTAGAGCAGAGAAGGAAGTGGCAGAGCGTGCAAGGTCGTCAACAAAACTGGGTTTCACTGTCGTCCTCCTCGCCGTTCAGTTCACACTTCACGTCTGTCAATATTCTATACGAAAATCAAGCTCAGCATCAATAATCAATCTATCAAATATTGCTCGACTCTCCTTCTCATCTTCGCACGCCTCCGACCTTAATCGCGTCCTGAATAAACACACGCCCTTCCTACTGCTATAGCAACAGGAACAGTAGCCACCCCATCTAGCTTATCTCAGACCCACTCACCAGCTCCTCATTGTCCCCATCCTCATCTTCCTCCCGCCTCTGCGCCCATTCGCATGAACACGGGTAACCCGTGCTTCAAACCATCAACAACACTCAATAAACCAACCACACTACACCATACACATATAACCCCCAAAAATGAGCGAAACACGCCCGGAGATCTGGATCCCTGTCTGCGCAGTGATCATCATCATGCTGATCTTCGTGTACTACTGCTACATAAAGAACTCGGAGGCCGCGGTTCAGCAGGTGAGTGATATGATTGAGAAGGGGGGTGGACGGCGGATCCGGCGTGGTGGAGGAGGCTTCTTTCCAGGTCCCATGCCACGACCACCGCCAGGACTGGGACCACCGCCGTTTGGGGGTATAATGGGGGGCGGTGGCGGTGGCGGCGGCGGCGGTCCTCCTGGTGGTGGTGGATGTTGGTTTCCTGTCGGCGTCGGTGGTGGCCCCCCTGGTGTGCCTCCGTTTGGAGCAGCACCGCCCCCGCCCCCGCAGCCCCCTGGAGGAGGAGGAGCTCCTCCTGGCCCTGCCCCAGGACCTCCGCCAGCACCAGCGCCAGCACCGCCACCCGCAGCCGAACCCGCACCGGCACCTCCCCCAGCAGCTGGACGCAGAGGCTCATATCACCCGGGATGGTATGCGTACGGTGGACCCAGGGGAACGCGAGCATGGGACGATCCACCACCAGGTCCGCCGCCGCCATCGCCATATACATACGGTGGATACGGCGGCGGCACTCCAGGAGGGCGGGGGATGGCGTGGGGGGAGAGAAGAGTGCCGAGGCGAGGACGCAGGGAGCATTGGGGCGGCGGCGATGACTATGATATTATTGAGAGGGGGCCGGTGTTTCCATAGCGGAGGGAGGATGGTGCGTACGGGAGGGGGTGGGAATGGTGTTGGGCGACTTACTGTAACGTAAGATTCTTGACGAGCTACACCACGGGTTGGCTTGGTGGTGATGTCGCTGTTGCTGCTGATGTGATCTCATAAATTCAAAAGGGGTTGCTGTTGAGAGTGCTACTTCACTCGTATCCCGGGTATCTGATCACCTACTTACCTTCGGTCTCTAAATCGTGTCAAATAGTATGGTAGGTCTGTTGCTGATGGGTTACACCAGAAGTTCACAGCTTCGTGTGACTTAGTGTGACCTGCATACTTTGAAGATATATCCTCCATGTCACTGGGTCACTAGAATTTGGATCTTGTAACCTTGTATCTGCCTATCTCATGTCTAGCATTGATGTCTGTTGGAATACTAGAACTGTCTATCTAGGAGATTCTTTGCTGCTCTTTACTAAGTTTCACTTTTTGCATGGCTCGGATAGCGTTTCGTTAACTCGTACATGACAAAACTCTGCACTGTTTGACTGGCTTCTCTCCTGCTCAATTATGCGCCCTAGAGACATTCCAAGAAGTGTTGTGTGAGCTCAAATTTTCCTGACCATAACCCTTCTCAATTGCTGTTACGCTTATCCTGAGACAGGGGTGCCCCATCACTGAGGGTCAGCTTTTGGCTATGGCGGCTGCCCAGCATGTTTTTAGTCCTGGTCGCCTTCTTCATTGTCAGATTTGCTGTTGGCATTTGGCAGAGTGGGGGCGTCACCATTGGAAGTGTCTTGATCCTCAGTGGTCACTTGCTTGGTATCTTGCAGCTCAATCGTCTTGATCTTGTCAGGGGAGACAGCGGGAGCCTTCGTTTCAGTTGGAGTCTTCAATTCAGTGCAAGATTGTGATTCCGTTGCGCCCTTCGACTCAGCCGGACCATCCACTGCAGTTACTCCTCCAGCGACCTTGTGGTTTGCTGTAGCGGCATCGTTACTCTTTCTTGGCTTGTAACGACGCTGCTGCCAAACACCTCTCTTCTTTGGCTTCTGAGAGGATGAATCGAGTTGCTTGCCTTGCTCCTTGGCTTCAACCTTGACATTCTCCTGCTGTACGTTTGAAGATTTTTTGGCAGAGCCATTTGTGGTAACTGAAGTGTTTAGATCCAGACCAGTAAGTGCTGGTGCGTCATCATCTCCGCTGGTGGTCTCAGTAGTCTGGGGTTGTGGTTGTCGGTGGACTTCCTGACGACGATCAAATCTTGCTTGTCGCAGAGCGTGGCCAGCTTTCAAATGATCCTCTCCTTCCATGTAGGCAGCAGCTCGGACAACGAGTTTATTCGACTTCAGTTCTTCAGCATGTTTACAGCAGACAGTGTATTGGAATCAACTTACGACGGTCGATGCATTGAGCATGCGTACCATGCTATTGATGAGGATAGCCATGTTGATAGCTTCATCGGCCGGGATGCCAGCCGGAACACGAGAAGCATGGCTGTCAGATGTGACCTGGAGGGCTAGAGCCAAGGTGTTTCTGATGGCAGCCTCATGATTGGTGTTGAACTTGGGAGTATTAACCTTCTGGGGCTTAGGTTCAGTGGCAGTGGGCTCTTTGTTGGGGTCACCCTTGGTCTCGGCCACTGGGCAAACAGCACCAGTCTCGGCAGCCATTGCTTGAGTTTGCATTCGAAGACAAGTCTGGAAGGCCTGTTTCACCTAAGATTTAGTCTTCCTTACGGACTTGACAGATGTTTGGGCAATATCAAAGCCGTACCTTGAATTGAATTGGAGATGAAGGAGTTCAGCGAGTATGGGCGATGAGTGAAAGTGAGGCAGAAGGGAGAGGCTTGAGTGGTTCCCAGCAAGCTAATCTGGAGGTTGAGGTGGACAAGAAGTGAGAAGGAAGAAAAAATCCAGGTAGTAGGAAATCAAGAAAGAGTCGTCCCAGAGTCCGTGGGAGTGGGAAGAACGGGAAGGTGCCTCTGCTTCCCTCGTCTTTGGTCCTGCGCCTTGCCCTACCTGACTAAAGTATGAGCTGTTTGGAAGGTGCGCTCTCAATTCAACAATTCTTTCTCTTTCAACTTGAAGTCCACACAAGTTCAGATTCGGGCCACATAGGTATCCAGGTACCTTAGGTAGAAAACAGAAGTTGCACGGTATCTGCGGAGCCCACATGCAACCTGCCTTGGACCTTTGTTTGCTTTCAAAGCCTTACCTATCTCTTTTGTTGCGGACAATAATTGTATGACATTGCTATCGTTTCCTTGAACAGATATGCGTATGTAGATGATACGCACCCATATTGGCTAGAACCAACTTGCCAGCCGTTTGGCAACTTGGGTCTTGGGACAAGTGATCATTGATAAGCGGTCAAAAGGAGGTGGACAAGGCTGAGGCCAAACAGTCGCTAGCCACCTTGGGTACGTATGCACATTGGGCCTCGGCCTTCCTTCCGTTTCGAGCACTATTTCGTCATTTCTACAACATCTACAACATCTTTACAGTGATCTCAACTTCAAATGCTTTCCTTTCTCCTGCGTAAAGAAGTTAAAACAAATCATATGCTAGCTCCAAACCTACTAGCGCCCATCAGTTCCCAAAAAAGGCCCTGTGTATCTTCTAGAACTGCTGGTCCTGCTCTTGATTCTCATATCGGACTGCACCCCACTGACTTGCATCATGACAAGCGTGTTAAAGAAACCGTTGAAATTAGCGTTGATCCAGCTTGCATCAGGTAAGTGGTGAGTGTCTGTTACATGCAGCTCCATCGGACAGTATCCCTAACACGTGCACAGGAGCCGATAAGACTGCAAATCTAGCACACGCGCGCTCGAAGGTAGTAGAGGCTGCGAAAGCGGGTGCTTCTCTCATCGTCCTTCCTGAATGTTTCAATTCTCCCTATGGCACCCAATACTTCCCCAAATATGCCGAGACCGTTCTCCCGTCTCCTCCATCTCTAGAAAAATCACCGTCCTGGCATATGCTTTCGTCAGTTGCCGCAGAGACAAAGACTTATTTGGTCGGAGGAAGCATCCCTGAGTTTGTGCCAGAGACCAAACAATATTTCAACACTTCGTTCGTTTTCTCGCCGACTGGGCAGCTTCTAGCCACACACCGGAAAACACACTTGTTTGATATTGATATTCCTGGCAAGATCACCTTCAAAGAAAGTGAGGTCTTGTCTGCTGGAAACAAAGTGACACTGTTTGACATGCCAGAGTATGGCAAAGTTGGACTGGCAATATGCTATGATGTACGATTCCCAGAATTGGCTATGATTGCTGCCAGGAAGGGTGCATTCTTAATGGTGTATCCTGGAGCTTTCAACACCACAACGGGCCCAATGCATTGGACACTACTAGCCCGCGCTAGGGCAGTGGATAATGAGTTCTGCGTGGCCATGTGTAGTCCAGCAAGGGATATGAACTCCACATATCATGCCTACGGCCATTCTATGGTGGTGAACGCAAACGCGGATGTTTTATGTGAAGCTGAGGAATCTGAGACCATAATATACGCTGAACTTGACGGCAACAAGATTGAGGAGACCCGAAAAGGCATTCCGATAGATACCCAACGAAGATTCGATGTCTATCCAGATGTGAGTGCAGGGAAGGTGAAGTTCGAGGACGAGAGCAACGAGATCAAATAGCAGCCTTGTCCCTTTGATCAATAAATTTACCAATATGATATTTTCTGAAGACCTTCTGAAGACTCCCATCACTGCATGATTCCTGACGGACAGGCACTGAGCCAGGCCTCATGCCATTTCTATTACTCTACCTCTACGGTGTACTACGTGATGCGACGAACTCTAACATCGAATACTCCTATCTTCGCCAAGAATTGAGATTTGTTCCACGTGATTGAAATCTTGGCACAGTCCATACCCAATTAGTGTTAGCCCACATTTTTTCGAGGAGTGCACTGCAACTGCGCCCAAATTCAATCCCACGATTGTCTTTCGCAGTTCCAACTCAGCAAAGCCATCGGCAACCCTTCTTAGTCCTTTGTTGATCTCATCCACAATGTAAGGACCGAAAAATTCTATCCCTAGACCTTTTGTCTACCCCTCGCAAGATTTCTCAGATTTGAAGACTTCGAAAAGCCAGGACAAAAGCTAACAGTTGAATGCGAGTTACTAGAACCGACAAAATGGCCAAAGACAAGGCGCAGACCAAGAAGACGACGGCACCAAAGAAGACTCGCTCAGCCATCTCCGATGTCGTCGCCCGCGAGTACACCATCCACCTACACAAGCGAGTATGTTCTACAGCCTTGACGTGAATGAAACACATGCGAGATTCTCTCATCCCACCCACAAATGCCCAAACCCACAATCACGAGTTGAAAAAGGAGAATTCTTTTTGAGGAGAAATCCCAAAACATAAGAGGAGGAAATCAGTTTTATGAAGTCCACCCGAATGGCTTGTCTCGACAGTCGATGACCCTCCTGCACTCAATTTCTCCACTGCATTTCTACACAAGCATTTTGGACGGAAGACTGATTATACCTGTGTTAAAAGGTTCACGGCATCGCCTTCAAGAAGCGAGCGCCCCGCGCGATCAAGGAGATCCGCAAGTTCGCCACCCTGGCCATGGTATGTCTCCTCTCTCCAGTCTCACCCACTCTCAAGTCCCCCTTTACTCTACTTGCTAGCAACATTTACTAACCGACAACCACCTCAACAGGGCACACAAGACGTCCGCCTCGACCCCCAGCTGAACAAGAAGGTATGGGAGAGCGGCATCAAGGGCGTTCCCTTCCGCCTGCGCGTGCGCATCAGCCGAAAGCGTAACGACGAGGAGGGCGCCAAGGAGAAGCTGTACAGCTACGTCCAGGCAGTCAATGTCAAGGAGAGCGAGGCTAAGGGTCTGCATACCGTCGTCGTTGAGGACTCATAGATCTCACATTGTTCCAATGAATATGCTGTGTTCTACCAAAAGCAGTTGCAGAGGGATGAAACATGAAATTTCTGGAGGAAACTGCGGAGAGGCGGGGATGAGCCGAGACAACTTGCAGAATTGGCCTGGTGCATGGCCGAGGGACGCGGGAAGCAACGAAAATTGAAAACGATATCTCGTTGCACCCACCGACACGACGATCAATGCGACAAGCGGTTCTCTCTAAACGCAGAACTAGCTGACGCAACGATCGAATATGAGTGAGAGAAAAGTCACTGGGCAGGAACAGCCCTTCACCCCAAATGTTCACTGCCATCTTCTCATTTCCACAGGAGATGTCTCCACAATGAAAATCAAACACCCAGTTGAACCTCATTCTTGAAATCAAGCCAAAACATTCCAGTCATTTCAGTTGCCATGATTCTACAACACCGTAGCCAACTTGTGCTCCCTGTGCTCCCTGTACTTGCCTAGTTAGCGACTTGTCGCTACACCCTGCTATAGTCAGTCAATGTACTCTGGAGTGTTGCACTTCCACACACATGTCACAAAGATGAATCGCCCAAAACCAAGCAAGAAACCGGAGTCAAAAAAGCCAAGAACACAAGTTATAGAAGAAAAAGCACATTCACCAGTGGTGCGTATTAGGCAGTAATGTAAGGGCGAAAGCGCAGCCAGTCAGGTTCCCTTCCTTGGGTTCCTTGGAGCCTTCAAGGCCTAAGAACAAAGTATTCATTCCGCCCAAGCTAACTCTCCTTCCCCAATTCTTTTATATTTGGGTCAACAACATCACCAACCACCATTTGGCCTCCAATCTCGATATCTCCTCCTCGCTTCGAAATACCACTTCATTCTTGTCCCCCCCACCTCGTCTCTCGCGAGGGATAGAGAGCCAGATCATTCTTCGTACGTCGTTGTCCATCTGATGCCTGCAAACCGAGAATAGTCAGAGATGTGTCCTGGTCCTTGAGAATGTGAGGAGAGGAGAGCCAGCTAGCAGAAATTTGAAGTTTCCAAGTGGGAGCTCGACGACGAACACGCACCAAAAGGCAATTCGTCAGAGTTCAAACCAACTGTGGAAAGCCCCAAACACGTATGAAGCGATTCGATCCTACACACCACAATCCACCTATGAGTGCACATATCATGCGCCCTTTTCTTGTCATTATTGAGACGTTGCTTCAGTCAAAAGGTGTTGCTGCATCCATCACAAAGACAGTATCTCATTCAAACGGCCCAAAAGGGAATGCCGTGCCTCTGAGATATCAGATTTGCAGATATCCGTGAGGTGCTTTCGAGGCTCGACACCGGATTCTGCTGTTTGAAGAAATTCCAACCCATCCCTTGACGATCTTCCTTGAACGATTCAAAGTATATCGAGACTACCCTTCAGGCATGTCCTAAAAGTTCTGCCGCAATTTGGTATGTCCACTTCCTCCCCACGACCACTGCTGATGTGAAAATGAGCATTAACAAAAAGCGCCCATGTGTGCTGTACATATTTGAAAAAGCCCGCAGAAGACATTGATTTCCCAACTCCCACGCTGTGCAAATTTGCGAAATCTTGTTCTTGCCTTGCACCCGATTTAGTCTGAAACATGCTATGCATTAGCTAAACATCGGACTCAATCTCTTTGGAGTTGAACATGTCGACTTTTTGAGTCCCTGAACGCCCGCAACAATCACAATTGTAATTCATTGATTGTGAAGAAAAGACCTTGGAAGAGCATTTATGCCTTCTTGTTGTCCTCCAGAGCCTTGGCAAATGCATTGGCCATCTCTGGAGTCTTGACTTTGAAAACCCATCTTGTAAGGTTGCCCTTGTAGAAGAGGGTTCCTCTGACGGCACCACTTTTAGAAGAGGGAACACTCTCGTAGTCAGAGCTCTCAAGCAGATTCGAATTAATCAGGATTGAAGCACTCGGTTCAACACGGAACACAACCCGTGTCTTCTTTGTGTCTTTATCCTGTAGAACACGGACCTGGCCTACACCCATTGAGTTCCAGTCGTTTGCTTTCAACTTGGTACCTTCAGCGGCCTCTTTGTTGACGAACATGAGTGCTTTCGAACGACCTTCCCACAGGCACGTTTCATTCTCTTCTCCCGAACGAGAATCCATGAGCGAGGTCTGGGGATCGTCCGTCGCATCTTCAGTCTCATTCGTTGCGACTGATTCATTATCTGTCAAGCCTGGAGAGGTTGCGCGAGATGACACGGCGGAACTAGCTACCGAGCCCCCGCCCAAGTGTGAGACTGCACCTAGAAATCCCGGAGCTGGAGACGCCGTTCCACTGGGTGCGCCGAAGTTGAAGCCTAGCTTTCCTGGCTCCGCAGGCGTCGACTTCGGGGTGCTGGTACCAAACAAAGTGCCAAATGAGTTGGTGATCGAAGCGTCCTTTGCAGAAGGTGTGGAGGCGGTGAATTTGAAAGTAGGAGCGGCATTGCTCGTTGACCCAAAGGAGATACCATTGCCCTGCTTCCAAGTGTTATCCGTACCAGCTGGAGAGGCTAGAACGGATTTTGAGAGGTTAGTGGTAGCTGCTGGCGGTTCTGCATTGCTGGGAGTGCTAGGTCTCGAGCCAAACATGCCCTCACCAGGGACTGGGCCACCTTTGGTAAATCCACCAGCAAAGATGGAGGCACCAGGTGTGGGAGTCAGGGCCGCGGCGGGTGCCGCAGTGAAGTTGAAGGTAGATGATGGCTTATAAGGAGAGGACGATTGAGATCCCAAGGGCGTAAATGGCGAAAATGAGGGCTGCTCTGGTGTTGAATGTCCGATGTTACTTCCCCAAAGACCAGGCTTGAAGGAGGAATTCTTTGCAGAACCCAATATTGGGCTGGTTGAGTCTTCAGTCTCCTTTTCCTCGATGCCGTTCACTGAAGTATCCTTGGCACGATTGGGGTTAGGTTCAATGCGCTCAAAAAGACTCTTCCCCTTTTTTGCATTCTCACGACGGCGTGCCCGTGCCATTGCAGTTTGGAAGTCTTGATACTCCTCATCTGAACCTGACTCATCCTCTTGCTCTTGGTAGTCATCATCACCAGCATCGCCGGTTCCTTCGGGCGATTCGTCATCCTGAAGATCGTCCTCCTCGTCTTCCCCGCTCTGGCGAGACGATTCGGCTTCCTCGGCGTCCTCTTCATTTTCGCCCGATTCATTCGCTCCTTCGTCATCATCTTCGTCATTAGCGGACTCTGACTGCGATTCATTACCTTTTTCGATGGCAGCAAAGCGATTTGAGGTAGAGCTGGATGTCTTAGAGCCAAAAATGGGCTTAGCTGCTTTGGGGGTAGCTGCTTTGGACGACGCTGGAGCGGCACCAAAAGTGAAAACAGGTTTTGTGCTCGCTGTTGTGGTATTTGTCGACCCAAAAGATGGAACGAATCCGGCCTTGGCAATAGAATTGATCTTTGCTCGCTTTGCACGATTTTCTTCTTCGAGCTGCTTGTTAAATTGCTCCTCGTCATCTTCGTCCGAATCAAAATCTTCAGCTTTACGCTTCTCCATGAGAGTCTTCTCCAATTTAGCCGCGCTTTCTTTGGCCTGTGCACCAAAAGAAGCCATGAAATTCGTGCTGCTGCCACCGCCGAATTTTGGAATTTCGAAGCCAGATTTTTTCGGGGGCTCTTTACTAGGAGTAGTAGAGAATACTAATGCACTGGCCGAAGTTGTTGGAGGAGATACTCCTAACTTTCTGGCAGTAGAATCGACGTTGGCCGAATTTGAAGGTGCAGCTGAAGCGAGACTCGTGAATGGATTCGCTGGCTTTGGGGTTGCAGACGATGGCTTGAATTCTGAAAAAGGATTGGAAGCTTTGGGAGTCCCTGCTGTATCAGCGGCTGAGCCAAATGTGGATGTAGTTGCAGGAATCATTCCCTTTAGCACCGAAGTCGCCTTTGAAGGGCCGGAGTCAGCGTTGGCTGAGCCGAAAGAGAACGTTGGCTGCTTGGCCTGAACGGCTGTGGAAGAGGTCGGGGCAGCACTTGAGTGCGAGGCATCTTCCGACCGTTGTCTCTTGTTTTGCTGATTATTGAGATCGAGGTCCTCAATCTGACCTCCCTTGCGTTTCATCCCAGCGACGTTGCGCACATACAGTCCCAAAGATTCATCAATACTCTCACGTGAGGCGACATATTGACGAACAACACTGTCAAAGTCTTGACTGCGAGGATCAAGCGTTGCAAGTTTGTTTTGTAGTCCGACATTTAAAGAATGCAAGCGATAATTTCGATCGTATTCTCGGTATTGTTCTGCCTCCAGGTGGCCAGGAATAAGGGGCGCGGCCTTGGTGTAGACTAGGCGCTTGAGACGTTCCACGTCATCTGGGTTCTTGTCTTTGGTGTTTTCCTTATCCTGTCCTGTTGAAGCTGCTCCAAACAGACGATTATTAGTACTGTCTAGTGCCGACTGCACACTGGATTTCGATCCAAAGATACTTGTGGAGGTCTGTGCTGGTAATTTGAATTGTGCCTGACCATTTTGCGAATCGCCACTTGCCCCTTCACTGAACAAATCTTTCGTCGATGACTTCTGTGTAGGAGTGGCTTCAGAGTCAGGGATAGCACCAAAGATCGCCTTTGGCTTGGGAGTTGTTGACGTGGCTTCAGGCTTAGCTTGCTTCTCTTGGGTCGTCTCGGAGCTCAATGATTGGGCGGGCTTGCCAAAGCTGAATAATGACTTCGCAGGTGTCGGTGTGTTCTGTTGCTTTCCAAAGAAGTTACTGACTGGTACAGCAGGAGCCTGATCGGATGAACCGGCAGGTGTGAAGGAGGAGGATGACGGCTGGGGCGATTTCGGCGGGAACAATGAGGGTGAGTTACTCGGTGCCCCGTTGTATTCGATAGCAGACATCCCACCGCTTGAATTGTGTGAGGCTAGGGAATTGGAGTGCATAGACGTATCGGAGACCTCATTTAGTCCGAGCGAGACGTCGGCCGATTGCTTAAATGGGCCGGGCGTTCCGGCCGGGTTTGATGTAGCTTGTGATGGCTGCGAAGGCGCAACAGGTATGAAACCTGAAGTCGGGGCGGGGGCATTCTGCGAAGAATTGTTATTCTGGCCGAAAACTCCTGCGAAAGGATTTTGGGCGGGGGCAGCATTGTTGCTGACTGGTTCTGCTGGGTGCTGGGCGTCAGCCATCTTGTTTCCGAACAATGTGCTTGCTGTTTGCGCTTCTTGTGCTGGTGCTGTACTAAAGCCACCGAACATGTTGCTTGCAGGCTCCGGTGCAGACTGCTGTGGCTGCCCAAACGCAAATGGCGTGGATGGGTTAGGTGCTCCAAAAGTATTGTTTCCGCCCTGATTCTGAACAGTGGAAGCTGGCTGCCCAAATGAAAAGGCAGGGGTCTGCGCTTGAGGAGCCGGTTGACCAAAGCCGAAGGTAGGGGTTTGGGTTTGTTCGTTTGCATTCTGAACTGGAGTGAAGCCGAATCCTTGACTGGGGTCGGCTGTATTGCTGTTGTTTTGACCAAAGCTGAAGGCAGGCTCTTGACTCTTAGGCACAGATGCTGTTTGCCCAAAGCTGAACGCGGGTTCCTGACTCTTAGGCACAGATGCTGTTTGCCCAAAGCTGAACGCGGGTTCCTGACTCTTAGGCACAGAAGGCGTTTGGCTAAATGTGAATGGAGGTTGATTCTGAGGTGAGGGCGATGGGGCAGCTTGACCGAAGCCAGTGAATGCTGCTTGAGGTTGTTGTGATTGTCCGAATGCACTGTTACTTTGTGAAGTTTCTTCCGGCACAGTGACTCGACCAAATAGGCCTCCCCCATTGGTGTTGGCAGCGGTTGACTGGTTAGAACCAAAAGCAAAGCCTCCGTTTGATTGAGGTTGGGATTGGGCCTGTTGGCCAAAGGTGAACCCTGATGCCATATTGTTCTCTGTTTTTCCAGAACCAAAGGCGTTTCCTAGAGCGGGCTTCTTCTGAGGACTCTGCATCGAAATATCATCTTGGCTCGTGTCGGGCGACGCGTTCCCATTCAGATTTGCGAATGGGTTGGAGGCTGTTGTCGAGGGTGCTCCGAAGGTGAATGAGCTCGACTGGGGGACTTTGAAGTCGAAACCACCGCCGGGAGGAGATATGCCGGGAGGAAAAGATTGACTGGCACCGAAGGTAATGCCTCCATTCACGCTCCCGAAGGTCTGTTGTGTTGCGGATTGAGTTGTGGTCGATGGATTTGCACCGAAAGTGGAATGAGAGGGACGATTACCTCCCAAGCGGCTTTTTGGCTGTGCCATTCTTGATGCAAGTCAGTTAATATTACCAGCGCCAGTAAATAATTTGGTGCAGGGCTGTGAAGGCCAGGACAGAGGAATGTCACAGCACCCGGCGCAGCTGCGGAGATCCTTGTGCAGTGAATAACAAAAACTGAAGGGCGACAAAAAAATAAAGAAAAGAAACTTACTTTCGCCTGGCCGACTGGGCAGCGGTAGCCATTGTGGGCTGAGCTTGAGGCAAACCAGGATTTGCGATTGAACCGTGATCCTTGGTGATGTATTCTTCAGCGACACGTTTCGGCATGTCACTGGTGGCCTGGGACGTGCCAGACTAGAAGGGAACAAGACGACAAAGAGTGATATGAGTGTACCATCGAGACGAACGCGTGGTCAGAAGCTCATCGGATGGTGTGTGGGAAAGGATAGCAATGTGGAGCTGGGGATGGATGAAGGATTGAAAGTTGTTGCGCTGTGAGCAGCAGATCGAGTCTCCCGCGGGCGAGGTTCAAGTCTGTTCCCCTTCCCTTTCGCCTCTGCTGCCCAAAGATTCTGAAGAAAAACGCTTGGCGTGATCCGGGGGAAACACGTGACGTGAGCTTTCCCCTTTTTAGAAGGATGCGTTGTCGATCTCTCTCTGTCACGTTCTTTCACGTGATATCAGTTGTAGCAGACAACGGTAGAAGCATGGGGACGTCTAACAGTGAATATCATTGCATACCTAACTAAGTAGGGCTACGCCACAATAATTGTGATAAGGTTGGGATCCTGGCACACTTCTATTTGATATTTAAAAAGCGGTTTGATTCAGTATAAACAATCCCATACTATATTCCCCCCTAGATACTGGGAACGGCACCAAGTTTGAACGCTCATGCAGATTCAGTCCCAATAATCAAACATCATTCATCTCATTTTGCTATATGCAATCACTCAAAAAGTACATCAACATTTGTTGATATCGATGTGTGCATACATCCACGCTCCCCGCAAGTCAAGTAGTCCCGCCTTGGTCCGCCGCACTCATAGCAAAGCGGGTAATGGTCGAACGTAATGCGCCGGGCAGTGATAGCCTTGATCAAAGTTGATAAGATACTTCTGATGCTTTTCCTCCGCGTCATACCATTGGGTTGCTCGCAAAATCTGGGTTGTTATTGGTTTGCCTTTATACCACTGGGCCCCGACCTTCTCTTTAATCTCCTCCGCAATTTTCAATTGTTCATCCGATTCAGCAAAAATGGCTGAACGGTATTGGGTACCAGTGTCCGCGCCTTGACGATTGAGCGTTGTTGGGTCGTGCATCTTGAAGAAATATTCAACCAACTGGCGGTAGCTAACCTTGTCGGGGTCGAACACTATCAGCAGAGACTCGGCATGTCCTGTCCGCCCAGTACAGACGTCTTCATAACTTGGTGCCTCAGTTTTCCCGCCTGTGTATCCGACTCTGCAGTCGAGGAGGCCCTTCCCGTGGCCCCAATCCTGACGATATAATTCTTCCAGTCCCCAAAAGCATCCGCCTGCGAATATGGCGCGTTGGGAGTTGGGAGGGAATTGCAACGCTGCTAACGAATCAGGGTGTAAGGGTAACGATGCTGATGATGTGAGTGGCCGCAGAAAGCGCGTAAGAAATTGAGGTAGTTGGAAGGCCATGGTGACAGTGAGAATGAGGACGGCAAGGAAAAAGGTGGTGGTGGTGGTGGTG
>Ga0105239_10001720_pt1 | contig 28829 bp, 25 predicted proteins | sample KBSC44metaG_FD_92761 | JGI IMG/M metagenome (GOLD analysis project Ga0105239, IMG submission 92761) | Corn rhizosphere microbial communities from Kellogg Biological Station, Michigan, USA - KBS C4-4 metaG | ecosystem: Host-associated > Plants > Roots > Rhizosphere > Soil | place: Michigan, USA...
CCCAGTCAGCGACTCCGTCGCGCGCATCCTCCTCGCATCCGGTGCGAGGCCAGATCGAATCAAGACTATTCCGAACGGAGTGGGAGTCAAGTTCTTCGACAGTGCACCGCCGACACTCACCTTCGAAAAGCGATGGCAAGGAAAGCGCTTGATCGGATTCGTGGGGCGGTTGGTGGAATGTAAGGGCGGCGCGGTTCTGCTGGACGCGGCAAGAGAGGTCGTTGCCCGGCATCCAAATACCATGTTCGTGTTTGTCGGCGAAGGCCCTCAACACAGGGCTTGGCAGGCCATGGCTGAACGTTGGGGCATCGCGGAACATGTGGCGATGCTGGGAGTCCGCACTGACATGCCGGGCATTTATGCCTCGCTCGATATGCTCGTTCTGCCGTCATTCGCGGAGGCGACTCCGATGTGCGTTCTGGAAGCACTGGCTGCGCGCAAACCTGTAGTCGCAACGGCCGTCGGAGGCGTCCCCGATCTCGTGATTCCCGGCATGAACGGGATGCTCGTTGAGACAGGAGACGCAGCGGAACTCTCAGCGGCCATCCTGCGTCTCATCGAAGATCCGGAGCTTGCGCGGCGGATGGGGGTAAACGGAAACTCGCACGTCAGGCAGCACTTTTCGGCGGAGACAATGGCTCGCGCCTACGTCAAGCAGTATCACCAGGCTGTGGCGGAACGCATTGCACGGAGCCGGGACTGGGCAGCGTCAGCGGGATGCGCACGATGAAGAACACTCCGCAAGTCTCGATCGTTGTCGCGTGCCGTAACGAGGCATCGCACATCGAGGCGTTCCTGGACTCTTTGCTCGCTCAGGATTTGCCCGAATCAGCATGGGAGGCTATCCTCGCCGACGGCATGAGCGACGACGGAACCTGCGTCATTCTGAACTGTTACGCCGCCCGCAATCCACAACTGCGGGTGGTCGCGAATCCGCGGCGCATTGTATCCACCGGACTCAACGCGGCGATTCGAGCAGCCCGTGGCGAGATCATTTTGAGAATGGACGCGCATACACGTTACGCGGCGGACTACTGCCGTTGCTGTTTGGAGACACTCGAGCGAACAGGCGCCGAAAATGTCGGCGGGCCGGCGAGGACTGAGTCGCGGGGATTGCGCGCTCGCGCCATAGCGGCCGCTTTCCACTCCCGCTTTTCGACCGGTGGCACCCGGTTTCATGACGTCACATATGAAGGCTGGGTGGATACTGTGCCGTACGGCTGCTGGTACAAATCGACGCTCGACAGGATCGGCCTTTTCGACGAGGAACTGGTCCGCAACCAGGATGATGAACTCAATCTGCGACTGACGCGGGCAGGCGGCAGGGTCTGGCAAGATCCCGGAATCTGTTCCTGGTATTCTTCACGATCGAAGCTTTTGAACTTGTTTCGGCAGTATCTGCAGTACGGCTTTTGGAAGGTTGCCGTCATCCGGAAGCATCGCATGCCCGCTTCCTGGCGCCATCTCATACCCGTCGTCTTCCTTATCGTTAACCTGATTCTGTTAGCGGGGCTAGCCGTGTCGCACGTAGCGGGCGCAGCAGACTGGTACAAGCCACTCGTTATCGCAACGATCTCGGTGATCGGGACCTACATCTCAGCTACGCTGGCCGCATCGATCTTTGCAGCACAGCGGAACGGATGGGCACTTCTGCCATACCTGCCGGCCGTCTTCGTCACCTTCCACCTGTCGTACGGGGTCGGTTTTTTGGCAGGACTGATTCATTTTTCGCGACCCTCACCCCGACACAAACCCACGGCAGACTCCGCGTTTGCGCGGATGAGCAGGTAACGTTCGAGAGCGATTCTCATGCGTCGCACGATCGACGTATCGGTATCCATCCTGGTGCTCTTTCTGGTGTCCCCCATCCTGGTGGCGGTTGCCTTGGCCGTGCTCATCGATTCGCGAGGATCGATCTTCTATCCAGCGCGACGCGTGGGATTGAACGGCCGGCAATTCCGAATGTGGAAGTTCCGCACGATGCTGGAAGGGGCCGAATCGATGGGTTCTATCACCGGTCGCAACGATCCCCGCGTAACCAGGGTGGGTGGCGTTCTGCGCAAAACGAAGCTGGACGAGTTGCCCCAGTTCGTCAATGTTCTGGCCGGCGATATGACGCTGGTGGGCCCAAGGCCCGAGTCGCCCGACATGGTGGCGCGATACGAACCCGACGAGCTCGCGGTGCTGTCAGTCAAACCGGGCATCACCGGACGGGTCCAGCTCGAAGCAGGCGAGGAGTCCGAGAGCATACCTGAAGGCGTGCAGGCCGAAGAATACTACGCCGGCCACTTGATGGAGAACAAGCTGCGTCGCGATATCGAGTACTTACGTGACCGCACTCCTCTCAGCGACATTCGCATTCTCGTAAATACCGTCGCGTATGTATTCCGTTGCATGGGACACGTACTCATGCCATCCACGAAAGATTCCATATGAACAGTCCATTGCAGGTACCCTTTCACCGGCCCAGCATCGGGAGCGAGGAGATTAACGAGGTGGCGCGCACCTTAGAGTCAGGCTGGTTGACCACAGGGCCGCGGGTCAAGCAGTTCGAGCAGAACTTTCGCTCTTATGTCGAGGCCTCCCATGCGCTGGCCGTTAACTCTTGTACCGCCGGCCTACACCTCGCCCTGGCGGCGCTGAACATCGGCCCAGGTGATGAGGTCATCACCACTCCGCTCACATTCTGCGCCACCGTCAATGTTATTCTGCATGTCGGCGCGACGCCGGTGCTGGCCGACGTAGGACTCGACGGCAATCTCGATCCGGCCAGTGTCGAGGCGCGAATCACCGGCAACACACGAGCCATTTTGCCGGTCCACCTCGCTGGACTGCCATGCGACATGAACACTCTCTGGAGCATCGCCGGGGAGCACCGCCTGTCCGTGATCGAGGATGCAGCCCACGCCGTCGGTTCGCATTACTTCGGCAGGCCGATCGGCACTGCAAGCGCTGACGGCTACCGTTGTAGCGATGCAGTCGCATTCAGCTTCCACCCGACAAAGAACATGACGACTGCCGAAGGTGGCATGGTGACGACCGGCACCGAGTCCGTCGCCGAGACGATGCGCCTCCTCTGCCTGCACGGCATCAGTAAGGATGCCTGGAACCGTTATACGGACCGCGGGAGCTGGTATTACGATGTCTCTGCGCCGGGATTCAAATACAACATGAGCGACGTCCAGGCATCGATCGGCATCCCGCAACTCAACAAGCTCGAAGGTTTCATCGCGGTTCGGCAGCAATACGCTCAGCTCTACAACGAATTGCTAGCCAGTGTGGACGAGGTCGAACTGCCACCTGACAAGCCTCACTGCCGCCATGCCTGGCACCTTTATATGCTGAGGCTGGTTCTCGACAAACTCGAGATCGGGCGTGCCGAATTTATTAATGCACTGAAAGAGCGCGGGATTGGGACGAGCGTGCACTTCATTCCGATTCCCATGCATAAGTTTTTCCGCGACTTCGCAGGTCGTCCCGAGAATCAATGTCCGCGCGCATGCGAGCTGTATCCCCGCCTCATCTCTCTGCCGCTCTACCCCGCGATGACGGAGGAGCAGTTGGAATATACGGCGCGGGCGGTAACGGAGATCGCCCACAAAGCCCGGAAGCACAAGCTCGTGGCGGTGGGCTCATGCTCCGGGCAAAGTTAGATCCGAAATCAACGGGCCCGTTCGAGGAGACACGGATGAAACACTATGTTATGAACAAATACGTAAAATTGCTGCTGGATTCTGTTGGGGCCGGTCTAGCGATTATTCTGGCATTTCAGATTCGGTTCGAAATCAGAGTCCCAGCGGCCGACCAGGCCCGGATGTGGAAGATCCTGGTTCCGATCGCCGCCGCACGGGTCATTGTGCTTATGCTCTCAGGCTTGTGGAATCACAAGTGGCGCTTCACCAGTTCGCAGGAGGCGTTACGACTGGCAGGCTGCTACACGGTTCCCACCCTTGCTCTTTTTGTGTTGCGGATTGCGGCTCCGGAGGAAAGTTGGTTCGCGCTGCCCATTGGCGTTATTGCAGCGGACTATTTATTGTCCATCAGCGGTGCGCTGGGTCTTCGCCTGGCATGGCGTGCGTTTTGCGAACATCGCCCGGGTGGTGTCGTTAAACGACCGCGGAAGCTGCTGCTGATCGGGGCCGGTTATCACGGCGCCATGATCGCAACCGAACTAGCCACACACAGCGGCGTGACCGTAGTTGGCTTCCTTGACGACGACCCGGACAAGCGCGGCACCGCGATCGGTGAGACCAAAGTCCTCGGCGCGATTGACATGTTGGAGGAGTGCATCAAGAAATATGAGGTCGACGACGTGTTGGTGTGCATTCCACCGGCAGGCTGGAACGAGCTCAAATTGAAACCTCTGATGAATGGTGGCGCGACTCGTGTCAAGTTCATGCCAACCGTGGATGATGTACTGGAGGCGGACTGGCCGTCCGTGGAAACAGCGCCAAAAGCTCCGGTGACGCGACGCGCGAAATCCGCGCGCGCGATCGAACGTCAAGGGACCACATCATTAGTGAATAAACGGATTCTGATTACCGGCGGCGCTGGCTTCATCGGGTCAAGCTTGGCCAGCCGCCTGGCGCGCACTAATGACCTGACTCTTCTGGATCTTACCTTCTTTAACAAGCCGATTGGCTATACGGATCTGGTTCATCAGCCCTCTGTGAAATTGGTGGAGGGCGACATTCTGGACGAGGCGCTCCTGACGAAGTTGTGTAGCGACGTAGACATAGTAATTCATGCGGCGGCCGTCCTCGGCGTCAGCCGGGTGTGCAGTGCCGCCCGCGATACGCTCGAGACGAATTATGTTGGAACTTCGCGTCTCCTGCATGCGCTCGAGTCGAATCGGCGGCTCGAACGTTTTGTTTACTTCTCGACGAGCGAGGTATTCGGGATCAACTCGTATCGGGTAACCGAAGACACGCCCTCCAGCATTGGCTCCTCCACAGAAGCTCGTTGGAGCTATGCCATTGCGAAGGTAGCTGGCGAGCACCTCGTCCAATCCTACTACCGCGACTCCGGTATGCCGGCGGTCATCGTGCGTCCATTCAACGTTTTCGGACCTCGGCGGACCGGTGATTACGCTTTGAGGCGGTTTATCGATAACGCGCTGTCCGACACTCCATTAGTAGTACACGGAGATGGGTCACAGATCCGTGCCTGGTGCTACATCGATGACTTCTGCGATGCGATTATGGCGATGATCGCCCGTCCGGAGGCCATCGGCCAGGATTTCAACATCGGTAATCCCGCCAATACCATCACGGTTCACGAACTCGCGCGCCGGGTGATCGAACTGGCGGACTCTAAGTCTCCGATTACGTTTATCGAACATCCGTTTCCGGATATCAGCATCCGCGTACCTTGCCTGACAAAAGCCCAGAGGCTTCTCGAATATCAGCCGTGCTTCGGCCTGGACGAAGCGCTAAGTCTCACGATCGACTGGCACCGCGAACATCAGGGGTCTCCCGTCGAGCGAGGAGAGGTACCTACGCCCGTGGTAGCGTGACCGAGGCCCGCGAGACGAACATGATTCGCTCATCCAAAGGGAAGACTGACGCCATTCGTGTCGTAATGTTGGATCTTCTCTCGTTCGTTCCGTATTACACCGGGCACCTCTGCGCCGCATTGAGGCAATCCGACGAAATCCGAGTGGCCCTGGCATCGATTACCTATTCTTACGATCCGGGTTTCTTTCGCAGACTGGGCATTCGGAACAATTCGGGGCTAGTGGACCTGGCATTCCGCATACGCCATGGCGGGCAACTACTGCGACGCGCGGCGAAGCTCGTGGAATACGGCCTCAATCTAACGTCAATACTGATTCGCCTGATCTGGTCGCGCCCGCATGTGATGCACGTGCAATTCCTCCCGCTCGCGAGTTATGGCTTGTCGATCGAAGCGTGGATCCTGCGTCTCGTTCGCGCATGTGGCATCCGAGTTGTCTACACCGTTCATAACGTCCTGCCGCAGGACAGCCAGACGCGCCATCGCGCCGTGTACCGCGTGATGTACCGCCTCGCCGACCGGTTGGTCTGCCACGACAGCGGCGCAGCCGCACGGTTAATCAGCGAGTTTGCAGTCAACGAAAGACGGATTTCAGTGATCCCACATGGCCCGATGTTTGAGCGGGAGCGCCACGCCGAAGCAGGCGAAGCGCGGGCGCAACTAGGCTTTACCGGCGACCAATGCATTGTATTGTGGCAGGGAATTCTGCGGCCCTACAAGGGAGTTTCGTTTCTTTTGAAAGCCTGGCAGCAAGTCTGCGCCAAAGAGAGCCGAGCACGACTGGCAATTGTCGGCACTGGGGATCCGGAACTCTTGCGCGCAGTTGAAGCGGAAGTGCAGTCGCTTGAGATCGAAGGGCGGGTCCACCTGGAACTCCGATTCGTTTCGGTGGAAGAGCTGGACGGGTACCACGAGGCGGCCGACGTACTGGTCTATCCTTACAGCGAAATCACCACTAGTGGCGCTCTTCTGACGGGCATCGTGCGTGGCAAGGCTATCGTCGCGACTGCCTTACCCGCCTTCGAGCAGATTCTGCGGCACGATAATACGGCTCTGCTGGTCCCCTACGGCGATGTGGCGGCGCTTTCTGCAACTCTTCTACGGCTCATCCGGCATCCGGAACTCAGGGCACAGATGGGTGAGCGTCTGCGCCGTAGCCAGGCCGGGATAGCGAGTTGGAGCGAGATCGCAGAACAAACCCGCGAATGTTACCGGACCGCCGTATCGGAGGCCCAATACGAGAGAGGATTTGACCGGAAAACCGAATATGCCAAGTTTCTGGCTCAGGCATCTCGCCGCTAAACTGCCTTATTCCCTCCAGCAGGAGGCACGTCGCCTGCAATGTCGGTGGCAAATTTTCAGGGGCCGCTTCCGCAGCCGCGAACCTGAGTACGACGACTTGCGAAAGTTCGTGAAGCCAGGCGACTGGGTGCTCGACATTGGAGCGAATGTTGGCCATTACAGTCTTCGGCTCTGCGAGCTAGTCGGACCGTCGGGCCGAGTGATTGCGGTTGAGCCGGTGCCCGCGACATTCGAGATTCTGGCCGCTAACAGCCTCCATTTCGCGCATCGGAATACGACCCTTTTGAATGTGGCCATCAGCGATCATGCGTCCATTACCAGGATGGACGTTCCGAGTTGGAGCTATGGGGGGCCAAACTATTACCGCGCCCACATGACCGAGACTGGCGGCGTCGTGGACGTTTTATGCTGCACCGTCGACTCCCTCGAGATTCCTCACCGGGTTGCTCTCATCAAGATCGACGTCGAAGGTAATGCACGAGCGGCGCTCCGCGGCGGCACAAGCCTAATCGCAAGAGACCGGCCGATGCTGATCATCGAAGGAGAGCCGCACGAGTTTCTTCCCTCCCTGACCGACTTTGATTACCACGCCTGGAAATACCGTGATTCGCCCAACGTGCTTCTTGCCGCGAACTGGCAGGGATACGAAGGGGGTCCCGAACTGGTCGACGCTGCGCAACTGATGTCTCGTTCCTGACAGGAGCATGCCATGATTTTCCTTACACGTTGGTGTATTACCTGTGCGATCTTCTTACCTGTAGTTACGCCGGTGATCGCTCAACCTCGAATCTTCTTCTCCGATCTGGAGAGCGGGCCGAAATCGGGCGGCGAAAAGAACTCCGGCGCTTTTGTAACGCTGTACGGGAAGCGCTTCGGTGCAACCCGCGGCCAATCTTCGATAACCGTAGGTGGCGGACCGGTTGCCGCGTACCCTCTTTGGACGGACACCAAAATCGTTCTTCAGTTGGGCGCCGCCGCCGCGACCGGCGATATTGTCGTCACCACTTTAAGCGGCAGATCGAACACCACCCCATTCGCCGTAAGGCCCGGCCAGATCTACTTCGTCTCTACCACCGGCAACGATCGCGACAACGGCAGTTTCGCATCGCCGTGGCGGACGGTGCTCAAGGCACGTGACACCATGCTGCCGGGAGATATCACCTACGCCATGGATGGCGTAGGCCAAGTCACAGACGACGGCCAGTCGTGGGCGGCGGCCTTCACGTTGCGTCCAGACCGTTGTGGCGGGGAGAGTCCACGTGCACTGATCGCGTATCCCGGAGCTACCGTGACGATTGGCAGCCTGACCGGGCCGCCGCACGCGATCCGTGGGGTGGACCCCAGCGCGTCGGGTGGGGCTTGCAGCGGGTCGTGGGTGTTTGCAGGTCTGATTTTGCGGGGACAGACATCGATCAATCTCTGGGGACCGTCCAAGAACTGGCGCGTGGTGGGCAACGACATGTCCTGTCCGGAAGGCGACGGTCCGACCGCCTGCGCCGCGACTGCCCTCGCGTCCGACATCAAATTCCTAGGCAATCGCGTCCACAACGTAGGTCGTGCCGGTGCATCCGCGTTATATCAGGGTGTCTATTTCGGCACCGACAGCAACAATGTTGAGCTCGGTTGGAATACGATCTCGGAAGTGCGGGGGTGCAGGGGCGTGCAAGTTTACTCGCATCCTTTGGGGAGCGTCGCACCCGACAGCGGTCGTAATCAATTCGGCTTTAGCATTCACGACAATCTTATCCACGATACGCAATGCGATGGCATTGTGCTCTATACCGTCGACCCCTCGAAAGGCAAAGTGGAGATCTACAACAACATCATCTACAACGCGGGAACCGGCAATACGCCGGAGCGCACGGGCAACTGGTCGTGCATCATGATCGTCGGCACTACAAATTATGGGGATCCCGGTGGTGGGACGGTCGAGCTTTTCAACAATACCGTCTATAACTGCGGTATCAATCCGAACCCACCGTACGGCCGCTCCGTTACCGCCATTGGATACGCGGGAAGCAACCCGAAACTATACGTACGACTCCTCGACAACATCGTGTACCAGCCGCCAGGCGTCCCCTATCTCACGGTGCTGGGTCTCGCCAGTGGCGTTCGAGGCTCCCACAACTTGTTCTTTGGAAACGGTGCAGTTCCCTCGAACTCGACCTTGACCTCTTCACTCAACACCGATCCGCAGTTCGTCAATCTTGGCCAGTACGATTTTCATCTTACTGTTAATAGCCCCGCCCGGCACTTCGGCATCGAAACATCCGCAACTGCGGACTACGATGGCCTCCGCAGAGGGGGTGACGCGGGCTTCGATTTGGGTGCGCTTCAATTCACAGATCGGCACAGTGAGAACATGCGGCCACCAAGAGGTCGATAATTGACATCCGGGACTTCAGAGGTGGCGAGTCGAGAAATCCCAGCCGAGGTTGTCCAGGCTGTCGAGCCGGCCAACCTGCTGGGGAGCGAGATGAAGCGACTGATGCTGCATTCGTCGCATTATCTGGCTGGTCTCGTGGGCGGTCTGGTCGCGGGTTTAATTTCCTTTCCGATCTTTACCCGCACATTTTCGGTCGCGGAATACGGTCTCATCGATCTTGCGCAGAAGATCGTGCTGCTTCTGGTGATTGCGTCAAAGGTCGGTTTGCCGAACGCCATCCTCCGCTTTTATGACAAGGATCAATTCGCCTCCGATGAAGACGCTGCCCGGCGATACTACTCGACGATGTTCTTCGGGACGCTCGGCACTTCGTTCATCATCGCGCTGGTGGCCTACGTCGTTGCGTTGGCCAGACCGGGCAGTCTGAACGCCAGCCCGCTGGTGACGCTGCTATTCCTGTTACCGGCGCTGGGACTTCTGCGCGCCGTCGGAGCGACCCTTTGGGCTTTCTTGAGAATCGAAGAACGGACCAAGCTGTTCAACGCCACCACCGTAGGCAGCAAGCTAGCAACTGTCGCCGTGATTTGCATACTGTTACCGTTCGCTGGGCGAACCGCTCACACCTATTTGATCGGAATGATTCTGGTAGAGAGCGTGGTGGTCGGCTCGCTCTCGTGGTCGTTGCTACGCAGGGGTGTATTGTCTCCCGATCGTTTCGATTCCGCTCTCTACCGCGCCGGCGTGGTCTTCGGCATGCCGCTCGTGATCTATGAATTCGCGTTCGCGATTCTGGCATCCGCGGATCGCTTCCTGGTGCGACACTATCTGGGGGCCGACGCTCTCGGCTTTTATTCGGCGGCGTTCGGGCTCGCGCAGCACGGCAATGAATTGCTATCCGCACCCCTCACCCTGGCTATCATCCCGATCTACATGAGCATTTGGACATCGCAAGGAGCGGAACAGACTGCCCGGTTCCTGACACTTACCTTCGACTTCTTCCTGGTTGGGGCCATCGGAATCCTCGCCACGATGATTGCCGCGGCGCGTCCGCTTGTGGTGCTGCTCGCTTCGTCGAAGTACGCGGGTGTCGATCGATTGATCCCGATCTTCGTCGCAGGGCTTCTGATTTACAGCATGCATGTGTTCGTCGGCGCGGGACTTCTGATTCACAAACGTACGCTGCTTATGGCCGCGGCAATGATGGTATCGGCGGTTTTGAATATCGGCCTGAACTGTCTTTTGCTGCCACGAATGGGCTTGATGGGCGGAGCGATCGCGACCGTGTTGAGCTACCTGTTCTGCATCTTGTGGCTTGGGCGCGCTTCCAATCGGCATTTGCGACTGCAGATTCAGTCCGCCTGTATCATGAAATACCTTGCTGCGGGAGCGATCGCTGCGCTAGCCGGTTCGCGTATCGAGGCCGGATCGCACTTTCTCGACCTGGCCGCGAAATCCGCAGTGGCGGTTTCGCTCTATCTACTTTCGCTGTATGTGCTGGACGACCGCGTGCGGCATTGCGCTGGATGGGCAGCCGGACGACTGAGGGCTGCCGTTTGAAAACTTCGACAGTGTTTCCCATGCGGGCGATCACTCTTGGATTTCATGACATCGCACCAGAAGGTACAACCGCGAAACCCATTGCGGCTGCACACACCACCGTCTACACAATTCCGCAGCGCGAATTTCGTCGCCATCTGGAAGAGGTCCATCGAGCTTCCGGGAGTGACGGAGCGGCGCGCGTAAGCCGGTCCGAGATGTCCCGGCCCGGCAGGAGAGTCTTTCTGACATTCGACGATGGTCCGATTAGCGCCTACACCTGCGCGGGACCCGGACTCGCCTCGATCTGCTGGCCGGGTCACTTCTTCATCGTGACGGACTGGATTGGCCAGCCCGGGTTCCTCGACCGCAACCAGATTCGCGCCCTGCACGCTCAGGGGCATGTGATCGGCAGCCATTCCAGTAGCCATCCTGAGCGCATGTCCAGCCTGCCTTGGAGCAGGTTGCTGCGTGAATGGTCGGAAAGCGCTCTGATGTTGGGTGACATCGTCGGCGAACCGGTGCGGATCGCTTCCGTGCCTGGTGGCTACTATTCCGACGACGTCGCCCGGGCAGCAGCGACGGCTGGAATTGAAATCCTGTTTACCTCCGAACCCACCACAAGAACGGTGAGCGTAGACGGTTGTTTGATCCTGGGGCGGTACGCGATCCGGAGATCCACCCGCGCCGAAGTTTCCGGTTCAATTGCCTCGGGGAGTTGCTGGCCGCTAAATCGTGAGAAGTTGCTGTGGCTTGTCAAGGAAGCTACCAAGGGTATCGTGGGGCCTTGGTATCCAAGCTTAAGGCGGAGAATGCTGGCAGAACATACCGGCGCTGAGCATCGGTGAAATGATGCGGGAAAAGCAATTCACATTGGTCGGTTTGCGGCGGACCGCCGGTACACTGCTGGCTTTCCTACGCGATCATGTTTTCGGCATTTCGATTTCGATCGTGTTCGAAGCATCCTGCGAAATTGGGTCGAGTGAGGGTTCTTGTCCCCTGATTGCGTTTCGTTTTGGCGGTGAGCCCGATGTCTGGGCTTTCACTCGCGAGCGCCATGACTATGGGGAGGCCGAAAAGCGATTGGGCATCGAGCGTCTCAAGTGCGGCGACAAGCTCATCATCGGAGAACTTGAGCGCGAGGTTGTGTTCTACGGCTGGCTGATGCTCGGCAAAATGGATCTCGATGTGAATGCGGAAGCACCCCTCTCCCACAACGCGGCATACAGTTATAAGATCTACGCTGTTCCGGACGTTCGCGGACGCGGCATCTGCGGAGCCTACTACCAACATCTCAAAAATTTGCTTCATCAGCAGGGTTTTGAACGCCTTGTATGCCGCATCTCGCCAGGTAACGAAGCTTCTATACGAGCCCACGCCCATGCAGGCTTTCGTGCCTGCGGGCTGCTCTGCAAAGTCGGCGTACCGTGGCACTCGCTATTTTTCGCCGATCCTGCATTACGAACCTGGCTGCCGACCATTGCCCCAAGTCAATATTTCACAAGGAGAGGATTTCTGCTGAGACATGCGGCCCTAAACCAGGTTGAAACCAGGGCTTAGCAGCGAACGATATGTTGTCTCTTCACAAAGTAGCGGGACTTCTTGCGGAAGAGCTGCCGGACGAGCTTCTGATTTACGATACCAAGCGGCACCGGGCACATTGTCTGAACCGTACCAGTGCGGCCGTTTGGAGAGTCTGTGACGGCGTCGCATCCGCACGCTCAATTAGCGACCGTCTGCAGCGCGAACTGGGTGTGGAACTGGAAGAAGAATTCATTCTACTGGCCACCCGGCAACTGAAAGCGGCCGGCCTGATCGAAGGGGCATTCGAAGATCCCAAAGCCCGGCCACTGACCAAAAGCGACTCCAGACTTCGGGAGGCATCAGCACACACTGCCTTACCGCTACCCGCAGTCCGTTCGATTGTGGTGCCCACAAGGCCGAAGCCACCGCCGAGATCCAGGTAATAGCCATGGGATTCATTTTTAGAGGGTCTGTCACGAATAAGGAAGCCGCGTCGCAACATAACGCGGCCCCCTCTTTTTGCTGCCGCTTACGGCACTACGATCGTCGCGCTCCGGGTCGCCATGGTGTACCCGAAGACGTAGCGGAATTCGTAGCTGCCGGTACCAGGTGCAGCCGTTGTGAAGGTACCGCTGGTGGCCCCGTTGACCATTTTGTATGTGATCGGTTGGGTATTCGGCGTCCCGATTTTGTAAAGGCCAACCAAGTCCGAAGAACCGGCCGGTCTGTCGCTGGGAGCCGTCCACTGCGCGGTCAGCACCGTCTTGCCGGAACTGACGGTAGAGGATGCAGTAATCGATGCGTTCGCAACGCCCACCAGAATGTCGGAACTCGTGGCCGCCACGTTATACGTCCCCGCGTAGTAGTAGCGGAACTGCCATTCGCCAACGCTGGTCGGAGTGTTGACGATGAAGCTACCGGAGGAGGCACCGCCCGTAGTCTTCTGCCATACGAACCACCAATCGGGCGAACCGTCTCCCGTCAGGTTAATGTAATCGCCAGCCGGGCGTCCTGCCGGAGCTGTCCACGAGACCTGCACCTGGGTAGCGCTAATCGGCTGCCAGGTAATGTTGAAGCCGTTTGCCTGGGGTACCGACGGCGGATTCAACGTAATCGTCGCGGTGACGGTTTTGGTTGGATCGGCCACGGACGTGGCCGTGACTTGGACTCTTTGCAACGAGGGAATCGAACTCGGTGCCGTGTACAAGCCGGAAGTCGAGAGCGTGCCGACAGCGGGGCTCAACGACCAGGTAACCCCGGTATTCGAAGTGCCGGTCACCGTCGCGGTGAACTGCTGGGTCTGTCCCTGCCCCAGACTGGCCAATGTTGGACTGATCCCAATCACCACCGTAGGTGGAGGCGCCAGCGGCGGGTTCAAGGTGATGGTGGCCGTAGCGGTTTTGGTTGGATCGGCTACCGAGGTGGCGATTACCTGCACCGTTTGCTGGGTCGTGATCGAGCCAGGTGCGGTGTACAGGCCTGTCGTGGAAAGAGTGCCCACCGCTGGGCTTAACGACCAGTTCAATCCCGTATTCGAAGTGCCGGTCACAATTGCACTGAATTGCTGGGTCTGTCCTTGGCCCAAACTGGAAGCGGTCGGGCTGATGCTTACGCCCACGGGCGGATTTAGAGTGATGGTCGCAGCCGCGAATTTAGTCGGATCGGCAACGGAAGTCGCGGTTACCTGCACTGTTTGCTGCATGGTGATCGATGCCGGTGCGCTATAGAGACCGGAAGTGGAAAGAGTTCCCACAGCAGGACTCAAGGACCAGGTAACGGCCGTGTTGGAGCTTCCTGTGACGGTCGCACCAAACTGCTGCATACCGCCAGCCAGCAAGCTGATAGCGGTCGGACTGATGCCCACCGAGACGACCGGAAGCGTCACGCCACCTGCGGCATATTCAAAAGCACCGGCATCGTAAGTGACGGCTTGCGGACGGCCAACCCCATTGAAATCCTCCGTCACGATACTGCTGACAGCGCTGGTTCCCGCGTCCACCGCAGGACTGGATGACTGAAGGTGGAAATCATTGGCCCCCGGATTTACGAAACGCGGGTCACTGTAGCTAGGGCTGGTCAGCGTAAATGTGCTCCCTACTGGCGGCAGGGCCGGCGGCCCGCTCGTACTGTAGAACAGATCATGATCCGAAGTCAGGGTTCCGTAATAAGGACCGGTCGGCGAGAAAATCGTCTCGCCTGGAGCCGCATAGAAGATGTTGTTGGCCGAATATAACTGGCTACCCGAGCCATATCCGTTCATGCCAACCATTCCGGCCGATCCAGCCCCGGCCAGGTAGAACGTGTTGTTAAACAGGTTGGCGTTAGTTGTGGTCCAGCGAATAAAGACCATGTAGTTAATGCTGTTACCGCCAACGAATAGGTTATTGTAAATCCATACATCACTCTGTGGAGTACCGTCGCCAACTTCCACAAAATTCTGATTGCCACCGTGGAAGTAGTTATCGTGCAGGTAGAAGAGTCGCGAACCCGCACCTGTCGAAGAGGTCCGGAAGAATACGGCTCCCCCACGATTATCCGTTCCCGACACCATGTCTCCGAACTCGTTCCAGCCGACATAAGTGTAGATCGTGGGAATATTGACGCTCAATGCGACTGATACTACGTAAATCTCGTGTTTATAGCTCCCATCCACGGTAGCTCCGTTATGGTCGAACCAGTTGCCGTGGATATTCGTGTACTGCGAATTGGAAACAAATACAACGCCGGACCAGACCGAATCCAGCATATTTTGAAAATGATTGCCGATCACTCGAATGTAATCGCCGAACACGTCGATCGCTACATTGCCGTTCACCACTGTGAGTTTGCTATACGTCAAATAGCTATTGCGCCCATAGGGAGAATAATCGGCGTTCCAAATAACGCCCCGAGTCAAACCGGTTGCATCGATGACCGGAGTTTCTCCTGGATATGCGATCAATCCCTTTTGCCTGGTCGGGCCCCCGCTGGGACCGCGGTAAGAAATGATGGTGCTGTCTCCGGACGGATCCTGCGCGGTATAGGTGCCGTTGCGAACGTAGACCAGGTACTGGCCATCGCCGGAAGGGTTCCGCTGGAAACCAAACATGTAGAGATCACGAAATGGTCCGTTGGCGGCTCCCTGAGCAGTAGAGTACAGACCGTTGTTGCTGTTGTTGCCGCTGGTTGCCGATACGAAATAGATCGTTCCAGGAGCGACGTTGAACGGAAGTGGGTTCGATGCGACGCCATTCACGGTCACCGTGATATTCCCCGCCCCGTCGGCGCAATTAGAGTTAAGCCAAAATGTAATCCTTTGCATCCCGCGCGCGGGCCCTGCCACGCCCCATTCGGCGTAATCCGTATCGGCGGACAGGGTCGCGCCATTGACGGTGACATAGTTCGTTCCGCGACCAGATCCGAGGTTTTCTCCCCAAATCGTCACTGCGGCGCCCTTAGTGGAAGAACCTTCCCACCCGTTCTTGGGCCCCCACGTCAGGTCGGAATAATGCAACACTGGCGGCGCGGCTGCGGCAAGTGTCGAGGCTGCCCCGACAAGAACTGCGATTAAGCATGCTTTTGAAAATCTACGTTTGTTAGTCTTCTGCACAATTGACTCCTCGTTAAAGGGTGATCTGCAATGCCCAACACGAATAGGCCATCGAATGTAAGTGGCAAACAGCGAATTCCTCGGACCAGTTACATGGCACAGGACACCCTGAAATCTGCACCATGACTCACGAATGTACAATATTGCGGAAGGCTAACGTTTCCGCGCTAATTTGCAAGTCCGAAGACTATTTCAACGGTAATCCGTGCTCTGAGCACTTCATTCGCCAAAAGGACTGCAGAGCGCTCCCGGAAAGATAATTCATCATTACGAGGCACTCGAGATGGTAGTCTTTGCACATTTCTTACCAGGGAAGTAACGATTACATGCCAGCGTATGAATTAACTTGCATAAGTAGGCGTAACAAAAAAAATCATCTCGATTTAGGCAGTGATTGAAACTTGCATAAGTAAGCGTACTTTGTAACTGCGAACAAAACGACTGGTAATTCTTCATGTGTGGGATCGCGGGCTTTATAGCGGGTGGGGATCGGCTGGAGCGTGAAGCAACCGTCCGGAAGATGATTGCCGCAGTACGCCATCGCGGCCCCGATGAGACCGGCGTTTATCTCGACGGGGAAGCGGCGCTAGCCCATGCCAGGCTCAGCATCATCGACCTCGCCGGCGGAAGCCAGCCAATCCACAACGAGGATCGGTCATTGTGGATCGTGTTCAATGGCGAAATTTTCAACTACGTGGAACTCCGCGCGGAACTATTGGGGCAGGGCCATTGCTTCGGAACTCGGTCCGACACCGAAGTCATCCTCCATGCGTTTGAGGAGTGGGGCGAAGATTGTGTTTTACGGCTCAACGGGCAGTGGGCTTTTGCAATCTGGAATAGCCGCGACAAGAAGCTTTTCCTGTCTCGCGATCGCCTTGGCGTTCGGCCATTATTCTTCTCCTTCACAGGAGGAGCGTTCCTATTCGCCTCCGAGATCAAGTCCCTCTTCGCTTATCCCACCGTTGAACGACGTCTCGACCTGGAGGCTCTCGACCAGATCTTCACTTTCTGGCACACGCTCCCGCCTAAGACGGCATTCTGCGGAATCCACGAAATTCCGCCGGGCCATTCCGCCAGTTTTGTGGACGGCAACGTCAGCGTAAGACCGTATTGGGATCTCTCCTACGATCCGGCATCGCCCGGAGACGGAGCCGGCAGGCTGCAGCAATACGCCGAGGAGTTGCTGGCGATCCTAAAGGACTCTACACGCCTCCGCCTGCGCGCTGATGTCCCCGTTGGCGCATACCTGAGCGGAGGCGTGGACTCCGCGGTCATCGCAGCGCTGGTGAAACAATCCGGCGTATCGAAGCTGACCACATTCTCCGTGCGCTTCGAAGAGCGCGATCTCGACGAGGGATCTTTTCAGGACGAAGCGGTGCGCTACCTGGGGACCGACCATCGCGACATCTGCTGCTCCGGCCACGACATCGGCCAGGTTTTCCCGGACGTGATCTGGCACACCGAGAAGCCGGTATTGCGCACCGCTCCCGCACCGCTTTTCATACTTTCCCGTCTGGTGCGAGAAAGCGGGTACAAGGTGGTTCTGACTGGCGAGGGTGCCGACGAAATCCTGGGTGGCTACGACATATTCAAGGAAGTAAAGATTCGCGCTTTCTGGGCACGCCAGGCGTCTTCCCGGTTGCGTCCCCTGCTGCTCAAGCGGCTCTACCCTTACATACCGCAGATCCAGTCCCAGCCGCCCTCCTATTTGAAGGCGGTTTTCCATATCAATTCCGACGACACTGGAAGCCCGTTCTTTTCACACCTTCTGCGATGGAGGTTGACTTCCAAGCTCAAGGCATTCTTCTCGGACGACTTAAGAGCAGAGTTGGCGGAGCATGACTGCGTTTCCGACATGGAAGCCCAGTTACCGGGCACCTACGCACGCTGGGATCCGTTCACGCGGGCCCAATATCTCGAGACCCGGTACTTGCTACCGGGTTACATTTTGTCGTCGCAGGGCGATCGTATGTCGATGGCACACTCGGTCGAAGGGCGTTTCCCCTTCCTGGACCACCGCCTTGCCGAATTTGCCTCACGACTGCCGCTTCGCCTCAAGATGAACGCACTCCAGGAGAAATTCCTCCTCAAACGGTGCGCCTCTGGCCTGGTTCCACCATCGATCTTGAACCGGCCCAAACAACCGTACCGGGCGCCGGATGCGAGCAGTTTCTTCGGGCCTGCGAGCCTCGATTATGCGAATGCACTCCTCTCGCCCGAGAGCATTCGAAACGACTGCATCTTCAATCCGCTGGCCGTAGAGAAGCTCGTCGCGAAAGCACGCGGCGGCAACATCACCAGCACGGCCGATAACATGGCAGTGACTGGTATTCTCTCCACCCAATTACTGATCGAGCGTTTCATTCACAACTTCCAGCCGGAAACTTCGGATGCCCATTGCCAGCACGCATGACCGTGCCTGCGTCGCCGAATTCCGTGTGGGCGCGACGAAACGATGCGGCCGATGCAATGCCGAAACCACGGAAGGGTTCCTGTGCGTGTCCTGCAGTTCATTCCTCTCACGGCTTGGCGCAAATCATCCGAGCCTGCCATCGATGCCGGCACCTGTTGGAATCCCTGCAGTGCCCTCGCGGCGAAGTTCCGTAGCCACCAAAGTGGGCGGCGTCTGGTGGGAACTGGAGTTCGTGGACGGCAAGATGGTCGTTGGCATCCAAACCAACGAATTAGGGCTCCTGACACGCTTTCTTTCAACATCCATCCTGGACTGCAACTGGAATGGCACCAGCAATCATGAACATCGCTATTCCATCGAGGCACCTTCACGAATTGGCGGCGCTCGTTACGTCCTGCGGACGGGCGACCGCCGGGTGGACACGGCGTCGAACCCGGAGGGAGTCGTGTTGCGGCTACAGGCTCACTTGCATTCACAAATCGCGCGGACCTCGATAAACGGCATCTTCGTTCATGCCAAGGTTCTTCTCTGGAAAAAGATGACATTGGTTTTACCTGGGCTAGCGTCGATGCCGCTCGTGTGCGAGCTCTCACAGCGAGGCGCCATCATTGTTGCCAGTGAGTACGCTGTTTTTGACCGGGATGGGCTAGTTCACCCGTTTCCTAGACGACCGGAAATTCTTCCCGCCGCCATGATTCTCTTCTCGGCATGCGCGCCGGCGAACAGCCGGCAATTGAGGCCCATGACACCCGGCGAGGCCCTCCTTGGACTATTGGGAAACAGCGTCTCGGCGCATATGAGTCCCCACGAAGCGCTTCAGTGGCTCTGCCGGGCCGTAATCCGTACTCCGTCATTTGAATCTTCACGCGGCGAGGAGCGCCATGCCGCCGACGCAGTCCGCAGGTTGTATGGAACTGCGGCAATCGATACGCAAAGAGGTTTTACGCAATGAACATTACGGAAGAACTTAGAACCTTCGTAGTCGAAAACTTTCTCTTCGGCCAGGCTAACGGGAGCTTGTCCGATGACACGTCATTTCTGGAAAGCGGAATTGTCGATTCCACTGGCCTACTGGAATTGATTGGATTTGTCGAGCGGACATACGCCATCCGATTGCACGATGACGAACTAGTCCCCGAGAATCTCGACTCTCTCGCGCGACTTACTTGTTTCGTCAACCGCAAGCTGGCAGAGTCGCAGCCACAACCGCTCTACGCCTGAACTGGAGAAATCGAGTGGCCATCCAAGAATTGCTTCCCACCGAACTGCTGCGCATCGACGCGGACTGTGAAGCCGATCGCATCGTGGCGAGCTTGCGCGACACAGTCTTCCACCAATTAAAGCGGAGAGGCGCGGTGGTTGGCATCTCCGGCGGCATCGATAGCGCAGTCGTGGCATATTTGTGCGTCCGCGCATTCGGCCCCGAACGCGTTCTCGCGCTCTTTACTCCCGAAACGGACTCCTCGCCCGATAGTCTCCGGCTCGGGAAAATGGTGGCCGGCGCGTTGCATGTTCCCTCTGTGATCGAAGATATCAGCCCCATTCTAAAAGGGGCGCGCTGCTACGAGCGGCGCGACGACTCCATTCGCGAAGTAGTGCCCGAGTTTAGCGCGGATTATCGCTGCAAGATTGTCTTGCCGAACCTCATTGACGCAGATCGGTATTCGATCTTTTCGGTAGTCGTGCAGGCGCCGGACGGACAGGCTAAGACGGTCCGCCTGAGTGCGAGTGCGTCACGTGGCATCATAGCCGCCACAAATTGCAAGCAAAGGACACGAAAGCTCGTCGAGTACTACTACGCGGACCTCTTACAGTACGCGGTCGCCGGCACACCCAATCGCCTGGAGTACGATCTGGGCTTCTTCGTTAAGAACGGAGATGGGGCCGCCGACATAAAGCCCATCGCCCACCTCTACAAGACCCAGGTCTATCAACTGGCAACCCTCCTGGGGGTCCCCAAGGAGATCCAGGAGCGCCTTCCGACCACCGATACTTATTCGCTTGCACAATCACAGGAAGAATTCTACTTCTCCCTTCCGCTCGACAAAATGGACCTCTGCCTCTACGGTCGGAATTCAGGAATTTCCGCCGCCGACCTTGCAGGAATCGCGGGACTCAACTGTGAGCAAGTCGAACGCGTTTACAGAATTATCGACTCCCGACGAAAAGCAACCGAGTATCTGCACGCTGCCCCCGTTTTGGTCCAAGCGGTGTAAGAACACGGAGAATCCTATGACGCCAAACAACGTCAGTGATTTCCTCCTGAACGGCAAGCCACCGGATCAGATTGCCCTGCGGATGATCGGGCGAGATTACTCTTACGGCGAGCTCGATAACGCTGCATTCTCTGTCGCTGCCTATCTTCACCGGATCTCCGCGACCAAGGGAGACCGGGTTATTCTTATCGCCGAGAACAGCTTTTTCTGGGTGGCTGCTTACCTTGGAATTATGCGGGCGGGTTGTGCATGTGTGCCGCTGGTTCCAACACTGCCCCACGAGATTCTGGATTACATCCTGGAAACGACCGGCGCAACTGTCGTCTTCGCGGACGGCCGGGTCGCGCTCCAAAATAAGGCATCCTTTAAGAATTGTCATGTCGTGACTGCAGCCCTGCTGCCAGGGTCGCGCGAATACTGTGGAAAACTGCCGCCAGTCGAGGCCACCGACCTCGCGGCCTTGATGTTCACCTCGGGCTCGACCGGACAGCCTCGCGGCGTCATGGTGTCTCATGGCAATATCATTGCCAACACCAACTCAATCGTGGAGTACCTCGAGCTCACGGCCGCGGACCGCATGATGACGGTGTTGCCGTTTCACTATTGCTTCGGCGCCTCATTGATGCACACCCATTTTCGCGTGGGAGCCAGCCTGGTCATCGACTCCCGCTTCATGTATCCGGAAATGGTGCTGCAGCGCATGATCGATACGCGCTGTACGGGCTTCGCAGGCGTGCCCAGCCACTATCAAATCCTGCTGCAACGCTCCAGTCTCAGCCAGCGACAATTCCCCGATCTTCGGGCCGTACAGCAGGCCGGTGGACCGCTAGCGCCGCACTTCATTCGCGAGTTGCGTGCCGCACTACCCGGGACGAAGATCTTCATCATGTATGGACAGACGGAGGCGACCGCCCGACTCTCCTATTTGCCCCCCGATCTCATCGAGGCCAAGCTTGGATCGGTGGGGAAAGGTATCCCGGGGACGAAACTGTCTGTGCTTAACGAGTCGGGGGACCCCGTTCGACCGGGTGAAGTCGGCGAGATCGTCGCGCAGGGCGAGAACGTAACCGGCGGCTACTGGCGGGCCCATCTCGAAACTGCGGCGGCCTTTCGCAATGGGAAACTCTACACGGGCGATCTGGCCACGGTTGACCCGGATGGTTTCATTTACGTGGTCGGCCGCTCCAAGGACTTCCTGAAATGCGCGGGAAAGCGAGTGAGCTGCCGCCAGCTCGAAGAACAGGTCCTCCGGTTTGAGGGAGTCGTGGAAGCCGCGGTGGTCGCTATGCCGGATGCCATTCTGGGTGATGCTGTCAGGTTGTTCGTTGTCGCGCGCGACGGCGATGCAGCTCACTTTTCGGAAAGTCTCCGGCGGTACTGCCGTAGCGTGATGCCTCCTTCCCTGGTTCCCAAGGAGATCGTGTCTATGGAGTTCCTGCCCAAGAACAGTGCCGGCAAGATTCTCAAGGAGCAGTTGAAGCGAGATGCAGAGACAGGGAATCCACTGCGGCCTGGCTAGACTCTATCGCCGGCTTCAAAACTCCGTGGTGAAGGGGCGCTATACCCCGGTCACGATGGCCGAGTATCTGCGGACGCTCGGCGCCGAAGTAGGCGAGGGCTGTTTCATCGGTCCCACCGATATTGAGCTGGAGATCAATCCGCGACACCTCAAAATTGGAAATCATGTGGCGATGGCCAGTGGAGTTACGTTCGCGACCCAGGACGGCACGCCCTGGTTGTTTCAGGATCGGATCCCCGACATTCCTGCGGACGACAAAGTCATCATCGAGGACAACTGCTTCATCGGGTATCGAGCCATCCTGTATCCGGGCATTCGTATCGGGCCGAATTCGGTCGTCGGAGCGGGCTCTGTGGTGGTCTCGGACGTGCCCCCAAATACGCTCGTGATGGGCGTCCCCGCACGTCCTTTTGGCGCGATCGAGAAGTACCGCGAGAAGTGTGTGGAACGATGGAAGCGGCAACGACCCCCCGGCGTCACGATCGAGACGGCGGAAACATGGTGGAGCAGCCGCCATCTCACGGCGAACCGCGAACTTCTTCGCAAGCACCTCCTGACCCTTTTCCAGCAAGAACTCGCCTGAGGTTGGAATATGACAGATAACGTTTCTACTGCCTCCTCAGTTGAACTTACTGGCACCGTTCTTCGCGACGAGGAACAACTGCAACTGCTCCTTCCCGAGTGGGGTGACCTGTTTTCCCGCTCTGGCTGCACTAATGTGTTCTTGAGCGCGGAGTGGATGCATGAATGGTGGGTGCACTATGCGAAGGGTCGATCTCCGTTTCTGATCGCACTGCGAAATTCCGCGCAACGCCTGGTGGCGATCGCTCCATTTTGTCTGGGGCCGGCACATCCGAAGCTCCATGCCTTCCGCGAACTTCGTTTTTTTGCCAGCTGGGGAGTAAGCTCCGATCATCTCGACCTGCTGATAGAGCACGATCTCGAGGCGTCTGCTGCCCGGCAGACTGCCGGCATTCTCCTGGAGCACCGGCACGAGTGGGACGTTCTGATCCTGGACGATTACGACTCCGACTCAAAAACCATGATCGAGTTCCGCCTGGGATTGAGGCTCGCCGGCTTGCGGGAGCGAGTCATGGATCGTAAAATCTGTCCTTACATCCCACTGCCGGAGTCTTTTGACACTCTTCTGGCTGGCCTAAACAGCAACTGGCGCCGGAACTTCCGTCACGGCTTGCGTATGTTGGAAGTGGCGGCACCTTTCCATCTCTGGACGTTGACGGACCCAACCTCCATTCAACAGCGCTTTCGTGAGGCAATGAACCTTCATCATTCGCGTTTCTCGGTGCGCCGCGAAGAGAGCAGGTTCCTGGATGAGGCACAGCAAGCCTTTCATGCCGGCGTAATCCCCCGCCTCGCTGCCCGAGGTTGGGTGAGGCTGTATCTTCTCGAGGTGGGCGACCACGTTGTGGCAGCCTACTACGGCTATTCTATGTCGGACCGCTTCCTCGCCTTCCAGAGTGGAATCGATCCGTCGTGGTCGCGGTTCAGCGTGGGCCTGATCATAGTGGGGCTCGCGATCCGCGAATCGATTCGCGATGGGCACGTCGAGTTCGACTTTCTGCGAGGAAGTGAACGCTACAAGTTCCATTGGACTAAACACACGCGCGAGACGCTTAACAGCCGGTTCTTCAACTCAGGCCTGGCCGGTTCAACGCTCTTCCTGGTGGCGGGTCTGTTTACGAAGTGGGCAGCGGTGCGGCACCAACTTCGCCTCCGAATCGAAAAACACCCGGCAATCAATCGCCTTGCCAGGCGACTCTTAGCAATCCAGAACTAGCCATGCGTCCCGTCCTGTGGATCGGAATCTCGCTGATTATCGCGATTCCGGTGATTCTGCTGTGCGTCAGGAGTCGAAACGTTCAACCGCTGCCAGACCGGACGCACGTGGTGTTCATCGGTGCATCCATTGGCCAGGCGTGGAACTTAGGCCAATGGTCCGTTCGCGTAAATGAGCCGCGCTTCGCGGTGGAGTCGCTGGCCGAGTGGCAGTTCGACAAGACCCGCGCTGTCGAAGCTGTGATGCGGCGGCCATCGATGAAGTTCGAGCTTTCTCGCACCTATCTCAAATCGATCTTTCAGCCACCAGCGAAACCCGACGTCGTGATCCTGAAGGAGTGCTCAGCTTACTTTCCCGGTCCCATCGCGACCTATCAGGAAAGCATTCGCAGGTGGACGACACGCCTGGAAGAACAGCAAATTCGAGTTGCGCTCGCCACCGTCGTACCGGTTACGGCTTATCGGGCGGCGCGGGATCCTGGAAAACAGGAAGGACTGCTCGCGTTCAATCGTTGGCTAAGAGAGTTCGCTCAGCAGCGTGGGTACCAGTTGATTGATCTCGAGGGCGCACTTCGCGACAAACATTCCGTATCCTATCTTCGAGACGACCTGGCCGCGCCCGACGGGTCCCACCTGACCGGCCACGCCTATCAGATACTCGACCAGGTCCTACGGGACGCGCTCCGTGGCGCCGTCACAACTAGCAAGGGCAATCTTGAATGAACGTCTGGAAATACTGCCGGGCCAAGTATCAGCGCTTAAGGCAATTCATCGAACACGCATCGTACACACCGTTCACCTATCCTGAATACCTGCGACGATGTGGCGCGCGGGTTGGAGAGAACTGCTTCATTGCGTCCACTGGAATGGAAATCGGCATCGAACCGTACCTGTTGAAAATTGGAGACCGCGTCGTTATAGAAAGGGATGTAGCCGCTTTGACCCACGACGGTGCGGCCTGGGTGTTCCGCGATCAGGTGTCGGATCTCCAGGTCTACGGACCAGTCGTGATTGAGGACGACTGTCGCATTGGACGCGGCTCCCTTCTCTGTCCCAATGTTCGAATCGGTCGCGGCTCAATTGTCAAACCGGGGTCCCTGGTCATCTCGAATGTGCCGCCAACGACCATCGTGGCCGGTGTTCCAGCACGGGCGATTACCCCTCTCCCTCCGAATCGGAGCGAACCTAAGTAAGTCTTCTGCCCGGAGGCTTCGTATATGGGAAAGCAATCCAAGCCCGTATTCCTATCCCCTGAGGACGACAGGATTCTGCGCGAATGGATTCGATGCGCAGAAGAACAGCAACTCAGGGCGGAGCGTGCCCGAATCATCATCCTCGCGTCTGAGCGTTACAGTACCCAGCAAATCGCGCGAGCGCTGGGTATCAGGTCAGCTAGAGTGTCGAAGTGGCGGACTCGTTTTGCCGCAGCAGGTCTGGCCGGGTTGGAGAGCTTAGCGAAACCAGGCAAACCACGGCAATATGACGAGACCATCGATAACCGCATTCTCGCCCTTGTGGATCAGCCGCCTCCCGGGTCCGAGCGGGTTTGGAACGGCCCGCTGCTGGCACAGGTCCTGGGCAATGTGAGTGTCGATTACGTCTGGAAAGTTCTCCGTAAGCACGGCATAAAACTTCGTAAACACAACCCGCTGGATGTGGAGACTCGTGCTTTCGTTGTGGCGCGGTCCGTAATGCTTTTAGGTCTCTATCTCAGCGGCAAGGCATGCGCATTCCTGATCGGCACATCCGATGGCGGCTCATTACCTGCGGGAAATCAGGGTTTTGTCCGGGCTCCCAGCCTTGAAGCAGCCAGCAAGCTAAGGGAGAGTGGAGGATCCAGGGCGCTGACACTGTTGGACGTCTTGCGATGGGCAGTTGGCCTGGCGGAAAGACACGGCTACAGCGGCCGGAGTCTCTACACACTGGAGGCCTTCCTGTCGGAAGCCCGCTCCTGGCAGACCGGGGGAGAGGTGCATGCCTTCGTTGTGGGAACCCCGGCACGGGGCCATCCCGAACTGCATGTCCACACACTGCTCACCTTCGGAGCATTTAGAGAACAATTTCGAAGCTGGTTGTCAATCCTTACTGAGGGTTCGCGCTTGCAGGCATCGGGGGAAGTTTCGGGTTTTGCTACGGCGGTCGAGAGCTTCGTGGCTGCCCAGACAGCCGGGAGTCAGGCAGCCTTCGAGTGGCATTCCCGCGGGTCGTTCGGCACCGTCGTGCAAAGATTGCCGGCAGGAGCCACCTGATCCGGACCTAGCGGGTCGCACTAATCGGGTTCACAGAATCCCTTGCTACTTTCATAAATCAGACCGACAATATTACCGAAACATCCCGGGCTGAGATTGGTGGCGCGCGGAAAATCCCCACTAATCGTAGATGCACTGGCGTCTCTTTGAGAGGATTCATGCATTGTCCGATGGAACTCGTTCTCTCAGGCTTTTTCGGTTCCAGATGGCCCGCCATCGAACACCTTTTTTCTACGGGCGGCGCGATCGTGACCCGATGTGGCGGAACCCCCGCGGAAGTAATGACGTATTGCGGCCGCGTATCTCCCTGTGTACTGATCGTCAACGACATGTTCTTTCAGGACCTCGATATTGACACTTTCTGTTACGCAGTTGAGTCCGAACGAGCGATCCATGTCCTGGTGGCGCTAGAGGAAGACGATGATTTCCGGTGCGAACGACTCATCCGGATGGGCTGCGCCGGGATACTGAACCGGGAAATGAACGAACAACAGGTTCTGCACGCGCTTGAAGTGGTCGCCGCAGGCGAATTGTGGCTGAGCCGCAAGCAGCTCGGCAGCATCATCCGAAAGATGCTGATCGAGTCCAGACACCGTCTCACGCTTCGCGAAAGCCAAGTCCTTAACCTTGTGTCGGAAGGCTTGAAGAACTCGGAGATTGCCGATCGACTGTTTGTCAGCCCGGAAACTATACGCTGGCATCTCCGCAGTCTCTACAAGAAGATGGGCACTCACGATCGCTTCAGGATAGCGATACATTCACGCCTGATTCAGGAACCGGCATCCCCCTCCATCTGCCAATCGTAGTCCGCTTACAAGGCTCTCCGTCACATCTACTGCAGTGGTAGCGTTATGACAATCACACGAGCGTGCGTCAGTTTGGTGGTCTGTCTCTGGCTGGCCCAAGATCGTACCGATTCCGCGCTTCGGATATTTGAGACTCACGAAGGGTCAACCGGCGCCACTGGAGACCCTTCGATCTCGCCTGGAGGCATCGTGAATTGCGCCAGCCTTTCCACCCGTATCGCGCCATCGACTTGGGCGTCGATATTTGGGACGAACCTGGCATCAACGGTTCGTTCCTGGAGCGATGCGGACTTTTCCGACGGCGCCTTGCCCACCAATCTTGACGGTGTTTCCGTCCGATTCGGCGGTAACCCCGGATATCTTTCGTACATAAGCCCCACGCAAATTAACGTGCTTGTCCCTGCTGACGGGCCCCGGGGCGATGTTGAGGTTCGTGTCGTGCGTGACGGCATCGCGAGCCAGCCGGCACACGTTATGCAAGCCGAAATCGATCCAGCGCTGTTTGTGTTCCGGACAGACGGGCCCACGTATGCGGCCGCGACACACCTCGACGGCGCTCCCGTGGGCCCACTCGAGCTATATCCCGGAGCTCAGTCCCGACCTGCAGAACCGGGGGAGACGCTCATGCTCTTCGGCAACGGCCTGGGCGGCACCAATCCTCCCCTCTCTCCATCCCAGCTCGTCCGAACGGCCGCTGCCTTGGCACTGCCCGTGACCGTCCGCATCGGCGGCCAGACTGCCAGTGTCGCGTATGCAGGCCTCGTGGCTCCCGGAGTCTATCAGGTCAACGTGTCGATGCCCGATGTGTCCGACGGCGATCAACTGGTCGTGCTGGAAACCGGTGGCCGTGAGACGCAAACCGGTCCGGTGATCTCCGTCAAGCGTCCCACCAAAGCTCCGTCCTCAGCGATCGTTATTGACCACCGCACTACCGATATCACTCAGATCCCCAAGAACTGGATTGCACGTGCACGGGACAGCCTCAAGTTGTACTATGGCCACACCTCCCATGGCACACAGATCACCAACGGACTGCTGAGACTGGAGTCGCAATTGGGCGCCGACTACGCCGTGGCGGCGGGTCAGCAGTTGCCATCTCGGTCTGGCGCGATGGCCATCATGGAATCCGGCACATACGACTGGGACCCGGACTTCTATCCCACCGTCCCACGAATCTTGAGCGCTAACCCGGAAATCAACGTCGTGATGTACATGTGGTGCAGCCAGCCAGGTGGCATCGGATGGGAGAAGTTACTGGACGCCTATATTGCGGGCATGCAGACCCTCGAGCGCCAGTATCCCCTGGTGACATTCGTATACGCCACCGGACAGGCACAGGACAAGGACTGCGCGGGCTGCGTCCGGCAGAGATTCAATGAGCGGCTGCGGCAGTTTGTGTTGGCCAATAATAAAATCCTGTACGATTTCGGTGATTTGGATGCATGGTACGACGGGCAAATCCAGACCTATGCGACACCCAATTGGTGTGGCGCCTATGGGTGTACGCCCAACGCGGCTATTCCCACCGAACACGCGCAATGGGGCGGTGGCGATTACAACAATCCTTGCGGCCACGCGAACTACGGCAGTTGCGACAACAAAGGTCGCGCCATGTGGTGGCTTCTAGCCCGAATCGCCGGATGGAGCGGTCCGACCGTTCCTGCCCACGCAATGCCGTGAACCAGATCTCCTCTTTTCCTCCTCGCACTTCAGTGCGCGATCGGCAACCGCGATGAACGCCGCCGGCTCGCGCCAGTAATTTCCTCCCGCATTGCCAAACTCCCATCCCCGACGGGCGTTTGGCCCCACATTAATTCCTACACCTCCTTTCCAGGCCCCAGAAAGAATCGCACTCTACGCAGTCGTTGTGGTGCGCGTAACGTCCGGAAAGTTGAGGATGCGACTCGCAACAGGCATGAGTGGCGCTTCGGATCACATCCTCGCGCTTATGCGCGGTTGTTCCCGCGCCAAGCCCACG
>Ga0105239_10001722_pt1 | contig 28818 bp, 34 predicted proteins | sample KBSC44metaG_FD_92761 | JGI IMG/M metagenome (GOLD analysis project Ga0105239, IMG submission 92761) | Corn rhizosphere microbial communities from Kellogg Biological Station, Michigan, USA - KBS C4-4 metaG | ecosystem: Host-associated > Plants > Roots > Rhizosphere > Soil | place: Michigan, USA...
GAAGCCGATAACGGTTGAACCAGCTGCCACGGTGAGTGTAGTCTTTGCGGTACATGCAACAATCTTGGGACCATCAGAATTTGTCACTCATTTGGAAGATATCCGACTTACTGATCCAACGATTGCGAGTACTTCTCCGCTCACTATAGTCCATTTGCGACCAAAGATGTCCGAGGCCGACCCACCAAGACTGAATGACACGGAAGACGCGATGGACCAGCCTCCCACGATCCAGGTGATGTTCGCAGTGTCACCATCAAGATCTGTTGCAATAGGGACAAGAATACTTGTGACCAAGACAAAGCCACAGGAGATTGGGCAAACATACGAAAGAGACAACGACTGTGTAGTGGTTAACATGCTGTCTGGAGCAAGTTGCAATCAAGCTGAACCTACCAGCACAGCGAGTATTGTGGCCCATGTCATTCGCTCAGCATGTTCAGGATTCTCCTCGAGGGCGGCGCGATGCGGATCATCCAAATCGGTAGGAATATAATCGTGACGCACATGGCGTGCTGTTGACCTTGGAGGCTCAGTGACCTCAAGGTGTGTGCCATCCATCTTCTCCTGAGACATCTTGTAGACTGCAAAAGTCCAGCCCAGATCAGTCAATCAGTCAAGGATAAAGAATTGAGAGGCAAAGAAGAGGGAAAGCAAATCGAGATCGTCTGGGTTTGGGCTGAAGGTCAACAAAGCCTCAGTCTGGAGTAATTAGTGATACTTGTGGACAGGACCCGTGTTCTACTTAACAACTTTGAACCCACAGGGGACAACCCCTCCACTTGTCGAAGCCCTCAACCCGCAAAGGCTAAGTCTGGGGCCGTGGGTGCAGGGGCACCCAGATCCACCGTCTCGCGTGGAACAGGAATATTAGCTCGAAAAATGGCGGGTCCAGGAGGCCCATGGAGGTCGACTCTATTTTGCATATCACGTTGGTATTTTGCATATACTTGGCACGGCGCTAGATGGCACCTTTCCATGATAGGACATAGTTTTATTAGCGCCATGCTATTAAAACTTAGCGTGCACTAAGGTTGAAATACTGGAAACTTATAGCCCAGCGGGCCGGAATAAATCGTTCTAAGTGAGACTAGTGGTTTAGTGTGCAGATGCGCTAATGTCACTGGCGCGCTTCTAACGGATGATCTAAACCAGGCAGGGAAAGGTATCATATCCTGGATATGCAAAATAAAAGTGAAATCTGCAAAATACTTTGGTGAAGTCGACCTAGTCTAAGCTTGCTCTCAGGCGGCGGACTGCCCCCTTTATCCGGCAATTTCCTGCTGACCCCAGACTCGAAAAAAATAGTGCGCCCGAACTAACAAGCAACTACCGGGGTAACCTGACTCTGTCCCTGAGCTTCCATTCCGCAAGACAACACGGGTCGAGAAGCCCACGAATGTTAGTATCATTTATCATTTGTTGCTGTCCTTCCACCTGTGCTCGGCATTTAGAGAGGTTGCTGGGGCTCCAGATCCCACCAACCCTCCCCACCACAGACAAAAACATACTCGTATTCACGTGGGTTCTCATCTTCATTGTAAAGCTCCTTGAAAGTTGGAACAAGTTGTGCGCGGCATGATCTGCCCTCTCTCAACGCGGCAAGCGGAGGTCTCTGCCTTGCCAGGAAGGTTATGTGGGAGGCCTTATCTCGGTTTTCAAGGCCATTTGTGCGAATTACCATCGAGGAACAACATACGAGTACGATACCTACCCGGATTCGAGCGAGATGCTAAGTAGAGAACAATATCTCTACTCCCCTTTCTACGGAGTGCCATGAAATCTCAATCAGCCTCTTCAACAATGCTAGCTCAGCAACTCAGCATGGCTGGAGACATCCCCAGTTCAAGTTGTTGACATTTTGCAGGTTGTCAGCCAATCCTAGTAAGTTCGCTTCTAGATTATTCATTCTCAAGGTTGGAAGTATGCCGCACCAACGTAGTCTCTCTCGCGTTGAGAGGTTCATGGAGCAGGTACGGAATACATTATTAGATAATTCACAGTGAGCCCACTAAGGGACATTAGCGAATCTCAAAATATGGATGATCAACCCATCAGTCGGGATTCAAGGTCTCACGACTAACAGCCCCGGGTTCTTCGTTAGGCTCTCCCATCAAAGTTCACGTGGCAGTCAAAATTGAAAGTCTGGACCAGGCTGGTGGGCCACGTCCAGCCTATGATAAGGTTACCACTGTTCCGGTTCAAATGGAAAGTCGTCCGTTGTAGAACATTTGTGCACTTTCATCCCTCGAGTCGTAAGTCCCTCTCTCCATTGGCCCCACCGCCACTATATTCTGGGGAAGGAAGCATCAAACTGCCACACTGTCACACCTGTTCGACAATTTTATTGAACAACGTCTAGGGGATAGATCAATCTCCGCGACGAAGTTTCGATTTCACTCTCTTGATCAACGGGATGTAGAAGAACTCCCGATTGATTTGGGGTAGGAACATGGAGACATGCCCCACATACATGCGGGCTCTTCAGTAATCTGATCAGTCGTCGGCTTCCGGTATGTTGAGCCTTTCCCAAATCACTTATGGCAACGCTGGAGCAGAAAAGATCCTTGCATGCGAACATACCAGGAAGACGATCCTCTAGCGAGCCCAAAAAAGTTCTGGAAAGTTTTGACACCTCTCAAGCATAAGAGGCGTGCTTTCAGGACCGATGATCGCCACTATATCTGGTCCAATCACTGGGACCATTTGATAGCAGCTCATAATAATTCGGAGAAACCGTTCCATATCAACAATGGCCACTCTGCAGCTGAGTATCTTATCCGGCTCCTCGCTACAATCTTACGACATACAGTTCCTTGTGATCCCACCAAATTTGCTCCGTTCGACTCAACCTTGCTCCAGTGCAATCTTTGCGTTAGATCTGGGGACCATGAAGCCTCGACGGTGATACCACCCTCACTTAAGGCATAAAAGAGTCTACCCTTGTGGCTACTCCGAGACGCACCATGGCTTTGTCTGAGCCCGTCATTGGCCGTCGATTAATGAAGTCTTCCGTCAAACTTCGGATAATGACGGCAAAGACGATCTCATAACAAGAGATGTTACAAGTGACTCGACGCTTCGGCTCCTTGAACAGGTTACCTCGAACCACATCCGACATGGCCAAAGTCTTTGTTTGACATTGGAACCAGCAAAATCCGTTACACTCCTATATAGCTACAATGTCGGGGTGGATGCTATGATTTCTGGCGGTCTAAACCCGTCACTTGCCGCATATGAGGGTCTGGGCTGGTGGCAAGCGGCAGGTTTTCTGAATTGTGATTTTTCCAGACGACTCCTGTTGAAGAGTAATTGGTGCAGTTGGGAAAATTCAATTTCGTCTGCTTACAGCGAGCATCCGAACATCTCACTCTATGACTTGGGTCCGCGCCTGCTGAGGTGTCTCGGTCACTGACGCAGCGAAAAGCAACCATGTCGCCACTCATGTCCCTACGCAGACCATCAAAGCGTAGCTTGAACCAGGATGTTTCTGACGCTAAAGGTCATAAAGGTGTCGAGAATGGCCAATATCCACGAAAGCAGTGTGTCATTCTGGCCAACTCGTCGAAACTTTCACTGAATGGGAGATCCCTTTTCAAGTATCACTTTAACGATACCATGCCGGAGACTCTTTGCTTCACCCCGGGCTCCTCAGACGCTTTCTTATACCAAGAAGCCCACAGTATACACATGTGAAAAGTTTACAAATTGAAGGGTGAGCAATTCACCGAGCACCTCTTGAACAGGATGAAACGCATGGCCTATGGAGGGACCACTGGCCATGACCTGACATCGCCTTACATTACATTCCATAACCTCACTACCAGGTGTTCTGCTATGTTTGCTCACATACTCTAGATACATCAAATGCCAAGGTACCTAGGTAGGTAGATAAAACTTAATGACCAATGTGCACAATAATGGTAGGAGACTGTCCCACATACGTTTGGGCTATGTGAAGGCTCGCCTACAGCCTTGTCTGAAAGGCCCCACATTCGCTCTGTTACCTCTATTTTGGAGACAGGTGCCACGTTGCATTGCATCTCTTCCTCATTCTCTGACTCCTCAGACGACAACCTCGGCCAAGTGGTATGTCTTTTTGTTGTAAGCGAAGGTTTCCCCCCACATGAGATATGCTTCCGCGTACATCGCCGTGATGTTTTGGGTACTTGAGATGTTGTCTCTCACTCCAGCGACTGTTTATCTTTGCCAGACGCAATATATCCCCGAAATCTCAAAGAACAGTCCAGAAATGGGAGTCATGAACGCACAGGATTTCTCGCTGGTGAAGTCAGTACTCACGGCTTCGCCTCGAAGTTTATTGGCCATAGCGATCGCCATTCTTATCGCAGCCCCTGTTGTCTGGGTACTTGCCGACTATGTCCGAATTCTCCGACTTCGTCAAAGGATGCCTCCGGGCCCGTTCCCGCTGCCACTGGTAGGGAATTTCTTCGCCATCCCAAAGGTCAAGCCGTGGATTGCATGGGAGAAATGGGCCGAGTATTATGGGAATCCAATGGTCACTGTATGGAACGGGCATCGTCCTATCATCATGTGCAATGATATCTGGACAATCTCGGACCTTCTGGACAAGCGCGCAAGCATATACTCCTCGCGTGCGAGGATGGTCGTGATGGGAGATTGTCTAAATCAGACAACCTCTAATCAAGTCTGCCAGGTCTATGGCGACCAATGGAGATTACATCGGAGGCTAATGGTGAGTTGGCCGCGATAGCTTGGAGCACGCGGAACTGATTGGCGACGAAGCATACTATCGTAGGATCTCAAGCAGTCAGAAGCCACAGGACTTTCCAAAGCAATGAATCGAAGATCTTGGTTCGGGACCTCCTGGAGAAACCTAACGACTTCGTCATGTCGATCGAACGATATTCTTGCTCCGTGGTGTCCATCATCGGCTGGGGCCGGCGCATCGACCGGATGAATGACTACGTAGCCCAGTGTGCCCTCGGATTCATGGAAGGCGTAGACTACATTATTCCAGGCATCTTCATCATGGAAGCGGTCCCATTTCTTGCCGACCTGCCCGGATGGATCTATCCCTTGCCCTCCACGATCCTCAACAACGCGAAGCGTTTCCAGCGCTACTTTTATGCCTTGTGCAAGGAAGGAAGTGCCATCCGCGCGGACAACTTTGCACGGAGACTATTGAAACAGCAGGAGAAGACAGGCTTGAGTAATGAGGAAGTTGCATGTATGACCGCCAATCTTATTGGAGGTGGTGTGGATACTACCAGCAGTTCGATGATCAGCTTCATCCTTGCGATGTGCGTTTTCAAGGACAAACAGCAAAAGGCACAGGAAGAACTTGACCGTGTTGTCGGCAGGGACCGCAGCCCAGACTGGTCAGATGAGGCATCACTTCCCTACGTCAGTGCTCTCGTGAACGAAGTTCTCCGATGGCGAACAGTCACGGTTCTTGGTGGCATTCCCCATGCCCCCATCCAGGTATAATGAAGTGCAATTTTATACTCCCCTTGCTATACAATAGCCCCCCCTTTTCCTAGCAACCTCCACTATTATTTGTACGCATAAAATCTCTAACTTCCACCGGTGTCCACCAGGACGATGAATACCGAGGCTACCTGATCCCGAAAGACACATCCATCACGGGCAACGTGTGGGCCATCCACCGCAACCCGCGAGAGTTCCCCGAACCAGACACTTTCCGACCCGAACGCTTCCTCAACGGTCTCGAACGACCATACCCCAACAAACAAGGCCACAATGCCTTTGGCTGGGGCCGCCGCGTGTGCCCCGGCCAGCCTCTCGCCGAGCAAGGTCTTTTCATGACCATCGCCCGTATCCTTTGGGCTTACAACATGGAACCAGGCCTGGATGAGAATGTAAGTCAAGTCTCTGCCAAGAATGCGCACCCTCAGAAGCCATTCAGGACCGCTCCCGCTCCCTTCATCACTGCAAATGACCCCAAGAATTCCTTGCCTCCCCGGCGATCCCTGTCCCCATTGACAGAAAGCCCTGAAACATGACATGGCCCACTCCAAAGCACACCCAACCACTCATCTCCGTTCAGGCTCCAATCAACTGACTCACCCGTGACCCTCCAAAAAACAGGGCAACGAAATCCCACTCGACATCTTCGCGTACACGAAGAGTGAAAACATGCGGCCCGAGCCCTTCAAAGCACGATTCACGCCACGCACGCCTCGCATAGCCGAAATAATTCTCGAAGATGCGCGGGTCGCGAGGGATGAGCTGCGCGTCTACGACGGGGAGTCGAATTTGACCCTTGAGAGCGTTGGGTGATGCGCGATCTAGGGTGAGAGAGTGAGTCTGCTTCAGGGTCTGTGAGGCTCTTGGAATGAATCAAGATTCAAGGGCCTTGTGGTATAGAATGTGTGACATAGCGCCTCGTCAGCAGACCCTGGATGGGTGGCGATAGATCGAAGATAGAGCGTTTGACACGTGCTCTGAGCGTTCTGGATCTGTAATGAAAGAATTCACCAGGGGAGGGGCCGAGCAATGCGAAAGCATAATCAGCATAGAATTCTAAAATCACAAAACCAACAAACATGCATTTTCTATCGATACCCTCTGTCTGAACACGTCTGTGCATCTGTGCATTGTAGAGACGTCGTTTGGCCAAGTGGGGATCTCGCGTATGCGGCTTGGACTTAGGTGGACAGCCTTGCCAAGCCCCAACTCCCAGCTGGCGAGGCTTTACCAGAATATCTCTTGGCACTCACAGCGCTCAACAACCACCGAAAAGTGAAGCCTCCCCCCCAAAGCATTGGCTAAAACCCAGCTAGACCTGCCTAAAGCAGCAGAAATAATTAAATTCATATATATTTATCAACTCCGAAAAATACTCCAATAATGTCCGATGATTGATTGCGGCATGGCGCTGCTATATCCCGAGTTAAGGTGGGAGGTTATAGGACTGGGGGTCGAAATCGTGTTAATCACCAGTCTGCGACGTACTCTTCTCCTTCCGCAGAAGAGACGGCACGGCCTCGAGAACTGATTTGGTCCCTGGATGGACTCTACCTAGCAACTGATCTGAGAAGGTTAACTCCGATGTAGGGTTGGTGCAGGTGGTTGGTTTCCAGGGCCATTTCCTTTTTTGCCGTTTTTGGGGTGCCTGAGGTTGCCTGTTCAATTCACTGACGGGACAGTTGTTTTTGGAGCTCGCTGGTGCCTGAATTTTGGTGCGTGGGCGCCGGTGAGGTGTTGGGCTTGTGGGCTCGCCAAGAGCTAGGACTCGGTGAGTTCGCCAAGCAGTGAGCTGGACTGTAGGGAGTACCTATACAGGAAGAGTAGGGGCGGTGCGTTACGTGGTGGGCTTACGTTCGCGATTTCCAATTGTAGGTCGTGGAGGGGCATGGTCTGGAGCATTGGTTGAAAGAGTCGGAAATCGCCCGAAAGTTGATACACTACCACAAACCAAATCTTGACCTGAGAGCCGACCATTAATGCCCGTGCATAAACCGAAGACCGCATGCAACCAGGTGATGTTTTGAAATTAGTGTGCCCTAACCTCATGCCGTGTCCATAGCATCACCATTTGTCCCATTCGTCTCCTTCGTACCATTGGTGGCAAAAGTGACATCTCCGCTGTCACTGATGAATTGTTTCTCATACTCATTTACCAGCTTGATGGACCGTGCAGGGTCGTAGAATAACTTGTAACTTCGCTGTACATCATCAATGCTGACTTCCTTTGCCTTTCTTTTCTGGCTCAACAACGTTGAAGTGGTGATGATGTTACTCGCATACCGTAGACCTGACTCCTGCCCGATCTTTGTGAGAAGAGCCAGCGCGTCGGGAGACAGGTCAACCTCCTCTTCTTGTGCTCGAATCGCAATAATCTGAGAAATTTCTTCTGGTGCATATGGTTGAGTGCTGATGATTACAACCCGGTCCAGGAAATCAAGAGGGAGGCCATGAGGGGACCTGTAATTGGTTCCTCTGATGCGAGCATTTCCTCTATTGCTGGCCATGATGACAATGGGAGCCAGGTCGGCTTCAAGGGCTCGATTGATGTAGGAATAACATTCAATATCAAGCATGTGAACCTCATCAATGAAGAGCACACCAGGGATGATCTCCGCTTTACCTTCCTCCTTCCACTCAGCCACCTTTGTGTTGATCTGATCTCGAACCTCGCTTCGAATTTCACCAGTATCTCCGGAGAAAAGAGCTAGAAAGCCCTGTGTACGAGAATTGATGACATCAATCTCATGAAGACTCACAGTGTGCACGACTTCCTTCCGGACCTGGAGCTCGCCTTCAGGGCATTGGACAAATTTTGTGTCAGCGCCCATGGCGTCGTAGTCTCTTGACCTAGTGTAAGATCTGCCAAGTTTGACGATTTTGCCTGAAGATTTGTCTATGGAGATGACGTCTCCAGCCATGACTCTCTCCTTGGTCATCGAGTCAATCATCTTGGTTCCCATATCGTAAACGGTTTCCATGTCAGTAGTTTTGATGGTCAATTTGCCTTGCTTGTTGCCCTAGTAAACTTGTCAGACACGGCGGCTTGTGCCTAAGGGATATCTTACACCAGAGACGCTTCTGTCAATTTGAATCTCGACAACTTCTCCCTCGATTATTTCACTCTCTTCCTTTATCCTAACGCCAATGGATTTGCGGAAAGCCTGTGTCAGGGCTTCTGTTTTCGACATTTCTAGGGAAAAGATTTCGGAGGAAGCAAGGAGGGTGAATGGGACATCAGAGCCCAGAGATTGCGCCATTGCCATGGCGATGGCAGTCTTGCCTGTACTTGGTGGGCCGGCAATCAAAACTGCTCTTCCTGCAATCTTTCCATCTTTAACCATCTGTAGAATGACAGCAGCAGCTTTGCGGGCCTTCTCTTGACCAATTAATCCCTGCGAGGAGCCTCTTGGTTCGAGGGTCGCGAGATCGACACCAAGGCCGCGGATGTGGGAATGGGCAGCAATCAGGTTGAGGCCACGGACTTCTCGACTCTCCGAGACGGTGGTAATGGGCTAGAAGGGTCAGCAGGGGTGGACAAAAGTAGACCTTGGAGCAACATACCGCAGCCATGGTGGGCTGGATTCTGTTTTGGATGGCAAGGGAGGTGGGCAAAATTTCAAGGTTGCGACTGAGCACACATGCGGTGAACGTGAGAGGAGGAGTTGTTTCGCGAGAAAATGCCAGTAAAAGGACGTCGTCACGCGAGAAAATTGGTTACCTACTATAGGTAATAATATATTAGTTGAAAGGTGGTTGAATTGGGGATCTCTCTGAACCACCAGTTCCAGACTACTGAATGGAGCACAACTGTGAGCCGGGCCTTCAGAATAAAATCCCCAAACGCGTCTTGATTAGTGGGGTCCTAAGCGACGCTATCATTGGACAATAACGATCGTCAGCATGTAGCCTTGTCACGTGTCTGATGGGGAAGCACGACCGAAGAAGGTGCGGTCACACGTTACACGCCTGTCACGCAGGCCATGCGGGGTGCGATTGCCTCTTCACCTTCACCAATATTTTCCCATCCAAGTTGAGATATGAGATTCCACTCCCACCCACTGGAACTGCAACTCCATAGATCGAGTCCACTCCACGTCACCGAAGGCTCCGTTTGGTCGTTGATGACACCAACTGCCGCCGTGCCCTCCAGCAACAACCGAACCTGATCCCCAGTCCTCTCTGATGTGAGCGCTTAGGTCGCTCCTCCTTCCTCTTCATTGCACATAGTATTCCGTGCACATTGCTGTTCTATTTCTCATTCTACTCTCGACTCCAAACTGTGGCCAGCCTAGCCGATCCAATGTCTGCATCGCTTCTTCAAAAACTCGCGCGGTTCGGATCTTCTCACTGGGTCTGTCGGTCAATTCTACCACACCCAAGACAATGGATCCAAGATTAAATCGGGTCAAGCTCGTGCCTGCAACTGGCACCGGCGTGGAACCAAGGACCAAAATTCAAGAATCTAGGAAGCAATCTGCACCGCCCTCATCTGACACTGGCTCTGGTAGCTCCACGCCTGTTCCTTCCAGGAGGAATTCTGAAAATACTCCAACTTCCACCCTCCTTTCCCATAACGATGCAGCGTCTTTAGAGAAGGCCTTCATCGCCCTCGGTACTGGATCTGGCAACTCTGCCATCTATAGAAGAAAGAGAGACTACCTGAGGAAGGAGTCACAGACTGCCGCTGAACTGTTAAGTCGTGTGTTAGAACAGGCTGGCGAATTCCCATTTACTGTCGAACCTGCACAACAGTCCCAGACGAAGATCAATACAGAACTCGAACGTGCTGAAGCGTCTCTCCGTAATTCCCATGCTGTTGAGCAGACTGCAGCCAAGGACCTGGTTCGCCTATTCTTTGACATCCTGAGCCGCTTCACCCCCAAAGCACTGTCTCAAGAAAGCCACCTTGACAATTCAAAAAGAGAGAACCAAGAACTGCGTGACCTTCAAACCTTGGCCACTGGACGTCTCGATGAGGCCAATGCTAAACTTACAGCTGTTACAGCTGAGTATGAGCAGCTCAAAACTCAGTTCACTGCTCTCAATAATGATGTCAATAAATTGCAAAGCCAGCTTACTTCAGACCCCTGTCCATGGGCCGACCCCCTGGAAACGCTACGGCGAGAACACAAGGAGCAACTATCTACAATTGCAGCCGTCACTGCAGAGAACGAGCGGCTCAAAAGCCAACTTATTACTCTCAAGGATGATGTCAGCCAATTGCGAAACCAAGCAATTCTAGACCCTCCGCCATGGGCCGAGTCTCTGGAAACCCTGCGACGAGAACACGCAGAGCAAATATCTCAACTTAAAGATAAACTCAAGTTCTTACAGGGCCTTCCAGAGAACCTCGACCAACTTCGGACAGAAATAATCGCCAAGGAAGAAGATGCTATTTTAAAAGCTAAACATTTTGATTCAAAGCTTGAAGATCTGGGAAGAGAAGTGTCAAGGAAAGGAAGTCACCTTGCTATCAAAGGACTGGAGAATCAGCTTTTAGCTCTACGAAACGAGCTCAAAGATGTCTCACACACGCACAATCAAACAAGCAATCAGGAAGAGAATATGACGGTCCAAGAGGCACGGCAATTGTTACAAGCCTTGAAAAAGGAAAAGGATACCCAACTCGAGGAAGCGCACGTTATCATTACGAGTGATATGCAGCGAATAGAGCACGGCATGAATGAGAAGATCGACAACCTTCACTCTCAGATGAATACGTTTCAGGATCGGATACAGGCCTTCAAGGAGGTATATGGTGACCCCGTCACCGCTGCTACTGCTGTGACTGAACAGCACGAAGGGTCGAAAGCATTACCGCTGTCTCAACAAATAAAAGATGTAGAATCTCAGGTTGATACTCTACAAGCTACAGTTGCAACACAGGCAAAACTGCTTGATGATCGTCTCCAGTCTCTTGACCGCGAAAGCAGACATACCTCTTTGATCTCTAAACAAGTTGAGCCAGAGTATGCAAAGGCGCTTGGTGCATTGTCCCAGTCTATTGATACCCAGCTGCAGACCCATAAAAATCAACTTGCGGATCTTGATAGGAACTTGACCACGCTCATGAGGGCTCAAATGTCGAGCGATGACCGGGAGGCACTAGAGATTGCAAAGTCTTTAGGCCGAAGGATGGAGAAACAGGAACATCAGCATCAATATCTAACATCTCGTTTTGACAACTTGACCACCGAAAGTCTTCACCGCCAGATGATAGGATATGTCGCGCCTGCCCTGCCTCGGCTGGAGCAAGGTCTTCATACGGTGGATCTGGGTATGGGAGCCCTGGAGAAGCGAGTTGCTGATGTGTCCAGCCAACTTAAGGCATCCGAATCGAGTCTACAGAGCAGGATACAGCTGGCCGAAGAAAACCTAACAGGGTTCATCTCACGGTCCAAGGAACAGTATGAGACCCTTGCTAAAGAATTCAAAGAGACATGTGATGATGTCCTTCCGAAGCTCAAAGATCTAGACTCATCCCACGAGGAGCAGAAGACAAGGATGCAGCAGATCTCAGAACGACAAGCGGAGCATGAAAAGGACAGAAAACAGGCAGAGTCCATTCAAAATTCTGCAGCTAACCCTTCAAGCCCCCGCAGCAGCACGAAAAGTCCAGGAGAAGGTCTAGCACGAGTACAGTCACGGCCACCCAGACGGCTGAAGTCAAGTCGGATGATTAAAACTCTCCAACCACCACCGAAACAGCAGAAAGCTGCCAAGGGAGAGTGGGTTGGGAGTGATTCAAGCAGTGACGAACTCGAGCTTTCGAAATTCGACTCTAATGCATTGCTTGACCAATTCACGAAGCCGATGAATCGCGAGGACTCTCATCGGTCGAGTCGGGCGCTCAGCAACAGCGTGAGGTCCCCTCCAGCAACAGCCCAGAAGCTACCAACCGAGGTTGCATCTGGGCATCGCAAGCGGAAGCGCAACATATCGCCAGCAGAGGTCAACTTGAACGTCAACGAGAACTCGGAATCTGATGAAGACGTCATAATTTCCTCTCGAAAACGTGTACATAACCGGGAAGCCCAAAAGAATTAGCTGCCTGTGGATGCTTCATCTTTCGTCTGAAGAGCGATGGAGGGAAAGTTTATGATGCTGGGGCGGCGCAGCAAATTTACGATTGCACTGTCCTAGGGAATGAGTTGACCAAAGAGTCGTTCTGTATTAATGCTGGCGCAAAGCTCACGCTCGGAGGGAGCGTGTACTGATTCAAGATACCTATGAAGCACTGTTTATCAGCGAGTCCCTGAGCCTAACACAAGATTTAGTTAGCGAATGCATCTGTTCTTATGGAGCTTGGCCGTCCCGCCCCGAAGCTTTGCTTAGTGTTCTCTAACCCGCTTATCTCACAGCCAAGAGAGGCGGAAATAAGAAAGGATCCGTATCCATGGACTCTCCTGAGGCGCTTGCCACGGAGGGTAAGCAAGCTGTAAGGGCCCAAATAGAAATTAATATGAGGCGCGACGCCGAGGAGGGCCAAGAAGCCTTTCCCGTTTCAAAACTGGGCCTGTTGGATCTGTTGGTAGAATTAAGCATTCTGACTCAACCAGCACGGCCCCCGCTTACTCGACACCGTTAGCCCATCATCTCTACCGATATGCGTAGTAATCAAAAGGACCCTCACTAAGCTTGGCACTACTCCGTACACGGCTGGCTCTCAGCTCAGTCCAAGGTTCTTTTCGCTCCGCGGGACGCGCTTGATTTTTGCCTGGGTTTGGCCCTTTAATCTTGGTCTACTTATTCCCGTGGAGGACTCTCGAATTCGCGCACTTGGAAGGCCAGCTTGATGTGCGGTAGGGAACAACATCATGGCTGCAGATCCTGAAGTAGAGACCAAATCGGGCACAGACACTCCAGAAATCGAGGCTGGGACGTCGACACCAGAGCAACAGCAGCAGCAACATCATCATCATCACCACCACTTCCCCCATCCGCACGCCAAAAGATTTACACAATTTATACATCCTCATAGTGGGAAGACTGTCCATGTTTGCCGCACCCCCGAGCAGCTAGGTAAGAGATCATGCGCCGTTATGAATGACCAGTCTACTAATACTAGCCATAGAGCAAAAGAAGAAGGATCTGCTGCAGGAGAAGAAAAGCGACGAGTTCGATGTCCTTCTCCATGGCTCCACTGGCCATTTAGAAGTCAGAACCCCCGTGCTTGTTCATGCATACGAGATGCTGATTGTAAACCCAGGCGATACGCCAATTGCACGACCACCACGAATCTCGGAGGACCGAGCTTAAGGAAAAGCATGGTGAAGTCTATGCTGATATTGAGCATGTCAAGTCGGAGCTAGATGCGCTAGCTGCCGAGCTTCATCACATCACTGCCCATGCCGTGTCTCTAGATGCCTCTTTTGACCGTTATGGCTATTCCGCTCACCTTCGAACCAAAGACGACGATTCGGAAACCACATCTCTTCATAGCGATCACCCAAGTGCTGTTGACAAACATGCTGATCGCTCAGTGCAAGCGCTTCGATTCCTACACCGACCTGTCGTCAGACAGTACTTTCACAAGGGTTTGTTATGGAGATCCGCAAAGGCTGGCGAAGTTGCTTCCTTTGAACTCTTTGTTGATCTGGTTTATGTCGGAGTCATCGACATCATTGGTGAAACCGCTGTTGAACATCCAGATGGCTTGTCGCTGCTTCACTTTGTAATTGTGTTTTCAATTGGTAAGAACACTCAGCTCGCCTATCCATGATCCTTTCAATGCTAATCAAAATCCGATATAGCCTGGAAAATCTGGTCTGATCTTACAATGATCATCAATTATTTCGAGATTGATGATATAATGCACAGATTCAACGTGATTTTCTACCTCGTCTGTCTTTTTGGCTTCACCTCGGTAAGTGTTCTTAATTTCATCATATGAACCGCCAAAATTTCCTTGACGTTCAATCAAAGGCTGACAAATGAGGAAACAGAACATTGCTTATGCTTTTGAATCTACCTATACTTCGGCCATCGCATTTTATGTCACGCAAAAGTTATTCGCAGCGTGCTGGTATCTTGCAGTGTCAATTTTCCTTCCAAATATACGAGGCACCATGATTACCATGGCTATCTTGGTGGTGATATCTGTCGCATTCTGGATAGCCAGCATTCACGTGGAATGGCCTAATCAACTGGCACTCATTTTCATCGCCCTCGCCCTGGATCTGTTTGGTGGCATTTTCTTAATCTGGATCATGAAAGAGGCGGGAAAGAGGTCGAAAACCTTACTCCAACCAATTTCTCATTGGTTTGATTTCTTTCCAGCCATCAATATTGAGCATAGAGTTGAGCGCAATAATGCGTTTGTGTCTCTGGTCTGGCCACCCTGTCCAACACTGTTCGATGACTAACCATTCACTAGGTTTTCGGTTACTCGATTCTTACGATTTTATTCCAGTCCCGAGCCTCGTTTGGGATCAATGCGTTTTTCGGCAAAGGTGTTTTAGGCTTGATTCAAGCCTTTACCTTCAACTGGTATACCTTCTACGCGAAAGTCCTCTGCCTTGAACTAATTGAACCACAGGATATACTTTGACATCGACGGGTATAACGTTCACGTTCACGCCATCAGGAGACATTGGGCAAGTAGCACCATTTGGATTTCTGCCCACCTCCCTTTTATTATGGGCTACATCTTGGCAGCTTCGACGCTTTCTCAACTAGTTCTTGCGCACGACTGCTCAGATGCTGATGAGCACGACCTTGGGCATCATTACGAGGACCGCAGTGTAGGGGAACTGAGCAGCGCTCTCCGATGGTTTTATTGCGGAGGTCTGGGAGTGGCTTTGATTTCAATGGCCGTGATATCATTCTGTCATATCCATAAACGGCTTGAGAAATCTCGTCTGAAAAAGCGCCCTCGTCTTGCCATCAGAGTCTGTGTGGCAATCATCATCATCTGCCTACCTTTGGCTGATTCGCTGACTTCGCTGGACCTGATCTCGATCACGACAGGTCTCGTCTTTTTGGTGCTATGCCTGGATCTGTTCGGAAACTCCTGCGAAGGAGACAAATTCTGGACCGGAGGGTGGTGTGCAGAAGAAAAGAAAAAGTGTACCTATACAGCAAACTTCAAACTCGGGCGCCGGAGGAGAAGAGAGATTGAACAAGCTCTCCACCGTGGAGAGAAGATCTCCCTTTCCGATCTGCTGAAGAGGCATTCGAGCATGAGCAGTCTTGAAAGTCAAAGCAGCCGCGAGGAAGAATGGCATGGAGGTCACTACTGAATGTCTTCATGGGCGTTTCTGTCCACGAAGCTCCTCGTTCCAGGTAATCCCTGGTGAAATTTGTGGTGGCGCCTTAAGCTGATTCTTTCTGTCAGAATACATGTTCTTGGTGTGGTCTCTATGTCTTTGTTGTACTAAGTATTGCTTTGAACCAACTTTGAAGAGCCTCACTTCCATGGGATGTAGAGTAAGCGACTCCAAAACCGTGACACTTGTCTGATTCCAAACGAGCCAATCACAGCGCTTTGATTCTACCGCAGCCTTGCCTTTATCAGCCTTGTGTCTCGGAAAGCAGCAGAATCTCGAGCCATCAGGTCACGTTGTGGGTTTACTCTTTGCACACCAGTACACCGATACCTCCCAAGAAAACCTTTTGAATTATATAGACCGGTTGAAAAAATGTCTCATTTAGGTTTGTGGCCCACAGGGGTCAAAGCATGGGCCCGCCTAAATGTGGCCAACAACCACACGGAATGCCAAGCAGGTTCTTTGCGTTCATTCACCTAAAGTAAGGATCCTAAGTTAGCAGGGAACCAAACTTGGATCGTGCCTAGGGAAAGGTCTAAGACACAGATGCACCTACAAGACCTTGCCTGTCTGTGTCACGTTGAGTCACAGGTTCCACGTTCGTCAACAAATTCGCCCCGCTGTCAGCCTTATTTCAGCCTGGCCTTCCTCTCACTTTTAGCCCTCCTCTATCCTGCTATCAAACCAACCATCTCCGACTTTGGGACTGTATCAACTCTTTCGACAATATCTGACCCTTGAGGCTACTCTCTCACATCTGACAACTCAACTGGTCACCATGGCTCTCGAACAACGTCTCCTACGCGACCTCGCGGAATTGAAATCCAAACCATATCCCTTCATCAATTGGATTCCCCATGAGAACAACATCCACAAAGCATGTCTCGTTCTAACGCCCGAAAACCATGTCCCAATCCATTTGAGTGTCACTATTCCTCATGATTTTCCTCTTCAACCACCACATATTTCTTGCAACACCCAGATTAATCATCCCAACATCTTCGGTCATTATATCTGTGCCACTATTCTCAACACAAAAGAGGGATACACTCCTGCTTACACACTCAAGGCAATCACCATACAAATTTTGAGCTTCTTTACCAGCGAAAACCTCGAACAGGAAGACTTTCCCGAAGCCATAAATCTTAGGGTGTACTCTGAGAGCAGAGGTAATTTGGCAAAACAGTACACCTGCTGGACATGCGGCTGCAACACAGGGAAACCAGGTGATCCTCTCTTGGACCAGTCCGATAACATAGCCCTCAATCATGGCCCTGATCCCACAGCAGGAGCAATTCCTGAGCCCGTAGTCACTGATTGTCCCATATCAAAACTCCCCGATGAGGTCCTTGCCTTATTGTGCGAGTACCTTGAGGATGAGGCATTGGTGAACTTCTCACGTGCATGGAACAAGATCGGTGGACCGAATGGCCTTGTGTCGAGATTCAACCTCGTTCGAAATCGTGATCTCCAATGCTTCGCCCTCAAAAAGTCATTCAATGAAACCACTCTCGGAGTTGGAGTGAGAATTGACGGTCGGGGAAGAAAAGGGGCAATTGCTAGCGAATTCGATCTCATCTCCTGGGAAGCATTTTCCAAGCATCACATTCGCACGTCGGTTCACGGCATGCCCGCTCCATTTTGGATGCCTCTTCCGATCTCCCAACGTCACTACAACCGGGTTCGAAACGACACTACGAAAAGACTTTCAGCGATCGGCATTGCAGCAAAAATTGATCCTCCAACTCCTGCTGCAGTTATTTATGATTTCATGACTGATGTCGTCGTCAAATTGAGCGATTCAACCACGCGTAGTCAAGATCAGAAGACGACACTCAAGCATGCTTCTGAAAAAGCCATCGAATCGTACTTTCATCTCTTCCATATCCTCTTGTGCCTCGTTGGCCGCGACGAATCTGTCGTGGGTAATGCCAACACCATGTTAGGCAACTTTGTTGCTGGCCAGACTTCTAAGAGTCATTGTCCCAATCTCGGCCATCTCCTGCTGGCGGTGCTCATCTCAGACATTGATCTCACTCAGGATCTGCTAATGGCGATTATCCAAGAGACCGTCACAAGGAATGTCGTCTGGATGCTTGACAAGAATGGAGCAAACATGCCAGAGCTTGCCTACCTGGAGCCCGACAAAATCTGCGAATACCGCATGTCGAAAACTTTTGAAGCGTCCAAGACCTCATACCGCCTCCTAATGTTCTTCAACCTCTTCCGCCGCACTATTGCGCGAGGAACGGGCCCCAACCGCAAATCATTGAATGAAATGCGCGATCAGCTCTTCGACGCCCACGGCGCCCCTCCATTCGGAGCTGCTGCTGGATTGGCCGCGCAAGTGAAGAACGTCCAAGAGGTCAATGATTTCTACGCCTTCCTTAAGGTCATGGACATCGAGGTTATGCCGACCAAACAAGAGTTGACGAAGTTCTTGCGAAATCGTGTCGTCTCTAGTGTCGAAATGGGCTACAGTGTTTGGGGTATCAGTCAGGAGGCAGCAAAGGCTCTGAGAAAGGCCCAAGGCGATCGAAAGCACATCTGGGTAGGTAGTTTCTTTCCAGATCAGACGGATAGAGGTTGTGATACCGCCCGTGGTCGTCGTTCTAGACGAGGACGTGGCTGATCCCTCCTCAGCTAGGAGCATGGCTTATCCTTACGGTGACGGCGTTATGCATCGGGATGATCGAAATTGACACAGGTTGGAATACTACTATGGAAACATGGGAATCGTTGGCGTTGTATCGAGTGAGCGAATTATTGTGCAAAAAATGCACCTTGCGGTTTCTGCTTGGTTGCTCTTAGAGTTGGGAGAATATTCAATGATTCAAATATCATCAAACATTTCCATACCTTGCGGTGACTTCTTTTTTGCATGCAATTCTCTTGTTGGTAAGAAGTGAAAGGCCATCAAATACCACCCGCTCTATCTATTTAATTAACCAACCAACCAAAAAAGCGATCACCAAGCAGACTTCATGTTCTCCTGAGATTGTCGAATTCTCTGTAGCCAGCCAGGAACCCCAATCCAGCCGGTCGCGAAGCGAATCGGCCATTCCTTTAAGACACTGCATTACGAGGAAGAGTCCGCTTACCAGTATCACAAACTTTACGCCTAGATGGAGAACATTCGCCCACGGTGGAATACCGACAATTCTAGGTGGGTATTTACATACATAATTGCAGGCGCCGGGGAACGTCCGGGGGATCCGGGCCACCATGGGGCCCCTCGGGCCAACTTTCAAGGGGTTGGAGCCTTCCCCGCAGTGACTGACACGATCAACATCATGAGACTCAGCTGGTCTTGCGGCAATGAATCGTAATCCACGACTCGTGGCATCGCGCCCATCCCATCCCGATTGCCAGGACGCATCTCGGGCCACCTTTTACTCAGTTGACTGTGGAGCCAATTGTCGACATTGAGTTCGCAGTCCCAATGGCGATGTTTGAAGGGCGCCCTATTTGGAGTTGTGGCGGGTTTGGTGACATGCTCGAGACGACGCAGCAACATACACCATCACCACTTTGATGAGCACACACTGGTGGTCCAGCCCAGGAGGGCAGCACGACGTACCAACATGGCGTGTTGCGTCTTCACGGCGTATGTGATGAACAGGATCATCAAGGCGTGCGAGCTATTCGACGTGAAACTCCTGCACATCCAGTACAATGAGTTCGACGACGGCTTCATCAGTTGGGAGGCGCCAGAGAATGCCTCCAGATTCATTTCAACGCGCCTTGCCATCACAGGCATGTTCTGTGGCGCGTGTGCCGGCACGATCGAGAAGGCGCTTCAAGACCTTGAAGGCGTTGATCGCGCCGTCGTTTCGTCCTCTCTCGAGAGAGCGACGGTAGTGCATGATGTTCTGAAGGTCTCGACAAAGTCGCTCGTTGCCACCATCGAGGACATCGGCTATGGTGCATCGTTGGGAGCGCGCTCTGCGGAGCAAAATCTGCAGCTGCTTCAACGAACTGAAGAGCTGAGCTCCTTGAGGTCTTCGTTTCAAGGGGCAGCTACATTATCGTCCGCGATGGCTGGAATTGAGCAGTTGCGGGCATTCTTCTTAAAGACATCTTGGGGGCATGGTTGCAATGTACCTTTAGAACTGTTGGCCCTCTTTCTGGCGCTCTGGGTGCAGGTCTTCGACTCTAGATGGATCCACCGCTCTGCCTGGACCCGTGGCAGACATGGAATATTCACCATGGACACCTTGATATCCCTGTCCCTGCTGCTTGGAATGGCACTGTCCATGTTTAATCTTGGTTTGAGAGGACTAGAACACGGCAAGACATATTTTACGTCGGGATCGTTCCTGGCCACAATTATCACAGCAGGTCGATATCTGGATACGCTGCTTAAGAAAAAGAATGTCACAAATTTCACCGCCTTGTACAAGATGCAAGCTGAAGCGGCGTTGGTGAAGGTCAGGAAAGACGGCACGTACGTCCCGGCTGCTCTACTGCGCCAACAGCAAGAAATTGTGATCGACCCAAGCTCAATCATCCCCTGTGATTGCTATGTGATTGAGGGCACATCAGTCGTCGACCAATCAATCATGACAGGAGAGTCAGTGCCAGCGAGGAAGACCACAGGTGACTTTTTACTTGCAGGAACGAGGAATTTATCCCACCCGCTCGCCGCAGTGGTGTACAAAGAACAACGAGATTCGTCTCTTGACCAGCTCATTGACAGCATAAGCACTGCCACAGAGCACAAGATGGACGGACAAGAAGGCGTCGAGGCCATCACCACCTACTTCGTTCTCGGGGTCTTGATCTTAACCGCGCTAGGATTCTTCAAAACTTTCGCCAGCAGTCAACAGCTCTCACTTACATTGGTCGACCGCATCAATCTCGCAAGTGAGCGCGCCATGACAATCCTGGCAGCCGCATGTCCCTGCGCCCTAGGGCTGGCAACACCCTCGGCCATCATGGCGGGCATCGACGCCGCGTGGTCGAAGGGAGTGCTGTTCCTCAACGGTGCACGCACAATCGACAATCTCAGCAGGCTCACACACATTACGATGGACAAGACAGGCACCCTCACCGAAGGGCGGCTGGAAATCACCGGCGCTCATTTTACCTCGCACTTTGCCCCACGGAAGAATCTGTGCTATCGCCTACTATGTGCCGCAGAGCGGGAAGAGGCACAGTCTCACCCAGTCGGCAAGGCGGTCTTCCAGTGGGCGCTGACTCAGCTGGAGGACGGGGACAGGCGGCTCCAAAGTAAAGTGTCAGTACGAAATTTGAACAGCATCCCTGGAAAAGGCGTGTCCTGTGAGGTTGAAGGCCCCGTCGGGATATGGTACGGAGTCCATGTCGGGAATGCAAGCTTCGTCCTCGACAACAACATCTCAATACCACTTGTCTCACATACGCCAGCACCTGCCCTGGAATCCAGCACGACGGTGTATTTCGCCATCAACTCCTCCTTCGCCGGCACGCTGCACCTGCAAGACACAATCCGACCGAACGCAGCAGCCGTGATCTCCCGCCTTCAAGGCCTCGGCCTCACGCTCTCCATGCTGACGGGCGACACCGAGGGGGAAGCACAGCGCGTGTCCGCTCGCCTCTCCATCCCCGTGCTGGCGTCAACCTCCCTCCCGTCAGACAAACAAGCGCACATCCAAGCCCTGCAATCCGACGGCGCCATCGTCGCCATGCTCGGCGACGGGATCAACGACGCGCCGGCCCAGGCCGCCGCAGACGTCGGCATCCTGCTATCGCTGACGCGCAGCGCGGTTGCAGGCGCCGCGGACGTGGTCGTCATGAGCCCCGACCTCGCGTGCGTGCCGAAGATGCTCGAGATTGCCCGCACCACCAAGGCCCACGCCCAGTGGAACGTCGCGTCTGCGGCCGCGTATAATATTGTCGCATTGGGCTTGGCCATGGGCGTCGCTGAGGGCTGGGGCGTTCGCATCGATGCGAGTACCGCGGGAACGATGATGGCCCTGAGTAGTCTGGGCTTGCTCGCGAGTAGTCTTTGGCTGAGGAGGAGGTTGCTGTGGTAGGAGGTACAATGCTCTGTCCTGTGTAGAGATAGATATGTATACAGGAACTATCCGTATTTTGTGCCATTCTCATTCCACGAGTCTTGTTTGTATCGAGCGCCTTTCAGTTTCTGCCCCTCCTCATTATTATGTACTGAGAGATGAAATGAGATGTAGAGTGAAATAGACACAGTGATCTTCTCGAGGGACTATATTTCTGCTGCCGTATAGTGCATGCATGTTGGTAGTGAACGGGTCACAGATGTTGAAGGACTGAGCAACTGCGTGCTCCGGGAAATCAGAACGGGTGGAAAACGCCTGCGCACAAGATGTCTTGAAACGATAAGGATTCTAGAATAGAATTAAATTGAATGTATGGGCTAATGATTCCCCGCTCATACTGAGCAGGAACCTCCAAACTATGCAGTTCTAACCATGATAATGCAGTGCAATTGTTTTTTTTCCTTGCAAAGAGCACGCGGAGTTCTTTTTTCCTGCCTTTCGAGCGTTGACCATCAGGATCGCGTCGCGAGACGGTTTCAGTCTACAGAGCAACAGCGACACGATTGGTCTGGTATTTCTTGATGCTGGGCAAGATACAGCAGCCGATGACGGCGAGACAGCCAAAGGGAATACTGCAGATCCAGACATATTTCAGGGCATAGGCATACGCCCATTTTGTGCCAATGGTGGCGGCCGCGGCGATCTCAGGGGTGTAGCCTGGAGCGTCGGCGATGGTGGCTGGAGCGGTAAGGAACGCGGTCACGAACTCCGTCACGTCGGCGGAAGAAAGGCCGGCTTCCATGGCATATTGGGCGACACGCTCGGGCAAGGCTTTGGTCAGCTTGTTGACGAAGACGTTGTAGTAGATCGTGAACCCGATCGAGCCTCCGATTGTGCGGATGGAGAGGGAGAGTGCTGCAGTGGTGGCGAGGAGAGCGTCTGGTACGACGATCAGGGCCACGGTTGCCGAGGGCACGAGCACGCCGCCGATGCCGAAGGATGCGATCGTGCCCAATGCCACGGCCATCTGGGCGGTGTCGGGAGTTGTGGCGGCAAGAGCTCCACCGAATGCGGCTGTGGACGAGTTGTTAGTATCTTCAGAGTGGGCATGGATCAGTATCGGTCGAACTTACTCATCATCACAGCAGCAACAATAAGGATGGCTTTAGCTGGGATCTTGGTCGAGAGCAAAGCGTTGAAAAACACGGCACCCACGGTTGTCGAAATGCCATAGCCAAGTCCCTTCAAACCGACCTGGACCGGGTCGGGGCTGTAAACTGCGCTGAATGACAGCGGGAAGAAATTGATGACGGAGTAGAAATTCATGCCAGCAACAAGGGCGATGAAGAAGGCGATGCCGACGATTCTCTGGCCCTGGAACATCTCCTTGGGAACCATGGGGAACTTTGCAAACTTGGCTTCCCATACGATCCACGAGAGGATGAGCAGAATGCCAATAATGAGCTGGACAAGGACATACGCACTTGTCCAAGGGTGGGTGTAGCCACCGGCTTGGAGTGCGACAAGGAAGATGGTAATTCCAGTGATGGAGAGAACTGCGCCAATGTAGTCGATACGAGCGAGGATCTTGCGTTTGGTGAACCCTTCCATACGTGGGTGGGACTTTGGAAAGTAGGTTGTGGCGAGTCCGACAAAGACGAACCCGTTCCAAATCAGAGCGATCCACTGGCCCCATCTCCACGTGGCGTGGACGGAGAGCAACTGAGAGTACATTACATATGGCGTGAAAGGAACAATGCAAGCCGTCATAAGAGCGAGAGCAAGACCTCGTTGTCTGACAGGCACGATATCCGAGATTCCAGCAAGTGCAGTGAGTTCACAAATACCGGCACCTGCACCGGAAAGCGTCATTCCTACCACGCCCATACCAAAGTTTCGTGCTCCTCCAATGAGGGAGATGCCGACCATGATCATGATAGACCCGACGAGCGTGATGTTGCGTCTGCCGAGAAGATCTTGAAGATAGCCAGTGAAGGGAGCTACTGCTGTGATGGCGAGAGTGTTGGAAACTGGCAACCAGGAACCGTTTTTCTGTGCACCTAACTCGGCTTGAATGTAGCCCAGAGAGCCGCCAACGAAGTACAGCATGACCTGCGAGCCTGTGCTAGTGTTAGTTTTGCTTCTAATCTTTGCTGTAACTGCACCGAGTCCCTACCAGTGTAAAGACATCCCAAAGATATGGCAGCAATCATAGAGCGAACAGTCCATTCGACTTGGCCATCAGAGTCATCACCCTTGAACGCGAGTTCATTGTGAATGTGGACATTATCTGATGTGTCGTGGGTGTCGGTCTTGTCAAGATCATTGTGGGAGTAGTGTGCTTCCTTCTCGTTCTTGAGGCTTGCCGCCTTCTCGTTATCAGATTCACTCATATTGATGTTCTGACTATTGGGAAACGGAGGGTAATCGAAATGTTGATGGTAGGAGTTCGTAAGCTTGAAACGGGACCCATGCTGAAGGAAACATTATATATGCCGAGCCTGGGGTAAATCAACTCCTTTCCACGGTTACGGAGTACCCGCCAGCCTCGCCACGAGTCGGGTAGCGTCCAGTGCTTCGAGTTTCACCCATGGGGCCCCAGGAATATCCAACGATGCGCCGAGTCGTATAGCGTGGCCGAGGACCCAATAAAAGTCTAATGTGGTGCCAGGGACTGAAATCCCACTGTGGAGAGTTTCCCGCTTCATGGGCTCTTGGATCTCTGAACTTGCTGGGAGGTAACGACTCATGAGTGGATGAGTCAGGTCCAAATATCCGATTCGGACCGTGAAATCAGAGTGGAGTTTAATTATGGACCTTTGGGCGGAGATGGGATGCTGGGCGGGATAAAATCTCCACTCTGCCTTGATACCCAAGGAGCTTCAGACCGTCTGACAAGGACATGCCAGATTCCGGCCCGTATTGACTATCGATCAGCTGTCAGCGACGGTCGACTCGACAGCATACTCTGCATTTTACCCTCGGGAATAGTGATCGTGAGAGATCTCTAATACAGGTGGCAGAGCTTAGGTCGGGTGCCCTACTAGCATCTACAAACGAACCGAGGAAATATCAAAGGACTGCTGGGGCCAGTCGGGAGTGTCCACATTTTCCATGGGATCAACCTGCCCAGCTACAGGGGGAATCCCAAATGGAAAACCAAGGTCATTTATGCCCTCGTCGCTCTCTGGGAAGGCTGAAGAGTGATTGACCACACTGGCACCGTTCCCATGTACATTTGGTGGTGGTGGTGGTGGTGGTGGTCGGAGTGAAAGTAGCATCCCCGTGTTTAACAGCGGCGGGTTAAAGGCAGGAATGTCTTGCCTGAGCTCGGGAAATTTTTCGAAGAAGTCCGATCGCATAGTCCAGCAGCGTAGGTCTTTCTGCCGTTCAATGAATGCTGGTGAGTAGGAATACAGACCCGTCATAGCGTTCCGCATGAAAGTATTTTCTGGTTCAAAGGGCCACACGAACGTGCATTGGTCGCGAAATTCGTCCATAAATTTGTTCGTCGCGTACTTCCTGGGGCTGAAAAGGATATGTTCACGAACACCTGGCCTGGCAGAATATCTCAGTATGAAGTTAGGCAACGGGATCTGTCAACTTACCAAACGAAGTGTTCTACTAGTGGGTCATGATCAACGTGGACTTGAGCCGGCCTAGATATATTTAGCAAAGTCGATAACTGGTTTGATTGCTTCATTTCATACCGTGCTGTCAAAAAGTCAGGCAGCTGTAGAAGATGCTTAGACTCTGGATGAACTTGTGCCTGTCAAATTGGTTAGCGCTCCAATCTTGCCTGGCGGCTTCCAAGGGTGAATACCAAATATTGCAGTCTCATTATTCGCAAAATTGCCAGTCTCTCAGGTATCCCAAGTGATGAGTATAGGGCTTCATCAAGCTGTCTCAACCATTGCCAGCCAGAATCGAGGTCATATTGAGATGCAGTACTTGACCAACCATGCAGTACGGCGCGAATCGCTATGTCTTCACCATATTTCGATGGAGTCAACTGCTGGTCAGGAGCTTCCAAGATAGAGGCCAGTATACTGCCGGCCAGATACCATAATCTTCCATCCAGAGAAGAATTTTGGAGGATTTCTCTCGCAATTTGACTAACGCAGCTTCTGCTTCTATTCCCTTGTTGATTCCCTCGGCCGAAAACTTGCGCCGTTCTCCTGCGGTCGGTATCAATCAACTGATGGCTCCTTTCTGAATCGATATCTTCAGGCGAACTTGAGGTACCGCTGTCGACGCCTCGAGAGGTAGACTCTGACTCTGATAAGAGTCTACCGTAACGTAGGCGTACATTTGACGTGTCTTCTCGGAGGTAGGCTCGTCCACCATTACCGCCATCCAGTACATTTGAAGGCAGTGGCTCTCGGAGGGTCCCACTCAGCTCATCGATAGCAAATACGGGTTGACCTTGTTGACTCTGCTCTGAACCGTCCGAAGGAACTGTATTGTCGAGCGCAGATTGAACTTGGGCGCTAGTAGTGCAATTCCCAACGGTATTGACAATCTTTGAAATGCCAGACAGCGCATCACGTAATCTGTCAATCTCCTGCTTCTGGCTATTGACTTGAGCGATAAGCTCAGATGTCTTGCTATTGGCTGCCTCCCCAGCTTGCAAGATAGTCACAAGGCTCTCTAGATGTGCGATTCGGCTTTTGGTTTTAGCGCGGATTGAACGTTGGGCATCTCGGTCCAACTCTCGCTTGCGTTCAAGCTGGGAGGCTGTCAGCCGAGGGCGCTTCGATCTTTGTCGTTTCTCCGAACCCTCGGGACTAGTCGTCGACAATTGAGATTGCATTTTTGATGATTACTTGCAAATCGCAGTAATGCCCAAGAGCACGGCTCCGCAACCGACAACGTAGTTTGGATTGGGGCCCCGCAGCCAATTGTCTGGGGTACATGCGGCTGGTGGTTAACCCCTCTCTTGGACACTGAGCAGGTCAGAGTTGGGCTGAACGAGTCATGAAGCTGGCCTCTGGGATGCCTGTACAATATCAAAGTCTGGGCTGAAGCTCGACTCGCCACCAAGATCAGAGCGACAGCAAGAGCACGTACGAGTAGGGAGAATACTCAGGCCCTTGTGACAAAGTTTTGTGGGTTGAGGTTAGCCGAGGGCGAGTCCCAGGGAAGATGATTCGTTACAGTTAGTTAGAGAAGAAAAGAGCGCTTGGACCGTTCAGTCAAACTTTGTTTTCACCCTCCTTCTCGACTCGAATTCCATGAATCGTGTCACCCTAGCATCCTCGACTCTGAACTTCTGACACTTGATGAGATATGGAGGCCCGAGGTCCTCTTTGTTGACTGGCGATTGGCTGCCCTGGACCTCCCCAGATGTGTATACAGAGCGCTCTATGGGTCTCTGCAATGATGTCCGCGACTCCTTGGGGTCTGGGGGATGGGCACTCGCCTAGGATCAGCCTTGGACAGTCCCTTGGAGAGATATATTCTCGGATTGTATTGAAGATGGATTCTGCTTCTTCTTCTGTGTTCCACTCTCGTTCTTTCCAAACATCACAAGTCGACTGGGGAATCGCAGCATCACTATGGCGACAACAGTGAGTATCAGAATATGGGTTCGATGCGGAGAGGGGCTTATATTTCTCTCCTAGACTATCACCCGGACTACGCAAGAGAAGAAGATATTAAGTGAGGTATCACTTGTTGGTGATTTCAATTTGAATGGTATGCCATCAACCACTGAGAGTACTTGACATAAGCGTTCTTGAGCCAACGACTAACTTCAAATCTACCTTAGATGTTCTGGTTCCAGAAAATGCTGGCACCGGGCTGACGAAATGGCATTACCAACGACGTACTCTACTCCAATATGCTGGCCTCTTCGCTACTGGGCTCGCAGCATTCTACAAGGCTGAATCCCCAGCATTGCGAGCTGCGGGTCTTGGTTTTCTGTTCCCAGGAGCTGGACTCGTTGCCGTCTGCACCTTGCCGTCACTGATCGCCTTCGCTGTGGCTATGCCTTTAATTCCTCTTTCTATTTTTATCTGGTTTGGTGAGCTTTACTGAGCCCTATAACTAGCCTGCGTTACTGATGCCCGTTAATAGGTATGGGAGGAGTTGTTGCTCCCATCTTCCTCTGGACTGGAACATCACTGCTGGCCGCCGCTCTCGCTCGTGACTCCGTGCTTGAGCTGGCGGGCCCTCTATGGGCAGCCATTTGCATAACTGGCATTGCCTACATCACATACGCAACCCAAAGCGCCAATGCGGAGATGCGGAAGAAGCGAGCGGTCCGCAACAAGTATCTCGTCAAGGCAGTGACTGAGAATCAATCAATCGCCACAGAACCAAAACCGGGTACTCGTGAGATGGATGAGCGCACCCTCCGTTTCACTCAGTGGTTTATTGAACTCGGCCTAACCGACAAGGATGATTGGTCATATCACGATGTTATCGATCAATTCCAAACTTCTGCAATTCGCTACCAATTGTACGAGACCGTTTCAGACCTTGGAATGTATCAGTACATCTTCGCTCCCAATTTTCACGGGTATCTGTCCCAAGCTCAGCGAAATGTCATCGAGAAGAGTTTGACCGAGAAGGTTGTGAGGTAAGGCATGAGCCTGACGTTATTCTCGATGACGATACTGATCAAGATCTCCTTAGCTTTTGGAAGTACGAGTCAATGGCTGGCAAGTTCAATGCACATGACTGGGATCCTATCAAGAAGGACAATATTGTAAGAGACCGAATTAGTGATGAAAGAAACTGCTAACCATGAGACAGATGGTTTCTGGGTATATTCTCCAAGCCATTGGCATCTATCAATCAAATACTGGCGATGACAGATATACTAAGAAGGACTGTTTGGAGTTTGTGATCGACAAGAACAACAAGTATAGATACGATCTCCAAGGTCTTGCCGAGGCAGTCCACCGAAACATGGACGAGAACCCATGGTGTCTGTACCCTTGCGAGCCCAACTGGCTTTACACCATGTGCAACCTGGTCGGCACGGGTGGACTGGTGCTCACGGACAGACTGCTCGGCAATAATTTCGGCGAGAGACTCAAGCAGAGATTCGAGCATGCCTTAGAGACTGA
>Ga0105239_10001723_pt1 | contig 28812 bp, 37 predicted proteins | sample KBSC44metaG_FD_92761 | JGI IMG/M metagenome (GOLD analysis project Ga0105239, IMG submission 92761) | Corn rhizosphere microbial communities from Kellogg Biological Station, Michigan, USA - KBS C4-4 metaG | ecosystem: Host-associated > Plants > Roots > Rhizosphere > Soil | place: Michigan, USA...
ATGACCGTAGGGTGGACATCCCGACTCTGGGTGTTCTTGACCCGAGTTCGTATTAGTGCTCAATTATGCAATCATGTACGACGACTGTGACATGTATTATGCATACGACAATAGCCTGCTTGCTTGTATTGGGTGGATATGTGGTGGACAAGGATGCCTCTGTCACAGGAAAGAGGTAGATGCCTTTGAAGTCATGGGGTGAATTGCGCAGAGTTTGCTCTCGCGGAGTGGATCATTACAACGCAGACCTGTCTTTGTACCATAGATGAACAAACTCAGAATCACATTATCTCATTACATGGTTTGTTTATTGCTCGTTCAGAACACCCCGCTTAGCGTCCCCCACTTCGTCACAGCGCCAAAGGAGACTACCAAGGTCCCCACGCGGACCGGTCATCCACATTCCCGGCCTCCCCGCTTGATTTCCGTGAGCTAGCTGAAGGAGCCTCAAGTCCATGCAAGCCCGGTACCCCTGCGTGATGGCTACAGACCCTTTCTGATAACAGTTTTCAAACGTAGACGTCCCGCCCGGAAACACGTTCAGCACCGCCCCCCAGGTGGAATTTGCGACCGTGACGGCACGAATGAAACACGGGACGGAGGAATTCGTCGCGAAGCACAGTTGGGTGGCGGACAGCTCCGTGGTAACAGTTCCGGGCCGGGTGGATTTGAGGTCGAAAGGCATATCCGGTCCGAAGGAGTAACGGCCGTCCTCGCGGATGCCGGCTGTCGGCTGACCGCACTTCACCGGAGTGTGCCCGCCATTGACGAGAGGAGTGTGATATGTGTTGTCAAAGGCGATCACACCAAAGTCTTTATCAGCCAAGAATGCTGAGGCGGATGTGGCCCAGAGCACAGGGGCAAACGCGAGGATTGCAGCAGACTGAACACGCATGGTGTATTACTTGGTGTGTGGGTCTGGGGATGTGGTTGAGACGCCCGCCACTATTTATATTTCTGCGAATGTGGCGGTGGCGCCCGTTGCCAAGCGCTTGTCATCCAATGATTGGTGCGAAACGCGCGCCCGTGCGCTTACGTAATCAAATCTCATCGGCGCTTCGGGTCATGCTTGCGAGCGTATCCCTCAGCGCTTCCCATCGGGATAGATACGACTGCCCATGGAGGACCGTCCAATCCGCCGGGTCAACAGAAGGGTCTCTCTTCTTGATGTAGTGGCCGAACGTCAGGTGGGGATCAGTTGCATGCTCAGAGGTGAAGTCTTCGCGGTGTTCGTCCGGTACGATGCCGTCTGTTACGGCACAGTCAACCAGACGGTGATGTCCCTTGCGGAACTCTTCCAAGAGCAAGTACGCGCGGTCCTCCAGAGGTCCGTCCGGTGCGGGTACGATGCCGTTCTCGATCGACACCAGATATACATGGTCGGGGACGACCTTGTCGCTGAAGACCCGGTCACGGAAGACCTGCCTGCGGAGCGCCCTGTGCCGATTACGTAATCCGAGGAGGGTCTCTTCTTCGCCCCACGGTTGTTCATGGACTTGCGAGGCACAAGGTACCTCACTGACGAGATGCCCGGGTAGAGCCTGCCGGACCGCACGGAGTTTCACGGGACTGCTGCTCGAGACAAAGACTGTCGCCAGACCCGCGTGGACAGGTGGTCCTTCCGGTAGGATGCGTTGGAGGAGGAAAGGGGAAATCACGGAGGTAATGTCGAGTACGGTGAAGATGTCAGGGTACTTGGAGAGTTTCTCAGCAACTTCCGGGATGGAGTCGGTCACGTAAAAACGCGAGATGCCGGTCGTCTCTTTGTCGAGGAACCGCACATGGCCCTCGTTTTCGAAAATCGCGTGCGTCACAAAGGCAGACACCTCGATGTCCTCGCCGTATTCCCGATGCAGCGCCGCCGAGCACTCGATCAGGGTTCTCCCTGAGTGGACCAGGTCGTCCCAGATGAGATATCGCAGGGAGGCACCAAGCGCACCGGCACCGGAGGAGGCGGCACCGGACGACGGGGTAGGCACGTTGTAGCACGACCCGAGGGTCAGCTCGCGCTCATCTCCGTCCCTCCGTTTGACAAACGTAATCACAGGCAGGCCTTCCGTGAGGTTACCGAAGCGTTTCCACGCTCCCTCATCTGGGAACACGATGGTAAAGCCGTGCTCTCGGACAATGGGGAGGATAAGGGCGGAAGCACTCAGCATCCGGGGCGTCACTTTATCGGTCGGGTAGAAGCGCTCGCGGATGTCATGAATATCGATCAGGACCAACGCGGGGGCGCCCCCGGACGTTGACGGAAGCGGCTCGCTGAGGAGTTTCAATACGGGCTCCGCCGTGGCAAGTTCACCCTCGTTTACGACCCTCTCCATGGTGGCGGGACCAAAATAAGGGATGACGATGGTGATGGACCTCGCGAACTGCCGACACAGGGCGACGAGTAGGCAGATCTGCTCCAGGAACCGGTCCATCTTGTACGCCGACATGACGAAGACAACATGGCGGTTGATGATGTTGTCTTGGTGCTCAAACTTCACGTTCGCCCAGCCGTCGGGGAAGTGACCCCAGGAAACATGACCAAGACGTGCGTCCAACGGATAGCGGGAAGTGAACTCGGTAGCAATGGACTCGACGTCCGGATGATAGAAAACAATCGCCCTCCTGTCGTTTTCAACTGATAATGGCAGCCCGGATGTAATTGAACCGGCGGAAGGCATCTGGCCGCTGTGTTACTGTACAGGGGCGATTCGCCTTTGTTCGAGTGATATTGCCTGTCATCATCGACAAATCAAAACGGGAAAGTCGATCTCTCTGTCAAGTCCTGTCGGGACCATGCTCCGAACATCGGAGCACGTGACCTTATTTCTCTGTGCCACGAGCTGCGGCAAGGCTTATTTACATGGCTTTTAACCCTTTCTGTTTCCTGTTCTTTCGCCGGGCTACCTCATCTCGCTTCGCCAGGATGGAGGATTGCTTACTTGCCGTTTTCTCAACTCTTGAGGTGCGGACACTTGTCGTCTGCGAGGGTGTGTGCCGGAGCTGGCGTGAACTGCTTTTGAGCTCACCACCGGTGTGGCAGGCGGCGGTTTGTCGTCATTCCCTCGACGGGTGCGCCCCGCGGCTGCGCGAAAAGGAGACCTGGAGGTCCTTGGCCCGGCTTAACCTATCTTGGTCTCGGCCTTTTTCCCCGCCGGACGTCATGTCGCCTCAAATTACCGAGGAGGTCTCCTTGGAGGAGCTCGCCAACAGCCACCCAGCAGACATTGTCCACGTCGCCGCCAATTCCGCCGCGCACTTATCGGCAGATTTTCCCAAATCAACCACGCAGGGCCACGAGGTTTGGTACACTACCGAGAATGTACGTTGGCCGTTGTCTAAGTTCAATTTCCTCCCTCCCGTGACTAAGGTTCATGACATAGAATGATACAGACGACGACACCAGCAGCGGCGAAGACGACTTCAGTAATCCGCGACAAATGGTCTTGTCCAAACTGAACCTTCGAAGGGGAGAGTACCGAGAGGAAACTGATGAAATTGGGACGCACGTGGGCAGCAGTTCTCGGTCCGTTTGGCAACCGCTGATTGAGGGGTTGCGGGGAGAAGCACGCACGGTCCGACTACATCACACCGGTTTGGGACGCACTTTCTCCACAGACATCTCCGAACATTTTCAGGCAAGTCTCTGATTGGCCCCGAGTGAGGATTGCTCTAATCTTCTGCGTGTTTAGACCTCCGTCTCGGTGTGTGGCGACACCATGATGCTGTCTGGCAAAGGGCTGCGGTGGAGCAGACGGGTCATTTTTTATCACCTCACGCTGCCTAGCGACGGTGGTGATCTCGTCACGCCGGTTGAGCTTTGGGAAAAAGAAGTCAAACGACGGTGCGCGTGGTCCTTCAACGAGACGGTCGCACTCCTGGCGGAACCCGACGTTTATAGTGAGAACCGGAAAGAATTCGACATGCTGCAAGCGTTCCGCATAGCCGATGGTGTGCTGCTTCAGACCGGCTCTTCACCCCCTCGCGCGCGCGTCCAGAGGCCTGACGATCTGGTGACCCGCCCGCGGTCTAGTCAGTACTTGCTGCGCGGTGACCATATTTTTGCGCTGCCCACGTCCATCCACTCTGTCACCATTGAAGTCCATTCCCTGTCGACTTTGCAATGGTGTTTCACGGTAGATTATACTCACTCCATCCCGCGAGGCATGCGTCGAACGAGGTACCTCGGGCTCTCTGACGACGGCTCGCTTCTTGTACTGTCGTTGGCGTCCTGTGACGGGCGCTCTGGTTTTCTCGTCTTGGACACCGCCGCCCGAGAGGTCCGCCTTTGCGCGTCACCCGCCAAACCGGGTCTTATGGTGTTCCGTCGGGAAACAGACGGGAATATAGGGTCTGTCTTCGTGGCACTCCCAGACATAAACATCTGGGGTTAGGGAGGAAGGGGAGGTGAAAGACGCCATTGTGTAGTAATGTTTGGTCGAACTGCGTGAACACTGCTACGCAGTCACAGGCGGAATTATTTTTGGAGACTTCGTGCTTACGTCTCGGTAGAGCACCACCCGCTCAGTGAATGATCGCCAATTATGGGAATCATCTGAGCAGCGATATTGCTCGTCAAGTTGCTCAAGGCACTCTGAGCACATTGGTGTGTCCGGCGGCAGCGCCCCTCCTTCCGCTTCCGCTTCCCGATTCCCCTTGGTAGCTGGTGTGCGTTCCTTTTCCATCAGGGTGATTTACGGTTTCAATCTGCTCCCGTCTCTTTTATTACCTCGACCCCGCTGTTGGGGTGCGGTGGGATCGTTATCAATTGCGCCGTGGTCGGTCATCTACCCCCAGTCATCTATTCCGCAATTCATTCCTTCATATCTGTAGACACTCACCCCACAATGTTCCATCTTCAACCTCATAATCCACAAGTACAGGCCCTCGCCAGAATGGGCAAAGTCCTTCAGTCGGCAACAGTGGTGTCAAGGGTGACATGCACGCAACCCTGGTCTCAGGATGTGTAAGGCATTTTTAGCAGTGCCACGCCAGTCGGTGACATCACCTAATCCCACAAGGACGTGTTTTCGCATCCCTCTGGTGATGTAGCTGAAATACCGCAGCGCGAAAAAACGCGGAGAGCGCGCCTCACCGGGATCGGAGAGGACCTGCTGCTCTGCCAACAGTCACGTGCTGGGGCTTCTGGATTTGATTACGTAACGTTGAAATGCACAAGCACTGGTCCGGGCACATAGGACCCGGAACGTACATAAGAAGTCTTGGCTCCTCCTTGGTCTTTTAATCTATACTGTTGAAGCGAGGATGCAAACACGTAAAGAAGCGATCAGGGCGAGGCTCGCGAAGAAATTGCAAGCCAAACAGAAACTCGCGGAAGTGGACAAACATTACCATAGTGACGTACCCGTCAATGCGATCGACGTCGACATCCCCGAAAGCGGGAGCAGAAAAGTGCGGTTGAAGATAGATCGACCGGACGGGATGACGGTCATATCCTCCGAGGTCACCGGCAACGAACAGGGAAAAATGGTTGAGCTCCTTGATGGTATAGACGTGTGCAGAAAGGCTTACAATCAGGCGGAGGGTTCTACCAGCCGCCTCATCCTGGAGTGTGCGTACCGGATCATGGAAGGTCACATTTTAAGTGACCAGCTAGCCGCCGACGACGTCCTTCTGGATCCAGAATACCCTTTGGAGGACTACCTCTCGATCGCCAGGAGCCTCTCTATCCACCGTCACAAGCTGTGTACATTCGCGGGGAAACTCGTCAAAGGGGACATCCCGGAGGTGAACGAAGGCGACGGCGTGGACAAGGTGCAGGACCTCATCTTGCACGAGCTGCGCATCTGCACCGTCATCCACGAAATGATAGACAACGAGGGCCCGACCCCCACGATGAGGCATGCTCTTGAGTGGTGCGCCAGATTGAACGTCATTCTGAGAAGGATGAACGTTGCCTTGAAGGTCATCCGCCCGCTGCGATTGGAGGTCCTTCAGGACGATAGCAGGGCCCACGTCGCGGACGAGCCTTTTGGGCGCGTTCCCATGTTGACATCTGTTGTTTACGAGGATGCTCTTACGGTAGAAGCGTTCCTAGAAGATTGGGCGAGGAACGCCCGCTTCCCCAAGACGGAGTCTGTTTTTGATGCGGATGAGGCCAGAAAACACATGCGGGAGAGATGGCAACAGTTCGTAGACGAGGAAGGATGATACCCCGGAATGTGAATACGGGATGTAATGTGTATATATAGTTATATATATTTACATCATTATCTACATGAAGCGCATCCAGAGTGTACACAAAGCCATTGTGAAGAGCCAACCAAGAGCGTCCCTCAGCAGATAAAGCGCACCGCCCGCCCACGTCCCCTCGTGCGAGGTCCTCAAGATGAAGAGGAGACAGACAAGGAATAGCATCCAGGGAAGGAACAGGTAGAATTGGCTCTGGCGCTTCTTGTCTTGTACGTCCGGTGTCATTTTGAATTGGTGACACGAAAGAGAATGGTGCATGGAGAGCCTGTTTTGTAAGTCGCCGAACAGATGTGGTGCAGCGGGGGCGATGTTCCTGTCCGCAGCGACCAAGCCTGAAGGAGATGGCGACCTGGTTGGAGACTTTCAGATGGCGGCCGCAGCATGGTGTGGCGTCCTTGAAATGCTTTTGGTTTTGGAGGCGACCTTCAGAAAATAGAGGGCCCAACGAGAGCCTTAAAGCTGTCATCGTAATCAGCGTCCGCAAAGATGCGCGGCTTGCTGTCGACTGTGTCATAGAACATGTACCGAACCAGGAACGGCTGAGTAAATTGCATGCTCTCAATACACGTGGCCAGCTCCCTTTCACGTTGGCCCAAAGGCTTCTTCACTTTGAGTCCGTCGACTTCGTACTGATGCGGGTTGTAGCGCAAGAACACAACAGGGAACGTGTTGCCCTCCATTGTCAGGGTTCGAGAGACGTCTGCCATCCTCCGCAATTCGCAAGAAACCTCGTACCGATCGTGTTGATGCTCATCCACTTCGAGGAAAATGATCCCCTTGATTTTTCCGTTTTCATCTCTGACAAAAATGAGGAAGTCAATATAGCATCTATCGCCGTCACGATCACTTCCAACGCACTTGAAGTCGATGTGATGTTGGGGCTTGAAATCATACCCCCGTGCTTGCAAAAGGCGCAAAACTCTGGCCTCGTCTTTTTTCTTTCGGACCTGTCCCTCCTTTGTGTGCCAGTAAAAGTAGTGCGACTTCAAAGTATTTGAATGTCTAAAGGTTGCCCCGCACTCCTCGTGCTCACAAGCGAAAGGTCTCATGCCAGTATGTGTGCGTTGATGGACCTTCAAATCCCGCGACTCGTGAAAGCCGGATGTGCAACCATCGAAATCGCACACATGGCGTTTTGCCTCATCACTGTGAAAGCGCCGGTTGTGCTTCGACAGCTTTCCTGCATCAATGAAGACAGCCGTGCAGCCACCAGAGTTGCATATATAAGGCCTTTGTCCGGTGTGTATGCGTTCATGTGTCCTCATGTCGCCCTCCCGGCCGAAGGACTTATTGCAACCCTCAAAGCCGCAAACATGAGCTCGTTCGCCCGTGTGGGTGAGTTGGTGTTTCTTCAGGTTACTTGAGTCGACAAACGCCACACTGCATCCAACATAACTACAAATATAGGATCGTTCCCCTTTGTGAGTTCGTTGATGTTTTGCCAAAGCACCATTCGTAGCAAATCTGGCTGCACATTCTCCATTATCGCAAACAAATGCGCGTTCGTCAGTATGCAGGCGTTGATGGTGGTTTACCAAACCAATTCGTTGAGTGAAGGCTGCTTGGCAACCATCAAAAGTGCAAACAAAAGGTCGGTCGCCGGAATGAGTTCGTACGTGCATTGCTAGCTTCGATGGTGCGGAAAATTTCATCTCACATCCCTCCCATTGACACGCATGCCTTCTCTCTTTGGTTGGCATGGCAAGAATGCTCTATAATCACACGTATCCTTATTTACTATTACACGCAAAATTCCCAATTACCACCCACTTCATGTGTACAGCAAAGATCCGCTGCGAGTGCTTATTCACGTTCATTCTTGCTGTCGTCGATACGAAGAATCGTCCACATCCCCTCCGTAACATGTGATCTAAAGCAGCAATCAGGACAAGAGTTTGCGTCATCAATGAGGGGCGTCAAAGCTTACCGAAGATTACCGCTTCGAATCGCAAAGTCGCCAGGGCGGTTGGCACGGAAGGCAATCGTCTCAGTTCGCCCTGGGTTTATCGCGTTATCGACCCCTGTCACCCCGCCCGCGTTCTCGATTTCAGCGAAAGTGTGCCCATGAATGTGGATCGAAATTGCCCTGGGTTTGTCGTTCACCGCGACAAGATGCAAGAGCTGGATCCTTCCAAGTTTGCCGCGGAAGATCGGGGTCGGGGGATTATCAGGTGTCAACCACACGGGGTCAAATGTCGGCGCAGAACGGTAATTGAACGCCTTCTGACCGTTATCTTCCGGATCTACATCGGACGGATTGATGTTGCGGCAAAGCTGATCTGTTGCCGATGTCAGCCTCAAGCAACTGCACAACAAAGAAGTTCACACCGTACCCGTGTCCTGCTCCCAGTCTCCGGTGAAGCCCTTTCTCTTGCCGTTCACAGCAAACATATCACAAAATTCGCGCAGCTGCGGGTTGGTCATGGCCGGCCAGTGTGCGGACAAGGTGTGATTCTTCCCCGAGCCACGCTGGATCTCGGGACGCAAGTCCCTTTCGTCCGGTTCGCTGGGCGGGTCATCGCGCTTCACTTTTGCCCTTGCGACCCGGCGGTGTCGTCGACGGAGATGATTCTCCATGGGACCATCCGGGTCGTCGTCGTCATCGCCGCCGCTCCTTGCGTCTGCGTTCCCATTATTCGGTGCCAGCCAGGGACGGGTCGGGTCTTCCTGAGTTCTGCTCTCCGCGTCTTCGTGGAAGAGGTCTTGGGCAACGGGATCGGCAGCCTCACTGTCAGGCACGAAGTCGGCGACGGGCTGCCTCAAGTCGCCGTTCTTGAACAGACGAAGACCTGCCAGTAAAGGAAGTTGGCTTCGCGAACATGCAGATTACGCGTCGAGCAACCTACCATCTTGAAGGATGAGGACATGCTCGTCACGGAACAATTCTTCCTCTTCGGGCACTGCAAAGCCCGTCTGGCCACCGGTGTTCCGGAACCGCACCTCACTGCCGGAGGAACTGGGGAAGGACCAGAGCTTCCTCAAGGTAGTCTCCTCACCAACCCAGTCGTCAGGTACCCAGCCGCGAGGCTCAACAACGAGAGCGCCGATCAGCCCGTGATGTGGATGTGAGCGGCGATCCGCTTGATCTTGAAGCGCAATGGGTGCGCCGTAAAATCTGTCTGCAAACCACGTGAAGTTCCTGGTTTCACCGTTGGGTACCGTTTGATCCTGCAAATGACATTAGCCAGGCGCTCGATTGGAAAATCAACTCCAAGTTACTCACTGGGTTCTGCCCGATGTTCGTGCCATCGTTCCTGCGAACATCGAATAAAACGAGATCGGCGTGGATGGAGACCCTGTCGGAGACCTTTCGGTAGTTTCGGAGATCGACGGGAACTGCTTGCTTACGTAAGCACACAATCGAGTAAACTTTAACCCGGAAGGTTTACCTTCAGGGCGCATGGGCTCCGCTTTCAAATCTCGCCTGATGTTGTTCGTCAAGTGGATGGTGATGTATTCCCCTTCAACCATGCGGATGACCATCGGTTTCGGATTCCCCTCCTTCTGGCGGACTTCTTCCCAGTCGCCCCCGGGTTCTTTGTGCGCAGTGACACGGTAAATAAGGCCAAGCGGGTCACGGCGGTCTTGGCCGAGGAACCCTTCGGTGTAGTCAATCTCGCGACTCTCAGCCACGACTTTGTACTCGCGGTGCTTGTGCGGTTGTGGGTTGAAAACCAGGGACTTCTCGTCGGCGAAGGGATTCTTCTCGAAAGGTTTCGGATTGTTCGGTAGAACCGGCAGGGAGGCGTTCACTGTTGAGTAAATCCGTCCGATGGCCCAGCAGCCCAGCCAGGTGTCGTCGATCGCACGCCAGTAAATCAAGTGGTCACCGGGAGAGTACGTCGGCTGGAGGATCTTGGTAAATGCTTTCGAGATTCCAAGCTGCGGCACGCACGGTTAGTGACGGGTCAAAAATGGTATCAGGTCGGCACGAGGCTTTACAATCTGCTGGTTCACGATCCTGCTATCTGGATCAGTGAACAGGTCGTTCCAGCGCATCCCGTACGCGTTGAAGCTGTGGCTTTCTTCGTGAGAACCTTGGCCGATGCGCAATCGCACGTTATCGCCGGGGTATCCTTCGTATATGGTGGTGCTGTTGGTAGGCATTGATTACGTAAGCACACACCGGCTGTCTTTTTCATTGACGGTCCATACCTCGGATCGCCGAACACGCGGCTGGAGAAAAGGTCGGCGGGGTCAACTTCCTTTCCCTTCTCCCTGCGGAATTTCTTGATCCTCTCACGGAGCGGCTCGCTACGGTAGTTAACTATCATCACCCCCTGATCCTGATCGCTGCCTGGGAAGTTGGGAGGTTCGAGCTATGCAGCGATGGAAGGTGAGTGAGTCCGCTTTGTCTGTAGTATCCTACCGAGCAATGACTTACTGGGACGCCATTCCGCGTGAAAGCTGGCTGGAAGTCGCCGACAAAGTTCACCCATTCTCTAAAGGTGCCAGGGTAGACGTTCAACGAATCCGCTTCGACGGATTCTTGCGATTCGTTGAAGATGTCCTGCGGGTTGGTGTACGAATTATCAGGGAAAAGGCCGTTGTCCCGGTTCACGACGTCGTTTATCTGGTCACTCGGGCGTTCGGGCGTCACGATGACAGCCTGTATACCCGTGATGATTTCCTTGTTGAGGTTGTGTGGCTCGAAGTACCTCGCTCCGACCGGTTCGATCGGCGCCATCCCGTAGAGACCGTGCTTCTGCCGGAAGTTTGCGAAGAGGTGATCTGGGGTGCGGATTTAAAGGGTTATCACGGACGGGCACTAGTTTCAAATTTCAAATGAGTGAGAACCCACCATGGAAGAATACGTGACCAAACTCTCTGTCGGCCCACCACAATGGAAGGTAATATTTGCCGAAGCGGGCCCCGGATATGTAGTTGTAACCGACTGATGCCCCGTCCGAAGTTTGGACGTCGAACTTCACGAGATGCACGTGAGCTCCCACTTCTCCCTCGGTGGGGTGGGCCGGGCAATCGGGGAAGGGAGGGTCGAAGACGGTCCCGGGGATCTGCCTGTCAAAGCCGTTGAAGATTTTGACTTGGATCCTGTCTGCGTTATTCGCCCGCACGATGAGAGGATCGAAAAATCCAGTGATGTTTCTTGCGCCGCGGACCTCTTGTTCCAATTGGTAGAGATGACCGTTCGGGTCTATGAAGGAAGCGTTAGGCTCCAACCAAGCGGGAGACACGTGCGGACTTTTTGCTTACCATGCCAGCCATACTGATTAAACTGAAGGTCCCGGTTCAGTCCCGTCATATTCCTCTCAACCGCGCGGATGGGGAAACCAGTCTCCGGATCGACGGTCCCTGCCTGGGGTGTGGGGTTCAAAGTGAACATGTTCCCTGGTTCCGGCCTCGCGTTCATCGCCTTGACTTCAAGCGGCGTCGCCGGGCGATAGTCTGATCCTTCCGGTATGGGGCCGAGTATTTCTACCGGCCAGGGCACGCGGGGAGACTTCTGCCTGACGGTACCGTTGATGAAGTTCGGAAATCCGGGATGGTCAGCTGTCGGTTTTGGAGGCGGTTCACGACCCGGGAGCGGGAGGAGTGGTCGTATCTGTTTGCCGTCCGGATACTTTTGCGTTCCCTCTTGAAGGGTGTCAAACACGCGGAAGATGCCCCACATGCCCTGTTTCGAGTATCATTACTTTGACAGGAAAAGCTATGCGAAGCCAGGTCGTGCCGAACTTACCAGAGAGAAATGCGGGTACAAGTGACAATGGTAGATAACGTCGCCAATGCTCTTCAGCCGACTACCAGCCCCATACAGGGCTGTGAACGTCGTGGACCATTGAGGCGAGAGGGAGAAACTGTCGATGATGGGAGAGTCTACCTTTCCCTCGACCGCGTACCATTGATGGACGTGCCAGTGAAAGACGTGAGTCTCTTTGATGCCGCCGTGAACGACTCTAAACTTGACGGGGTCCCCGGCGTAATTGCTGTCAGGTGGCGAGTTAGCCGACGCTCTTCAAGGTGCGCAAAGGGGACACGTTCTCACAAGAAGACAAGATTCTCCGCCGGGTCGCCGTGCATCCATGAGCTGTGGTGTTGTTCCTCGCCGTACACTGGCCTTTCCAAGCTGCCGTTACGAATAAGGTTTAGGACCAGGGACTCGCGGTTGCGCAAAGGCTCAGATCGGTAGCTGCGGGAAATTGTGAGTAATCACAAATGTATAACCATACAAGACCGCGTACCCACTTTATAGCATGTACGGCGTCTTCTTGGCGCGTCGCGATGATACCTCTGTCCTGGGTGAACACGTTCTCACCACAGGGACTCTCCTCCCCGCGAACGGAGAAATGAATCTCTGGCTCGTCGTGGAAAACGGTGACGTGCTCGCGGTAGGACTCGGACGGGTGGTGGAGCTCGGGTTCAAAACCGAAGAACGGGCGGAGGTGCTTCAGGAAATTCCTGGAGGAAAAAGTGGGTCAGGCAGAGCTGTCCACGGCACAAAGACTCATTGAGATGTCTTTACCTCTTCTTGGGCGGATGGATATCGGCTTGAAGTCCGTCCCGGATGGGCTTCCCCGTGAAAGGGTCTGTCCATCGTGAACCATAGGGCTCGACGACCAGGGCGCCGAACAAGCCGTGGAGATTGGTGTCATTTTCGGTTGCGCCGAGGTTGCCGGCGTCGCCAATGTGGAAGACACCTTCGTGCGTGCAGTTCCACCTGTAGGTGTAGGTATCCCTGTAGGCAGCCAGGCTGGGCGGGTTCTTCCCGACGGCACTGCCATCGCTCCTGACGTCGTGCCCGTCCAAGGCGACGTGCATGCCAACCTTGCGACCGCGGATCTCGTTCCGGAGACGGATGACGAGCGTGTCATGCAGGTTGCAACGGAGCACCAGCGGGCGGACGAGGGGGTTTGTCTCGAAGAAGCCTCGTCGGAGGAGTTCCTTGTACTCAATCGGCGGGACTGGCCGGGTAAAGCGCTCACGATATTCGACAAGAGTTCGTTCGTTTTCTGTGTGGGACTGTCAGACTGTGTGCGCACGAAGAGCGAAAGTCATCTGTAGTCATCTTTACCTTCGAGGGCGAACATCAAGCCGTTGGGATCAACGTCACCATACTTGTTGTACATGATCGGAATTTGGAGAGCGACGACGTCTACGAACGTCGGTCAGTTCCCTCTGACTGTAAGCCGTGAAATCACCGGGTCTTACCGTAGCGTCTTTCCTGGCGGGGCACCGGTTTCTCCAGGTCGTTGTAGTCCACCTTATCAAAGCTCACCGTGAATGAACTGGCTTGCACTTGAGGGCTCTCACTCTTCTTACGGGAGGCAGGAAGGATGACCAGAAGGGCGGTGACGGTAACGAGGACGACGACGGATGCCCACTTCCAAAGAGGGCGGTACCGCCCGCGCTTCTTCACGCGGCGGTCTGGGAGAAGAGGAACTTCGGTGATGGCGAACGAGGGCATGCCGTCTTCTATATTGCTATCCGTTTACTTGAAAGGCGGGGTAGCACCGTTTACTTGAAAGGCGGGTGGGGATGAGAGAGGCCTCCCCCGCACCCCGTTTATTTATAGCCGAACACCATCCCTGATTCTATGGAATTCCTGTTGGTGTGGATTGCTACCCCCTTGACGCCCTTCCCGGGCGCTGCTTGCTTTCCGAACACGAAGTGTCTGTGCATGCAACGCGCGGTCGTTCCTAGCGCAGTCTCCGCCGCCGGAGGGCGCGGTCCCGTCCACCTCCGGGAGGAGGGCTTGGCTCGTGCGGGCCAAAAGCGGAACACAATTTTCAATTTGTGCCCAAGGATAGATTCCCGGAAACGCGGGAGTGGTCACGTGACTTGCTGAGTTTGTATGACATAAGTGGACACACCGACCTTGCCCTTTTTATTCGCCTTCGCCTTGTGTCCCCATGTTCATACTATCGAAGCTTCTGCCATGACATCTATTGACGAGCCGCTCGACAGCCTCGTGACCTTCGTCCGCTATTTCACCCTCGCCTTCTACACTGGGACCGCAAAGGCCATCATCGACGAGATTTGCCCACCAGCTAGCCCCGGTTGGTACATGGGGGATGCACCTCTCGGTCCGTTATTCTCCGAGGGTGTGCGCGAGGAGTTCCAGCAGGCCGTGGTTTGGGATGTGCACATCAAGGCCTGGGCCGCCATGCAGATTGAACAGAAGCGCATCCGTTTTGCCCAGATGTGCAGCAACGGCGGCCGCGACCCTTTCCCCAGCACCGGGTTCCTCGAACCGTGGTTGGGACTGTCAAAGGTACTAGGTCGTACCCCGCTGTATCTCCTCGACGCAATGGTGAAGGAGTCCCTCGATATGATTGGGAAAATGAACGAGGACGTCGTCCGCATCGCGACCGAACACCTCCAAACGAGGAACGCCCTCCGAGCCTTCCTCCTTCCCATCTTCAACGCCAAGTGGGCGGAGGCAGACGTACCACCTTCCGTCGGGATGGTCCCGGCATCGGTGCTGGAGCAGACGTACGTTCCTGCACACCCGCACTGGCGGGGCAAAGTCGCCTTTCCGGTGGACGTGCCTATTGGAGCCCATGAGATCGCTTCCATCTGCCAGGCGGTTTGCCCACGCGGACATATGCCCGAGACGGTCCCACCCGGTGGTTCAGGTACTGGCTTGGGTCTGTACCTGGACGCGACAACCGGCGAACAGGTCATAAACCCCGAACCCGGGCAAGCGGTGAACAAGTATGGGGAATTGAATCCGTACTGATGATGAATGGAAGCGAGTGCAACCCGCATGTAGCCGGCAAGGGCTAGTAAATAAAGGGGTCCCGTAATAAGACAAGGGAAATGAAAAGAAGCGGAACGCACACGGAAGCCATGACAGAAGTCAAACGAGGCGGCGGGCGTGTTGTCCGCTTTGCCGGAGCAACCGGCTACTTCGCCAAGGGCTTCCTGTACACCTGCATAGGCATCCTCATCATCGTGTCGGCCGCCACGCCGGGTAAGTCCGAGGACGAGTCGCCCCAAGGGGTCTTCAAGAAGATAGCCTCGCTGCCCTCAGTAGCTGGGGCCGTAATCCTGTCCGTCCTTCTGGTTGGGTTGCTCGCCTATGCAATCTGGAGGCTTTTCGAGGCGTTCACCGGGGCCGGCTCGCTGCCGACTGATAGTAAATTGAAGAGTTTCTTCCGTCACCGCCTCTCCCCCTTCATCAGCGCATGCGTGTACCTCTCGTATGCCGCCTTTTGCATCCGGTTACTGTTTTCCATATCTTCCAAACCAGTTTGTTTTCCGGCATGTTGGAGGGACAGCGTCTGGGGCACAGTGCTCCTCGCCCTCCTCGGCTTGGCATTCCTCATCGCCGTCATCACTCAGCTGATTCCTGCACTTACCGGTTCCTTCCGGGCGGACATGCGGACAGACCGAATGGCGCGCCATCCGCGCAGCGGGCGGATCTTCCTAGGCTTAGGTCACGTCGGATTCCTTGGGAGAGCGGCTCTGTTTGCTGCGTTGAGTGCTCTTTTCTGGGCATACGTCTTCTGGCCTGACCGCGCAGAGAACGGCGGGTCCACGATATCAAACTCTCTTGACATCTTCACCGGATCCACAGCTGGGCGGGTCGTTCTGGGGTTAATCGGGGTCTGTGTGCTTTTGTACGGTATCTTTGCCGCCTTGAACGCGTATTTCAAACGCTTCGTTACCCCAGAGCTGGATCCGGCACAGGCACGAAGCACAGCGTGACACCATTGCGAAGCGTGTCAAACCCGAGCAGGTCCCGAAGCTGCATTGTTGATGTCTATTCCCATTGCCGGGAGTAGTCTCCGAAAAATGTGCATGAGGACAGAGACGTTCATGGCGTTCCCAAGCTGCTTACGTAATTGGGTCCTCCCGACCGTGATCTTGTAGTCATCCGGAAAACCCTGCAGGGTCAGCATCTCGGCGAGTGTGAGGTCTCGATTGTACTTTGTGAGATAAAAGTGACCCATTGTGGATATGCACGGGCACCGGTCTTTCATCACGGTCTCACCACCGTTGTGCTTCACCGCGTAGAGCACGGTATCGTGGTCGGCCGGAAGGAGTCGGAGGATACGAGGAACCGTCGTCACGGGGCAGACCTGCTTTTCCTTTAAGAAAGACTCCAAAGGCACGCGTGGCAATGGCTCCGGGAAAGTGAAAACACCCAGGCCCTTCCTGACCCCGACGATGTATATCCTCTTCCGGCTCTGAGGAACACCATAATCCTCGGCATTCAAAATGGCGCAGGACACGTCATATGTCTCCAGGCTTTGTAAATCGCGCAGTATGTGCTGGTATTCAGCATGACGCATCAGTAGGGGGACGTTCTCAAAGAGAAAGCCAGCAGGTTGACACTTCTGCAGCACGGAAATGCAGTTTTTGTACAAGGTCCCGCGGGCATCCTCTTCGGCCTGGTTCTTTGACTTGTTCCCCATGTGGCGCAGCTTAGAAAAGGTCTGGCATGGGAATCCTGCAACATAGAGGTCAATCTCCGGAAGATCGTCATCATTGCGTGCAGTCATGTCCTCGAACAGTACGCCGGGGCTGTGGTTGGCGTTGATCATACTGCGACACGCCGCGTCGATTTCACTGGCCCACTCGTGGCGGTAGGGAATACTTAGAGCTTGCAAGGCGACAATGGGTGCCTCTATGCCACTACAGTCAGTCCCAATCCTGAGCATTGATACAAAAGAATATAAATAAAATGATCGCTTGCGCGGCAGGTTCCATACACTCAGGCTCGCTTTCGCGGCACGGTTCAGACGCTCGGGCCGGCTTCGTCCATGGGAGGGACCAGGAAGGCCAACAGCCGGTTCAGGTCGACGGCGGCTGTAATTTCCTTCAGAAACGAGATATTGTTGTAGTGGACAGCGCTTCTTACCACTGGCATCGCTGGCTTGTTCCGAGAATAAGGGTCCAATCCTTTTCCTGATGGCGCGCAAAACATGATCCACTTCGTCTGCATGCATCACGGGTCATTTATCGTCGGGAGTCTCTCGGGTGGAGGGACAACTTACCGTCGTCGCTTTCTGAGCGGACGCGCTTGCGGGTTGTTGTCTCACCCGCCGTGGTATTCTCAGGCGCCTTACCCTTCGCTGACGCCGTAATAACTTTCGCTTTGGCCTGAGCCCCTTTCTTTGACGCTTTGGTCGCAGCTGATGAAATGGAAAGAGAATTAAGCGCAGGTCAGCACCGTCGGGTCTCGTTTGTCATTGTACTCACGTTGCTTCTTGGTGGCCTTGCGGGCGGTGCGCTGACTTTTCCTTCTGGGACGAACTACAGCCCCGGCTTCGGGCTCAGTGGCAGCGCCCGGAGGTATAACGCGTCCTTGGGGAGGAACGAGGTCGGTCACCGCATCACGGTCGGTGTCTTCTTCCCTGATACGTCGTAGCTGGATTCGGGTGGGCACAGACAGCAACTGGGTAATGACAGCCTCCTCCCCGTGCAGTTCCCGCACGTTATGGGGATCGTACTGGAATGCGACCGTGTCTTCAAATGTGCCCTCGCCTGTGTCGCGTTGCACGCTCTTCCAGCGGAGGAAGACTTTGCGGCTTCTCACCCAATCTAGAAAAAGGCGTCGGTTTTCGAGCGAGCAAATATGCCATGGGACCACTTCGTCTTACCTTTCAGCTTGGTTTCGAAATAAAGGTCGTCGTACTCCTCAGAGTCTGAGTTTTGCCACCGCTTCTGGCGCTTGAACGGCGTCATGACCTTTTTCGGCTGGCCAGGTCCAAGACCTTTCCCCGTGTAGCGCAGGTCTCCGCGGTTCAGCTCGTCAATACGCTGGTGGAGCGTCCGTAGGGTAGCCCAAGATGGACTTTGCACTTCTTCGAAAGTGCGGGCAACGTGGTTGAAGAGCTGCTGGAAAGCTCTTTCGTCTTGCTCAACATGCTTTGTCACGAGAGCCATTTCTTCGGTGTTATTGAACGAGGATTGAGAAAAACAATATGATACGGGGATATCGAGGAGCGAACGAGGAGGGATTGAGGGGAATCGAGGGGAATTAAGGGGCCAGGAGGAGGCGGACCCAACGATAAGCACGCGCTAATTTGTGGCTTAGATGCTTTGCTTGCCCAGGGCTTTGGCGGGGTTCTTGTAAAGTCCCACGCGCTGCCGACTTGCTGTCGAATTGGAGTGTGTCCATGGAGATGGTTCGAGACGGCCTTACCGTACGCATGGTGCTAGGGGATTCCCACATCTGCTTACCCGAATCACCGCAACCCAATGAAACATACATATGTACATTGTGTGGACAGCAGGCTTCGAAGTCGCGCACCAGAAAGCAGGTGGAGACAAAGTACGTGGACATGTAACGTGGACACTAGCGTGCTCGGAGAAAATTGCTGACGTACGGTTTCACAGTGAAATCCGAGTGAAGGCGGTCCTTTACCTGAAAAACGCCTATCTCACAGTCAGGCAGATCGCCGAGGTAGTGGACGCGTATTATGATTACATCGGACCCGACTGGGACGACAAGAAATGGCCTTTCGATCGCTTTCGAGGTAAGCACCTTCCCTTGCGTCTGAAGCCGTTACATAGCTCGTCTGACCTCCTCAAGGGCGGGTTGACCAGCTGATCAATTCCTTGAATTCATCCCTTCAAAGTGGCAGCTCTGCTGCATTTGGCCCCTCCAGGGAGTCCCGCTGGGCACACAAGTGGCCCGGGGGAAAGAGAGGTCAACTGAGATTTGGACCGCTTACCGCCTTCCCCGCCACTGTCGGGACGAAGAGGCCAGGAAGGAAGCGCAAGCAGCAGGCGGAATGTGGGAAGAAAAAGAAGAAAGCGCGGCGCATTGCGACTCCGGATGGTGACGAGGACGACGTGCCTGACGTCAGGGAGCGGACTGTGCTTCGAATTCGAGTTCGTGCACCTGATGTCCCGGCACCCGCACAGGAATCACCACCCGTAGGGCCAGGAGGACACGACGGATGCACGTCATTGGTGAGATATTGCCTTCCGTGGTATCACGCCGCGGCAGCATACGAACCGGAACTGCTCGGGAACCGGTCGGATGAGCCCCCACCGGCATGCACCCTGACCGTCGCATTGTCAGACTCGCAGCGCACTACTTGCTACTTCATTTTTGGGTTCTTCAAGCCACTTCATCACGGCAACATGATGAGGATGGGTACTCCGGGTTGCCTTGGCGAAGCGGCGGCACTGCTGCAGAGGACCTTTCACCCCGATAAAGGAGGTAACCCCACCGCCATGGCCGTTGTTACCGAGTGCGTGCAAGCGGCAACGAAGGCCGCGTCGGGCAACAGGTGGGGCATACTCATCGACGCGTTCTTGAAACGGCTGGCGGTGCCTGGGGAGCCAAGGCCTGGTCAGTCACGCATTAGCTTCCAAAGGGAGTGTTTGTCCGTCAGGGAGCTGTTCCTTGACTCGCAGGCAATGTAACAATTGTACATACATACCATATATTCCGGACACAAAAACTCCCAAAGCGCAGCCTTGCCCAGCCCGAGATACAGATGTAGTGTCACGTGATAGGCACCACGAGCTGCTCACCAAAGGTGCCTCGAGGGGAACTCTGTTCCCCGACCCCGGGGGCTCCGCTCCCTCAAAGCTGTCCCAAGCGCATCTCGTTTCCTCAGTATCATTTAGTCACAATGCCACTAAAACCAAGAGACATTCTGGGAGCGGAAGGGCATGTATGTCTCCCTGACGGCTGGGCTCTCACGCAGTCTTCCGACACGTTCACTTGCTGTTTTTGCAAGGCAACTTCGACCAAATCGATATCGGTGGCACGGTGTCCTCAATGGTATCTCCTAACATTGCCACGCTGCGAATTACCCCATTATGTACTGACTGCGGTGAATCAACTCTTGTAGGGACAGACGCATACGTATGGCATGGTACTATCACAACCGCTACCTCACCGCTGAGAAGATCACTGCTTTCATAGTGCGCTATCGAGACTACGTGCTGGAAAGCCCCTTGCCTGAAGGTAAGAAGTCGGTGCGCGCGCTCTTTGGTGCGCTTGATTGATAGCGTAATTGACGCTCAAACATGATGGCAGCGAAAGTCCGCCAAGCTGTCTCCAATACCCTGTCGAGGTGTTGCACCACTGAATTCACAGAGACCGACCGCTACATGTTTGCACATAAGCTCGTCAGACGACGAGGGACCGCATCCGAACGAAGATACGGTCCCCTAAACAATTTTCTGGTGGTCGCTTCGAAAGGGCGCGCAAGGAGGAACATGGTCAAAGAAAGGACGGCTGAATAAGTGATTGTGCAAATTGTATTTCGAATCCCGCGCATATATACACTTTTCACGCAAAAGCACCGAGGGCGGTCATTCGTTCCCATATTTTGAGTACGAGTTCCCGTGGTAGGGCTTCCGTCAAGCGGTTTCTCGTGGATACCATTTGGCGTTTCAGGATCTGTTCGGTTGTACGCTTTCTAAAAACGTCACGGAAGATATCATCCTGGCCAAAGCGTGGTCTCTTGCGCCAAGCTTCTTCGCTGTTCTTCGGGAATCTTCGCAGCCAATTTTTGAGACGTTCGCTGGGTGGTATCGCCTTGATATCCATCGTCCAACGAAACGCAATTACGCCCGCAGGAAGGTCCGCCAACCACCTGCGGTGCGCGGAGAAGGCTTTGGTGGTCACTGCGACGGTGTCTGATCTGATCTCGGCAACCTCCAGTTCTGCAACAGCGTCGCCATCCGGTGAAACTTGTCTCAACAATTGGAAGGCTGCTTTTCTGGCTGCCCTTGCTGGGATGGTGCTGAGGTAACGCTTCTCTGCAACATTTTCCAAAGGTTCCTTGTCGTCAACCCAGAACGAGGTGACTTGATATCGCTTCATTACGTCGGTCTGATTTAGGCTGAAGTTCTGTCGACCTGAACGAGACCGTAATAAGATATCACGTACCGACTCACTTCGAGCAGGCGAGGCGTGGTGACACAATTATTCGAGAGTCAGCTCCTCTCATGTGGTTGTGCTGTGTATGACACAATGTTGCACAAAGAGGGATCAGAGTCGCAATGCAAAAAACCCGACACACTTTTTGCTGCCAAAGTTTGTCATGTAAAAAACATTTGACAGAAGTGAATACAGGAGTTATTCCCAAAAACTTCTTGAGAAAACGTGAGTATTTGGTGCATTGCACGCCGCTCCGAGTTGATGACTGTGTCAACATTGTGTCAATTAGTCAAAAAGAATGTGCCAGGATTGTGTCAAAGTCCACGATAACAGGCTGTCTTTTTCGCTTTTCTTCTTGGCTAATGTAATAGCATCGACAGATTTCTGAGAAAAGCAAGCTTCAAATATATCGACCCTAAAGTTCCATCTGGTCCAAAGTGTGCCAGAATTGTGTAAAGAAGTTTTTCATACATCCTGCAGCAACCAACCACGGAATCCCCTGAAATTGTCTCTGTTGATGACTTCCAAGCGGCTGTTAACGTATTCAAGCCCGTTCTGACTAAAGGCATGCCACGGTTTCTCATCATTGAGCTTATTGAAGGGCGGAGGTTTCTTGTTCTTCTTGATATACGCCGCACGAAGATCCGTCCACCACAAGAGAACGTCTTTGTCCTCGGTTTGAACCAAGTGATTTTCGATGAACTCCTTGACGACATCCTGTGACTCGCGGTACTTGTTCGTCACCTGCATAACAAGCTTGGGTTCGGAAAGCTTCTCCTTTTGGTAGCGCCGGTAGTACTCAATAAGTATACCAATAAACCATGGCGCCGCGGCTCGCAGCTTCTCGTCTAGATGGTGATCAACCTGTCTCTCATGGGGCCGCGTTGGTCGCTCGACAAAACAAGTCGGAAAGTGCACACATCGCATGCGTCTCCATAGAGCCCAAGTGTTCTCCGACAGCTTGGGTAAATCGTTACAGACGAACAGACACTTGAAGATGGGGCGGAATTTTACTTGTCTTCCGTAATTCTGCCGACTGCTCAAAGTGTCACCTCCAGTCAACCCCTTCACGAGACCGGCCTGTATGGTATCCGTAGCTTCAGCTTCCTGAAACACGGCAAGTCGAGCGACCACTAGGGACATCAGGGCTTCGTTGGCCTGGTTTGCATCCTCTCGCTTCTTGGTAAGCAGAGCTGGGCTGACCGTCTGGTAGTAGTCACCGAGGCATTCCTCCATGAGCCGTACAAGGCGACCTTTACCGTTGCCGCCGCTTCCGGTCCAGATGAAGAAGTACTGAAGGGTCTCCTGTGTCAGGCAGATGCCGAGTACCTTGAGTGTGTACTCGCGGACGTCATCATCCGGCAATATGTCCATCATGAAGCTCATGAGAAAGCGAACGTGTTCGTTGTCCGGGTCAAACGGGAGGAAGGGTTGTTTGACGCAATTGGTGACCGCAACATCAGGACTTCCCGGTCCGAACGTACCCCTGTCAAAGTCATAAACTCCGTCCTCGAATACCATGATATTCTGAGTATTGAGCTCCTCGGCGAAGGTTGGGCGCAACGCATGATATTTCATGACGCTGTCGGCGACGATTCGGTCCCTGAAGTTCCCGTCTTCCAGTGATTTTGCGAGTTTTCGCAGAGCCCTTGCTTTCCGCTTTGTTTCATCTGTCTGAATAGAAAGGTTCTCGAAATAGAGGGCGACCTGTTGATACGGGTGGAGAAAGGACTTTTGACCCATGGCTTCTTTGAAGGCAAGCTCTGCTGCGTCATCGCTCCAACAGTGCCCTCGGAACTCATACCACTTTTTGGCGTTCGTGCAGTGGAACTGATTTCGAAAATGATACGCGGCGAACTGTGACATTCCCATGTCTGTACCTTGAAGTGAGTCAATGAAGAGTTGGTTTTTGTGAGGCTCGTCAAACATCTGAATATGATCGTCGGTGTAATCAGCGTAGAACTCCACTGCGTCACTGACGTAGTTATGATTGATGGTCACTTGCTGATTCTGCACGTTGTTGACAAAAATCACGTTCAACTCAGTCAAGGCTTTCAGCAGTCGAGGGACTTCTGCAGGATCCATTGGGATGGAGCTTTTCGGCCAGGATACACCGCAGTCCCTGCAGCGTAACCGCCAGCCGGACGTTTCGTATTCGTGGTCCATATTGCGAGATTCACATCCAGGCACCCGGCACCTCTGCCTACCAAGTTTCGTCACCATTTTCATGATGGACTCTGTAGTCAGTATCTCAGGGACAAGAGCTTCCTTCACCTCTTCTGGGAAATTGTCGTGGATGTCTTTCTTGCAGTCTTCAGTGGCACCTGACATCAGGGCGTCTGTTACCCTGACACCGTAAACCTTGCTGTGGAAGAGATCGCGGACGCTTTTCGGGAGGTCGGACAGCGGGATGTGCACTACATCCTTCTTTTTACATTCCTCGTCGTGACAGGCGAAACGAGCCCCCCGTTCGGTGACTGTGATGTACGGGTTATTGCTTGCGTGCTTCCTCTTCACGAAGTAACACCATTTCTGCTCTGTGACGAAAGTGAGACAGCGAAGCTTGCTGTCGACTATTACTTTGTTGAGCTCTTCTTGGATTCGGTACCTGTCTCCGAAGTAATCCGACGCGTCAATTAGCGCCGTTTCACAGTCTCTTCGCGTGAGCGTCGCCCTCTCGGTTGGTTTTGCTTGAACTTCACCGTCGCCACCATCAGCTTCCTTCGTCTTTTTCGGTCTCCCGCGCGTCTTCTTGACTTGCCCAAGCGCCGTATCCGCGTCGCCACAGGGCTTGAAGTCCTGAGCGTCTTCACCGATATGCTGTGCCAAATATTCACAAAAATCTGCAACCGGTTCCATGGGCACAAGGAACCTTTTTATAACATCTGTGTCTTTGGTGCCGTATATAACAGCGAGTAGCTGCTCTTTGGGCTTGTAAACAGTCAGATCCAGGTTGGTGTGGGCAGCTCGCGGTCCGAGACCCAGGACTCTTCGAACGTGAATGGGAATGTCACAAACCTCCATTGCAAGACCCGAGACGAAGGCCCGAAACGACACTTTGTACCCACCTCCGTCAAGCGCTCCATGTCTGCTTGCGTAGAATACTTGTGAGGCTTTCGCCTGTTCTGGGTGCAACTTCTCGATCACGTCCTTGAATGCTAGGAAATGTTCATTCTTCACCGATTCCTTGTCAACGGGAAGTTCCTTGTACTTGGCATCCCAGTCGTAGTACGGGCGCACCCGACCCCCACAGAACCGTTCCTGCAGGGTGTAGCTTGTGTCAGGCCTCCTCGCGTCGTAAGCCGCCTTCGCCAGCATTGTTCTTTCGCGAAAATCCTGGGCTGTGAGCGGGTGATCATCCCGCAGACCTTTGATTCTGCTAACAAACCTCATTGTGTCAATTTCTTGACGCTTGGATATGAGCAAGAAAAAAATTTCAGTGGAAACAGGTGCGTTTGATCTCGGCAACGCTCATGACCGCTTCGTGAGCTTTAGCTCCTGATTGCAGTCAGTGATGAATGACTGGAGGAGTTCGATCATCTTGACTCTATCGACGGACGGGTACTGCTCATTGAGATCTACATCGCTGAGACAGCTTATGTAGCATTGGAGGGCACGCACGTAGAAACTTCTGGATGATGGAGAAGTGTATGCTTTCCAGAAGGAGTCACGTAGTGCGGTGCTGTCTCGTAGAGTGTCCGAGTCCAATAACCCGCGCCGGGCAAGACTACGAACCCATCGGGCATGGTCAATCAGAGACTTTTCTGTCAGAGGCAAACCATTTCGCTGACGTGCGTTGGACAAGACATTGCGAAGTCGCTCCGCTGGTGGAACATACGGTTTGGCCGGAACGGATTTTTCGGTTGTACTCGCCATCACTGTCTGGAACATTGTTTCCAGAGAAAATAAATTTCTATATAGAGCTTTCGCGTTCAGTTTTAGACAGTCTAACACTCCAGATATCGCACCAAGTCCAATACAAACTCGGTGGTGTCCTTATGTGCGTAAGACCCGACATAGCGTTTCTTGATTTCGGCGTACTTTGCGGGAGTAAGCCCCTCTATGTTACGTTGTAGCAGTGTCTCGTATGACGGGAAATTATCTTCGGTAATCAAGCGGTACGGCGACCGTGCCATGCACTCTTCATCGTCCGGGGGCAGGATGTTCCCGCCACCTTCGTACGACAGGGAGTGCGCGATGTAAGCTTCCGGCCAGGACATGCCCCGGTCGATGTAGAAATCGCCATAACCACCACCCATTTTGTCCTTCCGAGGCACGGGTTGTCCGAGGTAATGCTTCCGTAGCTCATTGTACCGCCCTCGCGTTAACTCGCGCGTCTCGTGTTTCTCAAGCATCTCATACGTCGGGAAATTTGCCGAGGTATATATGTACACGGGCTGCAACGCCGACTGGCGGACAGCGCGCGACTGGAGAACGATTGGTACGTCGATGGTGCATCCCCTCGGTTTCCCAAGATAAACAGCTCGGAGGCGGTTGTAATGTTCCTGCGAGCCCACACCCAAGACCCCCTGACTTGGGAAGTTGTCCTCGGTGAAGTAGTCATTACGGGCTTCTGCGGGCAGCATTTTGCCCGTTTCCTCGTCATACATTGGCAGCCCACTCATTTTCTTGTCCTTTTCGCACAGCGACAAGCGTGGTGCGCACCGTTGTTTTGGACATCGGGGCGTTCCCACTGGGTAGCGCCATGGCGTTGACTTTGCTGCGCTCTGTCACGTGTTTATTTTTGGTGGGTACTCAAAACCACCACCACCCGGCTCGGCCCTCTGGTTGACAAAAAGAAACCGCCGCGATGTGCCCACCTCTTCCTTGGGAGCTGTTGATCCCCGTTTTTCGTTTGCTACCTCACAGGATTGCTTTTCAGATAGGCGTCGTTTTGGCGATTGGCTATGGGTTCCCAGACATTCGTAATAATGTCATACTCTTGGAACCCAACGCGTCAATGGACGCCGCTTCGGCAAAGGGTCAAGTGGATCTTTTAGATTGGTGGATGGCGTACCATAGAAAAATGGGGAGTACACCCAGCTATTCGTACAGAGCGCTGTATCTAGCTAGTAAAAACGGTCATGTTGCCGTCCTCGACTGGTGGAAATGTAGCGGGCTGCCGTTGAAGTATACTGAAGATGCCATGGATTCGGCCAGTAGGTTGGGTCATATATCGGTGTTGAACTGGTGGAGGGATAGCGGGTTGACTCTGGAATACACGCAGAACGCAATGGACACCGCAAGCGAGAACGGTCATATTGACGTGTTGCGCTGGTGGGAGGCAAGCGGCCTTGATCTCCGCCACTCTTTTTGGGCGATAGACTCGGCGAAGGAAAATGGTCGCGAAGCGGTGCTCCAGTGGTGGAGGGACAGCGGGTTTACCCGCAATTACGAAGAACAGAGGAACTTCCAGGCAATGATGGATAACGATGATTAGTGATTGTACAAACTTACGCAACAGACCTGGTCGCGAATAGTAGCTCGTATTTCCTCTGCTTCTTTGTAACTGGGCGCGCCTGACTGGGACAACTATCCTCGTCAAAGTAGTCCCGGTACGTGCAGTCGGCAGCAAATGTGCAAGGGACGTGGCGCTGCCCTTTTTCACGTGACTGCTTTGTGTGCAGCACGCCGAAGCCAACCCAGCTTGAAAACACTTCCCACATCAAGAGGGTCTCTTGTTCTTTTCATCTGCCATGGACGACGTGAAAACTCAGTGGACCATCGTGCTGGACTTCTACGGGGGTTTGAACTACCCGATTTTGCTGGACCCTGGTCTGCGACATGACGGCGCTCTCAAAGCAGAAATTCTGCGCCTCCTTCAACATAAATTTGTCGACCCGCTTCCCAACCCCAAAGACATCCGTTTGACCACCGCCGGGGGAGAAACCATCGACTCGGACGGTCTTTTCGAGCGGACCCTCGCCGCTTATTTCCCCGAGGGGGCGGAACGGGTGATACATGTCGGCCGGACGGGTGGTGCCATTTCCCTTCCGGGCCTTGACAAAGTGGCCGCAAAAAAGTTTCTCGAACGGGTTGGTTGGAAAGTGAGCTTATGAACAAGTAGGGTCAGGGCTCGTCAAGGCTATTATGGTCATGATGTAACGCTTGGGATGACAGACAAATATATTCATATATAAAACGCAACCGCTTTACACATATATACACACATCCCTAGAACAGGGCCCGGCGGCCGCCACTAGCACCGGACACACGGGACCCGACGAGTGCGCCGGGACTTGCGCAAGGTGGAAGGCACTTGGGAGTACCACAACACGCATTGACGATGCACATCGAGTCATTGGGGCAGTCTTCGGTCGTGATGCAGTCGGGTGACTCCGCACATCCGGCGTCCTGAGCGCAGAACCCGGTCCCCTCAGCCGTGGTGGCGCAACCGCAGATGTCACCGCATAGCTCAAAGCCGGTAAGGCAGGTACCAAGGGAGCATACCGGTGCCGTCTCAGTTGGCGTCAGAGTAGTCGTCGTGGTCGGGCGGCACTTGGTCCCGCCAGCTTCTGACAGGTCGAGGAGTACACACAGGGATACCGCGACGTAGAGGGCGTTCGAGAGGGAAAGACGCATGACGGAATTGTAGTTTCTTGTTTGTTTGTTTGATTGGTGGTGGGTGGTTGAGAGATGATTTGTTATTCCGGAACATCCCTCGACGCGATTGTTCTTTTATTAGCGCCGCGGGATTACTTTATCTTGACGGCAAATGAAATGATTCATCAACTGAAGAACTACCGACACGTGACTTCATCTAGGCAACGACGAAACAAAGCTCCTCCTTGCCAATCCCGTAAGCTACCCTCCACACCCGGGGGGAGCTCTGAGTTACCCGCGGACCGCATCTAAAGATACCACCACAGACGAATTCTGCCGCCCTGTAGTAAATCATCCCTTCTTTTTCCTGACGATGCGGGGTCTTGAGTAAATTCTTCCACTTCAAAGGTGCTGCCGTTGAGGCGCCGTATTTCTTCCCTGATGGCCAGCGCCAGCGCCTTCGCCTGCTCGCCCCAAATGGTGCCGTGTCCATACTGCACGAAGAGTTCCGCGACATCACGGATGGGGATGCCCCGGGTACTCTTGTTGTTGAGAAGATCAAGTTCTGAAGAAGAATCAAGTTCTGAAGGAAGATCAAATCGCGAAGGTTCTACGGCCGGTTGGTAGGGGGTAACGGCTCAAAAGAGCGCCGAGACACCTCTTGGTGGTTCAGCCCCTTTGCGGCTGGTTGTGTTTTAGCGGGACCCCTGCGACTTCTTTTCAGACAGGAAAACAACATGGCGGCTCGGAAATGAGATTTGTACCGGTTGGTGGCAAAAGACCTATTCATTTTGTAACGTGAGGTGTGTATAACGATACAGTGTGTATAACGCTACATGGAGTTCAATGACCACCCGCCACGATGTTGTACTCCTCGGCGTCAACAGCGTCATCAATATGAATTTTCCTGCCGACAATGGCTGTCCCAGCGTTGATATGGCGGTCATCGACGTAGTAGTTCCGGCCGCCTTCAGTAGAAATTACTTCGCTGAAGTTGGCCTCGCTGAAGTTGGCTTCGCTCGGATTGGCCTCGCTCAAATTGCCCTCGCTGGTGAGCTCTTCAAGGGCGAGGCGCTGGCGGAGGACGTGAGCGACATCGTTCTCGTCGGCACCAAAATGAGTGACGGAATTGAAAGGGTCGGCAGGGGGCGCTTCAAGACAGCGGATGCGTCCGTCGGCCTCGTGGTGAACAAGGCGAGCCTGCTCTTCGCCACCGCACTCCTGGATGATGGCGGTGAGCTGGTCGACCTCGG
>Ga0105239_10001724_pt1 | contig 28806 bp, 24 predicted proteins | sample KBSC44metaG_FD_92761 | JGI IMG/M metagenome (GOLD analysis project Ga0105239, IMG submission 92761) | Corn rhizosphere microbial communities from Kellogg Biological Station, Michigan, USA - KBS C4-4 metaG | ecosystem: Host-associated > Plants > Roots > Rhizosphere > Soil | place: Michigan, USA...
AAATATGAGTGGGTGAGATTGTGGTGTGTGTGGGGGGGGGGTTGGTTTTTTGGGAATGGTGTGGAGGGTTTGAGGGGGGGTGGGGGGGGGGGGGGGTTGATTCAAGGAGGTCAGCGGAAGATTGGTGGGCTGGTGGCCGGATTTCAACCAGGAACACGAGCGATTCGTCAGCTCGTCGGCTAGTCGATTAGGACCGCGGTTGACTGAGAAGGGCTGCTGCTGGCAGGCCAGATGGATGCAGGATCAAGGAGATGTGAACCTTGACGATGCGATGAAGGAAAGATGGGCGGGAGAAGGAAGAGGGAGGTCAGAGGGGGTGAGATGATGGATGGAGGTGGAGAGGATGGGAAAAGAGGAAGCAATGATGGCGAACGGCAATGGGGAAGGAAAGGAAAATGGCGCAGGTGAAGATGCAGGTGCGAAGGGGAAGGATGAAGAGGAGCGTACTGCGTACTCGCACATACATACCTACTTAGAGACTTAACAGTACGAGTTCAGGCTGTTCGGCAACGCACTGGATTCACCAGCTCAGGGAAAAGGCTGGGTCTGGTTCAAAGTGCAACTGTGCCAGGGCCGTGGACACGTACCCGAGCCTACCGTGACCTAAAGGGACACTAAGCTTGTCACAGGCGGCACCAGGGGGTCTAGCCAACGCCAGGAGCGCCCGAGGGGCCCATCGACCGCCCCCATTTCCCCCCTAACCAGAGTCAACCGCACCCAAACTGAACGATCCAGGGCCGGGGGGAGCCAAGTTTGGGTTTGGCTCCCCCCCAGACCCGCCCAGAACCTAAAAGCTGCCACATGTGCGCGTCACTTGGCGAGTCCAAATGTCAGTGAAATCGTAAGTACAAGAACTCCTACAAGTGGCAAACACGACAAGCCCTGGCACCGCATCACCTCGAGGAGTGACAAAATCTCCTCCTGTTATCAGGGTTCGCATCATACTCGTGGGTATTTCCACATCCCTGCAGAACATCTGGCGATCTCTGCATAGTGATGGCATTAAAGTCCACAGACTCACACCAACGAGGCTTCAGCAGATGGGTTACAGTGCCAGGATAAACTTGGCATAGCCCCATGGTCAGAATACGCATCGAGAGTCACTCTAACCTCGACTCGGCCTAGCAGAGAGTGTGTGGTCCAGCCGCCTTTCTTTTCACAACTCCTCGGTTGATGGAAATCATGAGACCAGTGGACCAGCCTACAACTCCACGAGTGGCTCGTCTTCCATGGCCAATCATGAGGCAATCCTTCCCCAGGTCTCGGCTTGCAGCTTCGCTCGCCCACCAGTTGTGGCCATTTTCTGTGTCAGATTCGGAGGATTAGGGATTAGCTATCAAGGCTTAGCCTAAAAGAGCACCCACACCAGCACCATCCTTCCCACTCAGAGCGCACATCGACGATTCTCTGCGGAAAAGCTGCATATGTCAACGGTGCCTACGTCGGATGTCAACTGCGGCTCCCTAAAGGTCAAGGGGATCTTTCAAACCAGAGAGATCAAGCAGATATATGTCGTCCTCATGGACGGAGTAAGCCTGATCCATAATCTCCGCCATTCCAAATCATCGGATACGACCAAGTTGTTTACGAGTAACTTCTGCTTTGCCAACCCAAGAACGTAGACGACCTGCTCATTCTCTGAGAGGTCCAAGCGTGGCCCACAGTGCGGGCTATTCCACATGTGAAAATACCTAATCTTCAAAGCACAGACGATCAAACGCTTTCTCTCTTGAGCATTTCATGCTTCGCATTCAGCTGCACTTCCTTGAGAGCCAATGATGACCACTCAATGCTGGTTGTCTCGGGTTCAGCAAAGAATCTAGACCTTTCAGGTTGTGGCTCTGATGTTCAGCTCCTAATCACTACTTACATCAAGGGGGAGTTGCTGGTCGTTGTGGACGAGACGCCTTCCACATTACTACGCCGATACAAGTAGTATCCTGGAGCCACTACCATAACGGACTCCAAGTACTACGCACAAAGGAGTCTTGAGGACCTCGGAAGGCATAATGAGCGCAACTCAGCTCATCTCCCAAGATGAACCGGTCACGTGTTGACCTATCAGGTTCTCCCTCGCATTGCCATCCCCTATATTGCCGCCAATGTAAGTCAGAGACACAATATGATATGATTTCAAACCGCTGCAGGAGGGGGTCTCGAACGAGTCAACTTGTTCGTGGCTTCGTTCGTATGGTTTGTCGGATATCATGGAAACTGCCGCTTGGATGACCTTGAACGCCATCGCCTTCTGCCAGTTTTCCGCGGGCCTGTAACTCCCTATCTCGTTGTCCCTCAATCCCTTGGTCTCCAGAATTCGGCATGGTACCCCCACGTTTCGAGCGCTCTCTTTCTGTCCAGTCTAACTGACTTCTCCTTGTTTTTGTCATCTGCCAACACCCTGCGCCGTTACGATATCTCGCGCTCCATCCATCCATCAACCAGATTCCCTGGGCTATGTCAGGGCAAGCTTCGGTGGTGGATTGTGGTTGAGTTCTTCTTTTCACCTTGGGGCTTGTGGGATTTAACGATTGCCAATGAGGTCGGTTCCCAGATTGGCCGTCTCGTCCGCTGGATGCGCTTGCTCGTGCTCACCCCCTTCCTTTCTCGCACCCATCCTGCAGTTTCTTACTCCTTGGTGAGCGAAGCTACATTGTCTGACTTGACACAGCAAGAACCGATAGCCCCTGTGGAATGATGCGAAAGGAGGAGCGGGTACAGCCACAGGATCACAGAGAGACCTTACTGTTTGCAGAGCACTGCCTGGAGTGGAGATGACGGGGCACACTCAAAGACATGACTCGATTGGGAGAATGCCTGGAATACTTCAGCGGGGTATGGATCGGTCATAAATATTGATTCTAATCGTTTTCGAGGGCTGCTGTTGTATTCCACCTGGGGGCGGAATAGTATCTGCGCGTCACCGACGGGTAGTCCTGATCGGTCGATTCTAGAGAGGCTATCATAGGGCACTAGGTGGCACAGCTGTATAGAAAAGTGCCATCCCAATCCCGACAACCCGTCGCGCAGCCTGCACGGAATCCTGATATACATTGTTACTGAGCCAGCCACCATGGACGTCAAGAGTTGTCATTAAATCGCACGTCTGGCTACTAGGGTTTTGCCTGTACAAACAGTACCGTAGGATCCCGGACTTTGGTTTCGTGAAAGGTCAATGCTGGACCTTTACCTGTGAACACCGCACAGCGTTAGCACTTTCGTCCCAGGCCTTGCCACCTGGGTGCCACCCCAGAGGACATTCAAACCCCGGGGAAAGGACACTTTCAATGAAGAACTTACGACTGACTCTTGATATCTGATTGTCTATCTATACAGATGAGGGCAGGGAAGAGGAGGAGCAATTAGAGAGTGGTCAAAACAGAGTGTGTTGTGGGTGCCGTAAGGGGCAATTGCGCTTGACGCTTTGATCTTCACTTAGTTATATTCGTTTCTGGCTGGCAGCTCTAGTTCTACAGATAAGAACCATGCCACATCTGTATTTGGATCAAGTTTGGCCAACACGATTCATATCCTCCTCCTTCCCGCTGAATCGTCTCATTTTGGGTGGCATGTTGACCGATCGTGAGAAGAAGTTATGGGTTGTGCCCGAGACACTAAATGGACTACCAGTCGATATATAACGGTATCTCTTTGGATCAGATGCCACGCATTATCAGCGGTCTTTGTACTCCTCCCCCCAAGCCTCTGTGCCTGCTGTCTCTGTGAATTCATGCGTATGAAGAAGCCTTGAACAGCCAGGGCAGGTGCCTTCCTGCACCATTCAATTGACAGGGGCCCCAAGGACGAATAACACATCAGCGTCATGCTTGTCTCGTTCAATCACGGCCTGCTTTGCAGGGCAAGTGAAGCACGGGCAACGATTCATTCTTTCGGTATCGATATCCAACTAGTGTCCCCAAGGTATGCAGCTCCTGGTTCGCAGTTCCACTATGTAGGAGCTTCAAAAGCTCGCTGTGGGGAGGCATTCTCATCCTCAAGACCTTCTCGACTTTTTTCATTGTTACCCGGTCTACGGTATCCAAATCGACATGACCATCTCATTGCACAATCGCTCATTCTCACTAGAGCGTATCCGAGTCCTCCTTTTTCTTCAACGAAGGAGATCAACGGAATAGACATCCTCTTTAAGACAGGGATGCTTTCGACCTTTCTCTCTCCAGTGAGTAGATACCCTCCATGTGAAGTTGGATTATTAGGTATAGTTAGCACGACCACCATATATTGCGATCATGATTTGACGGTGGGAAAAGCTTGACACAATTTACCACTTCTGACATGCCTATCTCCAACATCTTGAAAATGTTTGAAACGCACGTTGTTCATAGCCGATCATTTCAAAACCAAACCCATGACATGGCCCTCTGGAGAGTGCACAAGGATGTGGTAAGGCGGTTGGTGGTCAGAGAGGACCACCAACAGGCTGAACCTGGCCCAATGACCAAGAGGGGCCCGGTGCTGTCCGACTAATAGTGACTTCGCCACGGTTCGCTTCAAGAATTCGACGAGTCCGCTCTCTTTCCTGTAGCATGTTTCAAGTACAGCCACAGGATAAATAGCCGTGATGCAGCATCCCACTATTACTACGGTGCCAAGGCGACATGTGTCATTTGGCTGACATTGCAGGCAGGGAATATTTGTGGGCCAACCACCATTGAAGTGATCTCGAATTCATGCCCAAATCCCCATTCAGGTCCGCACAGCTGAGATGGCGCACGCCTGACCGCCACATGAGGCTGAGCAGCCTTATCAATCCCATTTGCTCCTTGAGGTCTAACCGCTCTGTCCACTGATTGAATAATTATCGCGGTGATGCCAGTGACCACACTTCAAAGCCCTTTGTAACCCATAAGCCTGCTTCCTGGTTGCCAGATAAACCCGATGCTGGTAGAGGCGCCGAGTCCTGACTAGCATAAAGATTCAAGACCCCCGTGTCAAAATCTTGGTGCTCGCCTCCAGTCACTAAATTCTTAACCTTCGGCTGAAAGGACTTCCAGACACTGCTCCGCTAAGAAGTACTCGTGCTGTTATCGACACGCCACTCGCTCCTCTGTGTGATCAATGTCGGAAATCCGCCAGACGAATCCACCACCTTCAACTTTAGCAAATGGCGATGGACCAGGACATGAACAGCGGATGACTGTTGCTCAAGATGGCCTTAGTCAGAGTAGCCAGCAAAAGGTTGCCAACCCATCAATGCCTCATAGCTTGCAAAATGGCGATGCATCAATCGCTCGACCGAGGAAACCCGACATTTTGTATGGGCTGAGGTTGGTGGAGTCTGGCAAGACGGACCGAAATTTCTACAAAGATGGAAGCTGGAAGGGGGTCACAACGGGCCTCTCAGGCTCTGAAGCCAGTCAATATGATGAAGACAATGCCGTCCTGAGTCTTGTGGTTGACGTCGACGTATTGGACAAGACAGGCAAACCAGGAAATACCCTCGCAACCTGGAGAGACCAGCCTGCCGATTTCGAATTTGGCCGCGATGCAATGGTTCTTGACATACGCTCCCCTTATGTCCAGATTCATTCAAAGAGACTCATAGCTGTCATGGAACAAATGATGGACTACTATCCCGAGAAACGTGGAGATTTTCAACGGTTCGACGGTGTGCTCGGGGCTTGCTACGTCGGAATCATGCATTTCTACGCTGAAATGAAAGCCTACCACAACCTATATCTAAAATCAATCCCCATAGACGATACATCTCTCCGCACGACTACCGAGTTCGCTCGGATCTTGGACATAGGAGACTGCGGTGACAACAAGATTGCTGACAGCTTTGGCGCCGCTCTTAACTTCGGGACACTTGACATCTCAAAGCCTTGTGACACGGCTACAGCTTACGACATTGCTGCCTTGTTGAGACAGTTTGCCCCAATGTATCGCACTAGGGCAATACCGACACTCGAATCGTTGCATTTGAACAATGATCCCAGTATCAAGTATGACAGCATCTGGTTACTTTATAGACCGGGCACATTTGTGTACGTTAAAGAAGACGATCACCTGCTTGCCTGTGTTATTGAGTCTGCAAAATACCTCAAAAGACAACACACGAGCATTGACGGACCAGACGCATTGGTGGATCGGACAAATCTCTCCATGTGGCATCTTTATTCGGATGGCATCAAATTCTTGCGCCGTGCGAAGCGCATCACTATCCCACGTTGGGACGGCAACAGACTTGTGAGAGATCTGGAAGCGGTACCTCGCGACCTGTATGATAGATTTGATACTGGAAGACGTCGAGCATATTTGAAAACCCGTGGCCAGAAGTACATCCAACTGATCAAAGAGAAGACAGCTTATCGGCAGTACGAAGACGGTGGCCAGAGTTACGATGGATACATCATCGTGGACGCGGCATCATATAACCAGCACCACAATGATGCCCATCAACAAAAGTTGGAGAATGTGCTGGAATGGGTCAATACATCTTCATTAGACTACTATATCTCCAATTCCGTCCGAGCATTCATTGCCGGTGAATCACGAAATCAGCTCGCAGGATCTGGCTCTTTGATTCCAGATGGAGGAGGGGGTGCAAGATTTCATGACATCACCAAGATCGATCTTGCTGACTGTGAGGCACACAGACTTATTGAAGACATTTACACACTTTTACCACCCACAATAGGAGGTTTCCTGTTGAAGACTAAGAGCTGGGTGAACTTTTCTGTGGACAATATCACGAATCATCCGCCGATACGAAAACCGAATCAATTAGAGAATGAGCTCGTATTGCTCAATGATGAAGATAAAGAGAGTCTGCGGACTGTACTGCCAAAGGGAGAGCGGCCTATCGGTGTCATATCAGACCTCATCAAAGACAAAGGTGAAGGGAAGGTTTTTCTTCTTCATGGACCACCAGGGTGAGTTCTCCAAGTTCCCGGGACCACTCAAAACTGTCTCCATCAGCGCGGAGCCGTTACCAGAGAACGGAGACACCTGGTCGAGCGAACGACGGTGATCGCTCTCGTCGATTTTTGATCAAACTCACTGACATTTTTGACCTTAGCACGGGTAAAACTATGACTGTGGAATGCGTTGCAAATGACACTCGGCGTCCACTCCTCGCCCTTACCGCAGCAGATATTGGATTGAAAGAGGATAGCGAGGCCCAATTACGAACCTGGTTTACTCTCGCTGCAAAATGGGATGCAATTCTCCTCATTGACGAAGCTGATCTGTTCCTTGAACGGCGACGGGAAGGGGATATTGATCGAAACAGCTTGGTGACTGGTATGCTGAGTTTATTCGTAGCTTTACGGATATGCACACTGACTCGATCTTAGTCTTCCTGCGAACAATGGAGTACTACCAAGGAGTTCTCTTCCTGGTAAGAAGGACCGATATTCCGAAGCTCTCCCACTGACCATCCTCTAGACAACAAACCGTCCTGGGCATATTGATGATTCTTTCATCTCAAGGATAACTGTCCCAATCGAATACCCAGGCCTTCAACCGGAAACTCGCAAACTTATTATTGAGAAACTCGTCCGAAAACTCCAGGAGACCGGAACAATCCTGGTGGATCCTAAAGCGAAGCAGTATCTGATAGACAATTGTGGGAAACTCAATGGCCGACAGCTCCGAAACAGTAAGTGTGTGAATCCGAGGAATAGCGGAGGGTCACCGCAGGCATAATGCCAGACATATTTCGGTCTCCATGCTAATTTGATCAAATCTGATTAGCCTTGCACAACGCTGTCTCTATCGCCGAGGTCCAAGAACGACGATTACAACCACAGAATATCCATGACTTTATCAAAGTGGAGCGCCACCACGTTGTTAGCGCAATTGGCCGCTCCGTTGGATTCGTTAACTATGTAGATAACATGGGCGGCAGGGATGAGTTCGCTAGGGCGAGGAAGAGAGGCGATTATAATGTCGAGAACACTGCCAACAGGGACTGAGCGGGAAAAATGGGGCCCGAGAATCCACTGTCCGACCGCTCTGGAACGGGTTGATGAAATCATCTCACCTCTTCTCAGTTGTATTTCACTTATCGGACATTGGGCAGACAATCACCACCTCTCGGCGAGTCCTTCCATGATGTTTTCCTTCCTTCGTGGCCTATCCATAACTGTCAGGACCGCCGTGTCCTCAACATATTCGGATATCACTGTCGCTGCGCCTTTACAGCCCATGAGTATTTTAACTGTAGGCCGCCGTGCTGCCCTGCCAGTGGAAATTCTCGCCAGGCTTTGTAAGAGCAACCGGATAGTGGTTAAGACTGGCACATCTGTGCTTTGGTCGACTAAATCGTCCAGTCCATCGATGATGATCAATAAGCACCGATCAGCTCGACCAACGAACTGGTCGACAAGCTTTTCGAATGTCCCGATGGCTAATCGAAGATCCCCCTCGCCCATAGTCATGGGGTCGGTGTTTCCGTCTCGTGAGGGCATGTCACTTGGATCTATTGAATCCCCAGCGAGGTACATGAGCATCATGGTCATCGTTTTTACCATTTCCGCAAGTTGAATAAATGACGACTGTTGCTCCTCGGGGTCAAAGATATATATGAGCTTGTGACAGGACGTCAGATAGTATACCACGGCACAAGCCACTGCAGAAGTACTTTCCCCCACCACGTATGGAGTTTCAAGCACCAATGATCCTGAATCTTCATCCAGCCACCAATCGTGTATTCCTTCTATGATTCTTGTGTCAACGAACATCGCATAGCCCTCGTTGACCAGCTCTCGCACTCGCTCTGCTTGGTTGCATGACGCTATGCTCTGGGTAGCATAGCTGACTGCCGTTGCCCTGTCGGTTTCAGAGCCCTCCTCTTCAATTTTTGGAGTTGAAGTCTTGCGCAAATGGTCGAGCTCCCTCTGATTTTCTTGCTTGGCTCTCGTCTGAAGGACGACCAGGTCATCTTGATGACTGTGTCGGCCTTGCTGAGAGCTAATAACACTTAGTATAAAGGGGATCGACTCAAAAGTTAGCTCCTTCAGGTGACGATATTGCTCATCGGCGTCGTCGATCAACTCCTTGACAGCCCGCTGGTCGTGGCTAAGCCACATTCCCTTGTCCTTGGTCTTCTTGGAGACCGTCTTCGCCTTATCGATCATTCTCGCAAACCCCTTCGCCTTTCGAGACAGATCAGGGCCTTCGTACTCGTCGTCATCCACACCCGACAGCGCATACCTCTCGCTGAGGATCTTAAACGCCCGCATCCGGGAATCGTGAAGACGGAATATAACCTTGAGAATGAACTCTTTCCTCTGCGGTGCAAAATTGTGGAATGTGCCACTATCGCGGTCCACGCCGTAGTAGTCTCCCCAATCCTTCAACAAAATGTCCTTCGTTTTGAGGTTGTACAAAAGTCCTCGTCGTTCCCAATCGTCGTCCCCCAAAAGGTCCATTATCAGTTTCCCAAAATCGAGGATGTTTTTCCAGGTCAGCGCAATCCCAGCGATGGCGAGTGCGAGTTCGGCCATGTCTAGAGGCTCGGGGTGAATTGGGTGCACCTCACAGGCGGTCTCAAAGATGGATGCAGCTTCACCAAGAAAATGGCGATGCTACTCGCGTTCGTCTAGGGCAAAACTCCAATGGCAGGATATCAGTATGTAGTGCGGTTGATCCATGATGTTGAAATATCGAGTTTGTTGGAAATGCCTCATTTTCATTTGGGGTTTCTAGGCACCAAGCGAGGCTGAGGGCAATTGGCACAATCACAATGGGTCGAGGGGTCTGGTTATAGAGCCCATATGAGGCATAGTTGTAGGTGGCTTAGCTATGTACCTAACCACTCCCAAAGCCACAAGCCTCTCACCTTGCATCCTTAGGTCCCTCCCAAGATACCAACGTGGGTGATTCGGTATTAATAATAATATGGACGGGTACCCGTATGGGTGCCGTAGATGGAAGGTACGAGTACGACCACTTAAGCATTCTGGGCGGGGCACCTTCCCTATCTCCTCAGAATCTCAGGCAGCACCCCACATCACGTGCAGATATCTTCCATCCCCCTTCCACCCCTGATCTGCATGCAACTTCATGATCTATCGATCTGTCGGTGCTCCGTACCCTGCACTACCAACCCTCCTCTGCGACACGTCACACTCATTTTGTCCCTATTCCCAAGTTCACAAAGTGGCCCTGCTTAACATCTGTTGGAGGCGTGACCCTATCCTCGGAGACAAGTAGCCGTAGAGAGCTCCCTTGTCTATATCTCCCTAACAACACCGACGCAATACACAAACGGTTCAGACAGTTATTCCATTCCAACCACATACCTCGCTTCAATTTATCTTTAATATTATACCCCTAATTCATCATGGATTTTGCCTACGATCACATAGCAGAGCAGCAATTCAAGGCTGAAGATAGAGCAACAACGCCGGTACCCGCCACATCCACCGGCGCAAGTGCAAGCAATGATCCCACAACCCCAAGAGCAACCCCTTCTGTTCCGAGACAGAACCTTCAAACCGAGTTTCAAGAAACATTCAAAGCCTTCTCTAATTCCCCTTGGGGTGCTACCTTAGGCGGCTTCTGGGGAAACGTCAAAAAACAAGGCGAGACCTATTACGAAGAGGCAAGAAAAGAGGCGGCTGAGGTCGCAAACGAGGTGGAGGCCCTCAGAGTCAAAGGCTTCAAAGGTCTCGGATTTGGTGCAGACAACGCTCCAGAGAACAAAGATGCAGAACCTAGTGCAGGCGCAGCAAAGTCGGTTGATGGGCCAAGCGGAGATGGTGAGCGAAAGGCGTTGGATGATACAGACACCTTCCTCGAACGATTCAAGAGCGAGGCTGCCAAACGACTGAAGGAGGTGCAAAAGGCCGAAGATGCTGCTGATGAAGCTCTTCTCCGATTTGGTACCAATATCAGGAACTTCCTACGCGAGGCTGTTGCTGTGACGGCCCCGGAAGATGCCGGTCAGCCTGGTGAGGTTATGTTTGAAAGCAAAGATTCCAATACCGGAAAAAGAGTCATCCACACTAGCAGGTTTGATGCTCAACTACATGTCATCCACACTACTTCCACTAGCTTTACCCTCGACCCGACCGGATCTGGAAACGAGTGGGAAGATTTCAAACAAGGTTTTGATATTGACAAGATGACCACAAATATCGCTGAAAACTTGGATCAGTATAACGAATTGCGGGCCTCTATGGAGAAGCTTGTACCAGAGGAGGTTGACTACACGTCATTCTGGACTAGATATTATTTCTTGAGGCATGTGGTGGAAGTCCAAGAAGAAAAACGAAAAGAATTACTAAAAGGTAGGCAAATTAGCCCACATAAAACTCTTGTAATAGCACTGACATGCCATGTACAGCTTCCACGCATGACACTGAAGAAGTCGGTTGGGATGAGGATTCAGAGGACGAACAAGAGACGTCCGCCACCCCACAATTGAAACAGGGCCAGGAGCAACCGCCTAAGGTTCTCGTTGCTCAAAATGCGAATGATTCTTCCACCACTCTTCATCAAACACCTGCAGCTTCTGCCGATCCAACTTCTCTTAAGCCTGAATCATCAGGACGGAGATCGCACGATGAGAAGTCAGTTGCGGACAGTGATGCCAGCTATGACCTTGTTAGTGGGGCTACGAGTCGAGCCCCTGGCAGTCCCAAGGACGATGCCAACAAGTCTACGACGGCGAAAATTGACGAGAGTGATGAAGAAGATTGGGAATGATTGTGAATGGAAGGGACGGTTGTTTTGGGCATCTTGCTCCATTGGAATAGGATCAACGAGGCACTGCATCAATACCCATTTTATTATTTGATCAAGGCGCCTTTCTCCGAGGTAGATCACGTGGAGTTCAACTTGCATGGCAATGTCAAACCTATCTCCGCGTGTCGTACTCTATAATCCGCATATCGAACAACATATCAATCAGTCAATCATTCCAATGGATCAGGCCATGGAAAGCGAATATTCTTCTTCTGAATCCCATCCAACACAATATCGATCCCACCTGACTTGATCATCCATTCCAACCTATGATCACGATACTGCCTCCTCATCAATCCCTGCCTCAGTATATCCTTAAAGGCCGGCCCCGCCGCCTTCAAAGCATCATTACACTCCTGCAACGCCTCCTTTACAGCAGGCACATCGCCCACCCTCGCAAACCACGTCTCCAACGCACTCCCCTCCTCCGGCCGGATCCCATACGAAGCCGACCGATTCACCATGACCGCCACCGTGAGATCCGCCCAGCCAAAGCGGTCGCCACCAAACCACTCGCTCGCGCCCAGCTGCTCGCCTAGCCAGGTCTGGACCTGCTTGATCTGATGCTTGGCCTGCGCGGTCAGCTTCTCCGCCGCAGCGCCCTCCGCCCGCCCGAACGTGTTCACCTCGCCCAAACCCCAGTTCACCGCCTCGTAGTGCGTGTCGCACACATCCTCAATCATGCGTGCGCGCGCTCTGCCGGCGGGATCCGCCTTCGCAGGTGGCAGCAGCGCCGGTTCTGGCCACTTGTCCTCAATGTACTCCAGGATGATCGTCGAGTCCCAAATCCGTAGGTCGCCGTCCACGAGCATCGGCATCTCGACGCGTGGGTTGTCGCGGGAGAAGGCTGGGTCCGTCGCGGACGGCATCCCCGACCCCCCCGCCCCGTGGGGTCTCGAAGGTGAATGGAACGTTTTTGTAGCGGAGCGCGGTGCGGACCTTTTGTGCGTATGATGAGACCGGCTGCGGATGGGAAGAGGAGGGGCGAGGGTTAGTCAGTTGGCTTTTTGTTTTGATTTTGGGGTTTGATTTTTAGGATGTCTCTTGCGGGAGTATAATTCAGGGTAATAAGGATTATGGGAGGGAGAGGTGTTAGACTGCAGTGACTGACTTACGTGGTTCCAGAGGAACAGTTTGCTGGGTTCTGCTGCTGCCATTGTTCCTTGTGTAGCTGGTAATTTGAATTCAATGATATGATTCGAATCGACAGTCTCGTCCAGCACTCGACCAATTCGATCCTTCTCGAGATGCGTTGCAGAATATAACACTTAGATCGAGAAGCTAGTCGTACTCTTGACTGACGAAAGATCTGAGAAGGAAACGAGCATCGGGTGCAATAGTGTCATTCGTTGGTGATGGCGCGCCTCAAATGTGTAGGGAGGGGAAACGAGAATGAGCCAAGGTGAGGAGAGACAAAGACGGATGGATATATTCGGTACCTAAGTAAGACCGAATCTATGTGGTTTACCGGGGACACAAGGCTGCGGGATTGAGGGGGCGCGAGGGGCACAGCGAACGAATCATGCCATAAGCCGTGCCGGGATTTTGGGCGCGAGTAGGCCCTTCAGCAAATCTTAGTCTTGGCCATTCAATTGTGTAATTACCATTCGAAGTCCTTGGGGATTCGAACTAACTTCTGACAAAATATGAATTTGTAATAATGCGATATACTGTGCCGACTCTAGTTCGTATGGAACCTTTTGCCAAACAAGGAAAATAACGGACGTCGGTAGGGAAACGATCAATAGTAGGCAAGAGGGAGGTCAGGGTTCTTCTCCCTTGAGATTTGTACTAACTTCTATTAAGAGAGGAAGTCTCGCTGGTCAGGCATATTCCATTGTCTATAATATGCGAGATGACCTTGCCAAACTTGCCCTCGTTCTCCAGTTTTGCATATCACAAGATCTCGCAAGGATCACAACCCCTGGCTCTCTTCCACTTACTCCCTCTTTACACCCACCTTACCAGCCTTTCTCAGGCCCGCAACTGCAATCACACTGCATACGGTCATCATCGCAAACATGGTCCAGAAGCTCGCCTGGTAGCCTTTGAGTGGCTGGCCAACAACATTCTCAACTGGAGCTGATCTCGTTCGAGGCGAAGAGTCATGCTCTCCAGTGCTACTAACACCCAGAGCAACGACCTGGCATACGCCGACACCCAAACTCATCCCAAACTGTGCAACAGTATTGAACACTGCACCGGCCAATGCCTGCATCTGTGCAGGAAATTCGTCTGAAACGATCAGTAAGCCGACAGTAAACATCACGTCACCAGACATTGGTGAGAAGACCTGGGCCCAGAACTCCATATACCAATAATTCCATTTTGGGTCCACTAGTGCCATCATCAATGGCGCGAGAGAGCAGAGGACGGATGAAATGGTAACGAGCCACCTAGCCGACATCTTATGGACAAACAATCCCACGCTGAGATTGACGGCCGCTCCGACTAGTAGACTAGGTAAGAGTTGGAGCGAGGTAAATAGTGTAGACGTGTTCTGAATTTCTTGGAAGTAGAGGCTGGAGAAGAGTTCCATCGAGTTCATGACCCCATTCGACAGTGCAACCATGATGCAGGTCGACGTGAAGGGGATTTTCTTCCAGATGATGTTGGGTATAAGAGCAGGCTTGCCGTTCCGCTCACAGTGGTGCATCCAGAGAGGGAAAGCTAAGAGTAGGATGAGGCTGAGTGTAAGTAGGATTGCCGTGGCTGGTCTGTGGATCGCGGAAAGGTCGGCACTAAGAATTGCAAGAACGTATGCGAGCAACGCAAGACCAGCAGAGGCGATGACACCGCCAACCCAATCGATTTCTGCCCATATTCGACCCAGTGTTGAGCTGTGGACCTCTCCTTCAGTCCGGGGAGCCGCGGGTGGAGCGCGCGGCAAGAACCAGATTCCTATGATGGTGGCTAGGAATATTGCTCCGCCTGAAAGATAGAAGCCGGATCTCCATCCCGCCTTCTCGATCATGATGCCACTGAGGACTAGTCCAGCCGAGAAGCCCAGAGTTTGGCTCATACCGAGACATCCGAAGCAGATGTTCCTGCTTTTGCCTTGGGGTACAGCAGCCGCTACCAATGCAACCGAGGCGGGTAAGTGCATGGACATAGCGACACCTTGGAGGGCTCGAAAGACAACGAGCTGAATGCCTGTTCTCGCAAAGCCAGACGCAAGGGTAAAGGCACTCAAGAGGATGCACCCAGTCACTTCAACACGCCGAGGCCCAATCAGATCCGCTATCGACCCAGCAATCAGAAGTGTTGCGCCGGCAGTGAGTCCATAGACAGACGCTGGCCATAGATAAAGAGACCTTGGAAGCGATATCGATGTTGCAATCGTCGGCAGCCCGACGGTGATAATGCTGTTGGTGAAGCTGGCCAGGAAATTGATCATGCATAATTGAAAAACGGCGAGAACAACGCGAAGAGTAACATTTGGTCGATGAGGCTGATCTAGAACCTCGATATTGGGCGGCCGCTCGGGTCTATCAGGGCTGATGGACTTCCGGAAGCTTTGGGAGTCTCCCACTTCTGCTCCTGACTGTTTCGTCGCTTGGAGGACAATGACTTCAGTTGCTGTGATGGTGGCCATGTTCAGATGCAATATGACAGGGAAAACTTAGGCGTATTACATCTTTTCAGAAGATATCAATGCTCGCACAAGAAAGGGAAGGCATGGGGATTTTGTTTAAATTATGTCTACTTGCAGGTATCCAATTCAGTTGGTGTGCAGGGAATTGCCGAGGAAGGCATTCCCCTTACTGGTTGACACATTTTTAATATACGGAGTTCGGCGTGGTCAAGCCATTCTCCTTAGGCGTGCCTACCGCCCATTACTAATTAGGTGGGAAATAAGCCCACGGTTCTCGGAGCCTTGTCTCCGTCGTTCCACAGCCTTGCGATCGAGGCTTTCCAGACCCATCAAAGTTTCGAACGCTGTTTAGGGAAGCTTATTTTCCACCTTCCTATCACTATTTGATTGTTCGTCCCTACATTTTGGTAGTGCATGTGATAGAGTTAACAGCCACGGCTGGGGAAACATGACACAAGCTCGAATGAGGGAGCGTATGGCGTAGGAGGCACCCCTAGTCCGCGCCTTTCTTAACTGAACTGTAGACCTTCAATCCTAGACTTTGGAGTCTGACGAACTTCCTTTTGCTCGGTTCTCTTTAACCAGAGTAGAAAGGCACTCCGTCTGGTTTCTAAAGGGACTGTAGTGGATCACCTTGTTGTCATTTTCATTGCAAGTATCACGGATCGACCGTGATTAGCCTACAGCGCAAAGGTCTGGGTCAATAGTAATATGAATTCAAGTACGGAGGTCTCTCCAAGGATGAGTACGTTCACGCGTAGTTGTAGTCACACTACGCGTAGCCAGTCTAGGCACCTCAGTCCCGTGACAGCAAGCACGTTCATCTGACCTCGAGGCCTGGAGGGCTCCCTCTTGCTTGAAGCTAAACGAGATTTTGAATTAGCACGCTTCGAAGGCCGCAGGGCAGTGCTCAAGGCTCTCCACATTCCAGTCAACCTTGGAGTAACCTGATGAAGAATGGGATCACTTTTGCGTCTGGCATCCCTGCGTCGAGACACGGCAACTGAGCGGTTTCTGGGGAGGTGTCCAGATGCAGAGCGCAAAATGTCCATCAGCCAAATGTCCGCCCCGTGATCCCCAAATGTATTCTTGCTGGTGGACAGGGTTTCACCTTGGTAAAATCGAAACAAATTCTGCGCAAATTACCACTAACATGGTGAATCTGCAGGAATCCGAAAACGAAAAGCAATCACCAACATGAATGCGGCAATAGGTCAGGGTAGGATGAGCGACAGCGCAGAAGCATCTGGGTGGCATGGCATCAAGTACCACTGCCCTGTTCGCTTCTGCGTCCACCACCTCGGCTACTTGCGCACCAAACGGATCCGTCGAATTCCTGCACAATCATCTTCCTAATAACGTCCATATCTTCCGAAATAGGTAGACTTTGCTGGCCCAATTGCAGGTTTGCACTACTGGGAAAGCATGAAGTACAGCCGGACTCGCGGGTTCGTTACCCCAGAATCCACAAGGCAGCGCTTCCTCAAGCGTTCAGTGGTCGGGGAACGACGTGAAAGACGGGCCGGCACCTAGATGGACTTGGGCAATTGGCGACTAATGCAAGTCAACGAAACGTCCACCCCCTGACGAAACACGGCTGTGTGATATCATCTACCTTTCCTAACCGCTCACCGACCCCAGTGAATAGTCTAGGAATGACCGAGCAAAACAGTATGGTGATCAGAATCGGTGCGAGACTTGTGAGGTATTTCGTGCACATCCATGCCATGTGCTGCCTTGGGGGAATCCGGCACGGGCCTTCCTCTTCGGACATGAAACCTTGATGGTTCCCCGTGGGAGATTCGATCCTATGCTTGGACTTTCGACTGACACACCTGCGAAGCGTTTCACGACTGAGAGCCCTCGGACCATAGTACGTGTAGTAATGGAAAACAGTACATCGTCACCGGGCTGCCGTCGACGCTTTTCTCGTTCTCCAATTGATCGAGGCTGGCGAGAAGGGGCCTGGAAAGCAAGCCGACATGGTTGTCGGCTTGGCCATTTGGGATCAACAACGCCTGATCAGTGGCCTTACAATTGTCAATACTTTGCTGCACATGTTATGGATCCTACAGAAGCCATAGATCTGAATGCTCGAGACACCGAATACCTGGAAGATGAAGAATCCTGTCCGTACATTGACTTTGCAGAGTCGGGACTGGTGAAGGCATCGTTCCAACTGAGTGATACGGGACTTTCACAGATTCGGGAGATGAACACTCTACCCTCTTCGGGCACAAGGGCCTTGTTCATACCACAGTGGCGGCTCTACAGCACCAGTTATTCGACCATTCAACTTCGCATGAAAGAGACAACGTGGACGGACTTGCTATCGATGTTGATGATCCCGCCAAACGTTGTTGAGCTACTTCATGACAACAATGGAGGCTCGTGGCAGCATGTCTCTCATTGCACAGATAATCCAGCAGTGCATAGAAAAGTCTCTGCCGGCCACGCTGGCCCATGCGCCTACCATATTTGCTTCAAGACTTCTCAATTTGAGCTTATGTACGCTCGTCACGACTTCCATTCAAAGAGAAATCTCATCTTGATTATGGGTGTCAATCTCGAACGGGAGATTGAGCGTCTCACTTCCCAGTTCAAAGGCCTCCGTTCAGTTCACCTCTTCCACATTCTTCTCGCCGTTCTGGGCACATGGCTGCAGAAATTAGAGCAGTCTCGATGGTCTCTTGATTTCTCTGTCCTACAGCTTGAACAGAACACTGGCTTCGGACAATTGGTTCCTGACGTGGTGCACTCACCTGCGGAGAGATTGCTCCTTCAAAGGAATGACACAGCAGGAGCACAAGGCTACATCAGATCGGTAGCAAGACATTCAATTTGCACGGGAGACTTCTTCGGAGTGCTCGAGGAGGCTTTGTCCAGATTCCTGGCATTACAGAACTGTCAAGACGATTCGCTGAGGCAGCCAATCCTCGATGCTCTGGGGCAATATCAGAGCCAACAGAAGACTCAAGCTGTTCAGGCTCATGACCTAAGTTGGCGCATCGACACCCAATGGGACGTCCTCGTCGCGCTCTCAGCGAAAAGGGACAGTGATGTGAACATCGCGATCGCACAGGACGCAAGGACAGACAGTCTGCTGATGAGAAAGATGGCAGGTGTTTCAATCGTGTTCCTGCCTGCAACCTTCCTTGCCACCTTTTTCAGCATGATGTTTTTCCGAGTGGACGATGCTGGGGGTTTGAACATTAGTCAGAACATATGGGTGTACTTCGCATTCACTTCGGCATTGTCATTATTGATCGGAATTTACTTCCGCTTCAGCAGTTGCTGTACGGCTTTCTTCCACTCGAGAACATTCCGATCCCACCGATCAGCTAGGGTGGTGCGTGATGTTGAAAAGATTGAAGACTCTGCTTGAGAGTACTGTACATACGTACGATTCGACCTTGTACTCTTGAGGATATGTGGTTGGAGACCAACCAATCACTGGGCAGTTCTCGTCTGTAGTTATCTCACTGTGACATTAGATGGATCCTCTTTCCTCGGATCTGAGGGCTAATTCGAATGACTGGAACTGGTGGATGACATTTCAAAGGTGTCGGGAGAGTCGATTTGCTTGTTTCCTAATATGAGTTAGTCACTTGGGACGCCTTGATGAACCTCAACCTAGCCGCAACATAGGTGAGGAAGCAAATCGCTGGTGAATCCAGACGGCTGAAGCCTGCTTGACTATTGGGAGGCACCTGAGGCGCGGACGTGGGACTTTAGCTGAGAAAGGGGCTTCTGCCTTGATATCTTGGCAGCGGATGTCCCTTTGGCCCACCCGGCTGGGCATTCACGCGTCAGCATCCTGACGCGTCTATTTAACACCTGAGCACTCTGCAGCCTCCATTGTTCTTTCTCTCTTCTCTTCATCAACTTGCTGGTCACTGCGAAGAGGTTATGAGCCCGCTTCTTCCCCCTCTTGTTTCATTCTCGTCCGAATTGTCCTTCTGGACCCCGCTCCTTGAACCTCTGTCCTTGTCCCGATCCTACCTTGTTTCCAAAAGGAATTGTTTATCGCGTGACCACGCAATATAAATACAACTCGTGGGGCGAGTTTTATCACCGCTTCATCTGGCCCCATACTGCTCTGAAGCAAGGATATCCTGAAACAGACACGTCAAGCCATCCGTGAGCTCGCCGGGTACCACTTTAGCCAACTGAAGTGACAAATAAACAAAATACCGCAAGAGGGGACGGATGGACTGCGAACGTCTTTTCAAAGAGCTACTACATGAAACCCTCTAGTCACTAGAGAAGAGCCGACGCTTAAGGCACATTGGAGAGGGGGCCTCTTAATTGAGGCTCTTGCAGGTGCCCAGGCAAGGGGGCGCGGCAGTCTGGCAGTGGGGGACTGCAAGTCTTCCCACGAAGGATCGTCGTGAATGACCACGATGTCTGCCTCCGATCGTGAAGTCGAGTGCTCTTCTCAAAATGAAACTGAAACCCATACATGACAGTTTTTTCAACGCGAATACGTTTGGCAGGTGGGGTTATGCTATACCTCTTTCGGGGGGTATAGGAGCTCTGTGTACATGCGGACTCCCCAAAGTCTGCATGTAGGGTTGGGCAATGGTAAGCACAGGCATTCCTGGATGTGGACGAGAACATGTCGAGGAAGGTCGCGAGCAAAACTTGCCCAATCGTGCCAGATGGCTGCACCGGATCAACTTTCACGTCACCTTGAAACACATGAATTCTTAGCGAAAGCATCATCCATGCCTAGCTGAAAGGAGATGCAACACATCTCCAAACCAAATAGTGCGGGAAACGGAAACGGCTCTCGTCACTGCAACCCAAAACCAGTTCACATTCTCCCATTCGACATAACTATTTGTAAAATGGGAATTGTTGTCAACCTATGTCATTGAGGACCCGCAAGGGATACGTCCGCCGAGGGTGCTGGGGGACACGTGGCATAAATCAGCCACCTTCTCCCTTAGCACACGCGCAGCCTCACCTGCAGACATCTTCTCAAGCTTCACTATGTACCTCCCGAGAGGGAAACCTACATCAAGCCACATGGCTGAGGTCAAATCTATCATAAACCCAGTGGGAAATTCTTGGTTATGAGGGGAACCCTCCCCAAGTCAAATCTTCGAGGGAAGTGCTTGAGCCAGCCCTAGTTGTACGGCACACTAGATGAGGCGCATGATAGCAGTAGGATCACTGAGGGCTTTTGTCTGTTGCATAACAGATCACACCTGTTTTCCATCGGCGCTATCAGGTCCGATCCCTGGTATGCGTCGTTCCTAGCTTTGGTCACAGCTTTTTTTTTCATCAATGTCATTCCAACGTGGGGTCCTTCCCGCAATGGGAGCTTTGGAGAAGAAAACATTCTACTAAATGCAGATGGCATATGTATGTGCTGTTTCCATGATTAAATCCCCTTGTTACAGAGCCTAATGCACACCTAACTCCATCTCTGACTCCGCCGAGGTTTCGAATGTATTGCATAGCTACACTTGGGCTTTTATTCATTTGATTTGCATCTCTGCAGTCTACCAAGCCGCCATGATATCCCCTCCATCACCGAAAAAGTTCTGTGTAGGCTAAAGACATGCCTCTCATACCATGAACTGTCGACTGCTGTTCCCTCTGACTTTTCCCCATTTTGTAAGCGTAGCACAAGACCAAAATCTATATGTACACACGTAAGCCTTTCATATATAATTATCATGACGAGAATTTTTCCCATGCTTTTTCTTCACAAGAGCAAGTGTCCTCTGCATACACTGTCGCTTCCACCAGTCCTTCAATCTCTCAAACATTTTCCTTTTCCTGTACTGAAAGTCGGACATTGCAATGGTATCTCCGCCTGATGATTGTGGGTATTCAAATGACTTCTGACCTTTGATTTGCCACGAGTGACTCGGCCGCAGCCCTTCTCCAGTTTGAGCTAACGAATGCTGGGGACGAAGACCCAGCATACCCGATGATCTCGTGACACCACTCCTCAGGCTCGGGAGATCAAAGCGCTTTCTTGTCGCAATTCTTTGCCGTTGTGCCGAGCTATCATCAGAGAAGAAACTCTGTGCCTCACGTAATGGCGGGCGAGTTGGAGCAAGAGTCCGGGGGAATCGTAGAGAAATGTTTAGATCTGAAAATGTCAGAGGTGGTCCAAACTCAGGGGGTGCTAACTGAGGCACCGAGGCTATCTGAGGTAGGAGGGAACTCTGTCGGGTGCTGTTTATAGGTTCAATGATACTGGTATTGCTTCTGTGCGAGCCAACAGTCCGAGCGGAGGCCTTCCGGACGAGATCAATCCCTTTTTTTACGGGCTCTGGCATAGCAGCGATGACACTGGCCCACCTCCGCGGTACGGAACTCGAGAGCAATACACTGGGCATCGTAGTATCTGTTGGAGGCATTGCGGTCACCGTATCGGCACTCAATTCGACATATCCAAGAACAGGAGAGGTAATGAACGCTTCACCATGCGACTCTTCAGTTGTCCAGCTCTCATCCAAACCCGCTTCCTCAGTGATATCCTCAGATACGTGTGGGGTCTCAGCGGGTGAAGGGTGATGGGCGGTCGCCACTTTACGCTGAGTCTTCAACAGTATCCGCATACGTCTTCTTTGATGGGAAGCTTGCCTAGCTAGAATATCACTCTTGGATCTTCGGTGAGAGGCATCTTTGTATCCAAGCTCAGAGTCAACCTCTGAAACTCTAGATAATTCACTTGGCATAGACGGGCTCAAAATCAATTCGGATCGTTGTTTGACTTTGAACCTTTTGAGTGGAGGATCTGAGTCGACATCCCCAAGGTCTCCTGAGTTCAACGAAGCATTTCTAGCAACCTCCCCGGGAGTAGACTCGGCTGTTGATGGAAGGGTCTGCCAACCAGAGGAACGTAAGTGGTTCCTTGATGCTGTTGATGAGATCTGAGATACCGAGCTTGAAAGGTTACCGATCAGAGCACCTGTTGGTAGTCTTGCATCCATGCTGGCGAACAATCGTCGTGGCATCAGCCTTCGTCTTTCGGAGCTCGCAAGACTGGTATGCTGATACGAACTGGATGTTGTGGGCCGTAAACGTGCTTGAGACAGGACCGGTTGTTCAGCTGAACTCAGTTTAATGGTACTCTCAGCGGTGTATGTGTGAGTCGCCATATTGGAATGGGAATGGCCTGAAATATCATCAAATTCAAAGTGACGATCATCTTCGTGAAGACCCAAGCACTCGATGTGTCGATCAAGGAGTGATTCCACGGTTGATTTGTCATGAATTGTTATCTTGCTTGTCTCATGCGCTGCAATTGAGGAGGGGTTGGCCACAGCCTCGAAATCGCGATAGTAATTCTCTTTGCTTGACCTCTGCCCGGATGCTGGTTCAATACCAGTGTCTGGAATATCACCTTCAACTAATTGCCGATCCAATTGCTCTTCCACAACTGTTAGTCTTCTGAACGTCTGGCCAGGGAGTGATTGGTGTGTCATCTTTGCTTCAATAGAGCTGTTATCATCTTCAATTTCCAATATGCGACTAAATCTCTTTCTGCTCTGCGATGACATTGGCCTTCCTGGCATTGGTGATAAAATTTCAATTGACTCTCCAGCAGGTACATCACCTGAAGTCTTCGGTCGATTTTCCAGCCTTGTGTGGTAGGATGACATTGAGAAAGGTCTAAAAGAAAGAGACGGCAATGTCCATTCTGATAGTCGGCCATCATCACTGCGTTTTTCGTTCATGCCAAGATCCCGGTTTTCATCATGATCCACCATTCCAGGGATTGATGCAGCATAATTTTGCTGGTCAAAGATAGGTGAATGCACGCGGGCAGCAAGAGTGGTGAGGTCACGAGGACTTCGACTAGCATTGACGAAAAAGGCGCTCGAACGAGCAGAACCACAAGTTCGACGAGAAGCAGACGAGGTTCGGGGCCCGTCTTTGTCTTCTTTCAGATACTCATCATCCAAATGCACAGTTGCAGAATGTCTTGAATCGTGTGTAAGCTATTGACTTGTATTAGTTCATGTATGGTCATTCATATGAAGGACCTGACCGCGACCACTAACCTTAGAAGCATTTTTAACACTTTCTGCAGCAGTTCGAGTTGCAGCTAAGCTTGAAATACGACGTGGTATTACCCCAGTGTAGCTATGCTCACTTGCTCGGCGATTGTGTTGGGTTGGCAGCTCAGAGGGTTTGAAGGTTGAGCCTGGAAGAGTTCCGAATGGTGACTGAGCTTGACGCCTTTCCGGTGGAGGTTCATCTCCTAGGACAGCTTGGACCATGGTGAAAGTGGCATTTTGTTGTGGGCCCTCTCCAGGAGGTGAGAAGCAGTCTTCTTCTAGGAATGATTCCGAATAGTCATAGTAGTGGGGCCCACTCGAGCCCGTGGGTGACTGAGGCAGACCTCTCAACGAAGCGGCACTGCTGTTCCACGCGGCACGGGCATTGTGCAACGAATTGGACAAGGGTGTCATCGTTCTATTTGTAGGATAACCATTGATGGCCGCAACGTTCATTGATGAGATCACTGGAGAAGGCAGCTGGACGAAAGATGATATAGAATTATTCGTGTCAGGACGATATCCACGTAAACCGGGTTGGCCTGGATAGATCGAGGCAGGAGAAGACGCCACTGTGAGAGCAGAACCAACTCTTGGATAACCATATCTCGACCCATGCTTGTAAGAGTGGGCCTCGCTAAGTGCCGGAGAGGAATTTCGTGGTCCATGCCTTCTACCGCTTGCTGCATATATCATGGGTGACCCTGAGTAGAGGCTATGAAAGTCCCGATGGCTCCGAAGCGTCATGAGAGATCGGTGAGAATGTAGGTTGTGCGGACCGACAGCGGGACTGGCAAGGCCGGCAAGAGCCTGAGATCTGTGTCGAGGCCCTGGACGCCTGGATCGTACTCCTGTGTGGAAGGACGCCGGGTTGGAACGAATGGTTTCACGGCCTGAAAAGCCAGAGACAGAAGCGGCTGGCCGGGGCCCATGATGGCGATGGGGACGTCTCGAACGTGGAGATCTTTGGTGGCGAAGTTGAGATGCAAAGGAAGCATCAAAAGAGCCCGAACGCTGCCTGGTGGATTGGAGGCGAGAACCAGGGTGAGGGATTCGAGACGGCCGGACAGCAAATGGTCCAGTATCACCAAGTTCTGTGGTGTTTCTAAGCATACTCTGAACAGCACTGGAGCCTAAGGAGGTGGTGGAGGTGGCTCCAGGTATACTTCCATGCTTTCCTTCGCCATGTTTGATACTCTCTCGTTTGTTGGGAGACACTTCTTCCAGCGGCATGGCTGGATAGGGACGTTCGTCCCGTCGAAGGGGCTGAGGGACAAAGTGAGATTCAAAGATGACTTGTGGGAGATGAGAAAAGAACAAAGCGGAGAATACCTGGATCGAGCTGAAGTCAAAAAGAACGAGAGAAGAGAAATTGCTATTGCTGAGGCACGAGGCTGTTCGAAGAGCGCGAGAAAATGGATCAGGGAAGGAGACAACCAGCATCAGGAGGAAGGAACGTGCTGTGTGGAACACAAGTGTTGTAAAGAGGAAGGAGGAATGGGCATAGTCAACTTGTTCGGAACAGCCCTCAATGCTTGTTATTTGGACTACCTAGGCATCTCTGTGGGAAGGATACATTCACAGTAATCTCCAATTCCAACAACCAGTCCTTTACCCCATTGATACTTTGCATCGGAAGGACCAAATTGTAGTATACCCTCGTTATCATGTCGGCATCATGTTAATCCCTCCGGCCCCACGACCTCCGCCGAAAGGCTTCCTGGTTTCGGACCCAGCAGTGCCAGTACTACTTCGATTGCTGGATGATCCCTTTTTTCGTTTCGTTACACCCACCGGACCTTTCGACTTTGACCTTGAGCTGTAGCCCTTTGCGCCGCCACGCTTGTAACCCCGAGAACCGCGATAACTCCCCCCTCTCGATTGGGAGTTGGAATCCTTGTATAAAGGTTTCTTTCCCTTGTTCACAAATGTGTCAAGTTGAGACACTACAACCTGTCAGTAAATATCAGATTTAGAGAGTCGGTATTCAGAAACTTACTCTTGTTGTTGAACTGACTGACGTCGTCCGGCACACTGAAGTAGTGGCTGCTCTCAGTTTCGTCGACATCCTCATCACTTGGCGAGAATTCGCCCTTGTCCTCGTCATCGTCGCTGATCTCAACCACTATATTGTGGTTTGGGTCGAGATCTCTTCCTTGATCTTCATCCTCGCTTGCTTCGTCACCGGGGTCTAGGTCATCCCCTTGAGCTGCCATGATGGCGTCGTAATTTTCGCGGGCGCTCTTGACAAGGCGTAACAGGGTCGAGCCGAAGAATTTATACGTTTGAGCATTTAATTTAGTGATGCGGATGAGTTCTTTGTCAGTCGTAGGCAGCTTTATTCCAATCTCCCTTAATAGCGAATTAGTCACTTGCCGTTGCTGGAGCTTATTGCGGTCCATGATCATCTGGACCGCGTTCCGGGCTTCCTCCATGAAGACTTCTAGTACGTGCTGATGAGCATCGTCTAGTTTAGCCAATGCTCTATCCTTGGTGATGGGAGGCCCCATCCTGGATTTCTTCTGCACGATCGGAACTCCATATTCCTTGACCGGGGCGAATCCGTCGCTGTCTTGATCCTCCTCCTCGTCATCAGACGATTCAACAGCCCGAGCCGGGCGAGCGAGTTTCCGCTTTGATCGAGGCTGAACCGGGGACGACACATTTGTGGACGCAGGATAGTCATCCAACGCTGCTCGGACACCAGTAGCACCGACTTTCTTGCGAGGCTTTTTCGGAGCGGCCTTGGACTTCCCTCTCACAACAGGGGAGACGAGGACATGCATATACAGAGGCTCGGTGGTCATCTCAAATTCATCAGCTTTTGGTCCTAGGATGAGGTATTGAGTTGGAAAGGTTCCGTGATGAACCTTGTTGAATTGTCCTAATGCGTCCTCGGCGATCAGTCGATAGAACAGGCGTTCCACGTCTCCACGCCCAATATCTTGCCCTAGGCCATATTCGTGAAGACGGTCATGTCGCATCTCGGCGAATTTTTTGCTTCTCACACCGCGATAGACGTCAACACAGTGAAGTAATGTCACATTTTGACGTGCCACTTGTCGAACAAGTCCTATTATATTCTTGGCATGCTCAGAGAAATCGTGCGTCTCAAATCTGTCGGTAGATCTGCAATTGTCGCATTCACGTTGGCAGTCTTCTCGGTCGAAGTGTTCATTGAAATAGGCTAGGACCTGAACTCTGCGGCAATCACTGCGGTTCTCACAGAATTGAGTGACGTTCCGCAGCAATCGCTTCTGGCGTTGTTTCTGTTCATAGTCACCATCGCCGTCATCAATCATGCGCTGGAGCGTTGTGGCATCACGGTACCCGTAGAACAAGATACACTCGGATCTTTTACCATCCCGACCAGCTCGTCCTGTCTCTTGATAGTAACCTTCCAAGCTTTTGGGTATCGAGTGATGGATGACAAACCGAACATCAGGCTTATCGATCCCCATGCCGAACGCAATCGTAGCAACGATGATCTTGACGTCCCCCGCTTGCCAAGATTTCTGGATTTTTACTCTTTCGTCGGGGGTCATCGCGGCATGATAGTGTTGGGCATCGATGTTATAGTTGTCCCTTAACGCTTCAGCCACAGTTTCGCAGGTCTTCCTTGCCAGACAGTAAATGATACCAGCCTGTCTGTTGAAGGATGACCTGATGATCTGGGCAATACTTTGAAGTACTTCCGGATTAGTACCTTTGGCTCTCACTTCGTAGCTCAAATTTGGCCGATTGAAGCTTTGGTCAAATACTTTTGACTTGTCCATTCCAAGACTGTGCATCACATCAATTTTGACGTTTTCAGTGGCTGTAGCCGTCAGTGCCATTACCGGGACGGTCTTGAATTGCTTGCGAATTTCTCCGAGCGCTTTGTAGTCTGGACGGAAGTCGTGACCCCACTGGCTGACACAATGTGCCTCATCAATGACGATCCTGGCAAGGAGTCCACGGTCGTAGAGGTTTTCAAAGGCCGTTACCATGATTGTGCTTTTATTGAGCATTTCTGGAGTGATGTAGAGCAATTGAATAAATTTTTGGGGCTCAGGGTCTTTCAATGCTTGGAGTACAAATTTTTTGTGCTCCGGCGTTGTCTCGCCGTTGACCAGAAAGGCTTGGATATGTAGTTTTTGTAAATGATCGACCTGGTCCTGCATGAGACTGAGCAAAGGGGAAACAACAATTGTCACCCCTCGAGTGCGGCCGCTTTGCACAACCGATGGAAGCTGGTAGCACAAAGATTTGCCGCCTCCCGTAGGCATCAGAACAAAAGCGTCATTGCCGCTGAGCGTTGCATTGATTGCTTCCAATTGGTTCATACGAAAGCCTTGGAGGTGGAATTTCTTTTTCAATGCTGACGAAACATCCTTTGACCATGGATATTGCATTAGGGCGGAAGATGATGTCGTTTGAGTTGAACTCCGCTTCCTGGGAGAAGCTCGCTGAATATTATCGCTGATCACACTCAGTGGTGGGCGCTCAATGTGGGTTTTCGGATTTCTGACATGCTGTCCTTTCTCAAAGGCTTCCGTCACTTTGAGCAATTCTTCATCATCTTCATCGTATTCGAATTCGTCATTATCGAAACCGAAGTCCAAAGGTGGTGAGCCCATCGTACGTGAATAATTTTGAGTATCACCGGTCTGAAAATTGCGATCTTGGCCCCGACTAGATGACTCTATCACTTTTGAAGTAGAAGGTGGTATTCGGGCCATTTGTCGAGGCATTCTAGTTGCGGGTGATGACTCTTGTGCCCGCTGGTCAGCTAGTAAGACAGAGCGTGCACCATGATTTCTGCCATTCAGTGAATCGAGACGATTCACAAGAGGCGTTTGAACGACCGCTTGAGTGTGTAAATAGCCGTACCCTTGCTGCCGTTGTTGTTCATCGGGCCTCCCATCATATCTCGGCATTTTCTGTGTAGATGCAACCAGGACTTGCTTCTCATGAAGACCTTCTGTCAGACTGCTATTGGTTGAAACCCCAGCTTGTTCGAGCAAATTAAATACTGCGACTTCTCGAGAATCGATATCAAGTTTGGCGCGTCGGATATGTGAGCAAATTGCCGTAATCTTGTTGTCTGGATCTGTTGGATCAATCTCATGCCCCGCGGCTTCAAGATCTCTACGCTGCTGAAGCATTCGAGCACGTTTGTTGCAGGCATCGGACAGAGAAGCGTGCTCCTCGACCAATTGTTTCACCATCACGATCCTTGTCTCAATAGACTTCAGATTATCGGTCAAATTAAACGGGACAACTTCAGTTTCACACATCGCATCAGCGATTTTAGTCTTTGTAGTCTTCTTTGCATTGTCGAGCCTTTCGAGCAGCCCTTGACATTGGGCTAAGCCATCTTCAACAAACCGGCGAACGATGTGTTTTTGCTCCTCTGTAAGGATGCACTGTGGCGCGCTACTCGGTGCACTACTCTTAGGTGGCTGTTGTTGGGACAGGCGCGAGTCA